>Ga0209672_100858_pt1 | contig 13915 bp, 7 predicted proteins | sample AraplaCol_mMS_r2_FD_184273 | JGI IMG/M metagenome (GOLD analysis project Ga0209672, IMG submission 184273) | Arabidopsis root microbial communities from North Carolina, USA - plate scrape CL_Col_mMS_r2 (SPAdes) (version 2) | ecosystem: Host-associated > Plants > Roots > Endosphere | place: USA...
TCGAACTAGGCGTCATCACCAGCCTGTACGAAGAACATCTCGACTGGCACGGTTCGCGCGAGCGCTATATCGAAGACAAGCTCAAGCTTGCCGACGTATCGCAAGAGCTGCTGGTCAACGCCACCCAGCCATCGCTGTTGGAGCGCACGGTGCGGCATCCGCACCGCATCGTGTTTGGCCATGCGCAAGGGTGGCATGTCGCCGGTGGTTTCATTCGCCATGGCGGCGAACCGGCGTTTGAGACCGCGAATCTTCGCGCGCCCGGCGAACACAATGCACTCAACGCTTGCGCCGCGCTCGCTGCATTGGCATGCATGGGCTTCGATGCGATCAAGGCCGCACCCGCACTCGCCACCTTCAGGCCGTTGCCGCATCGCTTGCAGCCGCTGGGCGAGCACGACGGCTACCACTGGATCAACGATTCCATCAGCACCACGCCGCAGGCCACGTTGGCAGCGCTGAGCAGCTTGGAAGGTCGCGCCGTGACGGTCATCGTCGGCGGCCATGATCGCGGCCTGGACTGGAATGATTTTGTAGTGGCTGCGAAAGCTCATGCACCGCACGCCATCATCGCCCAGGGCGCCAACGGGCCGCGTATCGCGAAGGCATTGCGTGATGCAGGTATTGCCGTCGAGGAAGCCCAAGGGCTGGCGGAGGCGGTACAACACGCCCGCACAGTGACGCCTGCCGGCGGCACCATCCTGCTATCGCCAGGGGCACCGAGTTTCGACCAGTTCCACGACTACGCTGACCGGGGCCGGCATTTTGCCGAGATGGCTGGTTTCGATGCCCATGACATCATCGGCATCGAAGGCTTGGGCATTCACTGAGAGGCCGTGATGCGCGCAGCTTTGCAGATTCGTGTCGATGATTTGCGCGGACCGGAAATCGCCGCGTTATTGCAGGAACACCTCGACGAGATGGCGCTGTATTCGCCGCCCGAAAGCATTCATGCCTTGGACCTGGATCGGCTGCGGCGTCCAGAAATCACTTTCTGGACCGTGTGGCTCGACGGCGAACTGGTCGGTTGCGGTGCCCTCAGGGAACTCGATGCGACGCATGGCGAAATCAAGTCGATGCGCACTTCGAGTCATCATCGGCGCAAGGGCGTAGCGGCCGCTGTGCTGCAGCACATGCTGGATGAGGCGGCGCGCCGCGGTTATCGCCGGCTGAGCCTCGAGACTGGCTCGCCGGCTCCGTTCGAGCGGGCGCGGCAGTTATATGCGCGGTTTGGGTTTACGTATTGCGCGCCATTCGGCGATTACGTCGACGATCCGTACAGCGTCTTCATGACACGGACGCTCTAGGCCGTTCGTTCGAAGTCCCCCATCGGTGACCCGACTTACACTTGGCTTCTCGCCTGAAACGTCGAGGTAAGGTCATGAGCGACATGCAGCGCATCAAGCTTCTACGCATCGCCCTGGTCGTGCTGGGCATCATGTGCCTGCTGCTTTATCCGCTGATGCAGGTGTGGCCCTCGGGCTGGGCGTGGCATGAGGGCTATTCCGACTATCCATTGATGATCGTGGGCGTCTACGCGACGCTCGGCGTGTTCCTGATACGCGCTGCCCGCGACCCTCTGGCCCATCTGAGCCTGATCTGGTTTGCCGTGTGGTCCAGCGTGGTACACGGCGCGATCATGGCCGTGCAGTCCTTCATGCATCCCATGCACATGGGGCATCTGCTGGGTGACGTGCCGGCACTGTTCATCATCGCCATGGTGCTGGCCTTGCTCACGCCACGCTCGAGGGCCGTGCGCGTGGCATGAAAAAAAGGCCACGTCTTTGGCAAGACGTGGCCTTCGATTTATCGCCGCAGAATCGTTACCAGATCTTCACGCGATCGGCCGGCGCCAGGTACAGCGTTTCACCCTGCTTGGGCTGGAAGGCGTCGTACCAGCCGTCGAGGTTGCGCACGGTCTGGGCGCGGAAGCGACCCGGTGCATGCTCATTGCCGATCACGCGCTGGCGCATTGCGGCATCGCGGATCTTCTCGCGCCAGGTCTGGGCATAGGCCAGGAAGAACCGCTGATCGCCGCTGAGGCCGTCGACCACCGGTGCCGGCTTGCCGCCGAGCGACTTGTGATAAGCCACGTAGGCAATCGTGAGGCCGGACACGTCGGCGATGTTTTCGCCCAGCGTCTGCTGGCCGTTCACGTGCAGGCCCGGCAGGGCTTCATAGGCGTTGTACTGCTCGACCAATTTTTGTCCCGCGGCCTTGAAGTGGGCTTGGTCTTCTGGCGTCCACCAGTTGGCCAGATTGCCCTGCGCATCGAACTCCGCACCGAGGTTGTCGAAGCTGTGGCTGATCTCGTGACCGATCACGGCGCCGATGGCGCCGTAGTTGGCGGCGGCGTCCGCCTTCGGGTCGAAGAACGGCGCTTCGAGAATCGCGGCGGGGAAGTTCAATGCATTTTGCAGCGGCAGGTTCACCGCGTTCACCGTCTGCGGCGTCATCCACCATTCGCCGCGATCCACCGGCTGGCTGAGCTTGGCCAGCTGGTGTTCGTATTCGTACTTCTCGGCGCGCTGCTTGTTGCCCAGCGCGTCGTCGGCGCGAATCTCGAGCTTGCCGTAGTCGCGCCAGTGTTCCGGATAGCCCACGCTCACGCGGATGCTGGCGATCTTGGCCTTGGCTTTCTCGCGCGTCGCCGGGGTCATCCAGTCCAGATGGTCCACGCGCTCGTCGAACGCAGCGAGGATGTTCTTCACCATCTGCTCGACCTGCTGCTTGGAGGAGGCCGGGAAGTATTGCTTCACGTAAATCTGGCCCACCGCGTCGCCGAGCGCGACATTGGTGCTGGCAATGCCGCGCTTCCAGCGATCGCGCTGTTTGGGCGTGCCGGACAGGGTCTGGCCGTAGAAGCCGAAGCTCAGATCGGCATACGCCTTGGGCAGCAACGAGGCGCTTTCGTTGAGCGCGTGGAAGGTCAGGTAATCCTTCCAGGTCTGCAGCGGCTCGCTCGCGGTCAGTGCGGACAGCGCCTTGATCGCCGGCACCTGCCACACGTCGACGGTCTTCTGCTGATCCAGTGCGGCGGCCTTGAAATAGGCGTTCCAGTCCAGGCCCGGCGCGTTCTTGGCAAAGGCGTCCATCGCCCAGGGATTATTGGCCTTGTGGATGTCCTGGCTGTCGACCATGTCGACCTGCGCCTTGGCGATCTTGGTTTCCAGCGCAAGGATGGCATTGGCCTTTGCGTCGGCATCGGCGATGTTTGCCTGCTTCAGCAATGCAGCGATATACGCCTGGTACTTGCCGCGTGTTTCCACCATCGCCTTGTCGTCGGACAAATAGTAGTCGCGCGTGGGCATGCCGAGGCCGCCCTGCAGCAGGTAGGGGATATTGCGCGTAGCGTCCTGCAGGCCGTGCGAGACGAACAGGCCGAACAGGTGCTCCGTCTGGAAATTGGTGGCGTTCACCGGGTCCACGTCGGCGCGCAGGCCATCGCCCAGCACACGGGCGAGATCGGCCTTGCTTTGGATGGCGTCGATCTGTTTCAGCTCCGGCTGCAGCGGCTCGAGACCGCGCTTCTCGATGCCGGCCTCGTCCATGAACGCCGCGTAGTAATCGGCGATCTTGCGCGCGTTGCTGCCCACGGCCGGCTTGCTGTTGCCCGCGGCCTGGATCAGGTCGGCATTGCGCTTCTCGGCCTTCTGGAACACTTCCAGGAAGATGCCGGTGCTGGAGCGATCGGCGGGAATCTCCGCGGTCTTCTTCCAGCTGCCATTGGCGTAGTTGTCGAAATCGTTGCCCGGCAGGACGGTGTGGTCGATGCCGGCCAGGTCGATGCCGCTGGCGCCGCGAGCGGCGGTGTGGGACGGCGCCGGTGGCGTGGCAGTTGCCGCCATGGCGCAGGTGGTGGCCATCGCTGCGGCCGTGAAGATCCAACGAAGCTGCCGCATGAGCGGTCTCCTGAGCGGGAAAACGTTAACGATAGTCTCAACCGCTGCCGTGCTGGGCATGACCTATGGCCTAGGAACCTGCTGGCCGCGCTCAAAATGTTGCGAAGAATACGTTAGCCTTGCGAATTTCGGCCCCGCAGAGGGCCTCGCAGTGACCAGGGAGGGTTATCCATGGCTAACACCAGATCCATCGTCAGTCCGCAAGCGAGTGCGCGAACGCGGGAATGGCGTGCTCAGTTTGCAAGCGCACGGCCCTTTCGCCATGTGATCATCGACGGCTTTCTGTCCCCTGCGTTCGCGGAGGCACTGCTCGAGCAATTCCCCGATTTTGAGCAGGGCAACTACATCGGGGATGACGGTCGGCCAGGCGGCAAATCTACTGTCGATCGCATCCGTGGGCTTGGAAACGCCTATCGAGACCTGGACGAGGTCATCCAGACACGCGAATTCCTCGATTTCGTCGGCACGGTCACCGGGATTGAAGGATTGATCTACGACCCGTTCTATCTGGGCGGCGGCACGCATGAAAACCGGCATGGCCAGAGTCTCAAGGCGCACATCGATTTCAATTATCACCCCAGCGAACGCTGGCATCGGCGGCTTAACCTGATCGTCTACCTCAATCACGAGTGGGATGACGCATGGGGCGGCATGTTCGATCTGTATCGCGACCCCTATGCGGATCCGTCGCCTGCCGTGCGAGTCGCGCCGCTGTTCAATCGTTGCGTGATCTTCGAAACCAATGAACACAGCTGGCACGGATTCGATGCGATCTCCCTGCCTGAGGAAAAACGCGATCTAAGCCGCAAATCGATTGCGCTGTATTTCTACAGTGCGGATCGCCCGCCCGCGGAAACGGCGGGGCGCCATACGACGCACTACGTCAATGGACAGTTGCCGCCACACCTGCAAGCGGGTCACACGTTGACCGATTCGGACGTATCGGTGCTGAATCAGTTGGTGGCGCAACGCGACGTGCAGCTGCGCGAGCTTTATCAAGAGAACTCCAACTTGCTGCAGGCGCAGGACAAGGGCCTGGCGGGCAACCTGCTTTATCTGCTCAAGCGGCTGTACGTTCGATATCGTCGCTGATGTCGAGCGGCATCGGCGCGGTTCAGCGCTCGATGCGATAGTTCAACGAGGCGCGATTGAAGTCAGTCGCGCTTTGCGCCTCGAAATTCCAGCGGCTGTTGAAGTGATAGCGCAGGGTGATGACCTGGCCCGGGTCGAACAGGCCCACGCCGTAGCTGATGTACAGGCGCGGCGAGAGGTACTTGCCCACGGTGAAAGCCGATCCGCCATTGAGCGCGTCGTTGCTGCTCACGCCTATGTCGTCCACGCCCAGGCGCGAGCCGATGCTCTTGGCCAGCAGGTTGCCGGTGGCCGAACCCAGGGCCTGCGCTGCCGCACCCACCATATTGCCTTCACCGCCCTTCACCTGGGACAGCGGCTTGCCGGTGATCAGGTAGGAGAGGGCGTCGGACTGTTCCATCGGCGGCTGCGAGAACACGGTGAGCACCGGTCGTTGCGCGGTGCCCGCGATATTGAGGCCCACCTGCTGGCCATCGTCGATGGTGGCGTTGGGATTGAGTTTGCGGACGGCGCGAATATTGAGGCCGGGATTGTCGATGGGCGTGCTCGCAAACAGCAGCTGGCCGCGATCGATCTGCAGGTTCTGGCCGTAGGCCTTGTATGTGCCCGCCACGTCGATCTGGCCCTGCCCGGTGGTGGCGCGACCGGGTCGCTCGCTGACCACGAGCTGGCCGCGCAACGTGCCATCGAGACCCATGCCGACGAGATGGGCCTTCTTGCCCAGGTTCACAGTGACCGTGGCGGATATCGGCATCTGGCTGGCAGCTTCCTCCTGCTGTTTTTCGTCCACCACGACCACATCGGGCGAAGCCTTGGTCGCGCCCGCGCCGGGCAACTTGTCGAGATTCACGTCGGCGCTGTCCAGCGTCACGCTGCCGGTGATGTCCAGGCCCTTGTCGTCGTGGCGCACGGCCAGATCGGGCGAGATCGCCACCTTGGCAGCGGGAATGTCGACGGCTTTGAAGTTGCTGCCCTTCACTGTCAGCACGCTTTGCGCATCGGCGCCGAGTGCCGCCGTGCCCGCGAGCACCACGCTGCCGTCGCCCGAATGCAGCGTGCCGTCGATGCGGAAATGCCGTGCATCCGTCGTGCCGATGGCGATGCGTCCCTGGTTGAGCTTGAGGCCCATGCCGGGAATTTCCGCGGAGAAATCGGTGAGGTTGGCCTGCCCGCTGATGGCCGGCTGCGCCAGCGTGCCCGCGAGATTGAAGTCGCCATTCATGGCGCCCTTGGGATTGACGACCTCGGTGGTGAAGATTTCAAGCAGCTTGAGATTGCTGACATGGATGCCGACATGGCCACCTAGCGATTGCTGTGCACCGGTGATATTCACCTGGCCGTCGATGCGTCCGTTGTTGGTCAAGCCCGCATGCAACACCAGCTGCTGGCTCGAGGGGCTGAGCTGCGCGTTAAGCGCGAGGTTGTCGTAGGTCACCAGCGGCTGGTCGGCGCGATCGGCATAGGCCACGGAGCCGCGCGGCGACGTAATCGATGCGTTGCCCGTCAGGGCGCCGGCTGTATTGCGGCGAAGACTGCCGCTGCCCTCGAGTGTGCCTTCCACGCGCATGGGCTGCTTGCTGGTGCTGACCGCGCTCATGATCAGCGCGATGGGCAGGCCGTGCAGGCGATAGCTTGCATCGAGATTGCCGCCCTTGTCCTGTTTGGCGGCGGCACACAACAATGGTTCGCCGGCGGTGAGGCAAAGCTCGGAGAGATTGAGCGCGCCGTCGTTATAGGAAAGCTGCGTCGACTGCTGCAGTCGCCAGCGCGGCAGGCCGGCAAAATCCACGTTGAGCGTGGAAAGCGTGCCATTCCAGGTTGAACCTTTGAGGCTGCCGCTGAGCGCCAGATCCGTCGACAGCGGCGAGCCATGCGCGGTGAGCGTGAGGCTATGGCGTTCGGCCGTCCCATCGCCGCGTACGTTGACTTGGGTGAACGCAAGCCCGCCCGTGTTCACGCCACTGGTTTGCAGATCGAGCTTGCCGCCGGGATGGCTGATGTCCGGCACGTTGGCGACCAGCCGCAACGTGTTGACCTGCTGGCCCGCATAGCTCAAAGCGCTGCCTTGCAGATTGGCTTCGACCGCGAGCCTGGGATGCTTGCCGCGCACCTGGATAGTGCCCTGGAGACGTCCGGCGGACTCGGGCAGCCAATCGCCCAGCGAGGCGACCGCAAGCTTGATCGTGACGTCGTTGGTGTTGCCGGGTTTCGCGTCGATCTGCGCATCGCTGCCGCCCGAGATCAGATGCAGCTTGCCGTCGATCACGCCTTCGGGCGGCAGGTGCAGCTTGCCGTCGCCGTGGACGGTGCGGTCGCGCAGTCGGCCATCGAATTTCCTTATCTCGAGAGTGACGTCGGGATGGTCCTGCGGCAGCGAACCCTGCGAGGCGATGTCGAAATCCAGCGAGCCGTTCCATTTCGCCAGCACATGACCCGGGTCGAACCGGTGGGCGATCGCTTCCATCTGCCAGCCGAACGTCGGTTGCAGATTCAGCGTGCCCTTGGCCTGCAGATCGCCTTGCGGCTGCTTGACCGTGAGCGCGTGCAAGTTGATGAGTTGCTGCGTACCGTCGAGCGCGAGCGTGACATCGGCCAGCTTGCCTGCCGGGCCGATGGCGAGAGTGCTTTGCGCGTGGAATTGTTCGGTAGTGCCCTTGGCCGTGAGGCTGCCGTGGCTCAGCAGTGTCTGGCCGGCCATCTGCTCGGGCAGGACCACGTCTTTCCATTCGACCGTGAGATCCGCCGCGAGTGGTTTTGCCGCCAGCTGCACGACGCCATGCACGCCGACACCACCCTTGAACTGCGGCGAGGCAATGCCGAGCTGTTCAACCGTCAAGGTCTTGAGGTCGTCGCTGAAGCGCGCGCTCAGCGGCTGCAGCTGCAGCTGATAGTCGTTGAGGCCCAGTTGGCCGGTGAGTGTGCCGCTGCGGCGATCGCCCTTGCCGGTGACTGCCACGGAAAGACCGGTGAGTGAGCTCTCCCCGAGGAAAGGTTTGGGATCGAAGCGCGGCGCATCCAGTGTCGCCGTCCACGCATAGTCGCCGCCCTGCGCCATCGCCAATTGAAGTCGCACGGCCGTGGGCTGCGTCAGTTGCAGCTCGGCGTTGGCTTGCTTGCCATCGCCGCGCGCAATCAGCTCACCGGCGTATTCGGTGCCGTTCACAGTCCATGCAAAGCTGGCCTTGCTGTAACCCTGATACTTGCTGCCGACCACAAGGTTGCCGGTGAGATCGGCATGACCCTCCGGCGCGCGCAAGGCGAGCTGCCTAAGTTCGATACCGCGACTGCCGGTCCAGCTACCCGCGACGTCGAGCGCATCCGATGCGAACAGCGGCTGTCCCGCCTGCGTGATCTTGACCGAGCCGACATGTCCTCGGTCGAGCAGCATGTCGAACGGCGGCTTCCACGAGAAGCTGCTCTCGCTCTCGGGCGATTCGGGCTCGCTGGCAGGCAGCGCAACGTCGACACCGTCGGCATCGAGATCGAGTACATGCAATCGCTTGCGCAAGAGGGCAGGCACGCGCAGATCCAGATGCGCCTTGGCGACCTTCACATCGAGTCCCTTGCCGTCGGCATAGCGCAGGCCGGCGACGTCGAGCGGGCCGATCAGCCGGCCATTCGCCGATTGCACGGTGAGCTGGCCATCCGTGAAGCCTTCCGCGCGTGCCAAGGCAAAACGCAGGCCCGGCGCCGTACCGATGACCCATGCGATGAAGGCAAGCAGCACCAGCACCAACGCGAGCACGGACAGCAGCGTCCAGCGCAGCCAATGGCGGCGTGGGCGAGGCGCGGGAGCGGGGGCGGTCGTCTCGGTCATCACATCGCTGCTCACAGATCCGGGCCGATCACGACGTGCAGCTCCACGCCGTGCTCATCCGGGTTGTGCACCGGTGTACCCAGGTCCACCCGGATCATACCCACCGGCGAAAGCCAGCGTACTCCAAGGCCCGCACCGATCTTGGGGCGATAATCCGTGCCGGTGAATGCGTTGCCCGCATCGACGAACGCGGCCATGCCCCATTGTCGTGTGAAGTAGTGCTCCACCTCGGTGCTGCCGACCAGCAGATTCTCGCCGCCGATCACGCGACCAAATGAATTCTTGGGGCCGATGCTCTGGTAGCTGTAACCGCGCACGGAACGATCGCCACCGGCAAAGAAACGCAGCTGCGGCGGCAGATCATCGAAATTATTGGTCCAGGTGGCGCCGGCCGAACCGCGCACGATGAAGCGGTTGTTGCCCCAGAACGAAGTGATCCATTTGCCGTCGGCCGTGACCTGGCTGAAGCTCGCATCCGACAGCAATGAGCCCACGGTGGAGCGGGCGGTGAGTACCAGCGACCAGCCATTGCGCACAAAGATGGGGTTGTCGCCTGATTTGCGCGACAGCGACACCTCCGGATAGAACAGGTTGCTCTGGCCGTGTTCCAGCCCCTCCACGTTATCCGCTTCACCGGGTTTCTGGCCCACGGTGAAGGTGCCGTCCAATGCATGGATGCCGATGGTGCGCACCCATCCGTGCCACTCGCGCGTCTCGTTCGCCACCAGTTCCAGCGTCTTGGATTTGGATGTATCGGTATTGGAATCGCGGTACGTGGCACCGTAGTTGAAGCTGCGCTGGTTCGGACCGGGCAGCGGGACCGTGTACAGCGTCGACAGCGTCTTCAGTTTCTGCGCGAGGATCAGCTCGTTCTTCCATTTGTGGCCGCTCGCATTCACCCAGCGGCGCTCCATGCCTGCGCGCACGCCAAACCCCGTGTCCGTGCCGATGAAGGGGCCGCCGGTGTAGACCGTGCGCTTGGCCGGTGATAGTTCCACCTTCACGTCGACCACGCCGTTCTTCTTGTCGTCCACGTCGGGCAGCACGTTCACGACCGAGAAATAGTCCGCGCCATTGAGCGCCTGCTGGAGCTGCAGCAGCTTGTCCTGCGCAAAATACTCGCCCGCCTTGAAGGGCACGTAGCGCTGCAGGAAGCCTTCCTTGAACTGCGAGCCTTCGAAATGGACCTCGCCAAACTTGTAACGCTGGCCCGCCTCCCAGGCGAGATGGATGACCGCGCTGCGCTCCCCCCGATTGACGTCCACCCGATGCGTGGTCAGGCGCGCATCGAGGAAGCCGTTGGCGGTGAGCGCGCCGCTCAGCGCATCGCGCGCGGAGTCGTACTCGCCGTGGTTCAGCGTCTGGCCCTTGAGGTTTTCGATGACCCGCTGCGCGCGTCGGATCGCCGGGATTTTCGCCGCGGTGGCATCGAGCTTGAGATCCACGCCGGTGACGGTCACTGGCGATCCGGGCGTCACATGCAACGTCACGCGCCAGTCGGTGCCCACCGGATCGAGCTGCCCCTGCACCTTGGCCTCGTAGTAACCGTAAGGCTCCAGCGCCGTCTTGGCCTGGTCCAGCGACTGCTCGTACAGGCGGCGCACCTGCGCCTCGGTCACGTCGCGATTGGCGTACTGCGAAAGATCGACGCCCGAACTCACCGCCAGCTTCAGGGGATCCTCCACGCCGTCCACCACCAGCTGCACGCCTGCATGCGCCAGCCATGGGGCCAGCAGCAGAGGCAATAGCATGAGGCGTCGCAGTCGGCGCATGCGCTCCCGGTTTCCGTCCTGGAAAAAAGATGGGCTGCACGCGTCATCAAACGCATGCAGCCCAAGCTTAGCCGATCAGCCGGTCGATGCCGGTGAATGGAATGTCGCGAAAGCTCTGGTTTTTAGCCAGCCTTGTCACCGGCCTTGTGCGCAATCCAGGCGCCGATCACTGCCGATACATACGGAATCGACTGCGCGGCGAGGATGAACATCCACAGCGTGCCTTCGACGTAGTGCGTGCCAAAGCGCATGCCCATGCCGACGATGCAGCCGACCAGCGCGATGGCCATGAGGAATTCTTCGCGCACCGGCGCAAATGCGGCGAAATTGCTGCCGCCCAGGCGACGGCTCTTGGCCGTCACCACGAACGAAGTCTTCTCGCGCGTCAGGCCATGCAGGATGCCGCGTGCGATGGCATGCGACAGGCTCATGCTGGCTAGCGACGCCATCAAGGTGTCATACCAGCTGCAGGGCACACGCACGCGGTACAGCACGATGCCGAAGATCGCCTTGGCAAAGAAGAAGCCGATCACCGGGATCAGGAACAACTGCATCGGCAAGTTGAAGATGGTGGGGAAGGCCACCATGCCCGCGGTCCAGAAGATCGCCATCATGGTGAAGATCAGGTGCAGCGCGTCGGCAAACCAGCTGAACCAGCCGGTGAGGAAGTGGAAGCGCTGGCCCGCGCTGAGCGGACCCTTCTGGGTCATCCAGTTCCATCGGCCCTTGAGGATCTGCATGGCGCCGAAGGCCCAGCGGTAGCGCTGGCTCTTGTATGCCTTGAAGTCCGCCGGGGTGAGGCCCTTGCCCATCAGTTCATCGACGTAGACCAGCTCGTAGCCGGCATGCATCAGGCGCAGGCCCAGCTCCGCGTCTTCGCAGATGGTCCATTCCGACCAGCCGCCGGTGCCTTCCAGCGCCGAGCGGCGCACCATGGTCATGGTGCCGTGCTGGATGATGGCGTTGCGCTCGTTGCGATGGTGCATGCCGATGCGGAAGAAGCCGTCGTATTCCCACGCGGTCATGCGGCGGAAGCGGTTGTGCTCATAGTCGCGGTGCGCCTGCGGGCACTGCACCACGGCCACCTTCGGATCGTGGAAATAACCGGTGAGCGAGGCCAGCCAGTCTTCGCGCACGACGTAGTCGGCGTCGATCACCGCCACCACGTCCGCGCGCGGATCGGTTTCCTTCAGGCCGAAATTCAGCGCACCGGCCTTGAAGCCCGGCCACGGTTCCAGATGGAAGAAGCGGAACTTGCTGCCCAGCTTTTCGCAGTATTCCTGCACCGGCTTCCAGATCGCCGGGTCCTTGGTGTTGTTGTCGATCACCAGGACTTCGTAATTTTCGTACTTGAGCTCGGCCAGCGAATCGAGCGTGACGAACACCATCTCCGGCGGCTCGTTGTAGCAGGCCAGATGGATCGACACGAACGGTTGCTTCTCCACCGGATCGGGCGGCAACAGACCCGCATGACGCACCCAGCCGCGGCGCCACAGCACCTCGGTGAACTCGAAGCCGTTGATCAGCAGGATGGCGAGAATGGCAATCTGGGCCGGGAACAGCAGCACCAGCATGGTCCAGTCGATCCAGCTCAGGTAGAAATTGAACGGTAGCGTGGCCGACCAGGTGACCAGGCCGCAGGCCAGCTGGATCAGCGCGCAGAAGAAGAACCGGCCGGTGAGCTTGAAGCGGCTGTAGCGGCGCGCGAACCAGACCATCGGAATCAGCGCGAGCAGGCTGGCGCCCAGCGCCTTCCACGGCCACGCGGTGTCTTCGGTCACCGGCCCGGTGAACGGGAACTTGGGCTGGCGATCGGCATTGAACATGCCCCAGTACGCTTCGGTGCGGCCCGACAGCGCCTCCTTCCACGGCTGGTCGAACGCTTCCATCACGTAGTAGTCGATGTTGCGTTTCTTCGCTTCGTTGAACCAGGTGCGCAGGAAGATCGCTTCGTTGGACACCGACGGGTCGGCGTACTTGTAGCGATCGCCATTCGACGGCCAGCCGATTTCGCCGATCACGATCGGCTTGTTGGGGTACAGGCGCTTGAGCGCCGCATAGCTCTCCAGCGCATCGTTCACGCCGGCGCTGCGATCGATGCCGTTCCAATACGGAAACAGATGCACCGTGATGAAGTCGACGTGCTCGACCAGCTCCGGATACTTCGCCCAGATATGCCACGGCTCGGCAATCGACACCGGCTGATGGATCGCCGCACGCACGCGGTCGGCATACGCCATCAGCTGTTCCGGCGGGACATCGTTGCGGAACAACACCTCGTTGCCCACGATCACGCGGTTGATCGAGTTGGGATAGCGGCGCGCCTGCGCAATCAGCGTCTCGACCTCGTTTTCGTTGTTGTCCAGGCGGCGGTCGATCCACGCGCCGGCCATGACCTGCAGGCCGTCCTTCTCCGCCAGGCGATAGACCTGTGGATTCTGCAGCGTCGAATAGGTGCGGATGCGCGGTGTGTAGCGCTTGAGCAGCTTCAGGTCGCTGTCGATCTCATCGTCCGACGGGAAATCGTTCTTCAGCGGATTCTGGTAGCGCTGGAAAGCGGACAGGGCAAAGCCGCCGATCGGGCCATTCCAGTCTTCGGGGCCGTGCGGCAGGTTGCTCCACCACCAGAGGCCGATGTTCATGGCCGCCACGATCAGGGCAAGCAAAATGGCTGCGAGCAGAGGATGCTTGCTGTCGTTGTTGGTCTCTCTCGCGCTCAAAACGATCCCCGTGGCTGCCTCACACGAGGCCGAAAAGCATTGGAAGCTTAACCATGCGGGGCTTTTGTCTCAATCGAAATGGGCCGGGATGGTCAGCGTAAGCTCAGGCCGCGGTTGGGCCGGCTGCTGTCATCGGCACGGAACAGCCATCCGGCATAGCGCAGCGACCAGGGTGGCCTGGCTGTGCTGGACGGTTTTTTCAAAGACATGCTTGAGGTGGTTGCGTGCGGTGCCTTCGGCCATCGCCAGCAGGCGGGCGCAGTCGCGCAGCTCATGACCGTCGGCCAGCATGCCGGCCAGGGCCGCCTCGCGGGGCGTCAGGCCAAACGCCACCGCCAGTGCCTCCGGCGGCAACGGGCGCAGATGTTCAGGGGTTGTGACGAGCACCACGACCTCGGGCGGCGGTCCCGGCAGTGGCGACAGGCGCAGCAACCAGGGCGCGGCACGACGCGAGCGGCGGCGCAGGGCCAGGTAATGGGGTCGGGCAGGGCGCCCGTCGCTGCGGATGGACGCGGCGGCCAGCGCGATGGCGTCCAACTGGCGGTCGAGGATCTGGGGCTGGATCGACTCGATGCGGATTCCCCGCACCCCCAGTGCCGGGTTGGCCTCGTC
>Ga0209672_100860_pt1 | contig 13907 bp, 14 predicted proteins | sample AraplaCol_mMS_r2_FD_184273 | JGI IMG/M metagenome (GOLD analysis project Ga0209672, IMG submission 184273) | Arabidopsis root microbial communities from North Carolina, USA - plate scrape CL_Col_mMS_r2 (SPAdes) (version 2) | ecosystem: Host-associated > Plants > Roots > Endosphere | place: USA...
CGAGGCCGGAAATCTCGAGAGGCTGTATGCCGATGACGCCTTCGACCTGATCGAACAGCACGAGCACGATCCCGGTATCGGCGGTGCGGCCCTCCTCGGCCGCGACGTGGCAGGTATCGTCACGCCGGACGTGCACGATCAGATTCTCGCGGTCATTGCTCCGCACGATCCGTCTCCCCTGATATTGACGCACATGATGGCAAGCCGCACACGGATTTTCGGCGGCGATACGGCTGAACAGATCAGTCAGCTTTTTAACGCGTTTCGCCAAGAATTTGTCGCGGTGATTCGGCGAGGAAGCGGGACCTAACCGTCCCGGGCAGGAAAGCGTGATCCAGGCTGCACGGCAAAGAAGGTAATCCTTCACGCAGCGGACGCGACATCCCAACGGAAGCGGGCGTGGCCACGGAAGTGGATCAACATCAAATCACGCGGACACAAAGGTCTCAGCGCCATACCAACGTCGAAGTAGCGTCGCGCACGACCGACCGGAAAGCCCTCTCCAATGGATGGCGAATAGTGCAGCCGCCCCCGATATTCGTGTCTGGTCGGCAGACCGACTATTGAACACGAACCAACGGTGAACAAATCCGTCGCGCCTCACCCGCCGCGGGGAACCGCTATCCACTTAGGGTGGGCACGGACGCCTGCATTCAATGAGCCGTCTTGGGCGCTTCGATGATTTCGATCACGTCTAGCGCACGGAAATCATCTGGATTGCTAGTAAGGAGCGGCAAGTGGTGTTCATGAGCCTGAGCGGCGATCCAGAGATCGTTATAACGCGGACGCGAGCTACGGCCCATCGCCTTCATCATGGTCGCCAGCAGCCCGAATGAACGAGCGGTCTCCCGCGTCACTACGAGCACCGACATCCGTTCGATGGCACGCAGAAATGCACTGCGCTGTGCTCGCTCGCGGGCGTCGCTTGGAAGTTGCGCGCCGAATTCCAATTCGCCAAGCGAGATCGCGGAGACATGGACCAAATGGGACCCAGCGACGTTGAAGATTGCTTCAGCGTCGAGAGCACCTTTACTGAGATCGATCCAGACACATGTATCGACGATTACTTCTGCCACGGATCACGCACCTCGTCGTCGAAATCCGCATTTCGGATATCAGCCATGTACCGATCGGCAACGTCGGGCGGCATCTTTGGGATGCGCTCGAAGGCGTCGCGAAGTGTGATCGCCCGCTCGGGCGGGCTGATCGTACCAAGCACGGTGTTATTGCGGGTGATGGTGACCGACTCGCCGCGCGCCAAGGCGTCAAGCACCTGGTTCGTACGGCGAGCGAGATCGGTGGCGGTCACAGTAGTCACGAGGGCCTCCGGTCAGAACAATACGTATTTTACGTAATTTGCGTAATTTGTCCAGCCCTCTGTCTTGCTTGCGAGTCGTTGCGGGTGATTCTCGTCCTCGAACCCGGCACCGCGAACGAGACTATCTTGCTGGAATCCACGTCACATCTCCGGTCGAAACGTTCCACCTTTGATAGAACCGAATCGTGTCAATGTAGTCTCCGATTGTTGATTTAAAGGCGCGATTGCCCTATTGCCTTTCTCTTTCGGCGAACGCCTCGCGCGCAAGGCGGAAGCTTTCGATTGCAGCAGGAACCCCAGCGTAAATGGCCGACTGCAGGAACACCTCCCGGATCTCCTCTTTCGTCACGCCATTGGTCAGTGCGCCGAGGATATGCAGCTTCAATTCATGTGGCCGATTCAGTGCTGTCAACATTCCTAGATTGAGCAGACTGCGCGTGCGCCGGTCCAAACCGGGCCGATTCCAAATCTCGCCCCAGCAATACTGGGTAACGAGGGTTTGCATGGCCATGCTGAAATCATCCGCACTCTTAATGGCGGCATCGACATAAGCATCGCCCAATACCTCACGCCGGGTCTTCAAACCCTTGTCGAACAACGCCTGATTCATGCCATGCTCCAGAAAAAATTCAGGGGATATCGCCTGTCGCGTCCTCGGCACTTGATCGTTCACCTCGTGCCAGAACCGCTCCCCCTAACCGTTGACAGGCTGCTCCAAGATCAATGCACCGCACTGGCGGACTTGACCCATTGATCGAATTGCGACTTGTTGCTTGCGATCCATTCGTCCGCAAGCTTTTTCACGACGGTGACGGACCCACCCTGCTTGCTGATTGCCCCCTCCCATTCGGACCATGTCGCAAGCGGAAACTTGATCTGCTCGATCAAGGTCTTGACCGCGGGATTCGCCGTTATGAATGCCTTATTCGCGACCGTGTCGTAGTTCCACGATCCCATCGCCATCCGGCACGGATCGGCGCCGCCTGCACAACCGACCACGCCGTGGACGAGCGCCGAACCTCGATTCGGCACGCCCGGAGGAAGCGCATCCTCCGGAGTGGGCAACCATACGACGTCGGTACCGGGTTTCAGCGCGTTGGTCATCCACGATGGGCTCCACGCGTAGTAGAACGCGGGCTTTCCGTTTCGCACCTTTGTGATGACATCCGCCATAAGTGCTTCGTACTTGCCGCGCACCGGATTGATGGTCTGCTTCAATCCGAACTTATCGAGCTGATAATCGACAACGGCACCGCAGCTCCAGGCAGGATCGCAACTGATCATTTCGGCTTTTCCGTCTCGGCCGAACAGCCCCGCGATTTTTGGATTCTTCATCTGGTCCAAGCTAGTGATGTGACTGGCAACCGCGGTTTTCTTGTCGATGAGATACCCATTGACGCCCCCTCCGATGATCATGCCGTTTCCGACAACCATCGCCTGTTGTTGTATCGCTCGGAAGCCCGGCTCGCGCTGAGGAAGCGTCACGTCAGTCGCAAGATCCATATCGCCTTGCGAAACCGCCTGAAAAAACAAGGTGGTATCCATCGTACTCAGGCGAACGTCATAACCCAATTTTTGGAGCGCCTGCGATGTGATCTGCGCGACGACGTAGTTCCCGCCGAGACTGTCGTCCTGCGCGTAACGTATGGTTTTCCCACTCCCCGGAAGCGTCTGCGCGCCAACCGTGGCCGCGAACATCAAACCGCTCGCGACCGCGGCGATCGCTTTTGTCAATGCGTTCATCACTACTCCTCCATCGTTCGAATATTCATTCGCTGAATGACACAACATGCTTAGTGGACGACTTGTTCCGACATCGATGCAAGGCCTACGATGGCTGGCGTGCCTCACTTCTCGTATGAGGCTCCCCACGCCCGCCTCGAAACAAGCGTTTCAGGACGACACGAAAATGGCGTTGCTTGTCCGGGTGCCCCTTCGCGAGTTTCTGCGAGAAGCGATCCAACATCATCGCAAGCAAAACGATAGCGATCCCTCCTACCGCCGCACGCCCGACATCCAGTCTCCCCAGGCCTTGAAGCACTACGAGCCCCAGCCCATCGGCGCCGATCATCGATACGACGACGGACATCACCATCGCGGTCAGCACGGTCTGGTTGAGTCCACCGAGAATCGTCGGCATCGCGAGCGGTAACTGCACCTCCCAAAGGAGCTGCCACTTATCCGCCCCGAACGCCTTGCCAGCTTCGACAATTTCCTTTTCGACCATTTCGATTCCAAGACGTGTGAAGCGGATGAGCGGCGGCATGGCGGCTGTCACGACTGCCACTTCGCCCGGTACCGTGCCGACACCGAAGAGCATGACGACCGGCACGAGATAGACGAACGTGGGCGTGGTCTGCATGATGTCCAGCACGGGCTGCATGACCATCCATACGCGGGAACTACGCGCACATAAAATCCCGATCGGTATTCCAATGAATGCGCAGAAGACGATGGCCGTCGCGATCAGCGATAACGTGGTCATTGCCTCGTTCCATACTCCCAGCATGGCTATCGCAACGAAAACCACGCAACTGAAAAAGGCCACCCGTAAATTCGACAGACGCCAGAACACGGCAAAAGTCAGCGCGATCATGACCGGGAAAGGTATGCCGTGGAGGACGCTGTCGTTGGCGCGGAGCAACTGTTCAATCGGCCATCTGATCGTCAGAAACAGCGGCCGCAGATGCGTCGCCATCCAGCGGACACCGTCTTGGATCCACTGATCGATCGGAAAGATCGCGAGCTGATCGGCCTTAAGCATGATGTACCTCCGCGCCACTGCCGGCGCCGATTCGTGCGAGAACGTCACTCGCATTCAGAAATCCGATGAGCTTGCCGTCGTTGTCGGTCACGCCGATCGGGTTCCCCTCGCTGCATTGGCGTGCAACGTCCACGAGACGCGTGGTGGCGGGCACGCATGCAAACCGTGTGTCGGGTTTGGGCACCGTGCGGCCATCGCACGCTTGCGCCATCTCAGCGCTCGTCAAGACCCCCAGTACTCGCTCGTCGGCATCCAGCACGAACCCCGCCCCCTGCCCGGTCGGGCTCGCACTCATGAGAATCCGGCCGGAATCTCGCCAGATGGGCGACAGTGCCGTCATCACGGAGCGCGCATCGAACAGCCGCGCACGGTCCACCTCACGCGTAAAGGCCGCGACGTAGTCGCTCCCCGGATCCAACACGATCGACTGCGGAGAGCCTTCACGCACCACGCGCCCTTCAGACATGATCGCGATTCGCGTCCCGAGCTTGAGCGCCTCTTGAAAGTCGTGCGTAATAAAAAGAATGGTCTTGTTGAACGATCGCTGTAGACGAAGCAGCTCTTCCTGCATTTCAGTGCGAATCAGCGGATCGAGTGCACTGAATGCTTCATCCATGATCAGGATGTCGGCTTCTGTCGCCAGCGCTCGGGCGAGACCCACACGCTGGCGCATTCCCCCGCTCAGTTCATGCGGCATGTGGTACGCCCACCGTGACAACCCCACGATAGCCAGCACTTCCTCCGCACGTTTTCGACGTTGTGCCGAGGGCATCCGCCTGAGCTTGAGGCCGAACTCGACGTTCTCGATGACGCGCCTGTTCGGAAGCAATGCGAAATGCTGAAAAACCATCGAAATGCGGTTCCGGCGCACCCCTCTCAACTCTTTCTCACCCAGCACACAAAGGTCTTCGCCATCAAGCAGAATCCGGCCAGAGCTAGGCTCGTGAAGCCGATTGATGCAACGGGCGAGCGTCGATTTTCCGGAACCCGACAAGCCCATGATCATGTAGATCGCACCGGACGGTACGCTCAACGAAACGTCATCCAAGCCCACGACTTGGCCTAGCTTCTCCAGGACGTCCGCACGACACTTTCCGCTGCGCAGCATGGACAGCGCGGGTTCGGGCTTGTCGCTAAAAACCTTGTATAGATGTTCGATCACCAGCCGCTCGGTCATGACCGTGTCTCCTTCATTGCACTACGATGCTCGTCCTGCTATCTCGGCGCTTGCGAAGAAGCGCCGCAGCAAGGTCGCAACGATATCCGGGGCCTCGATCAGGATTGAATGGCGCAGGCCCGACAAAATCTCCAGTTGTGAACTCTCTATACACTCGTGCATGTACCGCGCCATCCTGGGGTTCGAGCCCTGGTCATGCTCACCGGTGGCGATCAATGTCGGAATACGAATTTGATCGATCAATCCACCGAAGTCCGTTTCGGCCAATACGCGATACGCCGATGCGTAGCAATTCGGATCGTTCTGCGCGTTGCGCTCGCGAAGATAGGCGATCAACTCCGGGTTTCTGGCCTGAAAGTCCTCCGTCAACCATCGCGATAGAGAGGCATCGTAATGAGCGCCTCGTTCGCCGCTCTGTAAAGCGGAAAGCCTATCCAACACCCGCGCGCGTTCTTCTCGTGTACGCCCCGATACCGTGGCGAGCAAGGCCAGCCGAGACAAACGCTCCGGATGCGAGAGCGCTATCCGTTGCGCGATCAATCCGCCAAGCGAGAAACCCGCAAGGTTGAACGTCTCGAACCCGACATGATCGGCAAGTGCGAGCGTGTCGTTGACGAAATCGTCGATCTCATAGCGGCCCAGGATGTGCGACGAACGTCCGTGCCCCCTCAGGTCGAATGTCAGAATGCGGAAGTCGTCGCACAATTGCGCCGCAACGCCCTCCCATGCCTCCAGATACGAGCCGACACCGTGAATACAAACGAGTGGGTGTCGGCCGTGTCCTTGCAGCCGGTAATTGAGGTCAACGTTCCCAGTCTTAAGGAAGCCTTGCGTCAGGCTCGCGTCGGCATTGCTTTTTCGAGTCGCCATATTGCGCCTACGCGTCACGTTGCATACTGTGCGTCGCGCGTCCGCGCGGCGAAATGCGGCATCACTTCATCGATAAATAATCTCAACGTCTTCACTTGGAGTTCGAACGGAAGGTTGAACGAAAGCCCGAGGCAAAACTGATCGACGCCTTGCGCTTCGTAAATTTCGAGTTTGCGGATAATCTCGTCCGGCGTGCCGAACATGAGGTTCTCGCGGATCGCCGCCGGATCGTAGCTGTTGCGATTGACGACGCTCTCATAAGACACGGCTTCCGGAAAGCCGTTGGTGACTGTCCCGATGTTCTGCATCAGATTTTCGAACGTCCGACCGTAGTCCACGCTGTGTCTAACTGCAACTTCCCAGTCTTGCGGGCGATCGTAAACACAGGTTCGGCGTTGCATCATGAAGCGCGGACGCGGACGCTCCGGATGATCGGCCACCGCCTTTCTGAACTTTTCACCCAGAACCGCAACCTCCGACGCAGGCGCCGACAACGGCGTCGACAAAATATTTGCGCCCACGCCCACCGCCCAATCGAAACTCCCCGGATCGCGCGTGGCCACCCAGATTCTTGGATGCGGCTTTTGCAACGGCTTCGGAACCGACGTAGCAAGCGGGAATTTCCAGTATTGTCCATCGTGCGCGTAATCGCCCTGCCATAGCTTCATGACGGCAGGAACGAGCTCCTTCATATAAGCCACGCCCTCTTGCTGCGGCATGCCTCCTGCCATGCGATCGAACTCATACTGGTACGCGCCACGCGCGATACCGAACTCGAGTCGGCCGCCCGTCAGGTGGTCGCACATTGCCGCTTCGCCGGCTAGGCGGATGGGGGACCAATAGGGCGCCACCAAGGTGGCCGTCCCCAAGCGAATGCGTTCGGTATGCTGTGCGAGCCACGTCAAGGTGATGAACGGATTGGGCGAAATCGTGCACTCGATCGTGTGATGTTCCGCTGTCCAAAGCGTCTCGAATCCACCTTGATCGGCAATTCGGGCCAACGCCAGGATATTGGCAACCGCATCGTTCATCGTATCGTTCGGCGAAAAGCGCTCCATGCTGAGCGAAACCGCGAATTTCATGTCTGACTCCTCGGAATAGTCATAGGGCACGCGGCACTTAGCGCAAGCGGATCACGAACGGATCCTGCATCGCGCCGGAATAGTCGATGACAACGTTCTTGAGTCGCGAGAATTCACGCATCACTTCGAAGCCGCCTCGTCGCCCATAGCCGCTGTGTTTCATGCCGCCATTCGCAGACATGTACGCCGCCGAACGATAGGTGTTCACCCACACGGTGCCGGCATCGATATCTCGCGCGAATCGCATTGCACGGCCGATATCCTGAGTCCAGATGCCCGCGGCCAGCCCATACTCGGTCGCATTGGCCAGCGCGATCAGATCCTCCTCGCTCGAAAACGGCATCACGCCGACTACCGGCCCGAAGATTTCCTCTTGCATGAAACGCATTTCGTTTCGCGCGTGAGTCATGACTGTCGGTTGGAAATACCAGCCGCCAGCCAGCGCATCGTCGTTCGGCCTCCGGCCGCCGACAGCGACTTTCGCGCCCTCCTGCTCGCCGGATTGGACATACTTCTGTACCTTGTCGAGTTGCGAGGCCAGTGCGAGCGGCCCGATATCCGTACCTTCGTTGGTCGGGTGCCCGATTGCGATCCGGCGCGTGCGCTCCACCAAGGCCTCCACAAAATCGTCGAATGCCTCGGCTTCGACGAAACAGCGTGAGCCCGCCACGCAGGTTTGGCCCGCCGCCGCGAACACCCCCGACACGACGCCGTTGACCGCCCGCTCGATGTCGACGTCGCCGAAGACCACGTGTGGGGACTTTCCGCCGAGTTCCATCTGACACGGAACGAGGTTTTGCGCGGCGTTTCCGGCAATCCTGCGGCCCGTCACAGTGCTACCGGTAAAGACAAACTTTGCTATGCCCGGATGACGAGTCAACGCGTCTCCCGTTACCGATCCGTCTCCCGTCACCACATTGAACACGCCCGGCGGAAAACCGGCTTCGATGGCGAGTTCGGCCAATGCGAGCGTCGAAGCGGTGGTGTGTTCGGAGGGCTTGACCACCACCGTATTGCCGATCGCGAGACACGGAGCAAGCGTCCCGGTGAGCAGCATGAGCGGAGAGTTCCAGGGCGTGATCATGCCCACCACGCCGATCGGCTCGCGAACGTTGTAATTGAGCGTATCGAGCTTGTTGACGGGAATCGTCTCGCCCTGCAACTTGTCAGCCATCCCGACAAAATAGAAATAGGAGTCTGGCATCGCCCGCATTTGCGCGCGCATTTCTTTGAGCAGCTTGCCGTTATCCCGGCACTCGATCTGCGCAAGCTCCTCCGCGTTCGCCAGAACCAGTTCCCCAAGACGCCGGACGAGTTTGCCGCGTTCCGTTTGCGTCATACGACGCCACGTCGGATTCGCAAATGCAGCTTGTGCCGAGCGCACCGCCAGGTCGACATCTGCCGAATTTGCCTGCGAGAACTCGTACCAAGGCTTCCCGGTCGCTGGATCGTAGCTGGCGATGAATTGTCCGCTTTGGGCGGCGGTGAACTGTCCGTCAACGAAGAGTCCCAGTCGGGATCCGTGCAGACGTTCCATGGTTGTATGCATTGAGTTACTCCACCTATCAACTATCAAGAATGAGCGGATTGAAGCCACGATTGGGTGTCGCCCAGCATCGCGACACGTCCGCCATCATGCGAATCCATATAGATCCCGAATTTCCCCCGCTCGGTTTCGCGAGCGTAGCGCCGCAACATCGCGCAGATTTCTCGAGATGCGATATCGTCAAAGGGGAGCTGGTTCATCGGGAAAAATCGGAACTGCTCCGGTAGTCCGCAACCGTTAAGCGGCCGGGCAATTTTTGCGCGGTAGATCAGATAGCCGGGATCGTTGTCGGCGACGTCGAACACCGAATACAAGAAGGTTTCGTAGGGTTCGAGCGCGAGTTCGCCTCCTCCTGCCAGAGTAAGCGTGCCTCCCTTGACACGATTCGAAGCGCTCGGGAGAACCCATCCTCCCTTTCCATCCTGAGCGAGCAACAGGCTCCCGTCCGCCTCGATGAGGTACCCGACAACCATGTCGTGTGACGACAGCCACCCCGGCGGCAACGGATCCTTGATTTGCGCATATCGTCCGCGACAGAATCCCAGCGGATCCGCGGGGCTGGTACCGAACGCTTGGATACGTCCCAACAGGATGGCGTGGTCACCGGCGTCGACGCGGCTGTGAACCGTGCAATCGAACCATGTCAGACAGTCGGTCAGCACGGGCGCTCCCGTGTGAACGACATCGTGAACGACAGATGCGAATTTGTCGGTGGATTTCGAGGCGAACAGATTCGAAACGTCGACCTGTCCGTCGCGAAGCAAATTAACCGCGAAGTGTTCGCTTTCCTGGAACACAGGAAAGCTCGATGCGCCTTTGCCGATACATACCAGCAGCAGTGGAGGATCGAGAGAGACCGATGTAAAGGAATTAGCCGTCATGCCCCGCGGACGGCCTTGCGCGTCGATCGTCGTGACGATCGTCACTCCGGTCACGAAGGTTCCGAATGCACGACGCAACGCCACAGGATCGATCGGTTCGACGTGGGTTACAGCGTCTTGTTGCATATCCATCACCTCGAAACGTATTTGTCTTGAGGTGAAAGATATGCGACGAAATTCGAGGCTTCTTCCTCTCTTCCGGAGGAAACGAACGATAAATTAGTATCGTTTCGTAGGCAGGGTTTTCACGGACCGACGCTGTGGCACGATCGACTCAACGATTTGCAGCCAACTCGTGGAGATGGATCGCCAGCTCGACCGCGAACCGTCGATCGGGCGACTCGACGTCGATACGGAACAAGTCGGCGATACGCGAGAGGCGGTAGCGCAATGTGGTGACGTGCAAACCCATCGCGTTGGCGCAAGGCTGGCTACGGCACCCCGAGCGCAGGTAAGCGGTAAGCGTTTCCAGATAATCGGAGCCCGTACGCCTGTCGTATTCGACCAGCTTGCCGATGGTGCCGTCGACGAAAACACGAACGTCCGCGGAATCCGCCGCCCCCATGAGGATCGGAACAGGGCCCAAGTCGGGCACCTGGAGAAAGCCGCTTTTTCCATAGTTTCGCGCAACCCGGATCATCCGCCAGCACCGCTCCCATTCTTTCGCGAGCGGCTCCATCCCCTCGAAACGTTCCCCGAGGACGACAATCGGAGCTTGTCCGAAAGTCTGGGAGATCGCCTCCGAGATGTGTTGCCCCAGTCGAGTCAACGCCCCGCTGCGTGGACCTTCTTCATCGGGCAACAAACACACCAGGCCGCCGCCGACCATCACAACGTGCATTGGGATGTTTTGTTGCCTTGCCAGCATACCAACCGTCCGGTGCCCCTCCACGGTGAGATTGCTTCTTTGGTCGGAATGGTCCGGGAAGTCGATCACTATCATTCTGAGCGGCGCGGTGAGTGCCAAACCGAGATGACGGGCTCGCGCGAGTACATCGTCCGCATCGCGCCAGCGACGCTCGACGATCTCGAAGAACAGCTCCGTGAGCGTTCGCGTTTCGACACGGAACTGGATCACACTGCGCATCAATTGGACGCTCAACGCGAAGCTGACGCTCTCGAGCATCAGCTCGCGCAGATCGGATGACATGTCCTGACCAAAGGTCAGCAGCGCGCCCACCAATTCGTCGTCGATAGTGAGCGGTTGGATGGTCGCCTCGATGAAGCTCCCCTCTCCGACCGGCAGCGCCACGGACGACTTGCGCTGAAATTCGATCGCATCGCGCACGACCGACACCAATTCGCGGCTGCCGGCCCCCGCAAGCCAGCGGCTCCATCCCGCATCGTCGTAGAGGGCGGGTACCGGGCAGCCGGACCCCAACACGTAGTTCGAAAAAAAATCCACGACGAGCACCGGACCGTCGAGCAGGTCGCCAAGCGACACGGTCAGGGTTTTCAACGACTCGCCCGCCAGCACTTCGCGCAGCAGCGTCCGTTGCGATTCGATGATGCGTTGGAGCTGCTCGTTCGCCAACGCTTGGGCGCGATGGCGATGCGCCCGCTCGATCGCGATAGCGCCGAGTTGGACAACCGCGGACATGAATGCGAGGTCGTCTTCCCCCACTTCGCGAACGGCGCGCGACGCGACCGTCAGCACCATCGGCCGCCCCGCGGTATCGATACTGGACATCGGCAGAACCAGAACCGTGCGGTAGCCGCGCTCCTTGGCTTCGCGCCGATACCCTGGAAATTGCGTCGTCTCGAGCGCATCGCGAATATAAACAGGTTCGCGCTTTTGCAATGCGATCAGACAAGGGCTGGTCGCGAGTTCCCAGCGATCCTCGGTGTGCTGCGGGAGCATGCTCGATTCGTATCGTGTGAGGACAAGCCCGTAGCCGTGTGCGAGATCCACCGACATGATGGATCCAAGGTGCCACGCGCCCTGCTCGCAAGCGGAGCGGATAAGGCCGCACAACAATGCATCGATGTCCTCGTCCGCGCTGATTTGGCTAGCAACGCGGCTCAGCGCCATGACCTGTTTCTGTTGATCCGACATCGTCTCCTCCTGACGTCCCAAGAAAACTACACGAAACAAGAGGAAAGAAGAAAAGAATTTTCCGGCGAATCGAGGAAGACACGAGGTACGGCGATGCCTAGCATTGGCTCATGTTGGTCCCAGTGCAACTCAATCTCACCCCGCATCAGGAGCCTCAAGTGAGCGCCGAACTTCGGAAAATTGCGACATTTATCGAAACGACCTACATCGAAGGGGGCAAAGCGGCAGCGCAGCCCGTCACCTCGATTATCGTAGCGGCGGTGGTCCACAATCCGTGGGCCGGCCAGGGCATTGTCGAGGACCTGCGCCCTGAAATCCTCAGACATGCGCCGATCCTCGGGGAAACCATGACACGGCACCTGACAAGTCTGATGCCGGCCGATCGCGTACAGGCATACGGGAAGGCCGCCGTGGTCGGCGTCAACGGCGAGATCGAGCACGCGTCCGCGCTTATTCACACCCTGCGCTTCGGCAACGTGTTTCGCCAAGCTGTGGAAGGGACGGCATTTCTGAGCTTCACCAACACGCGTGTCGCGCCCGGCGCCGCGGTGTCGGTACCGATGATCCATAAATCGGAGACCGGCAAACGGTCTCACTTCATCACCAGCAACTTTCAGATCGCGGACGCCCCCGGTCCCGACGAAATCATGATTGCGATTGGTGCCGCCGACGGCGGACGCATCCATCCTCGGATCGCAGATCGCTTCCAGGATATGGAAGAGATGGCCGCCGAGAAGACGTCAGCCTGAACGAGCGACCATGCCGCCCCCTTCCGAACGAGACCCACCATGGCAACCCCGATCGCCTTCGTCAGTTCTAGAGGAACGTCTGCGCGCCCGCATCGCGGTCGTGGTCAAACCGGCTCCCGATGAGGTGACCTCCTTGCCAAGTCTGGTGTTGATTCAGAGCATGTGGGCCGGCGCCGACCAACTCGTCCCTTCACTTGCGCCGAATGCTCCGCCCTCATGAACGCGATCAAGCTCGACCGATACGATCTCGCGATCTTGCGTCTTCTCACCCGCGATGGCCGCATGACGAAGTCGCGCTTGGCCGAGGAAGTGAATTTGTCCATTTCTCCCGCCTGGGAGCGCGTGCGCCGTCTCGAACAATGCGGCCTGATTCGCGGCTATCACGCGGACATCGATTGGACAGCCGCATTCAAGGGCAATCAAATCATCGTCGAGATCACGCTTGCCCGACACACCGCGCAGGATATGCGTCGCTTCGAGGAGCGAATCGCAGTTGCACCAGAGGTCGAGCAATGCTTTGCGACGGGCGGAGGCGTGGACTACGTGATGCGAGTCTCATCGCGTGACATCGACCACTACCAGCGCTTTATCGATTCCTTGCTGACCGACGAACTCGGGATCGAGCGGTACTTCACCTACGTTGTGACGAAGGTCGTGAAAAATCAACGGGCCGACCTCCCGGGCTGGGTTACGGAGAAGGCGGCACTCGAGGGCGATCGGTGAACGGCGCGAGCCGCAGGAAGACTTCGCAGATCCACGCGACGGAGCGTGCCGCACCGGAGTGTCATACTCCGGAAGTTGCTAGAGGTTCTGGGAAATCAACAGCGGCACGAGCGAGCCAAACGGTGTTTCAGGGTAATCCATCGGAATGATTCCATACCGCCCGGAAAATGAATCCTCCATATATCGATGGACCTTTCTATTTATCCCTTCGAAATAATCCGTATATAAAGCGGTTGCGATTCGATAACGCGATACAGCCCGCGTAGCGCGTATGACGATGTTGCTCACAGATTCACTTCGGCGAGCCGGCTACTCGTCCCGCTCGCCGCGCGCGCAGGGGATGAGCGAGTCAGCCCCCAGATCAGAACCGATATCCCACCCGGATGCTGCCCTGTTGCACCGATGCGTGTCCGGTGTTGATGACCGCGTCATAGCCCACGGACACATCCAGGTTTTTCTTCGGATGCATCGTGATGCTTGCACCCGTTGTCAGATACCCGCGCGGCAGGTTCGTACCGGACGCCACGAACAGCGTGCCGTCCCGCGCCGCGACGGTTACCGTCCGGTTCGCATCGAGCAATTCGTGGGCGTAGCCGAGCCGCAGCTGCACGTTCACGGGCTTCAGTGCGTCGCCGAATGCCTTGTCGAGCGTGATGCCGGCGTAGGGTTGCAGGCTGCGCACGTTGTCCGAGCCGACGCTCAGATTCTGCCCACCCGCGCCGTCTTCTCCGAAGCCGTTCG
>Ga0209672_100863_pt1 | contig 13890 bp, 10 predicted proteins | sample AraplaCol_mMS_r2_FD_184273 | JGI IMG/M metagenome (GOLD analysis project Ga0209672, IMG submission 184273) | Arabidopsis root microbial communities from North Carolina, USA - plate scrape CL_Col_mMS_r2 (SPAdes) (version 2) | ecosystem: Host-associated > Plants > Roots > Endosphere | place: USA...
GCCTTCCTCACCTCGGTGGTCTTCGCTTTCGAGACGACGCAACAGCCGCACGGCCTGTTGCCGCTGCTTGGCGCGTGCGCCGCGGCGTACCTGGTTTCAGGCCTGTTGATGCGCAACACCATCATGACCGAGAAGATTGTCCGTCGCGGCGTGCGCGTGCCGGCCGAGTACGCCGCCGACTATCTGGAGCGCCTCGCGGTTGGCGACGCATGCAGCCGCGACGTGGTCAGCCTGCGCGCCAATGAAACGCTGGCCGACGTGCAGGCCTGGCTGTCGACGGAACACGCGCCAGCCAAGCATCAGGGCTTCCCGGTGGTGGATGAGCAGGGACACTTGCTAGGCGTGGTGACGCGACGCGATCTGCTGCGCGCCGGCTCGCCGCTGGATACACCCGTGCACACGTTGCTGCACCGCGCGCCCATCGTGGTGCGCGAAGATCACACGCTGCGCGAAGCCGCCGATCATATGGTGGAAGCCGACGTGGGCCGCCTGGTGGTGATGGATCGCCAGGGGCGTCGGATGGTGGGCATCATCACGCGCGGCGACCTGCTCAAGGCGCATGGGCAGCGCTTGCGCGAGGCGCACGAGGCCAGTCGTCATCTGGGCCGAAAAACAAAACCGGCCGTGTGAGGACCGGTTTTGTCGGGATATCCGGGCGGCTTGCGCCACCCGGGTCAGTCCATCAAGCCGCCTTGAGCGACGCCATGTCGATCACGAAGCGATAGCGGACATCGCTCTTGATCACGCGCTCGTACGCTTCGTTGATGTTCTTCATGTCGATCACTTCGATGTCGCTGACGATGTTGTGCTCGGCGCAGAAGTCCAGCATTTCCTGCGTTTCGGCAATGCCGCCGATGGCCGAGCCCGAAATCGAGCGCCGACCCAGCAGCACCTGCACGGCCTGCACCGGCGGGTCAAGCGGCTGGAGCTGGCCGACCAGGCAGATCACGCCATTGATGCCGAGCGTGGCCAGGTACGGGTTGAGGTCGTGCGGGTTGGGCACCGTGTCGAGGATGAAGTCGAACTGGCGCGACACGGCTGCCATCTGCTTCTCATCGGTGGACAGCACCACATGGTCGGCACCCAGGCGGCGTGCTTCTTCTTCCTTGCCCGGCGAGCGGGTGAACAGGGTGACATCGGCACCCATTGCCTTGGCGAACTTCAGGCCCATGTGGCCCAGGCCGCCGAGGCCGATCACAGCGATCTTGCTGCCCTTGCCGATGTTCCAGTGACGCAGCGGCGACCAGGTGGTGATGCCGGCGCACAGCAGCGGCGCGGCAGCCTTCAGATCCAGCTTGTCGGAGATCGACACCACGAACTTGTCCGACACCACGATGCGCTCGGAGTAGCCGCCGAAGGTGGGCATCTTGTCGTGGCGATCGATGCCGTTATAAGTCCACGTGGCACCTTCCACGCAATATTGCTCAAGACCGGCGTTGCATGAGGCACAGTGCTGGCAGGAGTCGACCATGCAACCCACGCCCACCGTGTCGCCCACCTTGAACTTGGTGACCTCGGGGCCGACGGAGCTGACGCGGCCCACGATCTCGTGACCGGGCACCATCGGGTAGAGGCTGCCGCCCCATTCGTCGCGCGCCTGGTGGATGTCCGAGTGGCAAACGCCGCAATACAGGATGTCGATCACCACATCGTTCGCGCGCGGGTCGCGGCGTTCGAACTGGTGTGCGGCCAGCGGCGTGGTGGCGGACTGGGCGGCGTAGCCGCGGATGGAAAGCGTCATGGCATGACTCCTTGGGGACGGGACAGCAAGGCGGTCGAGTATGGGCGTCCCGGATGACGCCCGGGTAGCCGATTCCTGCGAGATGATTGCCCGATCCTGCAAGGTCGCGAGCCAGGGGCTCGCCAAGGGGCGGAGGAACAGGCAATCTCGTTCTGTAGAAATGGAACCTAAGTCCATGAATGAAAGAACTTCCGCTGCCGGCTCGTCGGGGCGGCTGATGCAAGATCGCGAGGAATTGACAGCCATCGTTGAACGATTGGCGGCTGCCGACGGGCTGCACACCACGGTGTGGCCCGCCCTGACGCTGTTCCGCGCCAACTCGGTGGGCGTGCCGACCTGCGCCATGTACGGACCGGGTCTTGGTCTTGCGCTGCAGGGCGCCAAGCAGATCCTGCTAGGCCAGCAGACCTTCCTGCACGAGCCGGCCACCTACATGGTCAACGCCGTGGACGTGCCGGTGTCCTCGCAGGTGGTCCGGGCGTCGGACGAGGCGCCGTGTCTGTGCCTCACTTTTCGCCTGGACCTGCAGTGCATCCGCGAGCTGCTGCCCGGCGTGCAGTTGCGCCGCAGCGCGGTGGTGTCGGCACCCGGCCTGTCGATGAGCCCGCTCGATGGCGAATTGCTCGATCCGCTGCTGCGCCTGGTGCGCCTGCTGGAGACGCCGCGCGACCTGGAAGTGTTGGGTCCCTTGATCGAGCGCGAACTGCTGTATCGGCTGCTGACAGGCGAGCAGGGTGCGCTGCTGGCCCAGATCGCCACATCCGGCAGCCAGGGGCATCAGGTGTCGCGCGCCATCGACTGGCTGCGGCAACACTACGACGAGCCTTTGCGCATCGATGAACTGGCGATGCGCGTGAACATGAGCACCTCGTCGCTGCATCATCATTTTCGCGCCATTACGGCCATGAGTCCGCTGCAGTATCAGAAACAGCTGCGTCTGCACGAAGCGCGTCGCCTGCTGCTGGCCAGCCAATGCGATGTGGCCACGGCGGCACATCAGGTGGGCTATGAAAGTCCCTCGCAGTTCAGTCGCGAATACAGTCGGCAGTTCGGCTCGCCGCCGTTGCGGGACGTGGCGCGTCTGCGCCTGGCGGACGCCGAGTCGGTCGCCTGAAGGCACTTGACGCCTGCTCGGCAGGCGTCGAGCATGCGCCGCGCAGACGACACGGCCAGGGAGTGCCATGAATCTCGCTTTGTTCGACTTCGACGGAACGATCACCACGCGCGAGATGTTCCGGCCCTTCATCGAATATGCCGTGTCGCCGCGTCGACGCGCGTTCGGCGGCGCGTTGCTCGCCCCGATGGTCGCAGGCTATAAGCTCGGCTGGGTATCTCCCAATCTCATGCGGCGCAGCGCGGTCCAGCTGGGTTTTCGTGGCGTGCCGGAAACGCACGCGTTTGCCCGCGGCGAGCAGTTCGCGCGCGACGTATTGCCGAGCGTGCTGCGGCCGCAGGCGCTCGAGCGCATCCGCTGGCACAAGGCGCAGGGCGATCGGATCGTGGTGGTGTCTGGCGCGCTGGACGTCTATATGTCCCATTGGTGCCGCACGCACGAGCTGGAACTGCTGTGCTCCCAGCTCGAATCACGCGACGGCCAGCTGACCGGACGCTATCGCGGGGAGCAGTGCGTGAATGCGGAAAAGTCGCGTCGCGTCCGTGCCGCCTACGACCTGGCCGCTCATCCGGTGGTGTATGCCTACGGCGATACGCCGGAGGATCAGCATTTGCTCGGCATGGCCCATCGCCGCTACTACCAGTGGCAGGAAATGGGCTGATTGACGCCTGATAGAGGCCCTTCACGTCGCGTGAATGGAACGGGTCATGAAATATGCGCAGAGGTCTGAGCACCCTCCGGAGGCAAACATGAAGACGCAATGGGTCGGCATCTTGCTTGTTGCTGTTGTTCCCCTTTCTCTCGATACGGCCCACGCCGCCTCCATGGAGGACAAGGCCTCGCGGGAAGTGCTGGCCGCCATGGATCGCACGTCGACCTGGGGGCATCCCGACGAGTACGGCGAATTCGTCGGGATGCAGGCTTACGCCAGCGGCAACTACGCCAGGGCGATGGAATATTTTGAGATCGGCGCGCGTTATGCCGACAAGCTGTCCCAGCTCAGCATCGGCTTGATGTATCTCAACGGTGAGGGTGTCGCCAAGGATCCTGTCAGCGCCTATGCGTGGCTCGCGCTTGCGGCAGAGCGGAAATTTCCGCGTTATGTAGCCACCCGCGATGCCGTGTGGAATCAACTGGACGACGACCAGCGCCGGCAGGCAGGCGCGCTGTTGGATCAGCTGTCCGGCCAATACGGCGATGCCGTGGCAAAGCCACGCATGGAGCGGGCGCTGCGAGAGGCCAGGACCGAGATGACCGGATCGTTGGTGGGCTACGGTGCATCCGACGTCAACTCCGTGACGTTGGCCCAGTTGGCGGCCGGCGGCGTCGGAAAGGGTCGGTATACCGGGCCATTGCCGCCATGCGGCGCCCGATCGATCGATGGCGCGCCCATCACCGGTTGCGGGAACATTTTCGTGGCCTGGCGCTGGGATCCCAAGCAGTATTTCCGCATTCGCGATGCGGCCTGGTACGGCACGGTTACCGTGGGTGAGCTGGAGCAGGATCAGGGCTCGCCTCACTGACGCTACGGTACTCGCATCGCCGACGTCCCTTGATCGACGAGTCGTATGCGACCTCGCGGGCGAGGGCAGGCGAGGCGCTGCCCCAAAGGTCATTCTTGCGGCCATCTCGGGTCCGGGTGAGAGTAGGGCGTTCGTCCCATCGGCCAGGAGGGCATATGCAGGCGTCGCATCCCGTAGTCGTTTGGGCCAAGGCAGTCACGGTGATCGCGGTGCTGTTCGCCGCACTGTCCGTGCGAGACCTGGCGTTGATGGTGGGCCTGAAGATTCCCGGCTTGCCCATGTCGTCCTTCGGCGGCTCCAGCATGGACAACCTGCTGGCGGTACTGCTGGCGATCGTTGCTTTGCTGGCCTTGCGGTCGCGGTCGGATGGGCCATCCGTTCCGCGCCTGTTGGGCCTGGGCTCGAACGGATGGAAGGCGCCGCTCCTGGTATTGCTGGCCACGCTGCCGTTCTGGATCGGTTGCGCGGTCACCGGCAAGTTGCAGGCCACCATCGACTGGCGGGACATCCTGTTTACGGCGCTGTTGTTTCCGCTGGCCGAGGAGCTGGTGTTTCGCGGCTTCGGCTTCATCTTCGTGCGTCGCGGCCTCGGCTGGCGCATGCTGCCGGCCGTGCTGGTGCAGGCCCTGGTGTTTGGCTGGGTGCATTGGGTGGGCATGCAAGACAGCGAGCTGGCCTTGCAAGTCTTCGCCATCACCTTCGTCGGCGGCATCGTGTTCGCGGTGCTCGATGCGATGGATGGTTACACGCTGTGGTGCGGCCTGATCTTCCACTGCTCGCTCAATGCCGCGTGGGATGTGTTCGATGTGGCGCCATCGGCCGCCACCGGCTGGCTGGGAAATGGCCTGCGTGTCCTTAGCGCGGCGCTGGCCATCGGGATGGTCTGGATGCTGCGGCGCCGGCAGGTGGATGCTGCACCATCAACGCCGATGCCGGTTTCTGCATCCCGATAGTCGGTACGATGAGTCACGCATCTCTGGGGAATGCTTCCAATGACAACGCTCAAGCGTGACGCGCGCATTGCGGGTCTCATCTACCTTGCACTGACGATCACCGCGCCGTTCCGGCTGATCTATATCCCGAACACGCTTTTTGTCCACGACAACCCGGCCGCGACGGCTGGCAATATCGCAGCGCACGAGTTGCTGTTCCGGCTTGGCATCTTTGGCGATCTGCTGACCGGCGTGATCAGCCTGCTGCTGACGTTCACGCTCTACCAGCTGTTCAAGGGCGTCAACAAGACCTTGGCGGGGCTGATGTTCGTGCTGGGCTTCATGGATACGCCGCTGTATTTCTTCAACGTGCTCAATGATGCGGCGGCACTGCTGCTGGTCAAGGGCGGGCCGATCCTGGCGGCGTTCGAGCAGCCGCAGCGCGAGGCGCTGGCGGCGCTGTTCCTGCGTGTGCACGGCATGATGATTTCCTGTGCCGAGATGTTCTGGGGCCTGTGGCTGTTCCCGCTGGCGCTGCTGGTGATCCGCTCGCGCTTCCTGCCGCGCTTCCTCGGTTACTGGCTGATCCTCAACGGCTTCGCCTATCTGGCTTTGTGCGTGACCGGCGTGGTATTGCCGGCGTACGAAGACCTCATCTCCAAAGTGGCTTTCCCGCTCCAGCTGGGCGAACTGGCCTTCGTGTTGTGGATGGTAGTGATGGGTGCGCGGCCGCGCGGCGATGTTGCCGCGGTGCCTTCGTCCTAAGGCGTCGGCTCGCATCGCAAGGTCTTGACCCTGTCTTACGGCACTGGTCACCCGGTGCCGCATGACGCATCTATGGCGTTTCGCCCGCGCGATAGCCGGTCGAGTCCCATGAGTCCCTGCGTGAGAGTGTCGATGAATCCTGATTTGGCTGTACGAGGTCGTTTCGCCCGTGTCGGGCGTGGAGCTGCGTGGTGCGCAGCGGGTGTGTTCGCGCTGGGCCTGGCCTTGTCGCCGTGGTCCGCCATGGCCGCCGAAGGCAAGGATGCCAAGCCCGCGGCCGAAGCCGCCGACAAGAAGTCCGACAGCGATCTGCCGCCGCTGCCCGCCGACAAGACCATCAAGCAGAGCGTGCGCGTGGGCGGCCGTACGCTGTCCTACGAGGCGACCGTCGGCACCATCGAGGTGCGCAACGCCAAGGGCAAGAAGATCGCCGACGTGGTCTACACCTCGTACGTGGTGCCGGGCAACGACCCGCACCGTCCGGTGACCTTCGCCTTCAACGGTGGTCCGGGCGCGTCGTCGGTGTACCTCAACATGGGCGCCATCGGACCCAAGCGCATCCAGTTCGGCGTGGACGGCGATGCGCCGTCTGATGCGGCGATCACCAAGGACAATCCCAACACCTGGCTCGACATGAGCGACCTGGTGTTCATCGATCCGGTCGGCACGGGCTTCTCGCGTTCGCTGGAAGACGACGAGCAGACCAAGAAGGATTTCTACTCCACCGAAGCCGACATCAAGTATCTGTCGCGCGTGGTCTACGACTGGCTGGTCAAGCACGGCCGCCTGCGCGCGCCCAAGTACGTGATGGGCGAGAGCTACGGCGGTTATCGCGCCCCGCGTATCGGCTATGAGCTGCAGACGCGCATGGGCGTGGGCGTGAACGGCCTGGTGATGGTGTCGCCGTATCTCGATCCGGCCGCCATCGGCGATGGCGATGCCTTGTCGCCGCTGCCGTGGATGATCAACCTGCCGTCGATGACCGCGGCGCGCCTGGAAAGCCAGGGCAAGCTCACGCCGGCTGCGATGAACGACGTCGAGACCTATGTGCGCACGCAGTTCGTCACCGACTTCCTGGCCGGCCGTTCGGACCCGGGCGCGATCGGTCGCATGGTGCAGAAGGTGTCGGCGTATACGGGCCTGGATCCGGCCGTGGTGTCGCGCCTGGATGGCCGTGTCGACATTGCCACCTACCTGCGCGAAATCCATCGCAACGACAAGAAGATCGGCAGCGTGTACGACTCCAACGTCACCGCCTTCGATCCGTTCCCGGGTTCGGCCGATCGCCAGTCGGGCGATCCGATTCTCGAAGCGCTGCTGGCGCCGACCACCAGCGCCATGGTCGATTTCGTGACGCGCGAAGTGGGCTGGAAGACGGACGCGCACTACGAAGCGTTGTCGTACGCCGTGAACAAGGCCTGGGACCGCGGTAACGCCGACGACAAGCCGGTGGCGGACCTGCGCAAGGCGATCGGCAACGATCCGAACATGAAGGTGCTGATCGTGCACGGCTACAACGACTTGTCGTGCCCGTTCTTCACCTCGCGACTGATCATCGACCAGATGCCGACGTTCGGCCAGGCGCAGCGCGTGAAGCTGGCGGTCTATCCGGGCGGCCACATGTTCTACAGCCGTCCGGGCAGTGCCGAATCGTTCAAGGCCGACGCTGCCGCGCTCTACCGCAGCAGCAAGTAAGCGAATCGATGCCCTAGACCAGGCCGCGCTTCCCAAGGGAGCGCGGCCTTTTCTTTGCGCCGGCCAAACTCAGAGCAGGGTGTTGTCCGGTTGGCGCACGATATAGCCGCGCGCCTTGAGCTTGGCCAGATAGCCGTCCGTCGACAGCAACTGCTCCATCGACAGCACGGCCACCGTCTGCCGATTGCGGATCAGCGCGGCCTCGGCGGCATTCATCCAGGCCGACTCGATGCGCTGGGGCAGGTCGGGAATATTGAGCTGCTTTTCGAAATCGCCATTGATGGCCGACACGATGCAGGGCTCGTAGTTCTTTTGCGGCATCAGGCTCTGCAAGGTCTTCATGTCGCCGGTGGCCCAGGCGTTGGCGCGCTGGGTGAGCTTGGGCATGTCGTGCTCGACCAGCCGCATGGTCTCGTCCAGGCAGGCGATGCCGTTCTGCTGGTCCTGGTCGATGCTGGTGCTGGGCGGCGCCCGCGTGACCAACAGTTCGTAGCGCACGGCGATCACGCGATTGCCATGCTTGCGCGCCAGCTTCTCCACCATGGCGGCCACGTCGATCTCGTTGCTCAGGTCGTCCTTGGCCAGCGCTTTTTCATAAAGCTGCTGGGCGACGATCATCGGGCGCATGAATTCCAGCGCGTCGTCGTCTTGCAGGTACTGATGGCGCAGGGCCAGCCAGCGCGTATACATCTCCGGCGGAAGCAGACGCTGCAAGGTGGCGCCGCCCGGATTGAGCTTGGCCGACGGCTGCAAGGCAAGCCGGGAGAACAGGCTCGACGGCATCTTCAGGCGGGCCGAAGGGGCTTCGAGCAGTTCGGAGGAACGCCCCAGCGCTTCCTCCAGTTTGGTCCATTGCCACTCGGCGTGTTTGGGCAGCGGCGACAGCGTGCCGACGATCCACAACACGTGGTCGCCACGGCGCACCTCCCACAACTCGGGGCCGGGTTGCTCGCCGCGTACGGTCACCGTCTGCAAGTCGACTGCGGCCGCTGGCGCGGGCGTCGTGGCGGCGGGGGTGGGGATGTTCTGCGCCTGCGCGCCGCTGATAAACAGCAACGCGCCAAGCCATAAGGCGGTTCTTGCGTGCATCCGGCAAGCTCCTTGAAAGGACGCGACGGCTAAAGCCCGCCGAGGCGGGCTCCCTGTTGCCATGATAGCCGCGCTTGCGACGCCCGATGCGGTGCGCGGAGGCGGCCAGGGTGATCCGGGGTGGACGGTCGGTGCACTCCGGAGGACGTCGAAACGACGCCCTAAGCAGCTAAACGCTTAAAAGACCTGGCGGAAGACAATGTACAAGCCGCCGGCCAGCAGGATCGAGGCGGGCAGGGTGAGGATCCAGGCCATCAGCAGGTTGCGCACGGTGGCCCATTGCAGGCCCGAACCGTTCGCCGCCATGGTGCCGGCCACGCCCGAGGTGAGCACGTGGGTGGTGCTGACCGGCAGGTGGTACATGTCGGCTGCCTGGATCAGCGTCATCGCCACCAATTCGGCGGACGCACCCTGCGCATAGGTGAGGTGTTCCTTGCCGATCTTCTCGCCCACCGTCACCACGATGCGCTTCCAGCCCACCATGGTGCCCAGGCCCAGTGCGAGCGCCACGGCCACCTTCACCCAGGGCGGGATGAACTGGATCGCCTGCGTGCCCAGTCCGCGCCAGCTGGTGAGCGTGGCCGTCTGTTCCTTGCTGAGGCCCGGCTGGGACAGCACCAGCGGAATGGCGGCATTGGCCAGGTAGATGTCGTTGCGCACGTTGCCCATCTGTTCCGGCGGCACCGATTTCAGTGACGTGCGGTTGCCGACCTGGTGGTCGATCTGTCCGATCAGCTGAGCCAGTGCCGGCACTGTATTGGCCTGCGCGGTGCGCTGCTGCACGGCCGTCGTGATGACCGCGCGCGGATCGCCGTCAAACGTCACGCTGCCGGCAAGGCCGCTGAGCACATGCTGCGTATCCACCGACACCTGGTGGAAGGTTTTCACTTCGCCGCCCGACACAGCGCCGTTCAACGCATAAGCCGTGGGCACCGTGCCGATCAGGATCAGCATGATCAGGCCCATGCCTTTCTGGCCGTCGTTGGAGCCGTGACTGAAGCTCACGCCGGTGCAGGTGAGCACCAGCAGGGCGCGGATCGGCCACGGCGGCGGCTTCTTGCCTTCAGGGGCGCGATAGAGCGCGGGAATCTTCACCAGCGCCTTCAACAGGTACATCAGCAGGCCGGCCAGCAGGAAGCCGGCGATCGGCGAGAACACCAGGCCGCGGAACACGTTCATCGCGGCATCCCAGTTCACGCCGCTGGTGCCGCTGTGACCGGAGATCAACTGATTGGCCAGGCCCACGCCGATGATCGAACCGATCAGCGTGTGCGACGAAGAATTGGGCAACCCGAAATACCACGTGCCGAGATTCCACAGGATCGCGGCAATCAACAGCGCGAACACCATGGCGAAGCCCGCTTGTCCGCCCACCTGCAGGATCAGCTCCACCGGCAGCAGCGAGACCACGGTGAAAGCCACCGCGCCGGAGGACAACAACACGCCGAGGAAGTTGAAGGCACCCGACCAGATCACCGCCATATTGGCCGGCATGGAATTGGTATAGATCACGGTGGCCACCGCGTTGGCGGTGTCGTGGAAGCCGTTGACGAATTCGAAACCCAGCGCGATCAGCAGCGCCACGCCCAAGAGAAGAAAAGGTGCCAGCGATTGCGAGCGCACCGCCGAAAGATCCTGCACCAGGTGAAGTCCGGCATATCCGGCGCCGATCAACAGGATCACGCCGAAGATCAGCGCAAACAGTCGACCCGATCCCTGGCGTGCTGGTGCGGTGGAGACGACTGCGGCTTCGGTCTGCATGACATGCCCTCGTGGTCGGTCTCCCGCAAGCTAAGCACTGGCGCAAGACAGATACGTGACAGTCGAGAGGGTGAAGTCGCCCGTTGCGCGGGCTGTAAACGGTAAAGGGTGAAGGGAAAAGGAAAGGGGCTGCAGCTCGACTGCTGATCGCTCTTGCCATTCACCGTTTACAGCCCGCGCAGCGGGGCGACTTACCCATTCACCGCCCGGCTCAGCGCTCGCGCATGACCATGAGACGTACCTCGGTCATGTCCTCGATGGCCCAGCGGATGCCTTCGCGGCCGATGCCGGACAGCTTCACGCCACCGTAGGGCATGTTGTCCACGCGGAAGCTCGGCACGTCGTTGACCACCACGCCGCCCTGTTCCAGCTCGTTCCAGGCGCGCATGGCGTGGGCCAGGCTATCGGTGAAAATGCCGGCCTGCAGGCCATATTCGGAATCGTTGACCAGGGCCACGACCTCGTCGAACTTCTTGAAGGGCGCGAGCAGGGCAAATGGACCAAACGCTTCGTTGCGATAGGCTTTGGCGCTGGTGGGCACGTTCTCCATCAGCGTCGCTTCGAGCATGGCGCCCTCGCGCTTGCCGCCGCACAGCAGCTTGCCGCCGGCCTTGCGCGCTTCTTCGATCCAGCTTTGCAGGCGTTCGGCGGCCGCTTCGTCGATCATCGGGCCAAGGAAGGTGTCCTTCTTTTTCGGATCGCCGGCCTTGAGCTTTTTCACCGCGGCGACCAAGCGCTTCTTCACTTCGTCATACAGCGATTCGTGGATGTAGATGCGCTGCACGCTGATGCAGCTCTGGCCGGACTGGTAGAGCGCACCGAACACCAGGCGATCGATCACATAATCCATATGCGGGCCTTGATCCGCATCGACGATGCACGCGGCATTGCCGCCGAGTTCCAGCGTCACCTTCTTGTGGCCGGCGCGGGTTTTCAGGTCCCAGCCGATCTGGCTGCCGGTGAAGGAGAGCAGCTTGAAGCGCGGGTCCTCCACCAGCGGATTGGCATGTTTGCCATCCAGCGTGAGCACCGAGAACGCACCCTTGGGCAGATCCGTTTCGGCCAGCACTTCGCCGATGATCAGCGCGCCGATCGGCGTGCGCTCGGCCGGTTTGAGCACGAACGGACAGCCGGCGGCGATCGCCGGCGCCACCTTGTGCGCCACCAGGTTCAGCGGGAAATTGAAGGGCGTGATGAAGGACACCGGCCCCAGCGGCACGCGCTTGGTATAGCCGTGATAGCCGTCCAGACGCTTGGCGATTTCCAGGTTGATCGTTTCGCCATTGGTGCGCACGGCCTCTTCAGCGGCGATGGTGAAGGTCTCGATCAGGCGCTGCACTTCGCCATCGGAATCCTTGATCGGCTTGCCCGCTTCCACGCATAGCGCATAGGCCAGTTCTTCGCGGCGCTCCTGGAAGCGTTGCGCGCAATGCTGCAAGACCTGCTGCCGCGCCCAGGGCTTGAAATCCTGCATGGGGCGCGTCGCTTTCACCGCGGCGGCGATGGCTTTTTCGGTGGCCTTGGCGTCGGGCACGCACACGCGCGTGGCGACCTTGCCGTTGTATTTGTCCAGCACGTCCATCATTTCCTTGGACGTCTGCGGCTGGTTGGCGAGGTAATACGGATAACTCTTGGCAAGCATGGATGACTCCGACGCGTGGATGCTCAGACCGCGGCGCTGAGCTGCGGGATTTCTTCGTTGAGGATGCGGTGATTATCGGCATAGTCGATCATCAGATCGATCAGGTGCACGCCGCCGGCGTTGAAGGCACGCTCCAGCGTGGGCAGGAATTCCTCGGCGCTGCCGGGACGATGCCCGCGGGCGCCATGCGCTTCGGCGAAGGCGACGAAATCCGGGTTGCCAAACACCATGCCGTAGTCGGCATAACCCATCTCGGCCTGCTTCCAGCGGATCATGCCGTAGGCGTCGTCGCGCAGCAGCAGGATCACCAGGTCCAGCTTGAGGCGCACGCAGGTTTCCAGCTCCTGCGCATTCATCATGAAGCCGCCGTCGCCGCAGATGGCGAGCACCTTGCGCTCGGGATAGACCATCTTGGCCGCCATCGCCGACGGCAGGCCGGCGCCCATGGTGGCGAGCGCATTGTCCAGCAGCACGGTATTGGGCTGGCGCGCACGGTAGTAGCGCGCATACCAGAGTTTGTACATGCCGTTGTCCAGGCAAAGCACGCCGTCGTCGGGCATGAAGCGGCGAGTGTCGTCGACCACGCGTACCGGATGCATGGGGAAGCGGTTGTCGCAGGCGTGGTCTTCCAGTTGCTTGTGGAAGGCGTCGCGCACGCGGTCGAAGTAAGCGAAGTTCCAATGCTCCTGCGCCTGCAGGGCGTAGGTGAGGCGTTCGATGGTGTGCGCGATATCGCCGACCACTTCGATCTGCGGAAAGTACACCGCGTCCACTTCCGCGCTGGAGAAATTGATATGGATGACGGTGCGCCGGCCCTTGCGCATGAAGAACGGCGGCTTCTCCACCACGTCATGGCCGACGTTGATGATCACGTCGGCGGCATCGATGGCGCGATGCACGAAGTCGCCATCCGATAGCGCCGCATTGCCGAGCCAGAGCGGGTGATCCTCGTCGATCACGCCCTTGCCCATCTGGGTGGTGAAGAACGGGATGCCGAGTTTGTCGATGAAGTCGCGCAGCGCCACGGTCGTGCGCTGCCGGTTGGCCGCCGCGCCGACCATCAGGATGGGATGCTTGGCGCGCGTGATCGCTTCGGCGGCCTGCACCAGCGCGGCATCGTCGGGAGCGGGGCGGCGCGCATATTCGGTGGGCAGCAGCACGGCGTCTTCGACGGTGTCGCGCGCAATGTCTTCCGGCAACTCCAGGTGCACCGCGCCGGGGCGTTCTTCCTCGGCGCGACGAAAGGCTTCGCGGATGCGTGCGGGTATGGTCTGGGCCGACACGATCTGACGCGTGTACTTGGTCAGCGGCTGCATCATGTCGACCACGTCGACCAATTGGAACAAGCCCTGCTTGTGTTCGCGGATCGGTTTCTGGCCGGTGATCATCAACATCGGCATGGCCCCGAGCTGGGCATAGGCAGCGGCGGTCACGAGGTTGGTGGCGCCGGGCCCCAGTGTCGAGAGGGCGACGCCGGCTTCGCCGGTGAGTCGGCCCCAGGTGGCGGCCATGAATCCGGCGGCCTGTTCATGGCGAGTCACGATCAGGCGAATGGAGGAGTCGCGTAGTGCTTCGACGAAGTCGAGATTTTCTTCGCCCGGCACGCCGAAGATGCTGTGCACGCCCTC
>Ga0209672_100865_pt1 | contig 13872 bp, 14 predicted proteins | sample AraplaCol_mMS_r2_FD_184273 | JGI IMG/M metagenome (GOLD analysis project Ga0209672, IMG submission 184273) | Arabidopsis root microbial communities from North Carolina, USA - plate scrape CL_Col_mMS_r2 (SPAdes) (version 2) | ecosystem: Host-associated > Plants > Roots > Endosphere | place: USA...
TGCCCCGCCTGGGTATACGTGCTGAAGGCGCCGGCGTCGTTGTCGCCCACCATGACGATCAGGCCGGGGCCCAGGATCGCGAGCAGGGTGCGCAGCCGCGCCCACAACGAAGTGCGCGGCGCGGTGTCGTGCTGGGCGATCGTGCCGAAAGCGCCGCGGATGTCGCCCAGGTGGGCGCCGTCGAGCACGGCGCCGACGTTGGCGGCCTCGACGGCCTCGAGCGTGGAAACGTTTTGGTAGGTCATATGCAACTCCCCGGCAGGCACGGGCCGCCATCGGCACAACATAAGTCCGGGTGCGCGGCGCCGCGGCGCCGGCCATGAAGGCGCGACGACCGGGAGCCTCGCACGGCAGGCGGCATGCGTCCGCGCAAAGGCGAAGCGAACGCTACCTTTCCGGTAGGGCTATGGGAGGCGATCAAGGATTCGCCGCGAGGGCGAAGAGATGACAGGAGGGAAGAACCCGACCTGCTTTATTTGACGCACCGTCCCGCTTTTTCAGCGGAACGGCGGCTTGAGAACAGACTCGTGCCGCGGAAGTTCCGCTGTTTAGATCGAAGATCGACTAGGGCAAGAGTCCATTGGGGCAACCCCGTTGTTGAAACGAGGCGAATGATATGCCAGGCGCTCGAGGGCGGTCAACCCTTAGTAAGAAAGGGTTTGGAAGGATTGTTGCGCTTTAAGAACACCCGGCGCCTGCGTGCGGGCGCTTAGCGCAGTTCGGGAAAGTCTTCTTCCCAGTATTCGTCGGCAAGCCGCTCCGCGCCTATGTCGCGCTCCATTTCCCGGCGGCGCAGCTCGACGCGGCGGATCTTGCCCGAGATGGTCTTGGGCAGGTCGCTGAACTGGAGCCGACGGATCCGCTTGTACGGCGCGAGCTTGTCGCGCGAGAAGCGGAACACCTCGCGCGCGAGGTCCGGGCCGATCTCGTAGCCCTGGCGCACGATGACGAACGCCTTGGGCACCGACAGGCGCAAGGGGTCGGGGCTCGGCACGACGGCCGCTTCCGCGATCGCCTCGTGTTCGATCAGCACGCTTTCCAGCTCGAAGGGGCTGAGCCGGTAGTCGGAGGACTTGAACACGTCGTCCGAACGCCCGACGTAGACGAGATAGCCGTCGTCGCGGCGCAGCGCGACGTCCGACGTGTGATAGAAGCCGTTGCGCATGGCGTGCCCGGTGCCCTGCGCGCTATTGGCGTAGCCCGTCATGAGGCCCAGCGGGCGGTGGGCGAGCGGCAGCGCGATCTCGCCTTCGCTGGCCGGCTGATCGTCCGCATCGACGAGCTCGACGCGGTATCCGGGCAGCGGCCGCCCCATCGATCCGGCGACGACCGGCTGGCCCGGCGAGTTGCCGATCTGGCAGGTGGTCTCGGTCTGGCCGTAGCCGTCGCGGATCGTGATGTTCCATGCGTGCCGCACGCGCTCGATGATCTCGGGGTTGAGCGGCTCGCCGGCCCCGACGAGTTCGCGCAGCTTCACCGGATACGAGGCCAGCGGCTCCTGCACCAGCATGCGCCAGACGGTCGGCGGCGCGCACAGCGTGGTGACTTCGCAGCGCACGAGCACGTCCAGCGTGTCTTTCGGCACGAAGCGGGCGTAGTTGTAGATGAACACGCAGGCCTGGGCATTCCAGGGCGCGAAGAAGCAGCTCCACGCATGCTTGGCCCAGCCCGGCGAACTGATGTTCCAGTGCACGTCGCCCGGCTGCAGCCCGATCCAGTACATCGTCGAAAGATGCCCGATCGGATAGCTTTCGTGCGTGTGCTCGACGAGCTTGGGCTTGGAGGTCGTGCCCGAGGTGAAGTACAGCAGCAGCGTGTCGGTCGCTTTCGTCGGGCCGTCCGGCGTGAACGACGCGCTCGCGTCGTAGGCGCGGCCCAGGTCGATCCAGCCTTGCGCGGCGCCCGGTTCCGCGCCGACCGCGATGCGCCTGATCGAGGCGTCCAGCGCATCGAACTTGCCGAGTTCGGCCGCGTCGACGACGACAAAGCCGACCCCGCCCGTTTCCACCCGCTCGCGCACGTCGTCGGGCGACAGCTGCGTCGTCGCGGGCAGCACGATGGCGCCCAGCTTCATCGCGGCCAGCATCACGTCCCACAACTCGACGCGGTTGGGCAGCATGAGCAGCAGGCGGTCTGCGCGCCCGACGCCCTGCTCCCTCAAGAAGTTGGCCATGCGCGAAGAGCGTTCGGCCATCTGCGCGAAGGTGAATTGCGCGCCGGCGCCCGCCGCATCGTCGACGATCCACAGCGCCGGGTTGTCGTTGCCCTGCGCCATGACGTCGAAGTAGTCCAGCGCCCAGTTGAAGGTCTCGACCTCGGGCCACGAGAACTCGCGATATGCGCGGTCGTAATCGGTGCGATGGCGCAGCAGAAATTCGCGCGCGTCGAGGAAAGCCTGCGCGCCGGACGTGAAGCTTTTCATCGTTGTCCCCCCGGCGCGTTCGGGCGCCTGGCTATCGTTGATTTTGCGTGCGAGTATAGGTATTCGGTTATACACAGGATAGGCATTAAAAACGCGAAATTATATTTCCCGTACCCAGCGGACGTAGGGGTGTAGCATGAGCCGCACCCCCCGCCGCCTTATGAGCCTGCTGGACATGTACGAGATTGATGCCGCTGCACATCACGAAGCCATCCGCTTGCTGGGTATGCTCATAGAGCGTGCTGAAGCTAAGCATCGGGACAGTGCCATCAAGCCTGAGCCTTTCGACGAGTTTGGCGACCAGTACGGTCTGCTGACTGATCTCGGCAATGTACTAGAACCGCTTGATGTGCGTGCTACGAAGCGGGCTGTACGAGAAACATCAAGACTTATTAAAAATTTCAGGCCACTTTCCGACCTGCAAGTTCTGATGAGTTTTATGGAAATTTCCAACTCTCTTCGGCGAGAGCTTGAGTCAGTCAAGATGTTTACCCTAAACACAGAGCAGGCATCTTTCTACGAGCCTGAAGAGCCTCTCTTTGGGGAAGATGTAGCTATTAAATTCCAAAGCCTCATTGATGAAATAGATGAAGCAGGCAAATGCTATGCCTGTGGTTTATATACGGCATGTGCATTTCACTTGATGCGCTGTCTGGAGGTTGGAATACAAGCGATAGCAAAGTGCCTTGATATCCCTGACCCAGATAAGGGGCCTCTACGCAACTGGGGCACCATTTTAAAGGAGATCAAAGCAAAAACTGGCCCCCAAAAGTCAATGCATGAACTTATGGGCGACGATGCCAGATTCTTTGATGAAATTCACACGGCATTAGCAGCGATACAAACCACGTACCGCAATCCCACGATGCACTTCGACGTCACATATAAGGACAAGAAGGCGTTTGATCTATTCAATGTAGTGAAGGGACTGATGCAAAAAATCGCGTCCCGTATGGACGAGGACGGCCAGCCCAGAGCGTAGGGCATTACGATCTGCTATCCAGCGAACATATGCAAATACGCGATCTGGCGCTATTCTCTATACTTGATCGCAGCGGCGATCTTTCCCGTAAAGCGATGCTCAGATGATCAGCTATAAGAAGGAATTCCTGATCAGCCTTCGGATCTACTTCGCCCCACTGGTGGGTGCTTGGCGAGCAATTGTTCATGAGCACAGGAAGCTCGAGCGGCAACAGCGAATACGCTAATCTGCATCAAGCGTCTTAGCGCGTGAGTCGCCTTTTAAGCAGCGCTTGCATCTGCCCTTGTCTGAGTGGCGTATCACGTGTCGCCTTGGCCAGAAACTCCTCCATCCAAGACGGCACGGCCTGCCAGGGCACCAGCGTGCGCGGTTCGATGCCAGCGGAAAGACCGAGCCTTTCCATGACCCAACCGAGTTCAGTTTCAGACAAATCCCATCCCTTCTGCCGTACTCCTGCACGAACCTTCTGCAGTAAGGCGATCCGATCCAGATCAGGGTTTTCGCGTTGCTTACGCTGGCAATATGTCCTGAGTTGCATTTCCAGGTCGAGGCACAGCGCATAGCGCACCTGGATTTCATCCTCAGTCAGACCGGTCACAAATCGTCCATCGACTTTTTGCATCAACATCTTGGAATGCGCTCCGGCGATAGCGCCGGGGCTGCCCCCTCGAGGGAAGTCAGGCGGGATGACGGATGATCCGAGCGTAGAGGTCATGATGCTATTCCCTGAGATCTGAGTGAGGTCCAGCCTTGAGTCGAGCGCGGAAGGTTTGGAAGCGTTCCTTTCGACTGCTCTCATCATGGCAGGACCGGTCTGAGTGTTTGCTAAGCCGCGGCGGGCTTTGATTTCAACGACCAGACAAGCGAAATAACCCAACCGATGACCGACCATCCAAGGAACAGGTTCAACACCAGGATGGAGATCTTGTCGGGATGCTTGCGCGTCCAGGCGACGAACGTCGGTATCCAATAAAGAACAAAAAGAACTATGCCCAAAATGGCAACACCATCGTTATTCGTCATTTTTCTCTCCGATCGATACTTACTTCACAAGGCCTTGTTGACGCGCAGCCTTCGTCAAGGCGTTGTCGCTGCCGGTGTTGATGTCCTTGCCAGGATCGGCGCACAACGGATCGCTGGCCCCCCCGATGCTGGTGGTCACATAGCAGTGCTGCGGCTTGCCCTTGATCGTGGCGTCGAAGTAAGTGGAATCGACGGTAAAAAGGCCGTTGGACTTGCGTTCGACATTGCTGATCGTGACGTCGCTCTGATCTACGCCGAAAGACTTAGCGACTTTCGCGCGTAGCGCATCGGAGGTGACGCCGCCAGAATGGGTCATGGGTAGATCGGCCACGGCAGCGCAACCCGGAAGGGCAAGTGTGATGGCACTGGTGAGGGAGAGGAAAGCTAGGCGCTTATGGGTAGCTAGTTTCATAAGTGTTTTTCTTATCTAAGGTAAGTAATTAGAAAAATAGACAAAAGAATGTTGTGTACGTACCTCTTGGTATTTCGCATATTCATTGACCCGTGGTTTCGAGCGACGGGGCCTATATCCAGCGAAATGGAAAATATCACAACTATCCCTATTAAGGATAGTTGAACCTTATTAAGGGCTTTTGCCTAGATCGTATGACAGCGACGATTCCCCGCTTACAGCGGGAGGTTTATGGACAAGGAGGCAGAGCGCACATTGGCCGAGTCAGTCGGCCGTGCGATTGCACGCAGGCGTGCCGAAGCTGGATACACGCAGGAAGAAGTTGCTGAGAAGCTCGGGCTGGGCAGAGGTGCTGTTGCTCGGGTCGAGCAAGGAATTGCCATCCCGACGGTTGTTCGTCTGGTAGAGTTGGCCGAACTGTTTGGTTGCCGTGTTGATGATCTTCTCATTGAAGGATCGACACGCCTGGACGACCAGGCTGAGTTCATTGCACGGCAACTCGCGCCGCTACAGGCGGAAGAGAGGCAGTTGCTTGTTGAGTGGATCCAGAGCTTTGCAAAGCAATTCACAAAGCAATAGCTGACGCGACCTGTCGCCGCACCTTTAGCGCTGACTTGATTCCAACACCAATACCCCCATCTATAAAATAGTCGCCACTACGTCGACGAACTAATAAGAGGGGATATATGGTCGCGTCACAGGATCACGAATACGTCGTCATGGGGGGAGTTGAGCGCGCCAAAATTGGGCGCTACTTGAGTATCGCCTCAAGCGCAATCTCGGCAGGGCTGGTCTTTGCCTTGTTAGCCGCGGTTAATCTGGCCAAAACCCTCGGTCTGAACGTCAACGTACCTCCTGCGGTACTGTCATTGCTTGGCGCGGGCATGGTATTCGGCGTCTTGTATTGGGTCTTGAAAAAGTACGCCTGGAAGTGGCCATTGATTGACCGGCTCCTGAAAGTGCCCAATATCGCTGGCGTCTGGGACTGCCAAGGTCAGTCGCTTCAAGCTGATGGGACTGTCGTTTACCAATGGAATGGCGAAGTCACTATCGTCCAAAGCTGGGACAAGCTGAGAATACGACTCCAGACGGCGCAGTCCGGTTCAAACAGCATGGCCGCGGCGCTTGCCACCGACAGCGTCGACGGCTTCATCCTGTTGTACCAGTACAGAAATGACCCAAAGATGGGAGAGCCTGACCTTGCGTCGCACATCGGTTGTGCCGTGGTCACCATTTCAAGCGATTTGGCCTCAGCTACTGCTGAATACTTCAATGGCGGCGGCCGCGCATCATTTGGCAAGATGATTTGGACGAGGAGGCAGTGATGGCCGCAGATATCAACAAACGCCTAAGTCAGCTGCGTGCACGTCGGGATGGCACCGACCGCATGGCAATGGATGCCTCTATTCGAGCTGAGGCACTTGCCAAATCGCTTTACCCGAGTACCAGCACCGAACCGTGGGAAAAACGTGGAAATGCAAACCAGCCTCACACGCGCTACGCCATTGGCGCCATGCAACCCGTCAGCGACACCTATACCCGAATCAGCCGTGAGACTGCAGAGCGAGTTGCCAATCAACTACGGGATCGCCTAGCCAGTAGCGGCATCACTGCCGAATTTCGGCTGCAAGGATCTGTTCCCCTAGATGTCCATATTCGACGCGTGAGTGATGTTGATCTTCTCGTGATCGACACTAGCTTTTTGACTTATATACCGAGCGGTGCCAAGGCTCAACGTGGGGGCTATGTTTCCACCACTAAAACGTCTACCGGTGTGCTGGACCTACTTCGTGCCCTGGTTGAGATCGATCTCGAGGAAGCGTTTCCAGCGGCTGATGTAGATAAGACCGGCGCAAAAGCAGTCAAGATATCCGGCGGATCGCTACCACGCTCAGTTGATGTGGTGCCTGCGCATTGGTTCGATAGTGCGGAGTATCAGTCCAGTGGACTCGAGGTCGATCGTGGTATCAATATCTACAACAAGAAAACCAGTCAAACTATTGAGAATTTTCCGTTTCTCCATATTGATCGGATCAGTACACGGTGTGACGCCATCGGCGGAGGCTTGCGCAAATCGATTCGCCTTTGCAAAAGCGTGAAAGCTGATGCAGACCGCGATATCAACTTTCCGAGCTTCGATATTGCCGCAACCATGTATCACGCCAATATGAACGCCCTTCGAATCGGGCAATATTTTGATCTGGCAGTTCTAGCGGAGGCTCAGCGCTTCCTTGATGTCCTAGCGCGCGACCATGCGTTTGCAAAAACACTGCTGGTTCCGGATCAGAGTCGAGCAATCTTTGATACGCAGGAGAAGCTTCGAGGGTTAGGACTTCTATCCGTTGAGATGGATGAGCTTTTAAGCACCGTATACAAAGAGAATGCATCAGGAACGGCGCCTCCCCAATCGTTCAACGATATGCGCAATACGGTACAACTTTTGGCTATTTAGAGCCTGGCCATTCTCAACCACAAACTTGGGAGTCGGGGTGACCGGCCGTAGCATCAACCTCTTCATGTGGGGATATCAAGATAGCTACCGGATACACATTCGGTCGCTGGCGCGCGATGTGCTGAAGCATTTAGGAGCGCCGGCAGAGGCTGATGTACTTCTTGTTGGCGCCCGTCAACCTAAAAGCAAGAATCGAAATCCGGTGTGCGTGGAACCGGAAGATGGGAGATGGCCCTTGGCGCTTTTCGACGGCCTGCTCGATTCAGTGGAGTCGACCTATAACAATCATGATCTGCAGACCATGTTTTACGGCGACGAAGCGAGTATGCGCGACAAGCCGGAATGGATGCGTCGCGACTCGGTGCGAAAATCAGTCAGCAAAGCACTCAAGGTCTTCGACACCAGGCACGATGTGACTTCGTTCTGTGGTGAGGTTAGGCGCGTCGATGAATTCTACGTCACCACCGTCGTGCAGATTCCCAACACCACCTTCGCGCAATTTCCGCCCTTACCTGACAAACCCATCGAGGGACGTCGACAGGGATACGGATCTCGCAGTCTGATCCATGCGGCCATTTACGCCGTCCTTCATGAAGCTACGCAAGAGTTGCACAATCCTGATCCTGGCCGCTTCACGTATGGCAGCATGAGAAGCGCTGAGGAGGTCATTCGCATTGGAGCGCAGAGTTTCCTGCATACACCAGGGCTTTCGATCGAGAAGCAGTACATTCATGCTGATCTTTTTGACTCGCTGAACCTCGTCGCGTCTCTAATGTACGAGGGCACAAAGGGTGTCGGCAACATCATCCTGGTCAATCCTGAGAACGAATGCGTCGAATTCCTAGCCAGGTTTTCCGACCCTGTACCGTTTCGCGAGCCGAGATGGGTTCGAAAAGTTCTGCAGATGGCTACTGCCGGCGTTGGGATCATCGCCGACAGCCATAAGATTTATGGCCTTGGGAAATTAAAGGATTCGCATGATGCCTACGCAGCGCAGGATGCATTCACGGCCGCCTTCATCGATCACTACCACTGGGAATTGCGCTGCGGTAATCAAGCACTTCTTCGCAGCCACTACGGCGTACCAAAACTTCCGCAGGAGCCCTTCGACAAGGCTGCTTTTCTTGCACAGTATGCGCGGCTTTTTCCTGGCGCCTCGACGGAAGACGGATTGCATCTATGGAGCCTACTGCTAGTCCAAATACGTCAAGAACATGGAAGTATGGTTGTAGTTGCGGAAGATGCATGCAGTGAGGCACGTCGGCTTGGAAAACAAGGCACATGCATCGAGCCAACCCGACTGACAGAGTCGTTGCTCAGAAGTTTCAGCGGTATCGACGGAACCATACTGCTCTCCCCTGATGGGGTATGCCACGCTGTCGGAATCATCCTAGACGGCGAAGCCACCGATCAATGCTCCCCTTCGCGAGGATCCCGATACAACTCAGGGATACGCTATGTGCAGGCGGGCCAGGCTTATAGGCTAGCGATCGTCGTTTCAGATGATCGCACTGTCGATATCATTCCTCGAATCCGGCGATTGGTCAGCCGGTCTATCATTGAACAGCACGTCGCTGCGCTTGAGGCGGCGACGCCTGATAACTATCATGATGATCGGAACTGGCTCGATAACCATCGCTTCTATATCAACGCGAAGCAATGTGATCGAATTAACAAGGTGATTGAGAAACTAGACGCAGCTCCAAAAGAAGTCGGCCGTATTTACCTAAAAATTGAGCATTTCAAGGTTCATCGCGAGATGAACGAAAGTTATCTCACGGACTAGTATCCTCATGTTCGACGGCCTAGCAAGCACCTAGCGTCAACGATCGGAATCCTGTGATCCAGCGAATTATGATCAATAGATAGCACCGTGGATGAACGTCATGACAGCCATGAAAAACTGCGATGAATTGCAGTTCCGTGCCTTACTGGCAGGCCTTGCACAAGACGTCGTTGACGCTCATATCTACTGGAATTTATGGAAGGGAATCCAGGAAAAACTCAAAACCTCGCCGGAGGTTTACGCTGAATCACAGACATTCTGGTACTACACGCTAAATGCTCATCTTCGAACTGCTTTAGCAAGCTTAGCCAAGGCGTACGACCAGGGAGAAAGCTCTCTGCACCTAAGGAATTGGCTAGACACCATCCATGCCAATCTGCACCTGTTTTCCAAAAGTGCTTATGAGCGTCGTCTTTCCGGCGATCCATTTGCCAAATGGCTATTGACCGATGTGAGAGAGCCGGATATCGACGTGCTCGAGGCAGACATCAAGTCCTGCACGAAGGCAAGTAAAGAGGTCGAAGCGCTGATCAAGTACCGAGGTGGAGTTCTCGCACATCGTGGTGCGAAGCTAGCCATGAATGGGGAGAATTCCAAAACTCCCCAGCTGGAGACCGAATCGGTTGAGTTACTACTCAATCGTGCCAATGAAATTCTGAACCGATACAGCATCCTGTTCATGGCCACGGCGCATAGCATGACACCGGTCGGCCATGATGATTTCAGGTCAATTTTTCACTATATGCAGAGTGTGTTGGCGAGTGATAAAGAGAAAATTAATGCGCAAGCTGCTTCTCTCACACATGACCATTGCTGATTCACATCTGTGAAATCATTCTTATCCGACTAGCGTTTAAGGCGCATTCGGATTGGTTATGCTATCCCAGTCGTTTCGTAGTGAATCACCGTTGCGTGACGGTTTTGCCGCACTACTACGTGTCAGCTTTTGAGCACCACTAGGTGTCGGTTTTGACGCTAATACTCGGGTGGGAAATGAATGCCATCACGGCACAATAAAATGCCCGTTACCGAGAAAGAAAATTGTCCAAGCGGCCTATCCGCCAGGAGGCAAGGTGACCACGTTGACGGAAAACCCACCTGCAAGTGATTCGCACGCCATTATCGAAGAGATGGCGGATCTTCTAGCCCAACACAAGCTCGTACCATTTTTCGGCGCGGGCATCTCGAGCCAGCATCTAGGGCTTGCGGCGGCCGAACTCGCTCGTGATATGGCCGTGCAGATCGGTTCCCCGCCGGAGACGCTGCTGGCCGATCTCGCGGATGCGTATCTCGACGCACGAGGACAGGATGCTTTTGTGGCGTTTCTGAACAGCAAGCTCGTCGTGACGGATCTGGACGAGCGCAAGGTGCCGTCTCATCGTCTGCTGGTAAGCCTGATGCAAAACGTGCTTTACACAACTAATCAGGACAATCTTTTTGAATTGGTCGCCGCTAAGTACGGCCGACCCTATCGCCGCGTTGTCACGGTTGACGATCTGAGCGAATCGATCCCCGGCGAACCGCTACTCATCAAATTCCACGGCGATATGACGGTGCCGACATCGCTGATATTCGGTACGAAGTCCTACCTAGCGCGCATGAGCGAGGAGGATCACCCGCTAGATATCCGGCTCAAATCCGACCTTCTCGGTAAGCGCCTGATGTTCCTGGGGTACAGCTTGCGCGATGAAAACATCGCCAAGATTTTCGCCACGGTGGCACGCATCTACAAGGGTACGCTACCCCCATCCTATCTCGTGGCGTTCGACGATGACCCGGCACTGATCGCAACCGCCCAGCAGTATCAGGTCAAGGTCATCATTCCGGCACGGCTTTTCCCTGACGCGACAAATAACGGCGAAGCCTTCGAGCGCTTCTTGCAGGTATTGTGCGACGAAACGCGCACCCGCCAGGTCAAGAATGGCCTGGACGATATGTTTTCAATGGGAACGATCAACCCCCACATCGTCACAGATTTCGAGGTTAAGTCCGTTGCTGCCGTCGTCCGGCATGAACCGTTTGAAACTGCAGTCGATGCGTTCCGCACGACCTTCGATGCCGCTCAGGCACCGGAGTATCTCGAACAGGAGATCACAGACCTGTTTGTGGGACTGGTGGGGCGAGTTGATCCCACGGCATCTGACCAGATGGCCGAGCTTTCTGCCGCTCTGTTCAATTTCCGTATTTCTCCTGGTGCAGCATTTATCGCCACGGCACATCTCATGGCTGCTTGCAACAAACGGCCGATAGCAAAGGGATTCGATAGTTACCAGTTGATCTCCCCGGCGCTACCACGGGGGAGTATGCCCGTTGCCGCCGCCGCGGCCGTTGCATTATTGAACGAACGGGGCGAGCCCATCACTGATAGCTTCCGAAGATCCGCGGATTGGTGGTTTCGTCAGCACGACCAGGTGTCGGAAAACCTCAAGGATCAGGTCGTAGCTGCCATCCAATCCGTATGGTCAGGGCCACACGCGGCTCGCTCCCCGCTGCATCACCTATTTCCCTCCCTTGGGGGAAACATGGACTTTCATGACATTCTGGACGATATGCAGGCAAGGTTGCCCAAGCGGCCGTCCCGGCCCAAGGAATAGTCTATTCAGTGCAGCGCTATCGTCACCCGTGTCGGCTGACTATCGGGCTCCGTGAAATAGCAGGCCGAATAGCGCTTCTCAAGCACACCAGCTTTGGCGAGCTACTCACCGACACTTCTTTGTGCGATCCGTCGATGCGCCTTGCTGGGGTGCCATCACTTTTCTAAAGACGCGATCAAATGCTTCGCCAGCCCCGTCAGTCTCGAGCTCGCGCGCGGCCTCCTTAAAGCGCTTAGACTGCTCCGGATCATCCGGAGCCAAAGGTTTTCGCTTTATCTTTTCGGCCACGTGGTTTCCTCCAGGGTTCCTCGTTAATGAGTCGTTTCATAGGTGAGACGCTTACCGCGCACACCCTTTAGGATACTCTCGGCGCGCTGCACGTCGTTAAAGCCCAATGCGGCCCGATTGTTGTACCTGAAATCGAATTCCGCCAGATACCGATTTAGGTGATGGTGCCCGCAATGCTGGTAGACGCCCTTCATCCCACGCTTGAACACGGAGAAGAAGCCTTCGATGGTGTTGGTGTGGATGGTCGGATCTGCGGCTGATACGTACTCACCGGCGCTATGGCGAGTAAAGGCGTGATCGGCAAAATGATGGCTGACGTGTTGATACTGAGCTGCTTCGTCAGTCAGGATTCGAGCTTCGCGCGCCACACTGGCCCGAATGATGGGAATAAGGGTCGCCGCCTTGACGTTATCCACCACCAGAGAGCGAGCTTTGCCTGAATTGCGATCTATCAAGGACAGCACCTTGTTCTTATGGTGGTATCCGCGGCCCTTCTTCTCACCCTTGGGCTTGACGGTGCGGTCGTTGCCGATGAAAGTCTCATCGACCTCCACATCCCCACCATTGGAGCCAAAGATGGACAGGCTATCGTCGCGCATGGCTTCGCGGATACGGTGGCCCATAAACCAGGCCGACTTGAGGGTAATACCCAGGGTGCGATGAAGCTGATTGGCGCTCACCCCTTTCTTGCTGGAGGCGACAAGAAAGATAGCCTGCAGCCACAGGTGCAGCTTGATGTGGCTGGCCTCGAAGATGGTGCCGACCTTCACGGTGAACGGTCTGCGGCACTCATAGCACTTCCAGGTGCCCAGCCGAGTGGATTTGCCTTGCAGCTTGCCAGCTCGTCCCACCACGCCGCAATGCGGGCAGACCACACCATTGGTCCACAACCGGCTTTCTACGAATTCGTAGGCCGCTTCTTCATTGTGGAAAAACGCTTGCGACAGGATCGAAGTGCTCATGGCGATTCCTTGGTGGGAACGCCAAGTATGGCCGAAATTTCGAATACGACAAGGTATCATCCTGCCTTCTCTTGCGACAATACAAGTCGCGTCGGCAAGTCTTAGCGAGAAATCCGTGAAGGTCTACGAGAACCTAATCATCGGCAATTTTCTATATGGATTGGGCTTTGCCATCCGTGGCTATATGAACCAAAAAACGCCACTACCAGGTATGGTCAATCTGCTGCAGCAAACGCCTGTCGACCCGGAGCTCGCTGATGTCTTGCTCAACTTCCCCGGGACGGTCAGATTGCTCGAATTCAAAATGGTCGACGGGGATAAGCGTAAGGAACAGGATCGACACCAACTCCTCACTCTTGCCATGGAAGGCGAGAACCAAGACATGATCAACACGTCACGAAATGTGCATTGGTATATCGAGGTTTCTTCAACGCCGGACGCGCCAGCACGTATCACTCGGGTGGTCCCCTATCTGGATGCTTTTACACAGACTGTCCACGCAGGGCCGAATCAGCTTGAAGATCTTATTGACCAAACTGCCCGTCAAGCAGTTCAGGGCTCATCGCCGCAGATGCACATACGTGCCAAGAGTTACTTGGATTTTGTGCGCCTGACATTCAGGAATAAGCAGATTGATGCAGGTGGGTTGCTTATCGTGGTCGATGGTCAAAGCGGAAGAATAGATTTCGCACAACTGCGCGACATCCTGGATCTCAACCTGCCATACGGAATGTGGCTTGAACAAAAACCGCGAGAACACACGATTGAGCGACCCGGCAAGGTTCTCGAGCATCAACATGAAATACGCAAGCCTGGCTATCAACCCGGAATGCGCCGATAAAACATCAACATGAGGACTGACATGGATTTTCGTCTCGAAGAAGAAATCGAACGTCTGCGCAGGCTTGTGATTGCGGCCGACAACATCATCCAGGCCGCAAAACAAGATCG
>Ga0209672_100867_pt1 | contig 13860 bp, 16 predicted proteins | sample AraplaCol_mMS_r2_FD_184273 | JGI IMG/M metagenome (GOLD analysis project Ga0209672, IMG submission 184273) | Arabidopsis root microbial communities from North Carolina, USA - plate scrape CL_Col_mMS_r2 (SPAdes) (version 2) | ecosystem: Host-associated > Plants > Roots > Endosphere | place: USA...
GACGGCGCTGATCGCCGTCTACCGCCCCGCATGGGTGACGACCAACGACGTCAGGCGCTACCGCCTCGGCGGGCCGCGCACGTGAGCGGCCACTTCACGTTTCTCGGAGCGCGTCGCGCATGAGTGCGGGGGCGGGCGCGCCGCGCCCTGCCTTGCGGATCGTCGCTCGGCTCTCGCCCGAAATATTCACGCGCCGATTGAACTCCGCCAGCGAGTACGGCATCTTACGTGCCTAATGTCTCAATTCGATCGATTGGATGGATAGCTCCCTCACCTCGCGCCGCCTGCGCCAGCTCATGCGCTGGCTCATGGTCGCGGCCGCCGGTTTCACCGTTGTCATCGCAGTGCCCGCCCGCGCCGATCTCATCGACGAGCGCAACGAGATGGTCGCCAAGTTCATCAACGACATGCATGCGGACCCACTCGTTGCCGATTGCGCGGCCCACGGCGCATTCGTTGCCAGCACATCGAACGTCATCGATCGCGTCGTGTTCCCCCCCGAGTCCTTCGACAACGGCCATGCGTCGATCAAGCCGTGGAACGATTCGTTCGACGAGGGCAAGCAGCGGGTGAAGGTCGACAATGTCGTCACGGTGTCGGGACAAGGCATCGCCAAAGACAAGGATCACGCCCCCTACGCGCTATCGTTCCGCTGCGGCTATGTCGGCCCCCAAATGCTGGCCTTCAGCTGGAACGACCCGGTGCCGGCCGCAAAACCGCGCTCCGAACACTCGACCAGAAAGGGCAAATCGAAGCACGTCACCAAGCGGGGCGCGAAAAAATCGACGCGGAAGTCGGCCGCACAGTAACCCGCGCGGCGCCGAATCGGCGCGACGCTCAGCGTCGGCCCGGGGGTCTGCGTGATACGCCTGGCGGGCGGCGCCTCAGCGGAACGTTTCCAGGTGATGCAGTACAGCGCCGAGCATCGCCGCCCCCAAGGCGGCACTGCGTTCGCCGTTCCAGCCCACGCGCTCGTCGGGGAGGTTCGCGTTGTCCTTGAACGGCATCTCGAGCGTAAGAGACAGGCAGCCGAACGCGTTGCCGACATACTTGGAAGCGAGCTTGAGCGCATCCTCCTGGTACTTGCCAGCCTCGTATCCGTGCTGATCCTGAAAATCCGGACTCGCCAGCTTGAATGCTTCGATGAAGGCCGCCTGTTCGGCCGCCTGACTCGCCGTGAAGCCGGGCAGCATTTCGCAGCCCGCGACGAAGACGTACGGCAACGCCTCATCGCCATGGATATCGAAAAACATATCGCAACCGATGGAATGTAGCGCATCGCGTACGGCGAATACTTCGGGACTGCGTTCCGGGTCCGGCTCCATCCATTCGCGGTTCAGATTCGCACCGGCGGCATTGGTCCGCAAGTTCCCATGGACGCTTCCATCGGGGTTCATGTTCGGCACGATATAGAACACCGCGTGTTCATACAGCTTGCGCGCAACAGGGTCGCCGGCCCAGTCGCCCCAGCCCGCGAGCCGCTTGACGAGCCCCTCCACGAACCATTCGGCCATCGTTTCGCCGGGGTGCTGGCGCGCGATGATCCAGACACGCTTCTTGGCCGGGCGTCCGTGTTCGTCGGACTCCGGTGTGCCCAACGCCAAAAGCGACATCGGTCGTCCCTCGATCGTCTTGCCGAGCTCAACCAACGTCGCATGCGGCATCTGCTGAACCGCTCCGAGAAACTCCGCGTGCCGCTCCTGCGTGTAGGGCTCGAAGTACGCGTAGTAGACCGAATCGAATTCCGGCGTGTGGTCGATCGTCAGCACGCGTCCGTCATACGACGTAGGCACGCGGAACCAATGGACGCGATCGTAGCTCGCGACGGCGCGATAGCCGGGCCAGCCGTGCGGAAACGCGCACTGCGCGGCGTTTTCGAATGTCATCCGACAGCGCTCGCCTCGTGCGCCGGCCAGGCGGAAATAAAACCATTGAGCGAAGTCGGCTCGATTGTCGGGCCTCATGCGCAACCGGATGTCCGCGGCTTGGCGACAGTCCAGCACCTCGAGCGCGCCACCGTCAAAGTTGCTCGTAATCGAAAGGGTCATGATGTTCCGTGGCTCAAGCCAAAAAGCAATGAAAGTACCCTCGCGCTGGCGACTGAGCGCGGCGCGAGCCCGCGCCGAATTCAGTCGCCAGCGCGACGGCGGAAAACATACGTGTTGTCATTCGACGCGCCAGCTTCGAAGCAATACCCTTCGGCCGAGAACGCCTTGAGCTTCTCGGGGTGGTCGAGACGGTTTTCGACCACGAAGCGCGCCATCATGCCGCGCGCCCGTTTCGCGTGAAAGCTGATGACCTTGTAGCGCCCGCCTTTCCAATCCTCGAACACAGGCGTGATCACGGGCGCGTCGAGCCGCTTTGTCTTCACCGACTTGAAGTATTCCTCTGATGCGCAATTCACGAGCACGCGCGCGCCGCGCGTTCTTTTGCGCAGCTGTAAATTGAGCGCCTCGGTAATGCGTTCGCCCCAAAAGGCGTATAGGTCCTTACCGCGTGCATTGGCAAAGCGCGTGCCCATTTCGAGCCGGTAGGGCTGCAATAGATCGAGTGGTCGCAACAGACCATAGAGCCCAGAAAGCACGCGTACATGCTGCTGCGCGTAGTCCAGATCGGCGGAAGAAAGCGAACGCGCGTCGAATCCTTCGTAAACATCGCCGTTGAAGGCCAGCACCGCCTGCTTCGCGTTGCATTTCGAAAAGCGCGGCGACCAGTCCGCATAACGTTGGAAATTGAGCGTCGCCAGGGCATCGGAGATACTCATCAGCGAGGCGAGTTGCTGCGGCGACAACCGACGCAAGTCGTCAATGAGCAATGCGGCATCGTCGACGAACTCGGGAATCGTATGACGTGCGATATGGGGCGGCGTCTCGTAGTCGAGCGACTTGGCCGGAGACAAAACAATTATCATGGAGCTTTGCCGGCACGCCGTGCCGAGCGGTGAATATGAAAAGCCCGATTGTAGCGAATGCCTGGCCTTACTGATTCCGATGCCGTGTCCGGCACGCCGCGCGTGGTTCTCGATTCGAACGTCTGGATCGATATCCTCGTGTTCGACGATATCGCCACGCGACCGATCTATGCCGCGCTGGCCAACGGCGCCCTCGCTGCCGTGATCGACGCGCGGTGTTTGGCCGAGCTCGCGCACGTGCTCGATTATCCTCATCTCGCTCGCCGGCCGTTCGACAAAGCGGCGGCGCTCGCCGCCGTGGCACGGCTTACCGTCATGACCGATGGCGCGAGCGAGGAACCGGGCGCAGCGCCACTGCCCAAGTGCAAGGACCGAGACGATCAGAAATTCCTCGAACTGGCGTTCGCGGCCCGAGCCGACTGGCTCGTCTCGAAGGACCGCGCATTGCTGAAGCTCGACAAGCGAACGTCTCGTGATTTCGGCTTTCGGATCGCCCAGCCGGCGCCGTTCGCGGCCGCCTGCGGCTTGGCGATGCCCGCGCCCGCATAGCGGGCGCTCGCGCAGTTGCCGTCGCCCGCACCGTTTCCATCGCAAGTTCAACGCAACCTTTTCGCCACGATGCACCGCGCCATGAATGCCACGCCCGATCAGACGACTTTCGCCCCTTTTGCGCTTGCCTCGCGTCTGCCTGATGTCGGCACGACGATCTTCACCGTCATGAGCGCGCTCGCCGCCGAACATGGCGCCGTCAATTTGGGGCAGGGCTTTCCCGATTTCGATTGCGATCCGCGCGTGATCGACGCCGTCACGCAGGCCATGCGCAACGGCCACAACCAATACCCTCCGATGGCGGGCATGCCCGCGTTGCGCGAAGCGATCGCGGGCAAGATCGAACGCATCCACGCTCGCCGCTACGACCCGCACACCGAGATCACCGTGACGGCCGGCGCCACGCAAGCGCTGCTGACCGCCATCCTGGCGGTCGTCCATCCCGGCGATGAAGTGGTCGTGCTCGAACCGACTTACGACAGCTATCTCCCTTCGATCGAGCTCGCCGGCGGCAAGCCCGTCTTCGTCACGCTCGAGGCGCCCGAGTATGCCACCCCGTTCGACCGGCTCGCGGCCGCCATCACGCCACGAACCCGGCTCATCCTCATCAACACGCCGCACAATCCGACGGGCACCGTCTGGCACGCCGACGACATGCGCAAGCTGGAGGCCATCGTGCGCGGCACGAACGTGCTGATCGTCTCGGACGAAGTCTATGAGCACATGGTCTACGATGGCGCGCCGCACGAGAGCGTGGCCCGCTACCCGGAGCTCGCCGCTCGCAGCTTCGTCGTTTCGAGCTTCGGCAAAACGTTTCATGTCACCGGCTGGAAGGTCGGTTATGTCGCTGCCCCGGCGGCGCTGAGCGCCGAGTTCCGCAAGGTGCATCAATTCAACGTTTTCACAGTCAATACGCCGATGCAGGTCGGCCTGGCCGACTATTTGCAAGACCCTGCGCCGTATCTCGACTTGCCGGCCTTCTATCAGCGCAAGCGCGATTTCTTCCGCGCTGGTCTGCAAGGCTCGCGTTTCAAGCTGCTGCCGTGCGAAGGCACCTACTTTCAATGTGTCGATTACTCGGCGATCAGCGATCTGCCCGAGGCCGAATTTTCGACCTGGCTCACGCGCGAAATCGGCGTCGCGGCCATTCCCGTGTCAGCGTTCTATCATGAACCGCACGAGTCGGGCATCGTGCGCTTTTGCTTCGCCAAGCGCGAAGACACCCTCGCCACGGCGCTCGAGCGACTAGCGCGCCTCTGAGAGAGACAAGGAACCTGGAGACGCCATGAGCGCAGAACTATTGGCAGCACGTCCGTCCGAGAGCGACTCGACGCTCGTTCTCACGCTGTCGAACCCCGGCGCGCGCAATGCGCTGCACCCCGACATGTACGCGGCCGCCATCGTGGCACTCGAGACGGCGGAGCGCGATCCGTCTATTCGCGCGGTCGTGCTCACGGGCGCCGACGACTTTTTCTGTGCGGGCGGCAACCTCAACCGGTTGCTCGAAAACCGCGCGAAAGACGCGTCGGTACAGGCGCAAAGCATCGATTTGCTCGCGCAGTGGATTCTCGCGCTGCGTACGTCGACCAAACCTGTCATCGCGGCCGTCGAAGGCGCGGCGGCCGGGGCGGGATTTTCGCTTGCCCTCGCCTGCGACATGATCGTCGCCGCGCATGATGCCAAGTTCGTCATGTCCTACGCGCGCATCGGGCTCACACCGGACGGCGGTGGCTCCTGGTTCCTGAGTCAGGCACTGCCGCGACAGCTGGCGACCGAGTTGCTGCTCGAGGCAAAGCCCGTTACGGCGGAACGGCTGCACCAGTTGGGCGTGGTCAACCGGCTGGTCAAGCCGCGGCAGGCGCGCGAGGCTGCCATCGGCTGGGCCGACGAACTGGGCCGCGGCTCGCCCAACGCATTCGCCCGGGTGAAGACACTCGTCGCGGCCGCGCGCGAAGCGCCGCTCGCTGATCACTTGAGTACTGAGCGCGAGCATTTCGTGGCATCGCTGCATCACCGCGACGCGCTCGAAGGCATCACGGCCTTTCTGGAAAAGCGCGCGCCGCACTATCGATAGCAGCGCTCGCGTTGCCGGCGCGATGATCGCCTGGAATCGGATCAGATCGGAGTAGCGAAGATGACGAATCGCAAAGATCGAGGCACCGATGAGACGGCTGATCGACGCCAGAACTATTCGACCTTCATCGGCACGCGCGCCGTGGCCGAGAGTCAACGCTTCGACGCCGGCGCGCTCGCTCGCTGGCTGCACGAGCATCTCGATGAATTCACCGGGCCGCTCGCCGTCGAGCAATTCGCGGGCGGTCAGTCGAACCCTACGTTCAAGCTGATCACGCCGCGCCGCTGCTATGTCATGCGCGCGAAGCCGGGCCCGAAAGCTGATCTATTGCCGTCCGCGCATGCCATCGAACGCGAATATCGCGTCATGGATGCCCTGGCGGCAAGCGACGTCCCCGTCGCTCGGATGCTCGCGCTATGCGAGGACGAAGCGGTGATTGGCCGTGCGTTCTATGTGATGGAGTATGTCGAAGGACGTGTCCTCTGGGACCCATCGCTACCCGACATGACAGCGGCACAACGCGCATCGATCTATGACGAAATGAACCGCGTCATCGCAGCGTTGCACAAAACCGATGTCGACGCGGCGGGTCTTGCGAACTTCGGCAAGCCCGGCAACTACCTCGCGCGCCAAATTGCGCGGTGGAGCAAGCAATACGAAGCGTCGGAGACCGAGCCGATCGACGCGATGCGCCGGCTCATCGAATGGCTGCCGGCGCATCTGCCGGCGGGCGCTCAAGACGAGCAACGGGTGGCCATCGTCCACGGCGACTACCGGCTCGACAACCTCATTTTTCATGCGACCGAGCCGCGCGTGTTGGCCGTGCTCGACTGGGAGCTTTCCACGCTCGGCGACCCCATCGTCGATTTCGCCTATCACGCGATGGCCTGGCACGTCGACCCACGCGCCTTTCGCGGCATAGCCGGACTCGATCTCGCCGCACTCGGCATTCCCGACGAGCGCAGCTACATCGCGCAGTACTGCGAACGCACGGGATGTTCGATCGGCAGCGATTGGAATTTCTATTTAGCCTTCAACATGTTCCGGATCGCCGCGATTCTGCAAGGCATCATGAAACGCGTCGTGATGGGCACGGCCGCGAGCGCACAGGCCGCCGATGCGGGCCGGCGCGCGCGGCCCATGGCGGAGCTCGCCTGGTCCTATGCAGCGAAGGTTCGATAACCCCATTTCCGCGAGGCACAGATGAACTTCGACTACGCTCCCAACGTCCAGGCGCTACGCGCACGGCTCCTCGCGTTCTTCGACGAACATATCTATCCCAATGAACGGGCGTTTGCCGAGGAAGTCGCGCGCAATCGACGCGACGGCAACGCATGGGTCCCGACGACGCTCGTGGAAACGCTGAAAGCGCGAGCGCGCGACGCGGGCCTGTGGAATCTGTTCCTGCCCGACTCGGCGCGTGGAGCGGGCCTGACGAATCTCGAATACGCGCCGCTCGCCGAGATCATGGGACGCGTGCCCTGGGCACCTGAAGTCTTCAATTGCAATGCGCCCGATACGGGCAACATGGAAACGCTCGAGCGATATGGCAGCGACGCCCACAAGCGCATGTGGCTCGAACCCTTGCTGGCCGGCGAAATCCGTTCCGCGTTTCTCATGACCGAACCCGAAGTGGCATCCTCGGATGCCACCAATATCCGCACGCGGATCGAGCGCGACGGTGAGGAATACATCGTCAACGGGCGGAAGTGGTGGTCCTCCGGCGCGGGTGATCCGCGCTGCAAACTCTATATCGTCATGGGCAAGACGAATCCCGATGCGGAAAAGCACGCGCAGCAATCGATGCTTCTCGTGCCCGCCGATGCGCCCGGCGTCACGGTGCATCGCGCGCTCAACGTGTTCGGTTACGACGACGCGCCGCACGGTCATATGGAGATCACGCTCGAGAACGTCCGCGTGCCGGCCGCCAACCTGTTGCTGGGCGAAGGCCGCGGGTTCGAAATTGCGCAAGGGCGGCTCGGCCCCGGCCGCATTCACCACTGCATGCGGCTTATCGGCTTGGCCGAGCGCGCGCTCGAACTGATGTGCAAGCGCGCGTCCGAGCGGGTCGCGTTCGGCAAGCCTATTGCCGCCCAAACCGTCACACAGGAGCGTATCGCCGAAGCGCGCTGCGCGATCGAGCAGGCCCGGCTGCTCACGCTGAAAGCGGCCTACATGATGGATACGGTCGGCAACAAGGGCGCGCGCGCGGAGATCGCGATGATCAAGGTGGTCGCACCGAACATGGCATGCCAGGTCATCGATTGGGCCATCCAGGCACATGGCGGCGCGGGCGTCAGCGACGATTTCCCGCTTGCGTACGCCTATGCTTGCGCACGTATGCTGCGCTTCGCCGATGGGCCCGACGAAGTGCATCGCAATGCCATCGCCAAACTCGAACTTGCGCGCCATGCGCTGCCGTCCGAGCCAACGGGGCCGGCCTGAGCGACGTTGTCCGTATCGCCGCCATGGACTTTGCGCGGCCCTCTGCGGACACGAAAGTTCTATGCTAATTTGCGGCTCGATTGGTGCCCAACGTCCGGGCACCGGTCTTATCGAGGAGCAGCAATGATCGACGCTTACAGCTGGGCAACACCGAACGGCCACAAAGTCCACATCATGCTCGAGGAGACAGGCCTCGAATATCGCGTGCATGCGGTCGATATCGGCGCAGGCGATCAATTCAAGCCCGAGTTTCTTGCTATCAGCCCGAACAACAAGATCCCCGCCATCGTCGATTCCGACGGGCCCGACGGCAAGCCGCTGTCGGTTTTCGAATCCGGGGCCATCCTGATTTATCTGGCTGAAAAGACCGGCCAATTCATGCCGCAAGCGCCTGCCGCGCGTTATGCGACGCTTCAGTGGCCGATGTTCCAGATGGGCGGCCTCGGGCCGATGCTGGGTCAGACGCACCACTTTCGCATCTACGCGCCCGAGAAGATCGAGTATGCGATCAACCGGTACACGAACGAGGCGAAACGCCTGTACGGCGTGATGGATAAACAACTCGGCAAAACGCAGTACCTGGCAAGCGACGACTACACGATCGCGGACATCGCGAGTTTTCCGTGGACGCGCTCATGGCAAAACCAGGGTATCGAACTGGCGGAGTTTCCGAACGTCAAGCGCTGGCACGAAGCGATCGCCGCGCGCCCGGCCGTGCAACGCGGGGTGGACGTGCTCGCATCCGCGAGACGCGCGTTGACCGACGACAAAGCCCGGGACATCCTCTTCGGCGCGACACAATACGCGCGGCATTGACTCGAAGCTTGCGTGCGCTCGAAGCAAGTCGAGGGATCAAGAAACCGATCAGAAGTAATGCCGCGTGACGAATTGGGCAACGCAAGCGGGTTTCGCCTCGTCGTCCGCTTCCACGGTGACGTCCCACGTCACTTGCAGCGCGCCATCCGGTAAATCGTCGGCATCAGCGACGGCAAAACGAGCTCTGACACGGGCACCGACGCGCACCGCCGACGGAAACCGCACACGGTTGAGACCATAGTTCACACCCATGCGCTGCTCGATGTGAACCGTTTGCATCAGCAGCCCGGGGATCAACGACAGCGTGAGGAAGCCATGCGCGATCGGACCGCCGAAGGGCGACTCGCGCGCCGCGCGCTCGGGGTCGACGTGAATCCATTGACGATCGCCCGTGACATCGGCGAAGGCATCGATATGCGCCTGATCGATCGTCACCGCGGCGCTCACGAACGGCGCCGCGCCGATCGATGTGCGTAGCTGCGCTGCATCGGCAATGACGATGGGCCGCCGATGCGCGCCCGCTCCCTCGTCCTGCCCGTCCTGCGCGACGACATTCATGCGGACGCTCCGGAGGCTGCTGCATCCTCGCCGCGCAGCCCAAAAATCACCTTGGAGCGCACGCTGACAGCAATTTCCCCTGCTTGATTGACGCCTTCCCACAGCAGGGTGGCGATGCCGCGGTCGGGACGGCTGCCGAGCACACGCTTATCGAGCACGCAGATGAACAGATGAATGGTGTCCCCGGGGCGCACCGGCTTCAACCAGCGAAGTTCCTCGACACCGGGCGAACCCATCGACGTCGAGCCCTCGAGCATCTTGCGCGCGAAGATGCTCATGAGCACTGAGCAGGTATGCCAGCCGCTTGCAATGAGCCCGAAATAAGGCGAAGCATGCGCCGCGATTTCATCGACGTGAAACGGTTGAGGATCGTACCGGGTGGCAAATTCGACGATCTCTTCGCGTGTGAAGGTATGCGCGCCTATTTCCTTGCGCGCGCCGACTTCGAGGTCCTCAAAGCTCAATCCCATGTCGCTCGCTCCCGTTGAATGCAAGGCCGCCTCGTGCGGTCAAGCAGCCAAGCGCTCGCGCATCGCATGAAACGCGCGCGGCGCCTCGAGAAAGATACAGCAGGAGTATGGAGACGGCGCGGCAACGGCGCAAGACGGCGCAACGGTCGATCGACCTATCGCTCTATTGCAACGTTTCCTTCGGCACCCACGCACCGGGCAACGGCATGACTTCAATGCCCTCATCCACGAGCGAGCGCGCATCTTCGGGGGTGGCGACGCCGCGGATGTTACGGGCCGGCGCCTCGTTGTAGTGGATGCGCCGCGCCTCTTCGGCGAAGCGCTCGCCGACGTTTTCAGTTTTCCCGAGCACTTCGCGCAATGCGCGCATGGCCTGCGCTTCGATCTCGCGCATGCGCTGCGGCAGGGAGCCGCCACGTGCCTCACCGTCATCGCCCGAGGTGCGGCGCGCGGCATCGTTTTCCGCGCTCGTCGCGCCGGACAGGTTCAACCGCGGCGCAGAAGGCAAACGGCTCACCTCAGTCGCGGCGCAGATCGGGCATTCCACCAATTTGCGCGACAACTGGGATTCGAAATCATCGACGGACGCGAACCAACCTTCGAACCGATGACCGTGCGAGCACTGTAAATCGAGGACCTTCATGGCAGATGGGGAGCAAACGTGCAGCCAAGTGTAGCGCGAAATCGTTTTTGGCGAGCGAATTTGCAGAAAACCGGCGCGGGCGCCAGCGCCCGCCTCGCTTCAGGCGTCCGAATCCGGCGTCGGTGGCTGCGCCTCGCCCGGTTGCCAGGCGCCGGACAGCACTTTCTCGAGCCACATCGTGCCGATGATCGTCTTGACGTCGCTGATCGCGCCCGTGCGGATCCATTCGAGCATCTGCGGCACATCGGTCACGAACGTATCGAGAAATTCTCCGTCGTCGAGCGCGGGTTCCCCTTCGATCAGGCCGCGCGCCAGGAATAGATCGATGAATTCCGTCGAATAGGAAATGATCGGATGGATGCGCGTGAGAAAGATGAACTCGCGTGCCGTGTAGCCCGTTTCTTCCTGCAATTCGCGCTTGGCGCATGCCAGCGCGCCTTCGTCCGGATCGAGCTTGCCCGCCGGATATTCGATCATCACGCGTCCGATCGGATACCGGTACTGGCGCTCGAGCAGCACGCGTGAGTCGTCGAACATCGGAATGACCATGACGGCGCCCGGATGCTGCACGTACTCACGCGTGGCAAGCTTGCCGTCGGGCAGGCGCACCGTATCGCGTTTGACGTGAAGAAACGAGCCCTCATGGACGGTCTCGGTGCCGATGCGCGTTTCGGTCAACGACGCGTCGTGATCGTGATCGGGCAATTGAGCCATCTGCTGCTCTCCGGTAACGAGCCGCATGACGACGCGTAGCCGTCAACGGCGCTTGACGAGATATTGGAACATGAAGCCGGGAAACGCGAACACCACGAACAGGCAGAACGTGATCGCGTAAAACTGCCAGCCCTGATCGAACCGATTGCCTGCGCGCGCTTCGAGCAGGAAGCCGAACGCGCCCACGAGAAAATACAATACGATCAATTCACCGATCCGGATCCAGGCGCTTTTTTTAGCCGCGCCGAGCGGCACGAACGCAAAAAGCCGCTGGTTCATGAACGGCAGGTTGGCGGCCGCAACCGCCAACAATACGATTAGCCAGCCTGCTGCCGACATCAGAGTGCAGGCAATGTATGAGTGACTGCGTTCAGGCAGAGCGTCATCAGCGGACCGGGCACGATGCCGAGCACGAGCACCGCAACGCCGTTGACCGCCAGCAGCCACCGGTTGGCGGCCGGGCTCGCGATCGGAGCGGCGTCCTGGGGCGCGTCGAAATACATGAGCTTGACGATGCGCAGATAGTAGAACGCGCCGAACAGCGAGGTGATCACCGCGAGGACCGTGAGCCACGTCAGGCCGGCGTTCATCGCCGCCTCGAGTACCGCGAGCTTCGCGTAAAAACCCACCGTGGGCGGAATACCCGCAAGCGAGAACATCATCGCCATCATGACGAACGCGAACACCGGGCTGCGCTTGTTCAAGCCCTTGAAATCATCGAGCGTCTCGGCCTCGAAGTCGCGGCGCGCGAGCAGCATGACGATACCGAACGAACCGAGCGTCGTCAGGAAATAGATGATGCTGTAGAACATGGCCGAGCTGTACGCATTCGCCATGCCATCAGCCTTGCCATCGACGACCCCGGCCAACAGCCCCAGCAGGACGAAGCCCATGTTCGAAATGGCCGAATAGGCAAGCATGCGCTTCACGTTACGCTGCGCGATGCCGGTGATATTGCCGACGATCAGTGAGAGCGCGGCGAGAATCACGAGCATTTCCTGCCAATCGACGGCGAGCGGCAACAGCCCCATCACGAGGAAGCGCAAGCCCCATGCAAACGCGGCCACCTTCGGACCACCGCCGACGAGCAACGTCATCGCGGTAGGTGCGCCATGGTAGACATCGGGCACCCACATATGGAACGGCACGGCGCCCATCTTGAATGCAATACCGGCCACGATGAAGATCACGCCGAACAGCAGGACGGCGTTGTTGATCCGGCCCGATGCCACGGCCTTCAGCACCTCGCTGAGATCGAGCGAACCGGTCGCGCCATACAGCATCGAGATGCCGTAGAGCAGAAAGCCCGAAGCCAGTGCACCCAGCACGTAGTACTTCATGGCCGCTTCATTCGACTGCGAGGCATCGCGGCGCAGCGCGATAGCCGCGTACAGCGAGAGCGACATCAATTCCAGGCCCAGGTAGAGCGTGAGGAAGTTGCTGCCGGAAATCATCACGAGCTGGCCCAGCAGCGCGAACATGCCGAGCAGCATGTAATCGCCGCGGAACAGGTCGCGATCCTCGAGGTATTGGCGCGAGTAGATCATCGTCACCGCATAGCCGAGCGAGACGACGGCTTTCATCGCGCTCGCGAAACCATCGACGACATACATATGCGCGAAGAAATACTGCGACTGCGCATTGGGATCGAAGACGAGCGTCGTGAACCAGACACCGGCAATGAGCGAACCCACCACCGCGATCAGATAGGTGACGCGGCGGCCGCGATCGCCGACGAACGTTTCGTTCAGCCACGCAACAACGGCGGCCACCATGACCAGCGCGTCAGGCAGAAGGAGTGACATAGAGGCGTTTTGCATGATCGTTTCGTTCCTCCGCTCGGCCTTACTGAGACAGCGGCAGCTTGGACTGCGCGACGTGGGAGAGGAGGTTCTCCACGGACACGTGCATCACATCGGTAAAGGGCTTCGGATAGAGGCCCATGAAAAGCGTCAGTGCGGCAAGCACGCCGAGAATCAGCAGCTCGCGGCGGTTGATGTCCGTGAGCGACTTGACGTGATCATTCGCGACGGCGCCGAAGTAGACGCGCTTGTACATCCAGAGCGTGTAGGCCGCACCGAGAATCAGCGTGAACGCGGCGCCGAATGCAATCCAGAAGTTGTACTGGACCGACGCGAGGATCACCATGAATTCGCCGACGAAACCCGAGGTGCCCGGCAGGCCGCAATTGGCCATCGAAAACAGCATGACGAGCGCGGCGAACTTCGGCATGACGTTCACGACGCCGCCGTAATCGGCGATCTGACGCGAGTGCATGCGGTCATAGAGCACGCCGATGCAAAGGAACATGGCGCCCGAAACGAAGCCGTGCGAGATCATCTGAACGATCGCGCCTTCGACGCCGAGCTGATTGAAGATAAAAAAGCCCAGCGTGACGAAGCCCATATGCGCGATCGACGAATACGCGACGAGCTTTTTCATATCCGCCTGCACCATCGCGACGAGACCGATATAGATCACGGCGGTCAGCGAGAGCGCGATGATGACCGGCGCAAGCGTATGGCTGGCATCAGGCGCGATCGGCAGCGAAAAGCGCAGGAAACCGTACGCACCGAGCTTCAGCATGATCGCGGCCAGCACGACGGAGCCGCCCGTCGGCGCCTCGACGTGCGCATCGGGCAACCACGTGTGGACCGGCCACATCGGCACCTTCACCGCG
>Ga0209672_100868_pt1 | contig 13851 bp, 13 predicted proteins | sample AraplaCol_mMS_r2_FD_184273 | JGI IMG/M metagenome (GOLD analysis project Ga0209672, IMG submission 184273) | Arabidopsis root microbial communities from North Carolina, USA - plate scrape CL_Col_mMS_r2 (SPAdes) (version 2) | ecosystem: Host-associated > Plants > Roots > Endosphere | place: USA...
CTCCGGCGAGCCGATGCCTGCCGCCGCGAGCACACGCTCGCCAGCGAACTGCGACAGCGGTCTGCGCAGCGCCGGGTCGGCAAGATGCCAGGCCTCGCCCGGTGAAATCGCGAGCGCGAACGTGTCGGGCCAGGGGGGCAGCGTCCGGTTGAACGGATCGTTGACGAGCGTGGCGTCGCGCCGGCGCGAGAGCGGTTCGCGCAAGGGACCGGCCGGCAGCGGCAAGCCGTTGCCCGCCAGGCGCTGATCGAACACGACGATCTCGATATCGCGCGCGAGTCGGTAGTGCTGCAGCCCGTCGTCGCTGACGATCACGTCGACGTCGCGGTGTGCGGCTACCAACGCATTCGCCGCCGCGACGCGGTCGGGGCAGACCCAGACGGGCACGCCGGTGCGCCGGGCGATGAGGAGCGGCTCGTCGCCGGCTTCGCCCGGGCGCGAGGCCGCCGTCACGGCCCGCGGGCGGCGAAGCTTCGCGCCGTAGCCGCGCGACACCACGCCTGGTGTGAAGCCGGCCGCGCGCAGCGCCTCGACGAGTGCGATGACGGTCGGCGTTTTGCCCGTTCCCCCGACGGTCAGATTGCCGACGACGACGACGGGCACACCCACGCGCACACGCTCGCGCCAGCCGAGCGAAAAAGCGGCTCGGCGCAGGGCCGCGACGGCGCTGAACAGACACGCCAACGGCATGAGCGTAATGGCGAACACGCCACGCCGTTGCCACTGACGGGCGATGTAGGTTTCGAGCCGCGCTCGGGTTCTTTCGGCGAATCGGTTGAGAGCGCGCATATCGTCGGTCGGTAGGGCTCGAGAAGCTGGAACGGGACCCGGCACTCTAGCGCGCGCGGGCGCCGCCGGGCAAGGCCGCGACGGACGCGAGGGTGCGCATGGCGCTGCCAGCGGCTGTGGATAACTCTGTGAAGAACCCTCGTCACAAACGACGCAAAGGCCGATAAATCAAGCTTCTCATCGGCAAGGGTGTTCGTGCGATGAAATAAAACGGTAAATAAATCAAGGGGTTGCGACGGTTGATCGTGCTTTTGCGCGATGCGTGTGCTGCGAGGCTCGCCATGCTCGATATGTGGGAAACCTTGCGTCGCACGAAGGAATTTCGACTGGACGCACGGCGGCCGGCGGACTATCGTCTGTCCGGCAGAAAAAGGACTCCGCATGCATTCATATTCTTCATCCGGCTTGCCCGGTGGCACGTTCGACAGCGAGGTGGCGATTCCCGTGTCGGTGCTCAACCGGGCTGTGAGCACGATGCTCGAACGTTCGTTTCCGCTTGCCTGGGTGGCGGGGGAAGTGTCGAACTTCACGCGGGCGGCGAGCGGACACTGGTATTTCTCGATCAAGGATGCGCAGGCGCAAATGCGCTGTGTGATGTTTCGCGGGCGCGCGCAGTACGCCGAATTCACGCCGCGCGAGGGGGACAAGATCGAGGTCCGCGCGCTGGTGACCATGTACGAGCCGCGTGGCGAGCTCCAGCTGAACGTCGAGGCGGTGCGTCGCACGGGCGTTGGCCGACTCTACGAGGCATTCTTGCGATTGAAGACGCAGCTCGAAGCCGAAGGGCTGTTCGCGGCCGAGCGCAAACGCGCGCTGCCGCTGCACCCGCGTGCGATCGGCATCGTCACGTCGCTGCAAGCGGCTGCGCTGCGCGACGTGCTGACGACGCTGGCGCGCCGTGCGCCGCACGTGTCGGTCATCGTCTATCCGGCGCCGGTGCAAGGCGCGGGCGCCGGCGAAAAACTCGCGGCGATGGTCCGGCAGGCGAGTGAGCGGCGCGAGGTCGACGTGCTGATCGTGTGCCGCGGCGGCGGTTCGATCGAGGATCTGTGGGCTTTCAACGAGGAGGTGCTCGCGCGCGCGATTGCGGCAAGCGAGCTGCCTGTGGTCAGCGGTGTCGGCCATGAGACGGACGTAACGATCGCGGATTTTGCCGCCGACGTACGCGCGCCCACGCCGACCGGCGCGGCCGAACTCGTCAGCCCGCAGCGCACCGTGCTGCTGCGCGAACTCGATCAGCGTATCACCGCGCTTGCGCGCGGCTTCGGCCGCCTGATGGAGCGGCGCGCACAGCAACTGGACTGGCTCGCGCGCCGGCTCGTGAGCCCCTCGGAGCGCTTGCGGCGACAGCGCGTCCATCTCGAACAATTGCAGGCGAGGCTTGCGGCGGCGGGCGGACGGCCCGTACGCGATGCGCTTGCACGTTTTGCCGTCGTGCGTCTTCGTTGGCAACGATGGCGGCCCGATTTGGCGGCTGAGCGCGCCGCGCTGACCGGATACGCCCGCCGCCTCGATGTCGCGCTTGCACGCCTCTCGGAGCGGCAAACGGCGAAACTGGGCACGCTTTGCGCTCGCCTGGAGGTGCTGAGTCCGCAGCGCACGCTCGAGCGCGGTTATGCCGCGCTGCTCGATGGCGACACCGGGCGGGCGATTCGCAGCCCGAACGCCGTCAAACCGACGCGCCGCTACACCGTCCATCTCGCGCAAGGCACGGCGGATGTGTCGTTCGCCGACGTTCAGCCGCGCCTCGCCGACGGTTTCTGACCGCCGACACGGGGCGCCGCGCGGCCGCCGGCCTGCTTTCGAAAAGATGCGACGATAGACGGCAATCGCAGCATTTTTTACGTTGGCGCGCCGATGCAGCGGTCAATGCTGCGCGAAAAGGGCTAGTGATTTGTGGGGTTATTCCAAGTCGCCTACAATCCAAGGCTCCGAAGCGTCACCTGCGACAAAGTACCCCACACTCGATCAATCGATAGAAGGAACTGCACCATGGAACATACGCTCCCGCCGCTGCCGTTCGCCAAGAACGCGCTGGCCCCCCATATGTCGGAAGAGACGCTCGAATTTCACTACGGCAAGCATCATCAGACGTACGTCACCAATCTGAATAATCTGATCAAGGGCACTGAGTTCGAGAACCTGCAGCTCGAAGAGATCGTCAAGAAGTCGTCGGGCGGCATCTTCAACAACTCGGCACAGGTCTGGAACCACACGTTCTTCTGGAATGGCCTCTCGCCGCAAGGCGGCGGTGCGCCGAAGGGCGCGCTGGCCGACGCGATCAACGCCAAGTGGGGCTCGTACGACGCCTTCAAGGAAGCCTTCACGAAGGCGGCCGTCGGTAACTTCGGCTCGGGCTGGACCTGGCTCGTGAAGAAGGCGGACGGCTCGCTCGATATCGTCTCGACGAGCAACGCGGCCACGCCCCTCACGACGGACGCCAAGGCACTCCTGACGATCGACGTCTGGGAACACGCCTATTACATCGACTACCGCAACGCGCGTCCGAAGTTCGTCGAAGCGTTCTGGAACATCGTGAACTGGGATTTCGCGGCGAAGAACTTCGCATAACGGCATTCGCCGCTAGCTCACAAACCCCCGTTTTTCGGGGGTTTTCTTTTTGGTGCTGCCCGAAACGCGGCGGCTTCAGCGCTGTCGTCCACACCTGCCTCTCCCGTTTGCTCCCGCTCCCAGGCGAGTCGAGAATTTTCCAAGTAGCTATGTCGATATAGCTATGCTATCGTAGATAAATGGAACACTCGGATGATCTCTTGAAGCAGGCCACGCGCTTGCGTGGCCAGATATCGGGACTGGCGCGGCGCTTACGCCAGGAGGCGCAGGTGGATCCCGTTCAGTTTTCGCAGCTCGTCGTCATGGGGGCGATCGACCGGCTCGGCGATGGCGTGACGCCGACGGAAATCTGCGCCGCCGAGCGCATCCGTTCCTCGAATCTGGCCGTGCTGCTGCGCGAACTCGAGTCGGCCGGCTACATCAAGCGGCGGGCCGACGCGAATGACCGCCGTCGCACGCTGTTGTCGTTGACTGCGAAGGGGCGGCAAGTGCTGCACGGCAACCGCACGGTCCGGGGGCAATGGCTCGCGCAGGCCATGCTCGAAAGCCTCAGCGCGCGCGAGCGCAACGTGGTGCTCGAAGCCGGTGAACTGCTCGACCGGCTCGCGCGCCACGGCCGCGACGGCGGCGCGGCCGTGGCACAGGGTTCACAGCGGAAAGTATCCGCTTGAGCGGCGTGCGAGAAGGCACCGGACACCGCATCGAGGCCTAGGTCCGCCTGAGCGGCATCGGCGAAGAGGAGGGCAAATGGCAATGGATTCGCAAGCGCGCCCAGCCGACGGGCGCCAGGTCAGCGTCGGCGAGCTGTTCGTCGGTTTTCTCGGCCTCGGACTGATCTCGTTTGGCGGCGCGCTACCGTTCGTGCGGCGCGCCGTGGTCGATCAGCGGCGCTGGCTGTCGCCGGAAGAGTTCACCGATCTGCTCGGCCTGTGCCAGTTCCTGCCCGGTGGCAACGTGATCAATCTGTCAGTGGCGATCGGCATGCGTTTTCGCGGAGCCGTCGGAGCGCTTTCCGCGATCACGGGCTTCATTGCCGTGCCTTCATTGATCGTGATCGCGCTCGGCGTCGTCTACGCCAGGACGCAAAACGATCCGGTCGTTCATCATCTGTTCGGCGGTCTCGCCGCAGCTGCCGCGGGTCTGCTCATCGCCATGGCGATGAAGGTCGCCAAGCCCATCGTTCGCTCGCCCGAAGGCATCTTCATCGCCGCGCTCATGTTCGTGGCGATCGCGCTCGTACGGCTGCCTCTGTTGCCGACCATGCTCGCACTGACGCCCTTGAGCATCGCGCTTGCATGGCGCCGGCAGCGCAGCGCGCCGAATACGGGCAAGGAGACGGCGAAATGAGCGCGACGCTCGTGGCATTGGCAACGATCTTCTCGCAGCTCTCACTGCTCGCGTTCGGCGGCGGCAACACGATCCTGCCCGAGATGCAGCGTCAGGTCGTGCAAGTGCATCACTGGATGAGCGCGGAGCAGTTCACGGCCCTTTTCGCGCTCGCGCAGGCCGCCCCGGGCCCCAACATGATGATCGTGACGATGATCGGTTGGCATGTGGCGGGCTGGCCCGGCTTCATCGTTTCAACCCTGGCCAAGTTCGGACCGTCCTCGCTCGTCACGGCTGCGTCGATGCATGCCTGGGAGCGGTTCAAGGACCGCCCATGGCGCCGGTACGTTCAGCTTGGCATGATGCCGGTGACGGTCGGGCTCGTCGCGGCCAGTGCGATGCTGATCTCGCATGCGTCGAATCGGGCAGCGATCCAATGGGCGATCACGGCCGCATGCGCCGCGCTCGGTTTTCGCACGCGCATCCATCCACTCTGGTTGCTCGTTGTCGGCGCGGCGATCGGCGCCACTGGCTTCGGACAAACCTGAACGCGCCGGATCGTGCACCGGCCGACAGGGTCAACGCACGGTGCGCCGCGCGATGTCATCGAGAACGGAGCGCTCGGCCAGCACTTCATCGATCAAACCGTAGCCTTTCGCCGCGTCCGCTGACATGAAGTTATCGCGATCGGTGTCTTTGGCGATCTGTTCCACCGATTGTCCAGTGCGCTCGGCCAGAACCTGATTGAGGCGCTCACGCAGGAACAACACTTCCTTCGCCTGGATTTCGATATCGGCGGCGGTACCCTGGCTGCCGCCCGAAGGCTGGTGAATCATGATGCGGGCGTTCGGCAAGGCGTAGCGTTTGCCCTTCGCGCCTGCCGCGAGCAAGAACGTGCCCATGCTCGCCGCGAAGCCGGTGCAAAGGGTCGAGACCTGCGGCTTGATGAACTGCATCGTGTCGAAGATCGCCAGGCCATCGTAGACCGAACCGCCCGGCGAATTGATATAGAACGAGATATCCTTGTCCGGGTTCTCCGATTCGAGAAACAGCATCTGCGCGACGATGAGGCTTGCCGTCTGCTCGTTGACCGGACCGACGAGAAAGACGATGCGTTCGCGTAAAAGGCGCGAGTAGATATCGTAGGCGCGCTCGCCGCGGCCCGTCGTTTCGATGACGGTTGGCACGAGCTGATTGTAGGGATAAGGCAGATTTCCGGGCATGGCGTTCCTCGCACGAATGTCGCGGGCATGCGTGGCATGCCCTTCGATTGTCTTGACGCACCGCGTGTCTCTATTGTGACAAGTCCGGCCGGGCGACGCATTCGATCGAGACATAAATAAAAGGGGTAACGGTTGTCACGTTTTGTACCGCTCGATCGTCAATGAATAGGGGACATGCGGGGATGCGGCGCCAACGGCCGCTGCCGCGCGTTTTTCGGCCGAAGGCCCGTAAAGGCCGCACGACTGCTGGAGCACGGACTCATGACGCATTCATCCATCGACAAAACTGCTGAATTCGAGCGCACGAGGGCGCGGCTCACCTCGATCGTGGGCCGCGTGCTGGGTAGCCGGGCCGAGGCCGAGGACGTCGTGCAGGAAGTCTGGCTCAAGTGGCAGGCCGCGGATGCCGCCGCCTTGCACACACCGCCTGCCTGGCTGACGACCGTCGCCACGCGTCTCGCGCTCGATCGGCTTCGGCGGCTGGCGGCGGAGCGCGCCGCGCGGGAGAGCGGATGGATCGTCGAACCGTGGCGCGATGAGCATGCGCCATCGGCGGAGGAGGCGGTGTCGAACGCGTCGTCGCTCGATGCGGGGTTGGCGCTGCTCGTCGAACGGCTTTCACCCGACGAGCGGGCGGCTTTCGTTTTGCACGAGGCGTTCGATTGCGACTATGCGTCCATTGCGGATGTGGTCGGCAAGACGCCCGCGCATTGCCGGCAGCTCGTGCACCGCGCGCGAGAACGGCTGCAGCGCGCGCCGGATCGGGCCGGACGAAGCACCGTGGCCGGGGAGCGGCGCGCCACGCTCGATCGCCTGGCCGAGGCGCTGGAAACGGGCGATGCGCGGCTCGCGATGCAGCTCTTCGCCGCACATCCCACTTTCATTGTCGATGGACGCGCGGCTGCGCGTCAGGATGCCCAGGCGCCAGCCCCGGCCGCAACGACGGCGATGGCGATGGCCATGACGCTTGTCGAGACGAGCCGCGACCTTTGCGGTCGTGCCTTGGAGGTGCATCCGTTGGCGATAAAAGGCATGGGGTACATTGCGCTATCTTCGAATGGCGAAATCGTCGCGCTCGTTGCGGTCTCGTTCGCGGATAGAGCGATCGGCGGCGTGGAAATCAGCACCGACGCCGCGATCGTAGCGATGATGAATCGCGCCTTCGGGCGGCGAACCGTCGAGGCGTTGTTGGCCGCCCTGTCGCGCCGGGTGTGTGCGCCTATCGCTGTCGCCTGAAGTGTGAACCGCCCCGTACGCCGGCAATGACCGCGACTAGAGGCCGGCCGCTTCCCAGTTGATGTCGACGCACAGCACCTGCAAACCGTTGGCCGTTTGCGCTGCGATCGACGCCGTCACGCACAAGTGCGCCTCGTTGATCGACAGATAGGGGGCAGTCAGGTGCGCATGTCCGGGCGAGCGTACCGCCGCCGCAAAATACGGCCGGCGTTCCCAGCTCGCGCCCTCGGAGTGCAGTAGCGGACTGAACCGCTTGGCGCGGCGCGAAACGCGCCGCCCGGCCGGCACGAGATTGTCGCCAATTTGGCGGCCGTGCGCGTCGAGCAAAAAGGAGCGTGCCGTTTCGGGCAGCGCGAGCAGCGGCTGCGTGGCCTTTTCCAGCATCTCGCCGGCGACGAGGCGTGCGCATGCCTGATTCAGCGCGGCGACGTACGGTGCGAGACGTTCCGCCTGCAAGTGCTCGCGCGCGCCCACGCGTTCGCGCAACGCGGCCGACAGCGCATCCATCGCGCTCGCGGCGACGCGCGGTTCCACGGGTTTCGTACCGGGTCCGGCAAAGTACGCGCCCTGCATGAAGTCGACGTTGCATTCGAGGGCGATCAACGCCTCGCGTTCGGTCGAGAGCCCGCCCATCAGAACGAGCTGCCCCGATTCATGCAGTAGCGACACGAGTCCCGGCAGGACGCGTTCGATATGCGAATGCTCGCTCGCTTGCGCGAGGATGACGCGATCGAGCGTGACGATGTCCGGGCGCAGATGCCAGACGCGGTCGATATTCGAATGCTTGGCACCGAAGCCGCCCAGTGCGATCAAAAATCCCGACTTGCGGAGCGTTTCGACGATCTCGGCGAAGCGCCCCGTCTCGCCGCCGGCCTGCTCGGGCACCTCCAGCACGACGCGCTGCGGCGGCAGGCCGAGCGCCTTCAGGCCGGCGAGCATCGCGTCGCCGTAGCTCGTATCCATCAGCGCCGCGGGATGCAGACTCAGAAACAGCCACTCGTCGTTGGAATCGAACGCGCTGAAGTTGCCCAGATGCAGCGATTCGGCGAGCCGTCCGAGTTCGAGCAGATCGCCGCGCCGCGCGGCTTGCGTGAACACTTCATGTGAAGGCACGTGCCGTTCGTCTTCGTCATGCGCGCGCAGCGATGCGTGATAGCCGATCGCACGTCGATGCGAGACGGAGAACACCGGTTGAAAGACGCTGAATACGGTGTAGCTGCCGTACACGACGGTGTGCCGCGTGCCCGCATCACCCGCGACGGGGCGCGGCGGATGAAAGCCGGGAGGATCGAGATCGATCATGCTGTTTCGGAGAGCGTGACGGGGGCCAAGGGGCTGCGGCGCGATGCCAAAAGCATAGGGATTTTACTGTACGGCATGTGTCAGCAAGAATTATGCGCAATGTCAACGTTCCGGCTGGTGCCGATAGGGCTTGCATGGGCGGGTGCGCATCGGCCGAACTGCACAGGCGCGGTGCGGCGTATGCCCCGGCTTGGGTCGCGCCCCCGGGAGCGCATTCAAGGGAGCGACGCTTGCGCGGGCTCCGGTTCGCGTGCGCGATCCGGTTCGAGTGTCATCGCGCTGTCGAAGAAGGCACGCGCGCGCGGATCGCCGGCATACGCCGCGTTGATGCGCAGCCACGGGCTCGGCTGGCCGTGCGGCCGAAAGTAGCTGCCCGGTGCAACGGTGACGCCGCATGACGATGCGCATTCGACAAGCCGTTGAGAATCGTCGATATGCGGTGTGCGTGCCCAGACGAACTTGCCGCCCAGCGGCGCGGTGAAAAGCTGCCAACCGCATGATTCGAGCGTGCGCGCGGCAGCGCCGAGCGCATCGGTCATGCGTCGGCGCAAGCGCTCGAGAAACTTGTGATAGGCGCCGCGCTCGAGCATCGCGAGCGCGACGGCTTCCGCAAACAGCGAACCACCCACGCTCGTCAGCACCTTGATATCGGCCAGGTCTTTCACGATCGAGCGATCGGCCACGATGTAGCCGATGCGCAGCGAAGAGGACAACGTCTTCGACAGCCCGCCGATATAAATGACTTGCTCGAGTCGGTCGAGCGCGGCGAGCCGGTCGCTCGTGCTGGCTTGGAAGTCGGCGTAGATATCGTCTTCGATGATCTTGAAGTCGTATTCGCGAGCCAACTGCAGAAGCCGGAACGCTACCGAGGGCGCGACGACCGTGCCGGTCGGATTGTGAAACACGGAGTTGACGAAGAACGCGCGGGGTCGATGGCGGGTGAGTTCTCTTTGCAGAGCGTCGATGTCGGGGCCCGTGGCCGTGCGTGGAATGCCGACCATGTTGACGCCGTGCAACTTGAGGAGTCCGAACAAATTGTAGTAGCCCGGATCCTCGACGAACATCGTGTCACCTGCCTTGAGCAGATAGCGAACGAGCAAATCGACAGCCTGGCTTGCGCCACTGGTGATGAGCACTTGCGATGCGTCCACGTGGATGCCCAGTTGTGCGATCCGGGATTGCAGGTGCTCGCGCAGCGCGGCGTTGCCCAGCGGCGTTGCGTAGTCGACGGTTGCCAGGCGATCGGTGCGCGTCACATGCCGGATCGCCTGCGCGATGCCTTCCATGTCCCGCCACGCTTCGGGGATGAAGCCGCTCGCGAGCTTCAGCGTACCGCCGGGATGGTGGAATTGCTCCATGATGTAGTTCGATTCGTCTCCGGCACGACGCGGATCCGACGCGCCGCCGCGCTCGAGCGCCGCGTGGCCGCGCGCGCTCACATAAAAGCCCGAGCCATGCCGCGATTCCACATGGCCGAGGGAGACGAGCCGATCGTAAGCCTCGATGACCGGAAAACGGCTGATGCCGTAATCGGCCGCGAATGCGCGAATGGACGGTAGCTTCGCGCCCGCATGCGCTTCGCCGGAGCGGATCCACGACTCCATGCCCGCAACGATCTGATCGGTGAGCGGCACGCCATTGCCGCGGTCCAGTTCGAACTTCATCGTGGCTCCTGTCGTCGTGCGTCGCCTGTCGCTTGCGAGCGGCAACTGTTCGGTAAATCGACTGCACAGTTTTGTGAAAACTGTTCAGAACTGTGCATGTGATTGCCCCGACGTTATCGCAATAATGGCCTGACTGCAATGCTCGATGAAGGGAGGCTGCGATGCGCGAAATCCGTACGTTCGAGATGGAAGAACATGAGCCCGCGACGGTCTGGCGCGTGGGCAGTCCCCTCATGATCAACGTGACGGCTGGGCAGCTCTGGGTGACTATCGAGCATGACAGCGAGGACTACTGGATCGAGGCGGGGCAATCGTTCGAGTTGCCGCCGGGCGTACGCGCCTGGGTCGGTGCGAGTCGGGGGACCGTGCGTATGACGGTGACGCATGCGAAGCGACGTCAGCCGTCGGCGAAGCCGCCGACGCGTGGCGCGGCGGGCATCCGATTTGATCGCTACGGCTGGCGGCTTTAGACTCGGTGACATGACACCCAACCTTGCGCTCGAACATCTCTGGTCGGTGGCCGGCTGCGCGCCCGATGCTTTGGGCGATATTCACTTCGAAGGCCAGGATCCCGGCTTGCCCTCCGTTTATCGCGTGGGCACGCTCGCCTGCGCGACGATCGGCGCGCAGGCGCTTGCCGCAGCCGAATGTCACAGGCAGCGCACGGGGCAACGTCAACGCGTCGACGTGTCGATGCGACGGGCCCTTACCGCGTTTCGCAGTGAACGCTACCTGAGGATCGATGACGGGCCCGCGCCCGAGTTGCGCGATCCGTTGATGGGTTTTTATGAAACGCGTGACGGACGCTGGATTCAACTGCATACGAATTTTGCGCATCACCGCCAAGGCGTCGTGAACCTGTTGGGTTGCGCGAATGACCGCGATGCCGTTGCGGCGGCGATTGGCGCCTGGGATGGAGTCGAGCTCGATCGTGCGCTCGCCGATGCTCGCTTGTGTGCCGCGCTGATCCGCTCGCCGCAGGAGTGGCAGCAGCATGAGCAGGCCGCCGCCGTTGCCGCGTTGCCGCTCTTCGAGATCGAACGTATCGGTGCCGCGCCGCCCATGCCGATTGGGGGCGATGCGCGCTTGGCCACAGAGCGGCCGCTCGCCGGCGTTCGTGTGCTCGATCTCAGTCGCATCATCGCGGGGCCGGTCGCGGGGCGCACGCTTGCGCAGCATGGTGCGCAAGTGCTGCTCATCAACGGTCCGCATCTGCCGAATATCGCGCCGCTCGTGATTGATAACGGTCGCGGCAAGCATTCCGCTTTGCTCGATTTGCGCGATGCGTCCGACGCGGACCGATTGCGCGATCTGGCGGCCGATGCAGACGTGTTTCTTCAGGCCTATCGTCCTGGCTCGCTCGCGGCACGCGGCTTCGCACCGGAGGACCTTGCCCGGATTCGGCCGGGCATCGTCTACGTATCGGTGAGTGCGTACGGACATCAGGGGCCTTGGGCCGAGCGCCGTGGTTTCGACAGTCTCGTTCAGTCGGCGAGCGGTATTGCATGGACCGAGCGCGAGGCCGCCGGCGGCGCGGCGCCGAAGCACTTGCCCTGTCAGGCGCTTGACCATGCGACAGGCTATCTGGCCGCCTTCGGGGCAATGGTCGCGCTGCTGCGGCGTGCGCGTGAGGGGGGCAGCTGGCATGTACGTGTATCGCTCGCGCAAACCGGGCGCTGGCTGCAGTCGTTCGGCACGCTGGAGACAGGATGGCGTGCGCCCGATGTGGGCCTCGATGACGTACGCGACCTGATGCAGACGATGGTATCGCCGTTCGGCACGATTCTCTCGGTGGCGCCGGCGGAATCGATGTCGCGCACGCCGCCCCGGTTTGCGTTGCCGCCGCATCCCATCGGCGCCGACGAGCCTCGTTGGATCGAACCGTAGCGAACGGTACGGCGCACTGGTACGAGTGCGCTACCTGCACTACTTGCGCAACTCGGCGACGAAGTCGTAGTAATCGTTGCGGCAATAGGTATCGGTGAGTTCGATCGCGCGCTGGTCGGCCGTATAGCCGATTCGCGTGATGAGCAGCAGTGCGTCGTGGGGCGCGATGCTCATTTGGCGCGCGATTTCTTCACTCGCGTTGACGGCGCGGAAGTGCTGCAGCGCGCGCACGATGGCGAGACCTCGCTGTTCGAGGTAGCTGTAAAGCGAATCGCCGATCGCATTGGGATCGGGAATGACCGACGCCGGCAACGTCGAATTCTCGACCGCCATGACGATGCCGTCAGCCAGGCGCAGCCGTTTCAAATGCGTGACGGCCGCCGCCGGAGACAGACCCAGTTGGATCACCTCATCGCGGCTTGCCGGCTGAATGTCGCGCGAGAGCCATTTCGAACTCGGCGTAAAGCCGCGTCGCCGCAACATTTCGCTGAAGCTGGAAAGCTGCGACAGCCGAACGTCATAGCGCGGCGTGATGAAGCTGCCGGCGCCTTGCGAACGACGAATGAGGCCTTGCTCGACAAGCAGTGCGATGGCCTTGCGTGCGGTGATGCGCGAAACGCCGAGGGCGTCGGACAGCACGCGCTCGGATGGCAGCGCTTCGCCTGCGTTCCAGCGGCTTTCGTGGATGGCCTGTCCCAGCTTGCGGGCAAGCTGGAGGTAAAGCGGGGTATCGCTCTCCGGGTCCGGACGCAGGTCGCGCCAGCGGTCTTCCAACGGTGCATTCATGGCCTATGTGCGGCGAAGGGCAAGCGGTGATTTTATGTCATCGCCGCGTTGCGGGCCACGTTATGCGAGAGCAAGCACACGTTTTTCGGCTGGGGGCTACACTGCCGTGGATCGAAAACCGCGTGGGAGAAGGCGATGGCGCACAACGATGCGTGGGTGACGCTGCCGGACGGCGAGCGTATCGCGAAGCTGGGGCTCGGCACATGGGAGATGGGTGAGCGGCGTTCGGCGCGTGCGGCGGAAATCGCCGCGTTGCGCGAAGGCATCGAGCTCGGCATGACTGTCGTCGATACCGCGGAAATGTACGGGGAGGGCGCTACGGAGACGCTCTTGGGAGAGGCGCTCGCCGGTTTGAGGGAAAAGATATTTCTCGTCAGCAAGGTGTATCCGCACAACGCGAGCCGGCGCGGAATCGTCGCTTCATGCGATGCAAGTCTCGCGCGGCTCAAGACGGACCGGCTCGATCTTTATTTGCTGCACTGGCCTGGCGCGGTCCCGTTGGAAGAAACGGTCGAGGGTTTCGAATCGCTGCGGCGCGCGGGCAAGATTCGGCATTGGGGCGTGAGTAACTTCGATGTCGATGAAATGGACGCGCTCGTCGAGGCGGGCGGTACCGCGTGCGCTGCCAATCAGATTCTCTATAACGTTGCACGGCGTGGACCGGAGTTCGATCTGCTGCCTTGGATGCGTGAGAGAAAAATGCCGGCGATGGCCTACAGCCCGATCGATCACATGCGCTTGCCGAAGGAATCGGTGCTCGACGATATCGCGCGCGAGCATGGCGTTTCGCCGATTGGTATCGCGCTGGCGTGGGTCCTAGAACAACCGGGTGTCTGTGCGATTCCCAAAGCCGGAAACATCGAGCATGTACGCCAGAATCGCCGCGCGCTCGATATTCGATTGACCGACGAAGAGCGCGCGCGCATCGATGCGCGGTTCAAACCGCCGCGATCGAAGCGCGCGCTGGAGATGTTGTGAGTTAAGAGGGGTACGCGTGCCGGCGCGGCGAGGATGCGCCGCGCCGAGCGCTTGATGTCAATGGTTGCCGCCGCCGTGCCCGCCGCCGT
>Ga0209672_100870_pt1 | contig 13844 bp, 8 predicted proteins | sample AraplaCol_mMS_r2_FD_184273 | JGI IMG/M metagenome (GOLD analysis project Ga0209672, IMG submission 184273) | Arabidopsis root microbial communities from North Carolina, USA - plate scrape CL_Col_mMS_r2 (SPAdes) (version 2) | ecosystem: Host-associated > Plants > Roots > Endosphere | place: USA...
CTGCTCAATCCGCGCGCCTGCCACGAAACCGAGTTGCGCATTGAGCCGACGACCTTGCGCAAGAAGATTGCGGTGGTCGGCGCCGGTCCCGCCGGCCTCGCCTGCGCGAGCACGCTGGCCGAACGCGGCCACGCGGTGACCTTGATCGACCGGGCCAGCGAGATCGGCGGCCAGTTCAACTATGCCAAGCGCATTCCCGGCAAAGAGGAATTCCACGAGACCCTGCGTTATTTCCGTCATCGCCTGGGCGACGCCGGCGTCACCGTGAAACTTGGGCAGGTCGCCGACGCCTCGACGCTCGCCGCCGAAGGCCACGACGAAGTGGTGGTCGCCACCGGCATCACGCCGCGCCACGTGCAGTTTCCCGGCAGCGATGATCCGCGCGTGCTGAGTTACCTCGACGTGCTCGCGCACAACAAGCCCGTGGGCCAGCGCGTCGCCATCATCGGCGCCGGCGGCATCGGCTTCGATGTGGCGGAATTCCTGGTGGAGCACGCACCCTCGGCCACGCTCGACGTGAAGCGCTGGACGCGCGAATGGGGCGTGGACATGCAGCTCGATAACCGCGGCGGCCTCGCTCCTCCCCAGCCCGAAGCGCCTGCTCGCCAGCTGTGGCTGCTGCAGCGCTCCGAAGGCCGCCCCGGCGCCCGCCTCAACAAGACCACCGGCTGGGTGCATCGCGCCACGCTCAAGGCCAAGCGCGTCACCATGCTGGGCGGCGTGAGCTACGAGCGTTTCGACGACGCGGGCCTGCACATCACGGTGAATGGGCAGCCACAGGTGCTGCCGGTGGACAACGTGATCGTCTGCGCAGGGCAGGAGCCGAATCGGTCGCTGGCGGATGCCCTGATGGCCGCTGGTGTCACCACCCATGTCATCGGCGGCGCCGATGTGGCTGCCGAGCTGGATGCCAAGCGCGCCATTGACCAGGGTACGAGGTTGGCCGCCACGCTTTGACCAAGCCTCAGTCCCCTGTGGGAGCGCACCCTGTGCGCGACTGAGGCCGCCCCAGTCGCGCACAGGGTGCGCTCCCACAGGGGGCAGTTTCCCGGCCACAAACGACAACGCCCGGCCTTTCGGCCGGGCGCTGCGTCTGAAAAGAAAGCGCCCCGCTGGGCGACGCGTCGATATGGGTCGGGGGGAGGAGACCAGATATCGCGGGGATAGCGTCGGAGCGGGGCGAGGGTCGCCGCCACCTGGGGGGAGGGGACGGTGGCGGGACGGAAGAAATAATATGATCGACGGGTTATAGAAACAAATATATATTTAGGCATCGACTTATACGAAAACCCTATTAAAGCCCTCCCATGTTCGACTTCAGACAGCTTCGTTACTTTGTAACGGTTGCCGAGGAGCTGAGCTTCACTCGCGCAGCCCAGCGGCTCTACATCTCGCAGCCGCCCCTTTCTCAGCAGATACAAGCGCTTGAGAACGATTTGGGGGTGCGCCTGCTGGAGCGGAACAAGCGCAATGTCGCCCTGACCGAATCCGGCAAACTGTTCCTGGAACAGGCCAAACAGATCCTGGCCAAGGCCGAAGAGGCCCGCGCCCAGATGGCCGATGCGGCCACCGGCTTCAGCGGCAAGCTGCGGCTGGCCTATACGGTGTCGGTGACCTTCCATCCCGCCCTGCCCCAGACCCTGCTCCGCTACCGCAGCTTTGCGCCCCAGGTGCGGCTGATCCTCAGCGAGATGTATACCGAGCAGCAGTACGCCGCGCTGCTGGCCGGCGAGGTGGACGTGGGCTTTGTGCGCGACGAACCCGAACACCCGGGCATGGCGCGCCATCTGCGGCTGGACGTGATCGACCGCGAGCCCCTGCTGCTCGCCCTGCCCGCCAACCACCCGCTGGCCGACCGCGAAAGCATCTGGCTGCGCGAGGTGGCCATGGAGGCCTTCGTGGTGCAGCCCCGCGAACTGGCGGCCACCCTGTACGACCGCCTGGCCCAGATCGCCGCCAAGGCCAACTTTCACCCATTGATCCGCCAGCACGCCCAGCAGATCAACGGTTTGCTGGTGCTGGTGGCCGCCGGCATGGGCCTGGCCCTGGTGCCCGCCTCGATGCGCTCGGTCAGCCTGCCCGGCGTGAAATACCTGCGCCTGGAAGACCCCGATGCCTATATGCTGCTGGCCCTCGCCAGCCGGATCGACGAGCCCTCGCCGGTAGTCAGGCGCTTCCTGAGTGCCATGACCGAGACCGATTGACCGCGGCGGCCGACCGATTCGTCATGAACAGGCAATTGGCAGTCGATCCAAAGACTTGTGCGACTCCTGAAATCTGTTTACACTTGCCGTCTTGTATTTTTCTTTTAATAGTTTCAGGAGCTGGCCGTGAAGGTGCTTTCCTCTTTGAAGTCCGCCAAGGCGCGGCACCGTGACTGCAAGGTTGTGCGTCGTCGCGGCAAAGTGTTCGTGATCTGCAAGAGCAACCCGCGTTTCAAGGCTCGTCAGCGCTAATTGCTAGCTGCGATGCGTCTTAAGAAGAAGGGCCGCGAAAGCGGCCCTTTTTTGTTGCCTTGGTTTTTCAGCTTTCCTGGGCTTCTCCCTGTGGGAGCGCACCCTGTGCGCGACTGGGGCTAGCGTCAGTCGCGCACAGGGTGCGCTCCCACAGGTGCTCGTTTCCGCGAAATCAGGCGTAACGCACGCCCGTGATCTCGTAATGCTTCACACCGTTCGGCGCGGTGAACTCAAAGCTGTCGCCTTCGCTCTTGCCGATCAACGCGCGCGCGATCGGTGAGGAGACGGCGATCAGGCGCTGCTTGATGTCCGCTTCCAGGTCGCCAACGATCTGATAGGTCACTGCTTCACCGCTGTCCTCGTCTTCCAGATCCACGGTGGCGCCGAACACCACGCGCGAACCGGCCGCAAGACGGCTGACGTCGATGACCTCGGCCGTCGACAACAGCGCTTCGAGGGCCGCGATGCGGCCTTCGATAAAGCTCTGCTGCTCGCGCGCAGCGTGATACTCCGCGTTCTCTTTCAGATCGCCATGCGCGCGGGCCTCAGCGATGGCCGCGATGATATGCGGCCGATCGGTGGACTTCAGCTTTTCCAGCTCGCTACGAAGGCGCTCGGAGCCTGCCTTGGTAATGGGCGCACGACTCATGCTTTCAGTTCCTTGTGCAGTTCCTGCAGGCTGTGCACCGAGCCGTCGCCGTGATAATCCAGCGAATGCACCAGCGCGCGGGCGCCCGCGACCGTGGTTGAGTACGTGACGCGCTGCTGCAGGGCTTCACGTCGGATCGAGAACGAGTCGGCGATCGCCGCCTTGCCCTCGGTGGTGTTGACGATATAGACGATCTCGCCGTTCTTGATCAGGTCGACGATATGCGGACGGCCTTCGATCACCTTGTTGATCCGCTCGCAGGCCACGCCGTGCTCGGCCAGATACTTGGCCGTGCCGTCGGTGGCGACCAGGCTGAAGCCGCGCTCCAGCACTTCGCGGGCGACCGGCAGCAGGCGATCCTTGTCGGCATCGCGCACCGACACGAACACCTTGCCCTTCGGCGGCGTCTTGATGCCGGCGGCATCGTGGCCCCGCGCAAAAGCGGCGCCGAAGCTGCGGCCCACGCCCATCACCTCACCGGTGGAGCGCATTTCCGGACCGAGGATCGGATCGACGTTCTGGAACTTCAGGAACGGGAAGATCGCTTCCTTCACCGAGTAGTAGCTCGGGATGACTTCGCGCGTGGTGCCCTGCTCGATCAACGAACGGCCGGCCATGGCGCGCGCGGCGATCTTGGCGAGCGGCACACCGGTGGCCTTGGACACAAACGGCACGGTGCGCGAGGCCCGCGGGTTCACTTCCAGGATGAACACCGTATCGCCCTGGATGGCGAACTGCGTATTCATCAGGCCGATGACCTTGAGCTCCTTCGCCATCGCGGTGACCTGGCGGCGCATTTCATCCTGCACCTCCTGCGTCAGCGAATACGGCGGCAGCGAGCAGGAGGAGTCGCCCGAATGGACGCCGGCCTCTTCGATATGCTCCATGATGCCGCCGACCAGCACGTTGCCTTCGGCATCGGCGATGATGTCTACGTCCACTTCGACCGCGTGATCGAGGAAGCGATCCAACAGCACCGGCGAATCGTTGGACACCTGCACGGCGTCGCGGATGTAGCGCGAAAGATCGGCATCGCTGTAGACGATTTCCATCGCGCGGCCGCCGAGCACATAGCTCGGACGCACCACCAGCGGATAGCCGATCTCGCGAGCCGAGGCCAAGGCCTCTTCCGGCGTGCGCGCGGTGCGGTTCGGCGGCTGCTTCAGGCCGATCTTCTCGATCATCTGCTGGAAGCGCTCGCGGTCTTCGGCCAGGTCGATGCTGTCCGGCGAGGTGCCGATCACCGGCGCGCCAGCGGCTTCGAGCGCACGTGCGAGCTTGAGCGGCGTCTGGCCACCGTACTGCACGATCACGCCCTTGGGCTTTTCGAGATCGATGATCTCCAGCACGTCCTCAAGCGTGAGTGGCTCGAAGTACAGGCGATCGGAGGTGTCGTAGTCGGTCGAAACCGTTTCGGGGTTGCAGTTGACCATGATGGTTTCAAAACCATCCTCGCGCAGGGCGAGTGCCGCATGCACGCAGCAGTAGTCGAACTCGATGCCCTGGCCGATGCGGTTCGGGCCACCGCCGAGCACGATGATCTTGTCGCGATCGGTCGGGTTGGCCTCGCACTCTTCCTCGTAGGTCGAGTACATATAGGCCGTGGTGGTGGCGAACTCGGCGGCGCAGGAGTCCACGCGCTTGTACACCGGGCGCACGCCCAGCGTACGGCGCAGATGGCGCATGGCCGCTTCGTTGGTGTCCAGCAGTTCGGATAGGCGCGCATCGGAGAAGCCCATGCGCTTCAGCTCGCGCATGCGCGCCGCGTCAAGCGCGGTGACGCCCTGCGCCTGCACTTCCTGCTCGGTCAGCACGATGTCTTCGAACGCCGCCAGGAACCAGGGATCGACGCGGCTCAAGCCATACACGTCTTCCAGCGACAAGCCGGCGCGGAACGCATCGGCCAGATGGAACACGCGATCCGGACGCGGCTCGCGCAGTTCGCGCTTGAGTGCGTTGACGCCCTCTTCCGTGGTCAGGTCCAGGCCGGTCGGATTGAGGCCGGTCTTGCCGATTTCCAGACCACGCAGCGCCTTCTGCAGCGACTCGTGGAAGGTGCGGCCCATCGCCATCACTTCGCCGACGGACTTCATCTGCGTGGTGAGGCGCGCATCGGCCGAGGGGAACTTCTCGAACGCGAAGCGCGGAATCTTGGTGACGACGTAATCGATGCTCGGCTCGAACGACGCCGGGGTCAGGCCGCCGGTGATGTCGTTCTTGAGTTCGTCCAGCGTGTAGCCCACCGCCAGCTTCGCCGCGATCTTGGCGATCGGGAAACCGGTGGCCTTGGACGCGAGCGCCGAGGAACGCGACACGCGCGGGTTCATCTCGATCACCACCACGCGGCCGTTCTCGGCATTGATGCCGAACTGCACGTTGGAGCCGCCGGTATCCACGCCGATCTTGCGCAGCACCGCGATGGAAGCATCGCGCAGGCGCTGGTATTCCTTGTCGGTGAGCGTCTGCGCCGGCGCGACGGTGATCGAGTCGCCGGTATGCACGCCCATCGGATCGAGGTTTTCGATCGAGCACACGATGATGCAGTTGTCCGCCTTGTCGCGGACCACTTCCATCTCGAATTCTTTCCAGCCGAGCACGGATTCCTCGACCAGCACTTCACCCACCGGCGAAAGCTCGAGACCGCGCTTGACGATCTCTTCGAATTCTTCGCGGTTGTACGCGATGCCGCCACCGGAGCCGCCCAGCGTGAAGCTGGGGCGGATGATGGTGGGATAGCCCACCTTCGTCTGCGTGATCAGCGCCTGCTCGAAGGTACGAACCACTTCGGCCTTCGGGCACTCCAGGCCGATCTCGGCCATGGCGACGCGGAACAGCTCGCGGTCTTCGGCCATGCGGATGGCTTCGCGCGAGGCACCGATCAATTCGACGTTGTACTTCTCGAGCACGCCGTGGTCGGCCAGATCCAGCGCACAGTTGAGGCCGGTCTGGCCGCCCATCGTCGGCAGCACCGCATCGGGGCGCTCCTTGGCGATGATGCGCTCCACCGTCTGCCAGTTGATCGGCTCGATGTAGACGGCGTCGGCCGTCTCCGGGTCGGTCATGATGGTGGCGGGATTGGAGTTCACCAGGATGACGCGGTAACCCTCTTCTTTCAGCGCCTTGCAGGCCTGTGCGCCGGAGTAGTCGAACTCGCAGGCCTGGCCGATGACGATCGGACCGGCGCCGATGATGAGGATGCTCTTGATATCGGTGCGCTTAGCCATGCTTGCGGGCCTCCTGCATCAGGGCGGCAAAACGATCAAACAGGTAGCTCATCTCGTGCGGGCCGGGGCTCGCTTCCGGGTGACCCTGGAAGCAGAACGCCGGACGGTCGGTGAGCGCGAAGCCCTGCAGCGAACCATCGAACAGCGAGGTGTGGGTGACGCGCACGTTCGCCGGCAGCGTGGCCGGATCGACCGCGAAGCCGTGGTTCTGCGAGGTGATCAGCACGCGGCCGTCGTCGAGATCCTTCACCGGATGGTTCGCGCCGTGGTGGCCGAACTTCATCTTCAGCGTCTTGGCGCCCAGCGCCAGGCCCATGATCTGGTGACCCAGGCAGATGCCGAACAGAGGGATCTTGGCGTCGAGGAACTGCTTGGTGGCTTCCACGGCGTAGTCGCAGGCCGCCGGATCGCCGGGGCCGTTGGACAGGAACACGCCATCGGGCTTCATCGCCAGCACGTCGCCAGCCGGCGTCTGCGCAGGCACCACCGTGATGTCGCAGCCTTGCTCGGCCAGCAGGCGCAGGATGTTGTACTTCACGCCATAGTCGTAGGCCACGACCTTGAATCGTTTGGACGGCTGATTGAAGGCGGTGCGATCGAGGTCGTAGACGCCCTCGTTCCACTGGTAGGACTCACCCACGCTGACCACCTTGGCCAGGTCCATGCCATTGAGGCCGGGGAAGGCGCGCGCCTTGGCCAGTGCGTCTTCGACATCGATCTGCTCGCCAGCGACGATGCAGCCGTTCAAAGCGCCCTTGTCGCGCAGGATGCGGGTCAGGCGGCGCGTGTCGATGCCGGCCAGGGCCACGATGCCGTGGCGCTTGAGGTAATCGGTCAGGCTTTCGGTGCTGCGCCAGTTGCTGGCACGACGCGGCACGTCGCGCACGATCAGGCCGGCGGCGTGGACCGAAGCGGACTCTTCGTCCTCAACGTTGACGCCGGTGTTGCCGATGTGCGGATAAGTCAGGGTGACAAGCTGTTTGGCGTACGAGGGATCGGTGAGGATCTCCTGGTAGCCGGTCATGGCGGTGTTGAAAACCACCTCGCCGACAGTTTCGCCAGTCGCGCCAACGGCGTAGCCGTGGAACACGCTGCCGTCTTCGAGGGCAAGCAGAGCGGGAATAGGCATCGGAGGACCGCCTTTTAGGTGCAGCAAGGTCCGCAAGCCGCACCAAAGCAGGCTTGAGGACCTTAGTCGAGGAATGTTGCAGGGCGGGTCGCAATGATAGGTGCAAGCCCCCTTGGTGTCCACCAAAAACAGCTGAACGCGACCCGGCAAAAAGCCCTTGCGCCCCCTGTCCGGGCAGTACACTAGCGCGGTCTCACCCATGCTCGGACATCCATGAACTCAGTCGCGCTGCTCGATCCCGCCCGTCTTGACCGACCGGACACCGACATCAGGGCGGAGCCGTTCCCGTTCCTGATCGCGCACGGTCAGTTGCCGGACGAGGCGCGCGGCGACCTGGATCGCGATTTTCCGCGCTATGCGAGCGCCGGTTTCTTCCCCTACGACGCCAGCGACTGCGGCCCCTCGATCAACGCCCTGGTCAGCCGCCTGAGCTCGGCCGAGTTCGCCCGCGCCATCGGCGAGCGCCTGGGCATCGAGAACCTGGGCCAGTACCCCACCCTCATCACGCTGTGCCGCTCGCTCAACAAGCGCCATGGGACCATCCATACGGACAGCAAGTCCAAAGTGGCCACGGCCCTGCTCTACCTCAACAACCTCTGGCCGGACACCAGCGACGGCTGCCTGCGTTTCCTGGGCAGCATCGACAGCATCGACAGCATGATCGCGCCGGAGCTCAAGCCGCTGTACGGTGAATTTGCGGTGTTCAAGCGCTGCGACAATTCCTTCCACGGCCACCTGCCCTACGAGGGCGAGCGCCGCGTGATCCAGGTGGCCTGGCTGACCAGCGAAGAAGAAAAGCTGCGCAAGACCAAGCGCGGCAAATTTGCGCGCACCTTCAAGAAGCTGTTCGGTTCACTCGATCGCAAGCTCGGCGCCGACCGCGATCGCAACGCCGCGCATCGCGACTGATCAGGCGCACAGCGGTGCGCCTGATCCCGGGCGTTTACAGCTGCGTCCCGTAGTGCCACGCGATATAGGCGGCAAACACGCCGTAGAGCAGCCCCACCGGCACCAGCCAGCGTGCATCCACGCGGCCGCGGCGGAACAACCACCACAGGTAGACGATGGCCGCGGCGGTGAGCACGCCCGCCACCATCAGCGGCGCATCGAACAGCCACGGCGTGGCAAACAGCGCCAGCGAGCTGGGGATGGTCGCCTGGATCATCATGGCGCCGGAGATATTGGCCAGCGCCAGGCGCTCCTTGCCCTGACGCACCCAGATCAGCGCATTCATGGTTTCCGGCAGCTCGGTCGCCACCGGGCTCAACACCAGCGCCACCAGATGCGGCGAGAGATGCAGCGCGATGCCGATCGCCTCGATCTGCTTGACGAAGGTATGCGAAGCGAACGCAATCACGATCAGCGCCAGCGTCGTCTGCGCGATCACCCACCAGATCGACGGATCGATCGCCTTGGGCTGGAACTTCAGCGGTTCGAGCTCTTCTTCCTCCGGTGCGGTGTCGGAAGACTTCAGCTCGCGCCACACGTACAGACCGTAAGCCGCGAGGAACAGCACGCCCAGCCACGGCTTGAATGCAAATGCGACCAGGCCGAGCGTGGACTTCACCACGAAGATCGCCAGGAACCACGACTGATCGCGCGCCAGGCGTCCGTGCGCCACGCGCACCTGATGATCGGCACGTTGCAGCTTGTGGCGATTCATCCACAAGGCCACGCCCACCACCGCATAGGCGATGGTCGCCAGCACCAGCGGGCCGCCGAGCGCGGCACCTACGCCGATGTCCTTTTGCTCGGGTGTCTTGCCCAGGATCACGGCGACAAAGGTCACCGCACTTTCCGGCAACGCCGTACCGAAGGCCGCCAGCACGGTGCCTGTGGCCGTAGCGCCCAGGTTGAGCTTCTGGCCGAACCACTCCACGCCGTTGACGAAGTACTCGCAGGCGAGATAGATCGCGCCAGCCGAGAGCAGGAACAACAGGGCAATGAGCATGCTTTTTCCAAGGCCGGGCGAGCGGAAAACCATTGGCGCAGCGACGCGAGCTCGCCCGGCAGGGTGAGCGCGTCGCGGCCAAAGGTCTCGCCGGGCTGCCGGTACCTGAAGGAACCGGTGACCATCCACGCCATGAAGCCGAAGCTTCAAGTCTGTTGACGCGGATTCCTCTAGAAGCAACCGGAAGCCGGTTGCGTGGGGTGAGGATGGCTACTCCCCAATGACAACACACGGGATTTTAGAGGTCCCGGCGCCCTCAGGCAAGCAAGCACCGGGATTGCGACGCGTTCTCACGCTCAACCAAGTTCAGCGCGAAGAACGATCCGCCAGCATCGCATCGAGGTCGTAATCGCCTGCTTCGCGACCGCTGAGCCAATGTGCAGCCTCCAGCGCGCCGCGGGCAAAGATCGAACGATCGGTGGCGCGGTGCACCAGCTCCACGCGTTCACCCTGCCCCATCAGCAACACTTCGTGCTCGCCCACGATATCGCCGCCGCGCACCACCGCAAAGCCGATGGTGCCGTGCTGGCGCGGACCCACGCGACCTTCGCGCGCATACACCGCGCTCTCGCGCAGCGAGGTGCCGCGTGCGGACGCAGCCGCCTCGCCGAGCGCGAGCGCCGTACCCGATGGCGCATCTTCCTTGCGGTTGTGGTGCGCCTCGATGATGTCCAGGTCCCAATCCGGCAAGGCCGCAGCGGCCTGTCGCAGCAATCGCGTGAGCACGGCTACGCCAAGACTGAAGTTAGCCGAGCGCAACAAGGCGATCCGCGCCGCCGACGCGTTGAGGCGTTGCGCAAACGTGGCGTCCAGCCCGGTGGTGCCGGTGACGAGCGCCACGCCATGCGATTCGCAGTAAGTCAGCGCTTCGGCCAGACCCGCCGGGCCGCTGAAATCCACCACCACGTCCAGTGCATCGGCCGCCGGCCATTCGTGCGTATAGGCCAGCGAGCCCTCGCATGCATCGACGGGCTGACCGAGCCTGGACGATTCCGGCGAAGCGATGGCGGCCACCAGCGCGAAGCGGGCGTCGTCCTTCACGAGGCTCAGCAAGGCCTGTCCCATGCGGCCAGTGGCGCCATTGATGGCAAGGCGGACGGGCTGGGTCATAGATGGCTTCCTTTCTCGGGCACGACGGACATGAGAGGCGATGCTACCGCCTGCGGGCGCCCGCGTGCGCAGCCGCCATCGACGGACCCGCTAAAAGCAAAGCCCCAGCGTGAGCCAGGGCTTTGTTGGCCTACAGATCGCGCGAACTTACGAGGTGACGCGCGACCAGAACTGCTTGACGCCATCCACCCAGGTCTTGGCGCGCGGCGTGTGCTTGTCGGCCTCGCCATCGGCAAAGGTAGCCTCCAGCTGTTCGAACAGATCGCGCTGCTGCTTGGTGAGGCGCACCGGCGTTTCCACCACCACGCGGCAGATCAGGTCGCCGTTGCGACTGCTGCGTACCGACTTCACGCCGCGGCCGCGCAGGCGGAACATCTGGCCGGTCTGCGTTTCCGGCGGAATATTGATCGGCACTTCGCCTTCGAGCGTGGGCACCAGCAACTCCGCACCCAACGCGGCCTGCGCAAAGCGGATCGGCAGTTCGCAATGCAGATCGTTGCCGTCGCGCTGGAAGATGGCGTGCTCGCGCACGCGCACTTCAACGTAAAGGTCGCCGGCTTCGCCGCCGGTCGGGCCGGCTTCGCCCTGACCGGTGAGGCGGATGCGATCGCCATTGTCGACGCCGGCGGGAATATTCACCGACAGCTGGCGGGTTTCTTCCAGGCGTCCTTCGCCATCGCACTGCTTGCAAGGCTTCTCGATCGCCTGGCCGCTGCCGCCGCAATGCGGGCAGGCCTGCTGGATGGAGAAGATGCCGTTCTGCATGCGCACGCGGCCATGGCCTGCGCAGGTCTTGCAGGTGACGGTTTTGCCGTCGGCCGAACCGCTGCCGTTGCAGTGATGGCAATTGACCTGGGTGGGAATCTCGATCTTCTTCTCGACGCCGAACACGGCCTCTTCCAGATCGAGCTCCATGATGTAGCGCAGGTCGGAGCCGCGACGCGAACGTCCGCGTCCGCCACCGCCGCCCATGCCGAAAATGTCGCCAAAGATATCGCCGAAGATGTCGCCCATGTCGCCAAAGCCACCGGCGCCACCGCGGCCGCCCATGCCGTGCTCGAACGCGGCGTGGCCATGCTGGTCGTACATCGCGCGCTTCTGCGCGTCGGCCAGCACTTCGTAGGCCTCCTTGGCCTCCTTGAATTTCTCCTGCGCATGCGGATCGTCCGGACAACGGTCCGGGTGGTACTTCATCGCCAGTCGACGGAACGACTTCTTCAGTTCGACCTCGGTGACGGTACGTTCTACACCCAGGATTTCGTAGTAATCACGCTTGCTCATCGTTGCATCCGGCATGGACTGCTCTCTTGCTCATGAATCGTAAGACTCATGTCTACTCAACAAACAGCCCGCGCCTAGGTGAACTCCCGGGCGCGGGCTGCGTCAGATCGGCAGCGCCGACCGGCCAATATTACTTTTTATCGTCCTTGACTTCAGTGAACTCGGCATCGACCACGTCGTCGTGGCCGGCCGGGCCGCCCTGCTGCTGACCGCCTGCGTGTGCGCCGGCATCCGCCTGAGCGCCGCCGCCCTGGGCCGCTGCGTACAGCGCCTGCGCGACCTGCTCGAGCTTCTCGATCTTCGAATCGATGGCCGACTTGTCGTCGCCGTCCTTGACCTTTTCCAGATCCGACAGCGCGCCTTCGATCGTGCTCAGCTGGTCGGCCGGCACCTTGCCGCCGTGCTCCTTGAGCGCGCTACGGGTGGCGTGAACCAGCTGATCGGCCTTGTTGCGGGTGCTGACCAGCTCGTGGAACTTCTTGTCTTCTTCCTTGTTGGCCTCGGCGTCGGCCACCATGCGGTTGATCTCTTCCTCGGACAGGCCCGAACCGGCCTTGATCTCGATCTTCTGTTCCTTGCCGGTCTTCTTGTCCTTGGCCGACACGTGCAGGATGCCGTTGGCGTCGATGTCGAAGGTGACCTCGATCTGCGGCATGCCGCGCGGCGCGGCGTCGATGCCCTGCAGGTCGAACTTGCCCAGCGACTTGTTGGCGCTGGCGCGCTCGCGCTCACCCTGCAGCACGTGCACGGTCACCGCGGTCTGATTGTCGTCGGCGGTGGAGAACACCTGCGAGGCCTTGGTCGGCACGGTGGTGTTCTTCTCGATCAGCTTGGTCATCACGCCGCCCATCGTCTCGATGCCGAGCGACAGCGGGGTGACGTCCAGGAGCAGCACGTCCTTGACGGTACCGCCCAGCACGCCGCCCTGGATCGCGGCGCCGACAGCGACGGCCTCGTCCGGGTTGACGTCCTTGCGCGGCTCCTTGCCGAAGAAGTCCTTGACCGACTCCTGCACCTTGGGCATGCGGGTCTGGCCACCGACGAGGATCACCTCGTTGATGTCGGACACGCGCAGGCCGGCGTCATTCAACGCGGTGCGGCACGGCTCGATGGTGCGCTTGACCAGGTCTTCCACCAGCGCTTCCAACTTGGCGCGGGTCAGCTTGATGTTCAAATGCTTCGGACCGGAGGCATCGGCCGTGATGTACGGCAGGTTCACTTCGGTCTGGTGGCTGGAGGACAGCTCGATCTTGGCGCGCTCGGCGGCGTCCTTCAGGCGCTGCAGTGCGAGCGGATCCTTGCGCAGGTCCATGCCCTGGTCTTTCTTGAATTCTTCGACCAAGTAATCGATGACGCGCATGTCGAAGTCTTCGCCACCCAGGAAGGTGTCGCCATTGGTGGCCAGCACTTCGAACTGCTTCTCGCCGTCGACTTCGGCGATCTCGATGATGGACACGTCGAAGGTGCCCCCGCCGAGGTCGTACACGGCGATCTTGCGGTCGCCGCCCTTCTTGTCCAGACCGTAGGCCAGTGCGGCGGCGGTCGGCTCGTTGATGATGCGCTTGACGTCCAGGCCTGCGATGCGGCCGGCGTCCTTGGTGGCCTGGCGCTGGCTGTCGTTGAAGTAGGCCGGCACCGTGATCACGGCTTCCGTGACCGGCTCGCCGAGGTAATCCTCAGCGGTCTTCTTCATCTTCATGAGGACCTTGGCCGAGATCTCCTGCGGAGCCATCTTGCGGCCGTCAGCCGTTTCGACCCAGGCGTCGCCGTTCTCGTGCGCCACGATGCCGTAGGGCACGATGTGCAGGTCTTTCTGCACTTCCGCGTCGGTGAACTTGCGGCCGATCAGGCGCTTCACCGCGTAGAAGGTGTTCTTGGGGTTGGTCACGCTCTGGCGCTTGGCCGGCGCGCCCACCATGACTTCGTTGTCCTTGGTGAAGGCGACGATGGACGGCGTGGTGCGATCGCCTTCCGAGTTTTCGATGACCTTGGCAGTGGTGCCGTCCATCACGGCAACGCACGAGTTGGTCGTGCCCAGGTCGAT
>Ga0209672_100875_pt1 | contig 13778 bp, 10 predicted proteins | sample AraplaCol_mMS_r2_FD_184273 | JGI IMG/M metagenome (GOLD analysis project Ga0209672, IMG submission 184273) | Arabidopsis root microbial communities from North Carolina, USA - plate scrape CL_Col_mMS_r2 (SPAdes) (version 2) | ecosystem: Host-associated > Plants > Roots > Endosphere | place: USA...
GATCACGCCAAACATGCCGGTCAATATCGCGACAATCGATGGAAAGCCCGAAAGCGTGTTGGCGGGATGGAGCAATTTGTTGACGACGATATACGTGGCGTGTGCGACGGAGATGCCCAAGGCCACGCCACCTACCCACAGGCTGGCGTAGAGTGGTCGCGCCGAGAACGAAGTGACGGCCTGGACCAGTAGCCTCAGGCGCTTGGCGAACGTATACGTCGATGCGCCCTTGCGCTGGGTTTTGACCACGGCGACGCCGATCTGCGTGTAACCAGCCCACGCCATCATGCCGCCGAGGAAAATGTTGCGGTCGCCCAGCGATAGCAGCGCATCGACGTAGCGGCGCGACATCAAGCGTTCGGTCACCATGTCCTCGTGCACACGCGTATCGCTCATGGCGTTGAACAAGCGCCAGAACAGGCTGCCGCCTTTGCGCTCGACGGTACCGCCCTTGCGCGACTCCTGGTAGCCGAACACCACGTCCGCGCGCTGTTGGCGTCGCATTTCCCACAACTGAATGAGGAAGGAGGGATCTACCTCCAGGTCGCAGTCAGTAATGTAGACAAACTCTCCCCTGGCCTGCTGCATGCCGGCGATCATGGCCTGGTGGTGACCGAAGTTTCGACTGAGTTCGACAATGCGCAGCTGCGGGTGAGATGCGCGCATCCCCTTGAGGAGTTCGACTGATTCATCCGGCGAGCCGTCATCCACGCAGACGATCTCGTACCGGGTAATGCCCGCCGCCGCAACCGCCCGCTTGCAGGCGTCAATGAACTGATCGAGATAAGGCGCAGATCGATACAGGGTCGTGACAATGCTGAGCTCGTACGACGCAGGCTGTGCGATGGCGGCTGGATTGTCACAATGGCTCATCGGCCCCTCGCGTTAGGTGGAGCGCGCAGACCAGGCTACTACCCGAAGCCATCTGAGCAGTGTCGCATCGGAGCCTTGCGCGGTTAGGCAGCGCCTGAATCGACGATCCAGGGACAGGACTGGCCGCACCAGGTGTGCGCCTGGGCAGCCGTAGTCCATGGGCGCATTATTACGCAATGAAAACATGTCGGGTGGCGTAACGGAATCCTCTCGAGAACCGCACGGGGGCTTCCCCTCTCCGCGCTCCAGTCCCGCGGGACAGCGATCGGCTCGCTCGACCATCCAGGCCACCGATGATCTCCCGACACCGTGTCGGGGTGAAGGCAGCTCCTTTGCCTATCCTGCGCGTGGCGGAGCCGCGGCGCGCAGAACTACGCAGGCAACCGCGACGCCTTAAGAGGAGCGGACGCCCAAGAGCGATCGCTTTGCGACGGCAGCGCCGATGCCGCCATCCCGAAAACAAAAAGGCCCCGCCGAAGCGGAGCCTTGATGTGGCTGGGAGACTAGGATTCGAAAGGTTCGAAGCCAGCCACCAAGAATCAAGGACTTACGGAACCCGTAGGCTTCGAAGTGGGAACATTGTGGGAACAAAGTGGGAGTGAAGCAACTGGCACTCCGCTTGCCGCTCGCTGGCGCCAAAGAACGCCACAGTCATTCTGGAAGTTATCGCTTGCGATTCAATCCCGCAGGAGGGGTTTTACCTAGCGGACGACCCTTAGGAGGCTTGGCTGGGGCAGGTTGCTCCATGCAGGCCGTCATGGGTGGGCCAAAGTGATCCACATCGATGTCGAAGATGTTCACCGACAACTGCCCTGCCCCATGGGAATGCGCAATGAGTCGCGCATGCTCCAAGTCATAGGGGGCTTGCGCTGTAGACCCACCGAATTCGCCGGTGTTCGCTATCAGAACATGTTGATACATGTGATACCTAAGCGCACTAACCATGCTGTCGAAGGTCTTCACGTCCTGGTTCATCGCCGTCACTACAAACATGTGCGACAGATCGCGAAGATCTGCCGCCAAGCGAATGTCAGTTGCGTCGTAGCAGATCGCCCCGCCAAGCCTGAACCCGGTTTGTTCGCCAAGCGATAGCTCAATAACCACCTGATAGGGACGCCAGGGAATGACGCCCAACGCAATCTCGCCAGGAGTGAGATTGCCCTTACCCTGGTCCACTTCGACCCAGGAACGCTTGCCTGCTCTGCGCTGTGGGACTAGCCACCTTGCGGCGTTTACGGCCTCGCCATTGACTGGGTGCCTTGCACCAAGCAACCCATAGAAAAGCATGCCTCCCACTGAATCCGAAAATTGACGCATCAGATCCTGGTCATCGACGTGAACGCTATATTCTGGGGTAATGACTAGGTCGACCCTTGGTCGGTGCTTTTCCCCAAGGGCCGAGTCTCGAGCGGCGATCTTTCTGTGAGCCAGCTGCAAAACTGCCGCCAAATGATTCCGATGCCTCTCCCGAAAGCCTGGCGCATCAAGAGAATCCAGTCCTGCTTTCATATCAGAAGTTGAAGGCATCAACCCCTGCAGCAGGGCGACTCGCAGCTTTCGATTTTCTCTTAACTCCCAGTCAACTGGATAAATGTAAACGGGTAGAGCAGAGCTCTTGGCGTAAATTGCCCCTTGGTGTTTCAGCCTGTTGTTAACAATGACCGCCAGGTCGCCGGGCGTGCGTACCATGGTCATCTCGGGGAACATCGGGGTGTCGATCACTATCCCCGGCCAGCCGAGCATTCTGAGCAGCAGCTCAGAAAGCCATGGAGTAATTCCGGCCCAAGTGCCCCCAAGTGCGGTCGGAGCCTGGGACATCCCACTCCTCCGCTTATGCCAAGTGCTACGAATACCCCGGTACCAACCAACTTCTTCACGAAGTACCCAGTGCCCTGCGGTGAAGTCGAGGTCGCCTGTCGCTGCGGCACGCAAAATTCGCCCAATCGAGTAAAGCCAAGCGAGCTTGGGTTCACACCAAGAAGGAGTGGCATACCGTGGATCGACCCCAAACCGCCTTGGTCGATATTGGATATCGAGGCCCTTGCGCCTTGGATCTGTCAGCAGAGACCAATCGCTGGATCGCAGCTCGATGGTAAGAGGCGTGAATTTCTCAACATCGCGCACTTTTGCGGATGCGAGCTCGATCAGTCCAGAAAGTAGCTGAAGCAGCGCATTCTCTTGCGAAAGTGGATTGCTGGGATGAGTGATCACCTTACCCAACTGAATCCACTCACCTATGGGGAGCGGAGAATCGCCCATCCAACGCGAGTCCAGATATTGACCTAGATAGGCCGGCATCAGGCCTCTCTAAGCTGCCTCCGCCCCTTTACCTATCTTCGTAATGGTGGCTAGAAGCCCCGAATTTGTCTGTCCGATCGTTTCGAAAGCGGCAGCCACCTCCGCCCTGGTTGCTTGTTTTGCGTAGGATCGAAACCATTTCGAGAAGTGTCGGGGGTCATGAAGAATCTGATGGCCTACCAGCGCAATCGAAATCGCTTCCGAATGGCCGATAGTTCGCGTCCTATACGAGCCATCTACGAAATCAGAGAGAATCACATGAAGGGCCAGTTCGGCCTCATCGCTAGCAACGGACCGCCGCTGACAAGCGCTAAGAAGAAGCGTTGCTTGCTGCTTCACATACCAAGGAATGCCATCGCTTTGCAGCAACCTATCCGCTACTTCGCACAACTCCGCCCGATATTCGTCGAGTCTCCCTACGGCGAATCCTATGTCGTTCTCCGACACCCGCCCAGTCTCCGTCGCACCGGCACGAAGCACCTCAGATAGAACGTACAGCGCAACGTTCCGCTCGTATCCGCTAACGTTAGGGGACAGCTTTGAAAGAAGCGCTTGAAGTACAGGCGACAGCAGTTCCGGAGAAGGGAAGAGATCTAGCGCATAAAGCAACACTTGGACGAGCGACGGATTGACCGACCAAGCGGCAACCAACCGCCTAGCAGCAACCTCAAACTCATGCGAAAGCGCATCCTTGGCGAGCCCCTCATTAGTCTCTTCGCTAAGGTCAGTCATCCCCCTTCTAAGACGCAGCGCCCTTGTGAGGCGGTATGCCGAAAACCTAGTTAGGGTGTCATCTCGCACTTCTAGCTTAGGCGCTGCGATCAGACCCAAGGGACGCATGTCGTCGTCAACGGACTCTAGCGGTTTTGCTTGTAGCCCTAATTCAGCTTGCGCTAGGAGGCCATGAAGCCCCGCCTCAATTTGTGAGAGCGAGTTGAAATCAAACGGCCCACTCAGTTCCTTCTGAAGGCTCTTCATCCGAGCCGCCACACCTGATCGCCCACCAAGGTCCGAATATCGCTCTACCTCGGTCTTTTCCGCATTTACCCGCAGCTTCGACTTGCCGCCTACATATTGATCAAGCCGTCGCTGTATCCAGTTCGTAACGGCAAAGGCAATCTCCTGCTCAAGCAGGGTGTCTTCTGGGACAGCGACAACGATGCGGAGATCATCCACATATCTACAGTAGTCCTGGATGGAAATTTTGCGGCCACTTCCAATTTGGGACCGCTTACGCACTGACTTGCCAATCGCTCGGTCAAATTCAAGTAGATAAGCGTTGGCGAAGAAGCCCGACGAAACCATACCCTGTGGCAATCCACCAGGAAGCACCCCGTCTCGCAGGAGCGTACTGTGCGCGGCATCTCCAGCATTCCATTCAAACGCGAATACCGAGGCCAGCATTGTCCAGAATTGTTGGTCTGGCGCGGGGATGCCTGGATGTTTTCCTCTGAAGCTGGTGTATTCGCGTCTCAAGCCCTTAATGAGAGCGGGAATTTCGATGTTGTCGTAAAACGCACTGATGTCGAGCTTGACGACGTAGACGGATGAGCCGCTTGTCGACTGCTGATAGTTTCGGGCTATAGCTACGGGGCGACTGACGAACTTTTGATAGTCCTGATAGTAGCGACTGTATACATTCGTATTACCCCAAGAGAAATGAGCTCTAGAGCCCGCCGACGAGCTATCCCAGCTGCAATAGAGTCGATTGCCGTAACTGTATACCCCTGCTTCGCGAGCATTCTCGGGTTCGCTTATTGCTGGATTTCCCTGGGCAGTCTCTATGCAATCAGCGAGGCAGAGCATCGCAGCCGTACTGATCGTTTGATCACGAATCTCCAAATGAGCGAGAGGGCGAAGGATCTGCTTAGACGGATCAGACTCTTTCGGATGCCAGCCGGGACCAAACTCCCACATTGCGTTCTTGGGCGCAGGAACCATGCGCAAGGTCGCGGGCCTGTAAGTTCCATCCTTTAACGACGTAGCCCATAGTGAAAGGAGCGAATCCAACTGCACGGCGGAGCAATCGAGCTCGAGTGAGTTCTGATACCAGTTGTGTCGTCGAACGTAGTTGTGAGCTTTTTTCCAAGCCTGGGCTAGCACCACTACGTCCGATAGGAATGACGCCCTCGGCGCTAGTGATTTGTACTTTCCCTTAAGAACAGCCATAGCCCCTCCCTGAATGGATCGTGCCAAGGGCCAGGCTCACCCTGGAAGTCCTGCCCACGCCCCTTATTCGCATAGAACTATCGCACGCAATGAAAGGCGTAAGCACTCATCCCGAGATCGTTAGGCTAGCCGCGCCAGTTTCGTTGGGCTGCGTCTCAGACAGACCCATACAAACCTCGGATAGCTGTTTGCCAATAATCCTTAGCACACGACCACGGCTAACCGGATACCGATCCATCCGAGTCACCTCCACGCTCCCATCGGCACATTCCCGCTCCCAGCGCTTATGGGTGCCGCCTGCCATCCGATGGACCAACTTGGCGACCTGCACATGGCGATACTCGACCCGCCAGTCCGGCTGAGGGTCGGCCCGCATACAAAGGTCGACCGCGAGCCAAGCTGACACGAGAGTCAGAGGATCAACCTCGCGCTGCCGCAGATAAGCCCAGGCGACCCTAGCTCGCTCTGCTGGCGACTTACCGGTCAACCGATAGGCCTCGATTGGTGCCCCGGCCGAGCCATAGAGACGCCGAACTCCTGCCACGGCTGCACACACGGCCGGCTGCTCCAAACGGTCAGCGATCCAGGCTTGGGCCAGAATTCGATGAGGTCGCAACTCAGCAGCGCTATAGCTACGTTTCACGTAGCTTCCATGGCGCCGATGAAACTCGATGTGTTTGCGGCAATAGAGACGATTGAGACCTTGGCCACGATCTGCCGTGGTTCGATGACGGCATGGATAGATCCGGCATACCTCATAGGCGTCCTGGGGGTTCCCGAGGCGCTGTCGCAACTGATTCAGCCGCTTTTGGCGTTGGAACGAAGAGGTCATGATCCGGCCTGCACAGATGCTTAGGAACGCTTACGCGCCCCTCCTATGGGGAACCAAAGAGAAATACCTCTATGAGAGATACCCCCATCTATCTCCCCCTTACATAAAGAGCTCGGGAGTGAGGTCAGACGAAGTGGGGGGAAGGGGAAACTCCCCCTGGGAGGTTGTGCCACTCACAACGCCCTCGACACCCGTGATCTTCCGGAAGCTATCCAGCATCACCTGAGCAACCCGGGACGCGACGGAGCGCGGCGCCAATAACCCGTCGTGCACTGGAAGGGCGGCCAGCCCCTGGGCGGCCAGCGTGAGTAGGCAGTCCACTGTCACCTGGCTATCGATGAACTGATGAGTCAACCCCTGCGCCCTGCAGAACGCCGCTCGTAGCGGCTGATGGTGACGAAGAATCAGCTCTTCGATATGCGCATACGCCAAGTCTGCTGGAAAATGCTTGCGCGAGTGGGCAGGTAACCGCCTCATTTCGCCTGTGCGGCATAGCTGCGCATTGAGGACCTTCTTGACCCCCGCCCGACACCCTTCGAGTCCAGGAACCTGATATAGGTCACCTGGTGGCGGCTGAACACCGGCCAGAGCGTAAGCGATCCGTATGCCGCACTGCCCGTAGTCCAGGCTAACGACTGACTCCCCTTCAAGCCGGATGTCTCCCAGGCGGTCTTCACCAGACATGTCGAGCCAAAAGCCGCCGTAGAGACGCCCGCCTTGCTCAATACTCCCGTTGTTGAAGACCCGATACATCCAGCGCTTGCCTACGTCGCGGGGATTGCCGTCGGCATCCCACTCGCTGGCGATGTCCAATGTGGCCAGCCACACATTGATGCGGCGCATCTGGTCCCTGTAGGTTTCAGCGAGCTCACCTGCAGGGACGGGGAGAGTCTTCGCTTTCCCCCTGATTTTGTGTCCGCGAAGAACAATGGTGTCCCCTAGGAGCGCCTGGTCAATCCCGAAGTCCTCCAACTGGACATCCAGCCTGTCTAGATAGTCGAGAAGACGGCTGGTAGCCCGGATGGCGGTCTGCGCACTGGCAAACGCTCTGTACTCTCCCTTGCGAACCTCCAGCCAGTCCATTTCGGGCTTGCTCATCCAGCCGATGACTCGGAGACGCTCCGCGGTCATGAAGGGAGCCCCTGTAGCTTCTATCGGGGATATCCGTTTGGATAAAGAGATATAACGCCAGCTCCCCGGCGAGGTCAGCGCCGCATGCGCAAGTTCGCAAACGATGGCGGACACCATTCGGTCGAAGCGTCCTTGATCCGCATGTTTCCGCTGACGCTTACGGGGGTAAAACTTAGCCTCGTATTTGAGCAGCTGATTGCGGATTTCATCGACCAGAGCGTGCGCGCGCTCCCCAACAGGGATTCGAGATGGGACGAACCGGGATTCGTGGGGCCGGAGGGCCGACCGATCCTTTACGCTCGAGAGAATGGCGAAATCTACTGACATGGCAATAAGGGGGAAAATCGACACCCCTCCAGTCGTCGCCGGAATGAGGGCAAACATGGACAATGAAGCGGTAGGTGCACCTTCGGGCTCAGTTGAACCCGGCAGTACCTCATAATATCGCAATTTCTTGCGGATTGGCCATGAAGCCAATCCCTCACGTCATGTCCCGACCCAAGGGAACTGGCGTTTATCGTTTAGGAGCTTCATCCGAGTGTTTGAGCAAGCCTTCAAGAACATCGACGACATCCTTTACAAGGACGCCGGCTGTACCAGCGAGCTGGACTACACCGAGCAAAGCTCCTGGCTTCTCTTCCTGAAGTACCTCGACGCGCTGGAGCAGGAAAAAGCGCTGGAAGCTGAGCTGGAAGGCAAGAAGTACCGCTACATCCTGGACGCCGACTACCGCTGGGACAACTGGGCAGCGCCCAAGACCAAGGACGGCCGCATCGACCACCATGCGGCATTGGTCGGTGACGATCTGCGCGATTTCGTGAACCAGCGGTTGATCCCCTACCTGCACGCCTTCAAGGGCAAGGCGCGTAGCGCGGACACCATCGAATACAAGGTCGGCGAGATCTTTGGCGAGATCAAGAACAAAATCCACTCCGGCTACAACCTGCGCGAGGTGATCGAGCTGGTGGACGGTCTGCGCTTCGGCACCCAGACCGAGAAGCACGAGCTGTCGCATCTGTACGAAGCCAAGATTCGCAACATGGGTAATGCTGGGCGTAACGGTGGCGAGTACTACACTCCTCGTCCGCTCATTCGCGCCATCGTCAAAGTGATAAAGCCAACTATCGGCGAGCGCATCTACGATGGTGCCGCAGGCAGTGCGGGCTTCTTGTGCGAAGCCTACGATTATCTGCGCGCCCAGCCAAACATCGGCACGCGTGATCTAAACACCCTACAGAAGCAGACGTTTTACGGTAAAGAGAAGAAGAGCCTAGCCTACGTCATCGCGATCATGAACATGATCTTGCATGGCATCGAGGCGCCCAACATCGTTCACACCAATACGCTCGCTGAGAACTTAAGCGATATCCAGGAGCGTGACCGGTACGAGGTGATCCTGGCCAACCCACCATTCGGTGGGAAGGAACGGGCCGAGGTCCAACAGAACTTTCCAATCAAGACTGGCGAAACCGCCTACCTGTTCCTGCAGCACTTCATTCGTAGCCTAAAGGCAAGCGGCCGCGCGGGCATCGTTATCAAGAACACCTTCCTATCCAATGCCGACAATGCAAGCGTGGCGCTACGCAAGCAGCTGCTGCAGGAATGCAACCTCCACACCGTGCTAGATCTGCCTGGAGGCACCTTTCATGGCGCGGGAGTGAAAACTGTGGTGCTGTTCTTCGACAAAGGCGCACCCACGCGCAAGATCTGGTACTACCAGCTCGACCCTGGCCGTAACTTGGGCAAGACCAACCCGTTAAACGATGCCGATCTCGTCGACTTCATTGTCCGACAGGAAACCTTCGCTAAGACATCGCAATCATGGACGGTGGAGGCGACTGATATCGACCCGAGTACCTTTGACCTATCCGTGAAGAATCCCAACGGTGGTGAGACCCTAGCACTGCGTAGCCCTGAAAGCATTCTCGACGAAATCGCTGCGCTGGACTCCGAGAGCGCGGTAATCCTAAAAGACATTAGGGGCTTGTTGTGAAGCCTGGATGGCGGTACTCAACGCTCGGCGAGGCTTGCGAGATCAAGCCGCCCAAGTCGCAAGCACGACGTTTTCTGAGTGACGATGAAGAAGTTTCGTTCATGCCGATGGAAGACTTGGGGATCGACACAAAATATCCGCGAGTCATTCGGAAGCGAGCGCTTGGAAGCGTGGCGGGCAGCTATACATATTTCGCGGATGGCGATGTACTACTCGCCAAGATCACGCCGTGTTTCGAGAACGGGAAACTGGGCATCGCTCGCGAGCTAAAAAATGGAGTCGGATTCGGTTCGAGCGAGTTCATCGTGCTGCGGCATGGTGCCGAACTCATGGCCGAATGGCTGTACTACTACCTCGTTCGACAGGCGTTTCGCGATGAGGGTGCCAAACGAATGTCGGGGGCGGTTGGCCACAAGCGAGTGGCCAAAGAATTCGTGGATGAATACCCGATTCCTTTACCTTCACTAGCCGAGCAGCGACGCTTGGTCGCGATTCTCGACGAGGCGTTTGCCGGCATTGCTGCCGCTGAGGCTAATGCCGAAAAGAACCTACAGAATGCTTATGAACTATTCGACAGCTACCAGCGGACTTTGCTAGCACAGCAAGGAAGCGACTGGGTTGAGTCGCCGCTCAGCGCACTGGGTGAGTTTCGCAATGGAGTGAACTTCACGAAACGTAGTAAAGGGCATCGCATCCGAGTGGTTGGCGTCAAAGATTTCAAAAACGACTTTGACGTGCCTATGTCAGATCTTGACGTTGTACAGCTCGATGGCTCGCTAAGCGAGCTTGATGCGCTTCGCGAAAATGACATACTTTTTGTTCGTTCGAACGGCAACCCGGAGTTAATCGGACGGTGCCTCCTAGCCGGACCTGTGGTAGGTGAAATCTGCCACTCTGGATTCACCATCAGGCTGCGGCTTTCGAGCTCGAACGTATTGCCTCGATTCCTCTGCCATTACCTCAAGAGTTCGGCCGTTCGCAAATCACTGACTGAAGCAGGCACAGGGGCAAACATCCGCAGCCTCAATCAGCAGATGCTCGCTGCAGTCGAGGTTCCCATCCCGTCCTTGGCTGAGCAAGCCACTATAGTCATGCGTTTGGAGTCAATGGCCGTAAAGGTGGAACGACTCAACAGCGTCTATCAGGCCAAGCTCGCTGCATTCGATACCTTCAAGCAATCCATGCTTGCGTCAGCCTTTGCTGGTGAGCTGTAAACCGTGATCATTAACCCTGGCCTTTCCAGCAGGAGCGCGCGTGGAGTTGGTCATTGAATTAGATGCCGTACTCCCCATTCAGGGTGCCCTTGATTGCCCCCTTCCGGTGGCCCAACAGGATGGACGCGCTGGCGCTGGTACGCCTTATATTCGAATAGCTACCATCAGGACTCAGGTCAGAGGGACGGCTGATAGTGAACGAGGCTGAGACACGCGCGGAATTGATCGACCCGGCCCTTACGGTGGCCGGCTGGGGTGTAGTTGAAGCTAGCCGTGTGCGCCGAGAGGAACACATCACACCGGGCAGACTGCAGGGCGCAGGACAGCGCGGAAAAGCCGAGATTGCCGACTACGTCCTGATGTTCCGAGGCCGCAAGCTCGCAGTGATCGAGGCCAAACGACGAGATGCTGGTGCCACCGAAGGGTTGGCACAGGCCAAGCGCTATGCCTCCAAGCTGCAGCTGCGCTTCGCCTACGCGACCAACGGCTACGGCATCTACCGCGTGGACATGCAAACCGGCGAGGAAGGCCCGGTATATGCTTGGCCAACCCCCGACGAACTTTGGCATGCCTCGGTCGCTGAGACTAATGCATGGCGTGCCCGCTTCTCCCAAGTGCCTACGCCGGACAAGGGTGGCAGCTGGCAACTGCGCTACTACCAAGATATCGCCATGACTCGTGTGCTGGAGGCAATTGCCAGCGGCCGTGAGCGTATGCTGCTAACCCTGGCCACAGGCACGGGCAAGACCTCCATCGCATTCCAGATCGCATGGAAGCTGTTCCAGGCGCGCTGGAATCTCAAGGACTGGAAGCGTGGTAGCGAGCCCAGTCGGCGCCCGCGCATCCTGTTCCTGGCCGACCGCAACACGTTGGCCAATCAGGCCTATAACGACTTCTCCGCGTTTTCGGCGTTTGCCGAAGATGCGCTTGTGCGAATTTCGCCAGCCGAGATCCGCAAGAAGGGCGCGGTGCCTATGAACGGCAACGTGTTCTTCACGATCTTTCAGACGTTCATGAGCGGGCCGGGCGACTCCCCGTACTTTGGTGAGTACCCGCCGGACTTCTTCGACTTCATCATCATTGATGAGTGCCATCGCGGCGGCGCTAACGATGAGAGCAACTGGCGCGGAATCCTCGATTATTTCGCGCCGGCCGTACAACTAGGCCTCACCGCCACACCCAAGCGACGCGCCAATGCGGATACCTACGCTTATTTTGGCGACCCACTCTATAGCTACTCACTGAAGGAAGGCATTGCAGACGGCTTCCTTACTCCGTTCAAGATTCGCCAGTTTGCCACCACCATTGACGACTACACCTACACGCCTGACGACGCTGTTGTGGATGGCGAGGTAATACCCGGCAAGCGCTACACCGAAAGCGAGATCAATCGGGTGATTGTGATTCCCGAGCGCGAGGCGTACCGCGTGGACTTGTTCATGGCCGAGATCGGGGCGAAGGAGAAGACACTGGTGTTTTGCGCCACACAGGAGCATGCCCGCCTGGTGCGCGATCTGATCAACCAGCGCAAGACGGTCGCACACCCAGATTATTGCGTCCGCGTGACGGCAGCAGACGGAGCGGCTGGCGAAGAATTTCTAGCGGCCTTCCAGGACAACGAAAAGATCATTCCCACCATCCTGACCACCTCGCAGAAGCTGTCCACCGGAGTGGATGCGCGCGGCGTTCGCAACATCGTGCTGATGCGGCCGGTGGGGTCGATGATCGAGTTCAAGCAGATCGTCGGCCGAGGCACCCGTCTGCTGGATGGCAAGGACTACTTCACGATCTTCGACTTCGTGAAGGCATACGAGCACTTTGAAGATCCCGAGTGGGATGGAGAGCCACTAGATCCAACAACCAGCGCGCGCACTACGCATGCTCGGGTCGAGGGTGACGAAGGCGCGGCGGCGACCACGGAGGAGGATCAGGATGGTCCGCCACGCAAAACCGTCATCCGGCTAGCCGACGGCAAGACGCGCAAATTTCAACACATGTCTTCGACCAGCTACCTCGGTGCCGATGGCAAGCCAATGTCCGCAGCGCAGTTCGTAGAGAGTCTGTTTGGCGCACTTCCAGATTTCTTCAAGGATGAGGACGAGCTACGCGCTATCTGGAGCGACCCTACCACCCGCAAAACGCTGCTCCAGGGTTTGACCGAGAAGGGCTTCGGGCGTGCTCAACTGGCCGAGATGCAGAAGATCATTGAGGCGGAGAACAGCGACTTGTTCGACGTGCTGGCCTATGTGGCCTACACCCGAGCACCACTGACTCGCAGTGAGCGCGCCGTGCTCGCCAAGCAGGGAATTAACACGAGCTATGGCAGCAATCGTCAGTTGGACTTCCTCGACTTCGTGCTAAGCCACTACGTTGAGGCCGGGGTGGATGAGCTTGATCTCGACAAGCTCACGCCATTGTTGCGCCTGAAATACCATGCCATTGCCGATGCCGCGGCCGAGCTGGGCACGCCAGAACAAATCCGCGGAGTGTTTGTGAGTTTCCAGAAGTATCTCTACGGCCCCCCGCGCTGAGTCGGCATTTATTCTCTCAACCGTCCAGGCCGGCAACGCGTTCGAACAGGTTACGCACGCTGCTCTTGTGCCACTGTGCTCCGCGCGGGGTGAGCATGCCGCGTTCGTTCAACGCAGCAGCCACGGCACCCAAGCTGACCACTCCATCTGCCGCCAGCGCATCGAGCACAGGCTTAAGGTTCCGTGCGTGAGTGTCTGCGGCATGGCGGATGGCCTGCACGCTGGCTGCGTTACCGCGACCTGCTCGCTTTAGTGCCGCGGCCCCATTCGGGTTACCCAACCGCACTCCGCGTGACCTGGCAGCCACAAGCGCCTCCTTGGTGCGCTTGGAGATGGCCTCGCGCTCCTGCTGCGCCACGAGTGCCATGATGCCTACAGTGAGGTCGTTGGCGTCGGGCATGTCGGCGGCAATAAAGCGCACGCCGCTGTCGCGCAGCGTGAGCAAGAAGGCAGCATTGCGCGAGAGACGATCGAGCTTAGCGATGACCAACGTGGCTCCGGTCACTTTCGCGAGATGTAGCGCCTTGGCCAGCTCGGGCCTGGTGTTGACCTTGCCGCTCTCGATTTCGGTGAAGGTCTCGATGACCTTCGCGTGCCGTGTCTGCGCGTAAGTTTCTATGGCGAATCGCTGTGCATCTAGCCCCAGCCCGCTGATTCCCTGCTGACGAGTAGACACTCGGAGGTAGGTGACGATCTTCATTGAGGCCAACAGTCCAATTCGGCGTAACGTCCGTTAC
>Ga0209672_100876_pt1 | contig 13762 bp, 10 predicted proteins | sample AraplaCol_mMS_r2_FD_184273 | JGI IMG/M metagenome (GOLD analysis project Ga0209672, IMG submission 184273) | Arabidopsis root microbial communities from North Carolina, USA - plate scrape CL_Col_mMS_r2 (SPAdes) (version 2) | ecosystem: Host-associated > Plants > Roots > Endosphere | place: USA...
AAGAGCCTGGAATCGCGCGCCGAGACGCTGCTGAAGGTGGCTGAAGCCATCGTGCGCCGGCAGAGCGCCTTCCTCGATTACGGCCCCGAAGCCATGCACCCCCTGGTGCTGCGCGAAGTGGCCGAGGAAGTGGGCATGCACGAATCGACCATTTCACGTGTAACTACCCGCAAATACATCCATACGCCGCGGGGCACGTTCGAGCTCAAGCATTTCTTCTCCAGCGGCGTGTCCACCGAAGACGGTGGCAGTGCGTCGGCCACCGCCATCCAGGCCATGCTGCGCAAGCTGGTCGATGCCGAGGACCCGCGCAAGCCGCTGTCCGACCAGGCCATCGCGGAGGAGTTGCATCGCAAGGGCATTCAGGTTGCCCGACGCACCGTCGCCAAATACCGCGAAGCCATGCGTATTCCCAGTTCCAGCGAGCGCCAGCGCGCTGGCTGAACGAGTTTGCCCGCGTCTGCGGCAAACCGCCCCGGGAACTTGGCGGCAAAAAAGGCGTCCCCATACTCATAGGTAAGTCGACAACGACGGGAAAGCTGTCATGTCTGAGGCGTGAAGGTCTTTCTAACGCACAGGCAACTTCAGAGGTGCATAGTGGCTATCCCGACTTGGTGAGGAGGCCGGAGGAAAACCTTCGCAATACCGGAGTTTTCAAAGGTGTGTCGGCACGACATAAGCGACCGGCGCATCGATTCCAGCCGCGTCTGCGGCAAGTACCAGAGGAGGCGCAACATGCAAGTTCAACTCAGCGGTCAGCAGATTGAAGTCACCCCGGCCCTCCGGGATCACGTGAACAACCGGCTTGACCGCCTCACCCGCCTCGATGAGCGCATTCTCAGCCTGAGCATCGTTCTCTCCGTGAACAAACTGCAGCAGCGCGCCGAGGGCACGCTCAATGTCACGGGCAGCACTTTGCACGCTGAAGCGCTTGAGAACGACATGTACGTCTCCATCGACGTGCTCTTCGACAAGCTGGTGACCCAGTTGCGCAAGCACCGCGAGAAGATCTGCGACAAACATCAGCGCGCCGCCCGCGAGGAGCGCCTGTACGGCTGATCTGTGCCAGGCCCGCCCGGCTCCGGGCGGGCCCTCTGCCTCATCCAAGGCGTCCGCCGGTGCGAACTGGCACAATGTCCACGTGGCTGCCCTCTTCCGGCGGCGCAAAGGACAACGCTTGGACCGGCTCTCCGCCCGACAACTCTATGACAGCGTTCACGAGCGCATGGCTTTGCGCTGGGTGTCCGGCATGCGTGGCGAATCGCGCGTGCTCGAACAAGCCGCGACGACCACGCGCCGCCCCTCGCTGATCGGCTACCTCAACGTCATCTATCCGAACAAGATCCAGATCATCGGTACCGAGGAGCTGAACTTCCTCGACAGTCTGGATTCGCGCCAGCGCTGGGAAGCGATCAACAAGATCGCCGCCTATCAGCCGGTGGCGATGATCGTGACCAAGGATCAGCCCATCCCCACCGACCTGCGCGAAGTGGCGGAAGAGACCAATACACCGCTGTGGATCAGCTCCAAGCGCGGCCACGAGCTGCTGACCTGGATGCAATACCACCTGGCGCGCATGCTGGCGCCCAAGGTCACGCTGCACGGTGTGTTCCTGGAGGTGTTTTCGATCGGCGTGCTGATCACCGGCGAATCGGGTTCGGGCAAGAGCGAACTTGCCTTGGAACTGATCAGCCGCGGCCATCGACTGGTCGCCGACGACGCCACCGAATTCACCCTGATCGCGCCGGACGTGATCGACGGCACCTGCCCCGAGCTGCTGCAGGATCTGCTGGAAGTGCGCGGACTGGGCGTGCTGAACGTACGCGAGATGTTTGGTCACACCGCGGTCAAGCCATCCAAATACCTTCGCCTGGTCGTGCACCTGAAACCGCTGCGCGAGGGGGAAGACACCGATGGACTCACGCGCCTCACCGGCGATATCGGCCACCGCGAAATCTTCGAGGTGCCGGTGCCGATGATCACCATACCGGTGGCTCCCGGTCGCAACCTGGCGGTGCTGGTGGAGGCCGCCGTGCGCAACCACGTGCTCAAGAGCAAGGGCATCGACCCGGCACAGACTTTCATCGACCGCCAGGCGCACCAGATGCGCCGGCTGCCTCCGTGGTGACCCATGAGCGACACGACACCCGCTAGCACCCATCCCGATGCGATCAACCTGATCGTGCTCACCGGCATGTCCGGCGGTGGCAAGACGGTGGCCCTGCGCGCGCTGGAAGACCTGGATTTCTACTGCGTCGACAACCTGCCCACCGCCCTGCTGCCCCAGCTGGTGGCGGCGGTGAGCCGCAACGTGGAAGGCAAGCGCCGCCACGTCGCCGTGGGCGTGGACGTGCGCAATCCCGGCGAAGACCTCAAGCGCATGCCGGCGATCCTCTCGGAGCTGGCCGCGGCCGGCGTCAAGGCTCACCTGATCTTCCTCGACTGCCGCGACGACGTGCTGATCAAGCGCTATTCGGAAACGCGTCGCCGTCACCCGTTGTCATGGCAGGGCCTGTCGCTGGCCGATGCGATCGCCGAAGAGCGTCGCGTGCTGCGCCCGCTCTCGGCCATCGCGGACAAGGTGATCGATTCGAGCGAACTGAATGTGCATCAGCTGCGCCGGCTGTTCGCCGCCGGTTATGCGGAAGCCACCGAAGGCCTCACGCTGATGTTCCAGTCGTTCGCGTTCCGCCGCGGCCTGCCGCTGGATGCGGACTTCGTGTTCGATGCGCGCTGCCTGCCGAACCCGCACTGGGATCCCACGCTGCGTCCGCTGTCGGGCAAGGATGCCGCCGTGAGCGCCTACCTGGATGCGCAGCCCCTGGTCGCCGAATACTATGACGATACCGCGCGCTGGCTCGACACCTGGCTGCCGCGCTTCGAAGCGGACGACCGCAGCTACGTCACCATTGCCATCGGCTGCACCGGCGGTCGACACCGCTCGGTTTATCTGGTGGAAAAGCTTGCCGCCCACTACCGCGCGCTACGCAATGGCGTGCTTACCTTCCATCGCGAACTCGAGTGATAGCCATGCTTAGCATCCTTGCACTACGGATCGGCACGCCGTCATGAGCGTCGGCGTGCTGTTGATGACACACGAGGCGGTCGGCCAGGCGCTGATCTCCGCCGCCCACCACGTGCTGCCCAAATTGCCCCTGCGCGTGGAAGCGGCCGAGGTTCCGCCGCAGTCCGATCCGGACGTGATGCGCACGCTCACGGCCAAGCATGCGCGGGAACTGGACGAAGGCGACGGCGTGCTGGTGCTGGCCGACCTGTACGGCGCCACGCCCTGCAATATCGGCTTGTCGCTCAGTGCGCTGGGCGTGCGCTTGCGCTGCGTATCGGGACTGAACCTGCCGATGCTGCTGCGCGTACTCAATTACGCAGAAAAACCGTTGGACGAGCTGGCGGAAATCGCCGCCAGTGGTGGCCGCGGAGGGATCTTCATCGACCATGCTTGAACGCGACGTTGTAGTTTCAAACAAACTGGGCCTGCATGCCCGCGCCTCGGCCAAGCTGGTGCAACTGGTGCAAGGCTTCAAATCCACCGTGTGGCTAATCAGCAAGGGCCGCGAGGTGAATGCACAAAGCATCATGGGCGTGATGATGCTGGCCGCCGGCATCGGCACGCCGTTGGTGGTTCGCGCCGATGGTCCGGACGAAGCGTCCGCCATCGACGCCGTGGTGGCGCTATTCGATCGAAAGTTCGACGAAGGAGCCTGAGTGCGCAAAAAGATCGCCCGCGACTGCCGAGCTGAGGCCGTATTCACGGCCCGGTGGGCTGCGTCGTGCGATCTTTCCCATCCAGCATTCGACACGTTGGCCGGATGCCGACGTCGCGCACGGCCGGACCGGCCGTTACACCATGGAAGGCATGCATGAGACAGGTACTGACGGGCACCACGGCAGCAAAAGGCATGGCGCTTGGCCGTGCCCGCCTGGTGCAGCCCAGTCGCTACCTGGTCGACACCCGTCCGCTCAATGAGGACGAAGTCGAAAGCGAACTTGCCCGGCTGCACCGAGCGCTCGATACCGCGCGACAGGAACTGCGCGAGCTGCGCGGCAAGCTGCACGGTGCGCTCGCCCGCGAAGTGAACGAGTTCATCGATGCGCACAGCCTGCTGCTCGATGATCCTGAACTGCTGCGCGGACTGGACGACCTGGTTCGCATCGGCCACTACCGTCCCGGCGCGGCGCTGAAGAAGCAGCGCGATCGACTCGCGGCCGTGTTCGAGGCGATGGACGACCCCTATCTGCGTTCGCGCAAGGAAGACGTCGACCAGGTGATCGGTCGCGTGATCTCCGCCCTGCAGCGCCAGACCAGTCGCGAAGAACGCAAGCTCGCCGCGCGCGTGGGCGAAATCCTGATCGCCGACACTATCGCCCCGGCCGACATGGCGCACCTGGCGGGCGCCGGCCTGCTTGGCGTGGTGGCCAGTTCCGGCAGTCCGTATTCGCACAGCGCGATCCTCGCGCGCAGCCTCGACCTGCCCATGCTGGTGGGCGCGCGCGATGCGCTGTCGACCATCCACGATGACGATCTGATCCTGCTCGACGCCGAGCGCGGCGAGGCGGTGGTGCATCCCACCGCGCAAGACCTGGCCCACTACCGCGCCTGGCAGCGCGAAGCCGCAGCCGAAGGTCGTCGTCTTGCCACATTGGCGAACGCACCCACGCGCACGCGCGACGGCGTCGACATCCGTCTGTTCGCCAATGCGGAGATGCCGGCTGACATTGCGATGGCACGCGCACGCGGCGCCGACGGCGTGGGCTTGTATCGCACTGAATTCCTGTTTCTGCGCCAGAAGGGACTGCCTACCGAAGACGAGCAGTTCATCGCCTATCGCGATCTGGTGCTCGGCATGGGCGGTTTGCCGGTCACCATCCGCACGCTCGATCTTGGTGCCGACAAGGCCGATGCCGCGGGACTCGTCTTGCGCGGCGAAGACAACCCGGCGCTGGGCGTACGCGGCGTGCGCCTGTCGCTGCGCTATCCGGCGGTGTTCTCCACGCAGATTCGCGCCATCCTGCGCGCGGCCTGCTACGGGCCGGTGCGCGTGCTGGTGCCGATGGTGACCCAGCCCGATGAACTCATCGCGGTGCGCACGCTGTTCAAGCTCGCCCGTCAGGAGCTCAAGCGCGAGAACATCGACCTGCCCGAGAAGCTGCAGCTCGGCGCGATGATCGAAGTGCCAGCAGCTGCCATCAACGTGCGCGCCCTGCTCGAACATGCCGACTTCCTGGCCATCGGCACCAACGATCTGGCGCAGTATGTGCTCGCCGCTGATCGCGGCAACGATGCGCTGGAAAACATCTACAACCCGCTACAGCCGGCGCTGCTGCGGTTGCTTGCCTATGTGATCTCAGAGGGCCGGCGCGCCAAGAAGGGCGTGAGCCTGTGCGGCGAAATCGGCGGCGATGTGAACTTTACCGGCCTGCTGCTGGCGCTGGGCCTGTGCGAATTCAGCATGCATCCCAGCCAGCTGCTGCATGTACGCGATCGACTCGCGTCGCTCGATCATGCGGTGCTACGCGCCCATGTCGCCCGCCTCGTTCGGGCCCGCACGCACGAGGAAGTGGAGGCGCAGCTAGCGCTTATTTCCCCTGCCGCCGAAACCTGATCTGTCTAGTCGCTCTCGTCGGTGTGGTCGGTTTGACCGAGCAAGCAGCTTACGCCGCCTACCCTGCTCTCACCTGGCTCGGACCTGCCAATGCGGCAGCGTGCCGGCCAGCCAGGCCATCGGCGCAACCAGCAGGCACAGATGCCATAGCATCGTTGCTCCGACCAGCGCGGACGACGGCGTTTGCCCGCTCGACAAGAACAACCCAAACAGCAGCCCGCCAACGCCGCTAGCCACCTTGCCCATCATGCTGAAGGTGCCAATCCTGGTACCCACGCGCCAATGACAAGCGGGTGCTGACGCGGTTATCTCGATCAAGGCCGTCCACGACGAGATGTTGCCCAATTCCTGGAACACCCCGATCAAGCCAACTACCAGCAGGATGGCGCCGACACGCAGCTCGCCGGATCCGAACACCGCGGGCAGGACGAGCACGAGTAGTGCGCAAAGCATGTAGCTCACGCTAAGTGCCCTAGCGCACCCCATACCGCTGATGATGCCTCCCGACACCGCCGTGGCAAGCAAACGCCCTATCGTCGCCGCCAATAGACACCCTGACAACCCGTGGCCCTGAAAGATGTCCAGCTGAGGCAATGCCTTGCGCAAGGCCGTCAATGCCAGTGTGCCAAGCAACACCGTCACGCAAAGCGGCGCGAACCTCATCGAGCCACGGTCCCCTTGGGCATCACGCAGCGGCACCTGTGCCGCTCGCGGCGTCCGCTCCAGTCTCGGCAGATCGAGCAAAAAGGGCAGCATTAGCAAGCTCGCCAGCATGGCGAGTGCGCTCAGCCAGCGCACCGCGACGAGCCGGCCCTCTACCTGTTGCTCGAGCAAGGGCACGGCAACCACTCCCACGATGACCATCGACACGCCGGCCGCTACGCTGCGCAGCCTGGCGATACACAAGCCTTGCGCTGGTGTCGCCGACAAGCGCGCCATCATCGCATTGTGAGGCACGTCGAACACCGCAAACGCAGTACGGAACAGCACAGCGAACAGCAAGATCCAGGCGCCGTGAGGACTGCCCACCGTCAGGCTCGCCACAAACGTCATCCCGATCAAGGCCCATGCCAGGCCCATCAACGGTTGCATCGGTCGCCGCCTGACTTCGCATCGGTCAACCCATCCACCGACCAGCACATCGCAGCCCGCGTTCCACAACAGTGCGCTCATGAAAATCAAACCGGCCGCGCTGGGCGTGCGTTCTCCGTAACGAATCAGCGCATAGATGCCAAGCATATCGGCGGCCGACCACAGGAGGCTTTTACCCACATGAGCCAACACGTAGTGACGGATGCAGCGCGAACTCAGCGCAGCAGCAATCGTCTCGCAACTGCTCCGTCTTGCAGTCGCAAGCATGCGCATCATGCGTTTGTTTGTGTGCTCAACGATGTCCGAGCGCGAATTGCGAATGGAACGCCGTCATATCGTCGAACAGGCAATACTCCGGGGCGCCCAATTCAATCACCGCAAGCGTGCGGTTCAGGCGCCTCACCATGCGCCGGTAAGCGACCTGATAGGCTGCGAATTCATCGCGAGTGAACCGATGGATGTAATAGGCGAAGCTTGTATGAAAACGATAGCTCTCCGCACCCTGGTGGCGGATACCGGTAGCCCTTGTCAGCTCCTCTCGTAATCGGCGCAGGCGTTGTTCTTCCTGGGCATCGACGGGTGTCAGATAGACGAGCGTCGACACACCTGAGGCGTCAACCGGGTCGATCTTCATCCGAATAGGCGTCTTGATCTCGATCGCCATCTTGCGCAGAGCATCGCCCACATGCTGGTTGCACTCTTGCATGCTCGCATCCAGCGGCAGCATATGCGGCCAGTCGCCGGGCTGACGGCGTGCATCGAGGGCTCCGTCAAAGACCGTCATATGGAACGAGCTGGCTGGTAGTTTTGCCAGCCGCTCCGAGGCAACTTCCTCATAGAGCGCCTCATAGGCCGCATGCAACACGGCAAAGCCCGGGTTGCTCGCTGAGATAGGGCATATCACGGTATTACCGGGGAAGGCTTGCGCACGTCCTTGTGCATCGAATTTCTTGCCCGGCCCACTGTCGACAGGCGTCGGCGTGGAGTAGTCACTCGAAGCACCCAGGGCTGCCAATGGCATTCCGGCGGCGGCGCAGATACACGCCAGGGTGCTTCCGATTAATAGATCGCGTCGCGTCTGATTCATGATCGATTCGCTGGCGTGCTCTGTGACGTCCGATCAAAAGTTGTACTTCGCCTGGCCATTGACCTCACGTCCTTCAATTGACCGCCCAAGGATGACGCCGCCACTGTTTGCCGCGCCAAGCACGCGGGCGTTGCCTTCGGTGAGGCCGATTTCGTTGGTGATGTTGGTGCCCTGCAAACGAAATTCCCAATGCGCACCCACCTTGGCAACCACGCCGATTGCCAAGTCGTGATACTGGCCTAGCGGTTGCTGCTCAAGCATGTCGCCGTAGTGATTGCCGATGTACTCGTAAGTAACCCAGGCACTCAGTGAACCCCACGATGTTGGCACGCTAACCATGGGCGTAACGCGTACCTGGAAAGTGGGCTGGCGAGCCAGTTGCTTTCCATCAAAGTTGTAGGCCGGGTTGCACACCACCTGATCGGTTACCCCTTGGTAGGTCAGGCATCCGTTGCTATGGGTGTACTTGCCATGGGTGTAGTCACCCGAAAAGGTGACTGAGATTGCCTTCAGCGGTCGCAGTACCGCCACAAAGTTCACGCCATCCGCGGCCGAACCGTATGTATAAGAAATCTGCTGCGAAGTTGTGCCCACGGCCACCAGCAAAGTGTTGGGCACACCGTAGAACCGCCGCCGATACAAGCCGATGTCGGCATAGATCCAATCGGCCTGGTACTTGTAGCCCAGTTCCATGCTGTGAACCGTCTGCGTCTGCGCGCGGGGAAAACTGATCAAATTGCTGAAGGACGGTAGATAGACCCCCTCGCTCCCCCGTACGTAAGCACTCATGTGCGAACTGAACTCGTAGTTGGCCCCCACCGTCCAGGATGTGGCACCCGTGTGGCGGTGCAGTACCTGTGTCCCGGGCACCAGGTAGGTCGCTTTATTGTTGTACAGCGTATAAGGGTTGTTATCGAGATCGCCGACCGCCTTGTTGGCCACGTTGACCGACGTGCGCTGATACTCCCTGCGCATGCCCGCATCGAAAAGCCAGCTTCCAAGCTTCCAGCTATCGGAAAGGAAAAAGGCTGTATTTGTGCCTGAGCCTGCCGCCCACAGAGCGGTGGTCGGCGCCGCAGTAAAGCCCTGTGCGCTCGATAGCATCCAGGTATCCCTGCCGTTGCCGACGTTGACGGCGATGGGTCGAGGATTGCTCTTGGCCTGCAAAAGCATATTGCTGCCCTGAAAGGCGGTTTCGGTGCTGCCGTAAGAGGTGGTGTAGTTACCTATCGTCAACGTGTTGCCATCGAACAGCTCTTTGCTGACGTGCAATTCGTTGCTAATTGACCTCAGGCTCTGCCGTACGTAGCGAAGCTCCTGCGTAAGCACGCTCTGCCCCAGGTCCGCCGGCTCACCATTGTTCGCGTATACGGTGGCGGCATTGAGACCTGGGGGCAACCCCTGCGCTGCTTGGACACCACTGATGTAGTTGGCCAACGTGGTTGGATTCTTGCCCGTGCTGTAGAACGCGACCATACCTACCGTGCCCGCGGTAAAGCCTAGCCTGTCCGATAACGTCCAGCCGTTGCCGAAATCCCAGTCGAAGTTTGCCCCTAGCATGCTCAGCGTCGGACCTCGGCCATTCGCCATGTTGATCCCTATGCCACCTGGCGAGCAGCCCGCGGCAAAACACGGCGTGGTCTGCAGGAACTCATATTGATCGGCCTTGCTGCCCATCGTTCCGGACAATGGACTGAAGCCTGGATAGGGAGAAAATTGCCCGCGGCTCGGGTTATAGATCGGCGTACCGGTAACGAACTGATTTCGGTCCTTGAGATGCCGCGCGTAAAACATCAACGAGCCATCTCCCCAATTTCTGGTCAGGGTGGCAGTCAATTGCCCACCCTTATCCGCGCTGTATTGCGGGTTGCGCACGCCATCGGACTGACGCCAGAAACCACCTACGCTTCCGTACCAGCCGCTGTCTTTCCCGATAGGAAATCCCAGGAACCCATCGAGCCGATACATGCCCTCGGAGCCGTAGGTCACACCGATATCGCCGGCGGGGTCATCGCTGCCCTCTTTGAGAATGAAGTTGCTGGTCAAACCTGGCTGACCATTGCCATAAAGAATGCTTGGTCCGCCTTGAACCATCTCCACCTGACTGATCGTGTCGTCCAGCCGAAACATCGTGGACTGTTCCAAATAAGCCTGACCGGATTGGGGAAACAATGGCGAGCCGTTGAGTTGCAACGTCACATAGGGCGACTGACTTGCGCTCGGGAAGCCTGCCACTTCGACATTGGCGCCACTCTGTCCGCCTGAAGACTCCACATGGACACCAGGCGACCACTTCAGCAGATCAGCGGTGCTGAGTGAGTTGGACTGCTTGATTTCATCGCTCGACAACGCGGTGATCGAATAGCTGGCATCGATCTTCTTCACGCCGCCTACGGCTGCATTACCGGTGACCACCACAGTGTCGAGATTCTTTGTGTCCAGTGAGCGATTGCCGACCGGCGCCTGAGCCGCACCGGCGGTGCCTGTCGCTGCTGCTGCAGGCGGTGTCTCCACGTCCCGCGCGTCGGCACAAAGCGCAGCACTGTGCGCGGTGAACATGATGGAAACGAGCGCCAGCCGCGCCGACGGTGATCGCTTACCGAAAGTAGACATTTGCGTTCCCCTGCATCGGCCAGCGCACATCCGCACTCGGCCATTTAGTTGCGTTGCGCAACATAATCAGTGCGAGAGAACGGCAACAAGCGGCACATCATCCGGCGAAATGTAGGGTTCTACGCAAACAAAAGTAGCGCAGTGCTGCGCCTGAGTGCCTGTCGACGATTTGCTAACCTTGTTTGCTTAATCGTGATCGAGACGTCCATGCTGCCATCTCTTACTCACAACGAGCGCCGCATCCTTGATTTGCTCCGAAGAGAGGGGCCGATGTCACGCACAGGTCTAGCCAAGGCTATGGACCTGACCACTCCAAGCCTCTCACGGCTGACGCAGTCGCTTGCCAATCACCAGCTGGTGCGCGAACTGCACAAGCTGCGCGACGGCCTACGCGGCAAGCCCGCCCAACTGATTACGCTCAATCCAGATGGCGCCTATGCAGTGGGGTTCGCTGTGCAAGCGGAACACCTGTCTGCCTGCGTGGTCGATCTTGAAGGCAAGGTGCGCAGTAGCAGAAGCTTGAACCTGGCGGAGATCGAACCACGCCTCGTTGCGCGGTGGGCCGCTAAATTGCTGGAGCAGCTCCTGGAGGAAACCGGGATATCACGCAAGCGCGTGCTTGGTGCCGGCATCAGCATGCCCGGAGTAGCCATAGGCGCCTATGGCGCGGGCCTGACTCCCAGCGGCACGCTACATCTGCCGGACGAATATGCGGCGTGGAAGGGGTTGGATATTCCCCGGCATTTCGAGGACGCACTAGGTATGCCGAGTTGGCTGGAAAACAGCGCGAAGGCAGCAACGCTTGCCGACATGTATTTCGGCGAAGCAAATCGATTCGACAGCTTTGCCGTCATTCACATCGCCTACGGCTTTGGCGGTGGCCTGGTGTTGGATCGTCGCCCTTATCGCGGAAGCTGCGGCCGCGCGGCCGAGTTCGGAGGTCTGTTTCCCTATACGGGTATCCGCCCTTCCGGCCGTGACTTGCTGATGTTTCTCGCGCAGCATATGGATGCACCACCACAACATGTCCGCGAGCTGGCGCACGCAGAAATCCCCGAAGCGATTCTCAACGCATGGTTCGAACGCATCGGGCCCGGCCTGGTTGATCTCGCAAGACACCTCAGCGTGATGCTCGATCTTCAAGCCATCGTACTCAACGGCTTGTTGCCGCCACCCATGCTTGCGCGGATGGCGCAGCTCGTTCGCGAGCAGTTGCCGCGTCTGATTCCGCCGGAACTGGGCGTACCCGAATTGCTGGTCTCGCGGCTCGCCAAATCAGGACTCGAACTAGGCGCAGCCTGTCTTCCACTGCATCATCGTACGTCCACGAGCTGAGTTTGGCAGCCGCCGCCTATCCAAACAGCGCACTACACGCATTAAGGATAGTCGTACTAAACGAACAGCATTGGCTGATTCAACTCTGTTGAAGAAGACGCGCAAGATCGGCTTGGGTGGCCAGTAATACTCTGACTCGCCTCCTGTGGCGGATCGAACAAAGCCACGCGCATGCCATAGCTCGCAGCATCCATCAGCCTCGACAGCCATCTGCCCGCTTCATACCTGCCCCTCAAAGGCCGCAGGTTTTCAAAAGAAAGACCTCAACGAAAGCAGTCCCGAGACACGTGTATCGGGAAGTGTCTCCGTGCGCCTCAAGGAGCAGGCTGCAACGCAAGACGAAGAGCGAAAGGAAATCCACCGAACCAAACGCAATCGGGAGAACACGATGAAATCCACACAGCTACTTGTCGCCGCGGTCGCGATTTGCCTATGGCAGTTTGCGCCACGAGCGATGGCACAAGGCACAGGGCCGTCGTGCGTGGCGTGGTCCACACTACGCGGTCAGCTGCTCAACAACATTCCAGTCAGCAACAAGGTAGTCACGGCCCAGCACCGAGGCGACTTCGATGCCGCCACACCGGAAAACAGTCTGGGCGCGTTTCAAAATTCCTACAGGTATTGTCGCCCTGGCGTAGAGACCGATGTCCGTGCCACGAGCGACGGCAAACTGGTCGTGTTCCACGATCTGAATATCGAAAAAATGCTGGAGCCAAGCTATGACCCATACAACAATACCGGCCCCAACGCCCTGCTAAGCAGCCTGACCCTTGTCGATCTGAAGAAGAAATTCCTCGTCACACCTGCTCGCAAGGCCACCGCTTACAAAGTACCCACGGTCGAGGAGATGCTAAGAAACTACGTGGACTCAAACGGACAGTCCATCATCTATCTCGAAACGAAAACGGCCAGCGTAATCCAGCCTACGGTAAGGGCGCTGTATGACCTGTCCCAATCCGACCCGAAATACAACAGCCTGTTGCAACGAGTCGTGCTGAAAATAAGCATGGCCGAATACCCAACACCCGACCGTTGGAACACCGACGTGACCAAGACCCTGGGCAAGGGCGATATCGTGATCATGGCCGACCCTGTTATCAGCCCCGGCGATGCGCAGAAGATCAATAGCATGGCCGACTACAGTTGTCCGGCGGGATCGCGCTACTCGAGCAAGGCTGTATGCGCGGTCAATGCCTGGGCGAGCGCCACCAGCAGTCTCGCGCCGATGGTTTCCGTGGTGATCAAGGATACTTCCGAGTTCACCCAGAAGATCAAGAAGATCTCAAAACAAGGCGAATACGATTCTCCTACCAGTCTGCAGATCGCGGACACCGTCGACGGTTCGATGGCTCGAATGCTCGCCGTCATCAAACAAAACAGAAAAGCCCTGGAAATATTCGTGCCCGTACCGGACTACATCCTTTGGCGCATGAACAGCTTCTATTTAGCCACCGAGCAGGTGTTCGACCCCGATGCACAAAGAGTCACCAAGACAATCAATGTGCATAAGGCATTCTTTAACAACAACTCATCGTGCTGCTACGAGTTGGTCGACAAGTTGCAGAAAACGGCGGCAGCCGCGGAAAATAGTGATTACCGAATGAATCTGGCCTGGATCAACGATCTAGGTGCCAATGTCATCACTGCCGACGACACCGACTCCATCAACGTTTACTTCAGCAAGGCTGCCAGGCTCGATATGGCCTCTACGCCCAAGCCGTCCATGCCGAAGTACGAAATGGCCTCGGTACTTTCCTGGCAACTTGGCTATAGCTATCTCAAGGCCAATCTATTGGCCAATGACGGTAAAAGTTGGGAAGGCACCTTTGCTGGCGGCATACCGTGTCTTTGGAGCAATCCCAATTCCTACGCCTGGACCTTCTTCTGCGGCGCGGACGCTCTCTCTTACTCAAAGGTGATGTGGGTCGTCACGTTACCGGATGGGCGCATGCGCGTATTCGACGGCTCAACAGGTTCAAGGCAGTGCCTCATCGCAGGTACGGGCTCACCCACC
>Ga0209672_100878_pt1 | contig 13739 bp, 17 predicted proteins | sample AraplaCol_mMS_r2_FD_184273 | JGI IMG/M metagenome (GOLD analysis project Ga0209672, IMG submission 184273) | Arabidopsis root microbial communities from North Carolina, USA - plate scrape CL_Col_mMS_r2 (SPAdes) (version 2) | ecosystem: Host-associated > Plants > Roots > Endosphere | place: USA...
GTTGCCGAATGGTCCACTCGATCACCTCGGTCTCGCTGAGTGCCTTGTCAGCCAGCAGGCCGCCCCTGGCGCCTCCACTATGCGACAAAGGATGTCGCCGAGATGGACCACTATCATCCCTCCAGCTTCAACTACGCTTTGGTTCCATCATGAGTGAGGTAGAAAGCCAGCCGTCACGCCTGCAGCGACGAATCGACGAGCAGATTCCGACTCCTTCTGCCGTGCGACAGGGCATATGGGTTCGGTCGCGACCAAGCCTGATCGCCTCGCGTTGCTGACTCCGGAGGTATCCCCGGCGTAAAAGTAGTGCTAGCTCGACTGCTTCGCAGGCTAAGCCTCGACACGTGGCTTTGACCCACGGCTATTCCGCCCATTGCTTTCGGAGCGTCCCGCGAACACGCCCTTGACGCAGCGCCGGCTATGTCGACTTCGTTTGTGCGTCCAGGAACGCGTCCATGGCGCCATCGCGTTCATCCGCGAGTTCGAGCGCCAGCCTCAGTGCGTCCGCAGGTTCCGAGCACATGGAAGAACGATTCAGCGACGCAAAGAATTTTCTTGTCGCCTTGCAACACGACGCGTTCTCGTTGACCAGTAAGGGCAACAGTCCGAACAAAGCGAACTCGTGACGCCGTCTGGACTTGACGGCCTCAAGGAGGCATCCCGATGCGCCAGGATCGTTGAGGAAGAGATCGGTATCCTTCTGGGTGTGTCTTTCCTTCCACTCCAGGAACCATCGGCTCTGACGTGGGAAGCCCGCCGAGGCAAAGTGGGCTGCAGGGTGATCGATCAGCTTCCTCCTGGACGGAAGCGCGGCCGCTTCTTCAACTCGAGTTCGGGTTGCATGATGCGAGCTCCTGGCTCTCAAATAGAGTCGCGTTGTCTCCGCGAACAGCTCGTCGCCGGCGTCGTCGAACTCCCGCTGATGGCCACCCCAGGCGAAGTAGTCTCCCAGCCGGAACGCGCAGATCTTGTCGTCAAGCACCACGTCGTTGGCGCCCTCTGCTAGGAGCGGGTCCATTTCGCAATCAATCTTTCTGCTGAGCGCGTCATATTCCGGATAGCGTTGTGCAAACTCGCGCGCGGTTATCGCTGCGCCTTCGACAATCGTCATGGAAGGCGCTGCATTGACTTGCGCGCACATGTGGTGCACGTACCCGGATAAATAAATGGTGTCCGCGTCTGCCTGAAGCAGGATGACCTGGCCAAGGTCCAGTTTCCGGTGCGTGGCAACGTCAAGGCAGGCCAAGGCTCCTGCGTGCCGCGCGAACACATACCCCCTTCGAGACTCCTCCACGACGATCACGCGACCAGGCGGAGCCGCTCTCTGGATACTGGCCATTACGTCCAGCGTTCGGTCCTCGGAGCCGTTGTCGACGAGGACCAGCGTCGTATGGAGCGGAGAGTCTTCGGGGAATCCGAGCGATCGGCAAGTCGCTGCCAGACAGCCCTCTTCATTGAGACAGGGGATGACAACGAACGCGTCCATCGAGCACCTTCCCTTTCTTCACCTTGGACGTGCGCAATTGATGCCGGGCTCGCACGACAAGCCGAGCCATCTGCAGCGATCTTGTGCACCGCGGGCCGCAAGGGATATGGCTGAGCATGCTCTTCCCGTCGGCGTACCCGGCGGGATCCAGCATTCGCGAAAAGCCGGAAGGCCGGGAACGGGAGTAGGTCGCGGCCCACTGGTCCAGCTGGCCGTCTCCCCTCTTTGCTGCTTCTCGACAACAGCACCTAGGGTAGCCCAGCGCAAGGCCGAGCGCACGTGTGTGGTTGCCCTCGGACCGATCGATCGCCATCGTCCTTCTTGCCCGGAATGCATTCCAGGCAATGACGACGAAGCCCTGGTCATCAACGACACATGCCAGTCCCTGGCGACGGATCCATCTCTTGGCAGCCCATGCCGAACCCAGGTCGAGCAGCTGGGTTCGAATCACAGGCCGTATCCCGGTCAGAAGATGCAACCAGTCGACTTTCCAGGAAAGCGGGAAGAACACGGAAACTTCAAGTCGAGCGATGAGCGCGAGTCGATGCTCGCCTGACCAAGATGAGCTGGATGAGGCCGGGAGGCGACACGTCGACAAAGCCTGCGTTCTCTGCGGCTCGGCGAGATGCCGTGTTCGACTTTCGCATGTGTGCATAGATCACATGATGCTGGCTGGCTTCACATGCCTTGCGGTAGGCGACGCTGCCGATGCCTCGTCCCTGACTCTTGACGTTCAGGTAAATCTGAATCGATGCGTGGGGCCCGAGTGGCGGCTCATCGATCAGATTGATGAACACTTCCCCCGCGCGCAGGTCGTTGACATCAATGCGCCATTTCTCCCCGCCAGGTCCATCGCCCTTTCCACGGGTTCCGGGAACACTCACGAGCTGCACGTCTTGTGCGTCGACCTTCTCGCTATGGGCCTGAGGCTTGACGCTCCTGGGCTTGGGGGTCGGCCGGGTCGGGCGGCGCTTCGCTGGGCGCGCCGAGGGTTTCTTCGTGCTCACAAGATCTCCTCAAGACCACGCCGGAGTCGCTCGTCGGCCTCCCGCCACAATTCGGCAGGAAAGAAGCCTGGCGAGAACGCAATCGTCACGTCCTCGAGGCGCTGGCCCAGCGCGTGACGTGCCAAGGCGGCAGTGAGCGCATCGATCCTCTCTCCGACCGAGCGCGAATCGGGGTTCAGGACCTCCGATCTTGTTTTCCAGTCGCTGTCCCCGTCGTAGCGATTGTTGAAGTAGTCCATGTCGATATGCAGGAGAACCGGTTGATCACCGATGCCGGCGAGCCAGGTGTCCATATCGGGCGTCGCAAGGTAGGTTCCCAGTCCCTCGGATTTCTCTTGCAATTCGATAGCCGGACGGAGGCTTCCCGGATCCAGCAGGGTGTCTGGTTCTGTCCTCGCACGAAAACTGCAGCGACGCGTTGCGCTCGTCTTCGGCGGTTGGCACAGATGCCGGACATCCGCCTGCGGGAAGAGGTGGAGAAAGGGTGTCATGAAGCTGCCCATTCCAACGGCGCCGCTCTGGATGCTTTGCTCTACAGACGCTGGGGCGCGAAGGTCGAATGCCTGCAGCGTGACGGCATCGAGCCATTTCCCATCGCGAAGAAAAAGCCTCGGGGAACCCAGGTCGCGATGGTCATCGACATGGAGAATGACGATGCCGTCGCAGGGGTGGGCGCCGGTTCTTTCCAGCCACTCGCTCCAACTGTGAAGGGTCCACGTGTCGTAGAGCGCCGTCAGGATCTTTCCCTCGCGCCGCCTCGCGAAAGGCATGTCGCCAAGGTCCAGATTGCCTCCCCACCAGCGAAGCCCCAGATTCAAGGCCGGATCAACGTGCCTGTCTTTTCCCGTCGGCCATGCCAGCTCGAGTTCCCATCCACCCTGGGCCGGGCTGGGCAAGGCGTCCTTGTCGCAGAAATAGGTACGCAGCACTGCGTGGCGTTCGTTCTCGTCGCTGGGAAGCCGATCTGCCGGAACGAAGTGCATTGCAGCCTCCTCACCCGGCTCGCGCTGCGTCGAGGACTGCGAGCAAGGACTTGCCCGTCGCTGTCAACCGGCTGGAGGCCAGGGTCACGAACGCCTCGCTCAGGTTCCGATCCGTATCTTCCAGTTGGGACTGCGCTCTGGTGCGCAGATACGCGGGCCCATCGGCGAGGACGAACCGCCAGAACCGCCGTAACTCCACGAACACGAAAACGGCGTGAAACAAGCCCGAGATAGGACGCAGATCTTCCCTCCAGGGGGACTTCACCTTCTGCGGGCCAGCTTCGGCGACAGGCGCCACTCGCTCGAGCAGATATAGCTTCTGATGCCGGTGCTCATGAATCAGCGAGTCCGCCAGATCATAGGGATCGATGAGGTCCGTGCCGCGATGCACGGAGACAAAGAGCGCGCCAGGCACTGTGTTGTCGCTGAAAGAGACGATCTTGTCGGGATGCGCGCTAGGGTCGCGGACGAACTGAACCGCCGAGCACGCCAGCATCATTTCCGTCATCAGCGCCGGCCGCCACTGCTCGATGATTCGGCAGGCTGCATCAAATACCGGACGCGCCTGCCGCGCTTCGTCCTCCGTTGCGAAGACAACGGACTTTCCAAACGGAAGTCTCAGCCACGGGTCCGGCATATGCACTTCAAACATCGCCTGATCGGAGATCGCTTGCGTTTTCAACCATGCCGCATACCCGACATCCCGCGATATCGCAGATCCGTCAACAGCATGTACGGCACGCCTTTGGTCTAGGAGCAGCATCGCACGGCTCCAGGCCACGGCGCCTGGTCTGCGAGCGAGGCTTTCGACGAGTCGTTCCGACACCGCCCCCATGGCCATGTCCGCACTCTCCGCTTTGCCCGTTGCATCGCTGGAATCCGCAAAGATTCCAAAGGCACTGCGCAGATCCGTCGCCTGGCTCGCACAGGCCAGCGACCAGAGCATTGTCATGTCGGGCAATGCGCTTTCCGCGAGCTCGAACCGGGACATCTCGCCGTTCCAAGGGTGTTCCTCGACAATATCCGCCTCTGCTGGCGGCACATCCAGCGACAGTGCCTGCGCTAGCCTGTGCCTGACGTGCCTGACCAGCGAGCGCATCTCATGGCAATAAACCGTAGGATTGCGAAAGCCGTTGAGATGATGCCGATGAGGCAGTGAGCCGCCTCCACACACCTCCACGACATCGCACTGTTGGCATGTCTTGCAAAGGCCCTCTTTCCGCAGCAATTGCCGATGGGTCTGGATGTGCGGTGAGCGAGCAACTTCGAGGATCGACGTATCGTGCACCGAGCCGGAAAGACGTGTCGCTCCCTGTCCGACCACCTTCAACACGTCAAGATCATGGTAAGTCCCGTCGGTCTCGACCGTGATGAGGCTCACATCTCCAAATCCGAATGCGTCGGTCTGAGACGACAACCCCGCTGACGCGTCAAGCAGCGCCTCAAAGGTACGCACGCGCAACTGGGGGTATTCGTCGAGCCACAGGTCGAATGCAGAAAGCAGCCATCGTTCGTAGAGGTCCGGCTGCTCGGGCCGGCCGGGCGGCGGGCGTAAATGATGGGCGTCGGGCAACAGAAAATCGAGTTTCGGCACGTCGTGAGCCGCGAAAAAATCGAACAGGACCCGCGGCTCGATCCTGGGGTCTATCACAGCGATGACGCCGGCAAATACTTCTGGAACGGATTTGAGCGCCTCAAGGCCCGCCAAAGCCTTCTTGAAGCTGGATCGCCCGGTTTTGGAAGTTCGGTGCAGATCGTTGGCTTCGGCCGGTCCGTCCAAGCTCAACGAAACGGCGATCTTTGCTTCCTCGAACTGCGCAAGGATTTCGCGGGTAAGCAGCAGCCCGTTTGTTTGAAGGCCAAGGTCCAGCTGAACATCAGGACCTACAGCGTCGCGCAGTTGCGATGCGAAACCAACTAGCGCCTCCGCCCCCATCAACAGAGGCTCGCCTCCGTGGAACACGACAACGCAGTGTTTGAGCTCTGCGGCGCGCACGTACTCGGCGAGGCGACTAGCAAAAGCCGCCCGCTCATGCACACCAAGCAACTTGGGCATCGAACGCCAACTTTGATCGGCGTGATGATAGACATAGCAATAGTCGCAATCCAGATTGCATCTGGAGGCGACCTTCAGCAGAAACGAGGTGAGTTTTGCCTCACCCAAAACTGCAGGCACTACGAGCGGCTGTGCCGATGATGCATACGGTCGTAGCTGGTGATGACTTCGCTCGGATCAGCACTCTGCAGGACACGTGCCTGGAGCCGCTGAAGGGCTGGATTGGTTGGCTTCCCTCGCAGCACAGCATCCCGCACGCTGTTCTTCTCAGTCTCACCGATTTGCGGTTGATCTTCCACGAAGTCCATCGAGTGCTCCTTTCGAGTCGCTGCATGCTAACTCTGGCCTAATAAATAGGCAATAGCCGACGCGAGGACTGCCGAAAACACCGCTCGATCAAAAATGCCTTAGAAGTCCTTGAGGGAGCGCGGCTTCGAGCTTCTCTGTCCCAGCTTTGCTCGCAATACAGCGACAACGAGTAGTTGATACCGCTCGTGCGGCTGCCATGAAGGCCTTCGTGGAATTTTGCCGATCGGCGGCGATGCAAATGCCAGGCTCGACCCACCTCGATTGAGCACTTGTCCTCGGAACGTGCTTGTCCCATGTCGGTGTCCCGATGCACCCGTCGCGCCTGCGGCCGGATGCCCGGACTTTGATCGCATCCGGACTCGACCACCGGGCGCCCAAGCCGTCATGACACCTCCGGCGCGCACCTGTTCAGACACATGACGCTCAGGATCGACGGTGGCATCTCGTCGAAGGCCTCCGTCGCCCCTTGCGGCGGAGTGCGACGTCCGCTTCACTGCGTGGCAAGCGCAATGACCCGATTTCAGTCGATTCCCGGTCCGGCAAGGAGTTCGTTGACGAGTGCGCGTGGCGTCACGCCGGCAATCCAGCGTCGGAATCCAGAGCCCCCTCGCACCCCTATACGGGAGCAGGCAGCTCGTGCCTGCGCCACGAAATACACCTTTCAGAGTCCACCTGGAGGTTTTTAGCCAGAACGCGACGGGGGCACCGCGCAGGTGGTGAGCGGCGGCCTGGGCTCTTAACGCTGGGAGGCCGATGCCTCGCGGATGTTGCGCAACGATTCTTGGCAGCCGTTCGCTTCGAGCAGGCTGACGCGGTAGGCGATCAGGCGCCGCAAGTCCCAGTCGGGATGTCGCGCTGCCCCCCAATCGACGAAGCGCTGGGTTTCAGCTTTGCGCGCCGCGTCGTTCGGCAGGGACTCGGGGCACCTGAAGCTCTTCGCATACTGAGCGTCCGTCATGGGCTTGGCGGGCTCGCGCGCTGCGGCCCCGAGAGGGGCGAGTGCGACGAGGACGATCAAGGCAAGGGCTTTGTTCATAAGGTGCTTCTGGTATTGCGGGAACCCGGCAGTTATACCCCGCAGCGACAAGAGCCGGCACATCGCCGGCGTGCACGGCCCAGTACAGACCAAACGTCACATCAGCGCTCACAAGCATATTGGCGGAGCCGGGCACGCGCGCCAAGAAGTCATTCAATCGCGCTTAAGAACGATACGACCAATGGGCTGCTGCCGGTTTCAAAAGACACCTTGTTATGGTGTGAAATGAAACCGGAGGTGGTTCATGGGAACGAGAAGGCAATTGAGCCGAGAGTTCAAGCTTGAGGCAGTCAAGCTGGTGAAGGAACAAGGCGTGTCGGTGCGCAGGCTGCGCGCAAGCTGCGCATGGAGCGTGACCTGTTGAAAAATGCGGCGGCCTACTTCGCCAAGGAGTCGATGTGAAGTTCGGCTTCGTTGCGAAACACCGAGGGACGTGGCCGTTGGCAATGATGTGCGAGGCGCTCGGTGTCTCGCGAAGCGGCTTCTACGCGTGGCTCAGCGGGCCCCGAAGCCAACGGAGTCTGGAAGACGAGGTGCTCGGCAGCCAGGTGCGTCAGAGCTTCCTGGACAGCGACCGCACCTATGGCGCCCGGCGCGTGTGGCATGACGTGCTGGCACTGGGTCAAAGATGCGGATTGCATCGCGTTGAACGGCTCATGCGTGAACAGGCCCTGCGTGCGAGGCCACGACGCCGAGACTTGCCGCAAGACCGAGGTCAGCGCGGCGCTATCGCCGACAACGTGTTGGACCGTCAGTTCCAGGCTGATGCGCCCAACCAGAAGTGGGTGGCCGACTTCACGTACATATGGACGGCCGAGGGCTGGCTGTATGCCGCTGTGGTGCTCGACTTGTACTCGCGTCGCATCGTCGGCTGGTCGATGCAAGACTGCATGACCTCGCAGCTCGCGGCCGATGCGTTGATGATGGCAGTGTGGCGCGGGAGCAAGCCGGTCGCGTTGCTGCATCACTCCGACCAAGGAAGCCAAGGCGGATTCAGCCGGTCGTCGCAACACCTTCAATCATGGAGGTGTTATGGGAAGACATACAGGGTGGATGCAGAAGTCAATGGGGCGCGCAGCCATGCGCTCACCAGGTGCGCCTTCGCTTCGACGTGACGTGGAGCGGCAGCTTTGGAAGCAGATTGCCACCGGAATCACGAGCGAGAAGGCAGCTGAAGCCGTTGGCGTGTCACAGCCGGTGGGCACGCGCTGGTTCCGTCATCGTGGTGGCATGCCGCTGTTCATGTCCAAGCCTGTGTCCGGAGAGATATCTGTCGTTCGCCGAGCGAGAAGAGATCGCTCTTCTGCGGGCGCAAGACATTGGAGTGCGAGAGATCGCTCGCCTGATCGGACGAAGTCCTTCGACGGTCTCACGGGAGTTGATCCGCAACGCTGCAACTCGCGGCGGCAAGCTTGAGTACCGCGCGTCGGTGGCGCAGTGGAAGTCCGAGTTGGTAGCCAGAAGGCCCAAGCCAGCCAAGCTGCTCGCCAATCCGCAACTGCGCAAGTATGTTCAATACCGCCTAGAGGGCAAGATCCATGATGCTCAGGGGCGCGAGGTCGCCGGACCTCGGCAAGCTCCGTTCATCGGCCGCAACAAGCCGCATCGGGGTGACCGCAAGTGGGTCAATGGCTGGTCGCCGGAGCAGATTGCAAACCGTCTGCAGGTCGACTTCCCGGATGATCGGTCCACGCGCATTTCCCACGAAGCCATCTACCAGGCGCTCTACATCCAGGGCTGAGGTGCTCTCAAGCGCGAACTGGTGAGCTATCTGCGGATGGGGCGTGCGTTGCCTTGGCGCTGGTGCTCAGGGCCTCGCGAAACGCATGACGGAGGCGAAAGGCGGCTTCACGCTCCTCGCAAGCAAACCTTCGACCGAAATGTTAGCGGTCGCCTAAAGGCTACACAGCGCACGCCCGGGGGCTGAGGGCGCACTAAAGGCTGTACAGCACCAAAATTCGGTTGTAATGGCCTCCAGCGGGTCGTAAATAGGCGCTTCGAAAGGATGATGTGGCGCAATCTGTGCGCCGTGGGCCTTTATTCCGATAGGATGCATCGTCGCTCTTTTCGTCTCTTCAAAACACGCTTCTATGGCATCAGCGCACGAACCGATACCAGACCGCATCGAGTTGCCCGCTGGACTGACAGCGAATGCCTCATGGATTTCTCAGGCGAGCGCGGCAACAACGCTTAATTTGATCGTTCCCGCAGACTACGAAGCAAAAATTGCGGGGGGTCTAGGGCAATCAGAAGTACTTGGTATCCAGCGAGTATTGACACTTGCGCGTCTGGGTGTGCGGCTCCTCGTTTCGTGGGATGAGAGCTTCGCGAAGCGTGTCGCATCCGGAGCATCGATGTTTCCGCTGCTTGCCGTTCTCCTCCTAATGCGGAACTCTGCGCACAAGGTGATTGCCGAGAACGGAGAATCAGCAGACCTTCCACTTGAACGGATTCGCCGAGCAATTCTCTCGCACCGGCTCGCTCGAGACTTCTTCGCTGATAGCGACACCATTATCTGCGCAGACAGCGCAGGAGAGCCACTGCCCGAGGACCTATACGACCCAGCTACTCTAAGGCTGCATGCTCGTGAAGACTTTGAGACGCTAGTCGTAGACGCCCTGCTGGCTCAGGTGGGCGACAGCTCCCGTCGTTCCGAAATCTATAGCCGAGCAAGCACGCTCGGGGTGGTTCTCGCAGAGCTGTTCGAAAACACTGATATGCACGGTCGGCTAGACAGCATCGGGAGGCCGCTGGGCGAAGACAGCCTACGCGGACTAATTTTCAAGAGGGTAAAGGTCGAGGTGCCCGTCCTACGCCCTCCTATCGGCGCCCCTAAGACCAGGATACTTGAATGCTTTGAGGCTTCGGTCTTTGACTCCGGCATCGGCTATTTTGCTTCTTATACCCGTGGCGCGCTCAGCGAAGCAACCTCGCTTGAAGAAGAATGGAAGGTTCTCCACAACTGCCTAGAGCGTCACTACTACCCCGAACTCCTCGATAGCCGAGCTGGCCATCGCGCACTAGGACTCTATGAGGTCTTGAGAGGCTTGCAGTCCCTTCATGGACGAATCGAGATTCGTACTGGCCGATTATTTGCGTATCGCACCTTCCTAGATGGAGAGCTCCAAGCAAAGATGAAGCCGCGTGCTGCGTACGCTCATTTCTCGTGGCCAGCTCCGAAGCTGCTAGACGTCGGAAAAAGGTATCGCGCCCAACCTTCGGAGCATGAGTTTCTCGTCGGCTCATCTGTACGGATCATCATCCCGCTAACAGAAGCATGAAAGCACTCCTCTTAACAACAAGGTTTCGAGAAGGCGACCTAGAAGGCGACGCATGCCTGCTGGTGTACGACGCTCCACGACTCAGTGGAATCGCGCTCGGAGATGATGTTCGAGACGTATTGGAGCGACGGCCGAACACTCTCCGCATCTACGTACTTGCGCCGTTCCTACCCGATACGGCTACGCTGGCAGCTCTCTCAGAAGGCTCGGCACTCATGCGAGCTGGCGCAGTCGACGGGGTCGGCTCGGTCAAAGTCGCCGCACTGAATCTGGCCACCGAGACCGGCGTCGGCTCAGTGAGTAGCATCGAGTACTTTCTTGACGGCGGAAAACCTGCGGCAAAGGAGCCCGCAGTTCTAGACGATGAATTGAAGCAGGGCTGGCTTTTCAATCTATTTGACCAAGGGAAAGGACTGGTCGATGCCCCAATCGGCGTTCATTTTTCGAAGGCTTCAGGAAAGCACGCTAGCAAATTCTTACGCACTAACAGCGTTCTTCTGACCTCGTCGGCATGCGCCGTTGTCGCCTTCTTTGGCCTAGCAGCGATTCGCCAAGTCGAGCCTCGCCGCATATTCGTCGACACTGCGCCGCTTCTGATGCTTGGATTCGCGATGCAACGAATCGCCACGGTGCGCAGGCTTTGGAACGATATGCCAGCAGCAAAGTCCTTCAGTTCGTACGGAGGGGTCGGGAGCCTGCCGCGCCTCGGCAACAGTGACTTGGTGCTCGTATCGGCTTCGACGTCGGGCGGGCTCGCGGCACGCCTTGTAGATATGGGGGTCGCGACGGACATGCTCGTAACGATCTTCCTTCTAAAGTCATCGAAGGAAATGACCACCAAGGGGAGCGTGCTTTGCGACCTTAGCTATCACCCAGGGAGGAGCTTCGGCTACCCCTATATCGAGAATCACGCACAGGAGACGTGTGCCCTCTGTGCAAAGGGATACATACTTGCAGAGCTTGAAGGTGACCAGTTCTTAATTGAGAAGCGGGCGATAAAGCGGCTCAGGGTGGGCCAAGCTTCTCAATCTGCAGCTTCACGTGCAACGATGGAGACATTAGCACGTACCGGCACCATTAGTGTCCGTCTCTATCGACGGGACACTCGACGAACTGACATCGATATCGCTCTAGCTAGTGGCTTGGCGCCGAAAGGCTATTTAGAAAAGACTTTCTCGCGTCTGTTGACGAGATTCACGCCTACTCCGCTAAGGTTTGTTGTGGCCGTCGGGCTATCCGTCGCGGATGTAAAATCCTATTGCCGACGTGCCGGTCTAGGGAAGCTCCCTTCGACGAAATTTGTCACTGGCGATCAAGTTAGCCAACTTCCGTCAGAGTCGGGGGCCAATGCCCTGGTTCTGATAGGTCATCTATGCGACCACGCCACTATCAGGGGAATCAATGCTCAGCTTCGTCCAAAAGTAAATGGCGGATGCGTTACTTACCTATCGGCAGTGACGGTCGCAGATTCCGCGCGGAATTTGAGCGACCTAAAGATTTTTTTGACCTACGGAGAGCTGGGCCCTGACACCTTCACGTTTCGCTCGGCGCTCGAACTAATGCTGCCTTGGATTGGAGAGCATCCGTCTCCTTGGGAGCAAGAGCTGAAGCTCTGGCAAAAGCTCACAGATTTGAATGTCCTTCCAACGTCGCTTGGTCCACGGCTCGATTGGCTGAAAAAGACCGCGACGGCATCTAGTGGGCTGTTCCTGCCTGACTTCAAGGGGAAACCACTTGCCATCGCACCTGATTTTGTTCTCCTCGACACTTCCAAAGATAGGGAGAAGATTTCGCAGGCCGATGTCTATGCAGTTGTGTGCAATGCTCTGGCCGCCGCGCGCTGTGACAATATTGGTATCGAAGCAAAGGTACAGCGAGCGACGCCATCGCCCACATGGGGACAATCTGTTTATGCCCAGTGCATCCTCTGTCCTTCAAACTTCCGAGATTTCAACGACGCTGTATTGAGAGCCGCGTTGATTCGTGCCGCAAGCATGCAAGAGTTGAACTACTCGGTTGATGAAGCAAGTAGCGAGGAAATGCGAGATGTCATATTGGCCGACATCCACTCGTGGAGCCAAGGGCGCGGAGACGCCCTCCCAGAGTTCTTGATCGCCATGGCCTCTGGCCGTCTTCGCCTAATGCCCCGTCACCTGGAGCAAGTGCGAGAAGGTGCGGGTAGTGCCGACCTGCCACCCGTGTTCCGCCTACTTGCTCAGGAAGCCGCCACTTTCTAGAGTCGTCGTCGCAATCTCTGGGATGCCGAAAGGCTGGTATTCAGTATCACCTTAAGGGCCGACCAGGAATGCACCGAGCCAGCCTTGCTACAAGAGTCCCAGCCTTCGTTTTAAGATGCTACACAGTAGGCAGCCCTCGGCATCGTCAGATACCGCGGCTACACTAGGATAGCCATCGGAAATCTCAAGGCTCCCCACGTGAGTAGGGGGTCGACTTTCCTTCCGAGAATTTGAGCAGGCATGCCTACGTCTGTAAGTGTTCTGTCCGACCATCTTGAAAGCCGGCTCGGAGCATAGGAGCCTCGTGTCCACCTCAAACTCTTGGCGAACACGTGAACACTATCCCCGATCAGCAAACCGGCAGTGGCCGGCGGCATCGCATGCACAGTGACGAGTTCAAAGCCGATGCAGTGGCGGCCTGCTCGCAGCTTGGCCGGTCAGTGGCCGCGGTGGCAATGGCCCAAGGCATCAATGCCAAGCTGCTGCGGCGACGGGCGTACGAGTCCGAGATGAGGCCAAGAAGCGAGGTGGTGCGCGCAGACGTGGTGGATGCAGTCAAGGCGCAAGTGCCCGAGACCGTCTTCGTGCCGGTCGGCTTGCCAGCACCGGCGCCACTTGCTCAGCCCCGGACATTCGCAGCGAGCTCCGGCTTGGGCCCACAATGGTCACGGTGACCTGGCTCGCAGGTGCCGCCAGCGAGTGTGCGGCCTGGGCGTGAACTGCTTCGGTGATCCGCACGCGATGTGGCTGGCGGCAGATCCCATCGACATGCGTGCCGATGCCCAGCGCCTGTTGGCGCGCGTCGTGCAAGTCTTCGGCGCGCATCACAGGCGCACCGTGGCTACTTGTTCGCGAACGCTCGCGACACGCGCGTCAAGCTGCTGGTGCGCGACGGCTTCGGCGTGTGGTGCGCGGCACGTCGGCTCAACGCCGGGCGCTTCGTCTGGCCCAGCACGAGCGACGCCCTTGCTGTCGATCACACCTGCGCAGTTCAACGCCTTGGACCTGGGCCTGCCGTGGCAGCGTCCTCCTGAGCTGAGCGTCATCGGGCGGGCATAGGGCTCAGTGCTCAGGCCTCGCGCCGCGCGTTGACAGGGCATCTGCCGAAGGCTCCATCGACACACGCTCTGGCACCACGCACTGCATGCTTGGCGCGCGCTCTTCGTTCTGCGAATCCATCCGGGCCCTCCGCCGCAGCGGCCGCAACCTCCGAGTATTCAAGTTTTCGTCTCCCGATCTCGGCGGCATTGCGCGGCCAAGCATCCTGATAGTGCAAGGCGGCGCCTGGTCGCGCGGCAGCCCAGAGCAGCGCGACTTGAGAAAGAATTTAGATCCGAGGCGCTC
>Ga0209672_100879_pt1 | contig 13716 bp, 7 predicted proteins | sample AraplaCol_mMS_r2_FD_184273 | JGI IMG/M metagenome (GOLD analysis project Ga0209672, IMG submission 184273) | Arabidopsis root microbial communities from North Carolina, USA - plate scrape CL_Col_mMS_r2 (SPAdes) (version 2) | ecosystem: Host-associated > Plants > Roots > Endosphere | place: USA...
TCGACGACGCCACCGCCAACCTGCTCGATGACCTGTACCTGCACGGCCTGGCTGAATTCGCCTATCGCAACGGGTTGGATTTGCGCGGGCGCATTCGCTTCCCACGTTCCGGCGAGCCGCCGGGCAAGATTGAAGCGGCTGCATTGCACCTGCCCAAGCGCACACTCGTACCCATCGGCGGCGGCAAGGATTCGCTGGTCGCCGTGGAAGCGATCAAGCAGATCGGTGGCGAAGCCACAGCGGTATGGGTAGGTAATTCGCCGTTGATTGCAGCCTGTGCCGAACGCACGGGCCTGCCAACACTCAACATCCAGCGCGAACTCGCGCCGGGATTGTTTGAACTCAATCGCCTCGGTGCCTGGAACGGCCATATTCCGGTGACAGCGGTAAATTCGGCCATCCTCGCCGTCGCTGCCGTGCTCTATGGCTTTGACAGCATCGCCTTCGCCAATGAACGCTCCGCTTCCGTGGCTACGCTGGAATACGACGGCCAGCAGATCAATCATCAGTGGAGCAAGGGCTACGCCTTCGAGACCCTGCTCAACGATTGGCTGCACACGCATGTTGCTGCTGATCTTGATTACTGCTCGCTGCTGCGCCCGTTCTCCGAACTCGCCATCACGCGCGCGTTTGCCAAGCACACGGCATATTTCGACGTTTTCTCCAGTTGCAACCGCAACTTCAAGATCCTCGGGCCGAAACCGGCTGATCGCTGGTGCGGCCAGTGCCCGAAGTGCCATTTCGTGTTTCTCGCCCTGGCGCCGTTCCTGCCGAAGCCGCGCCTGCTCACCATCTTCGGCCGCAATTTGCTCGATGACGAATCACAGGCTGCAGGTTTCGATGCATTGCTTGAGTACCACGACCACAAACCATTCGAATGCGTGGGCGAAGGTGCCGAAGCACGCGCTGCAATGTACGCCCTGAGCCAGCGCCCGGAATGGCAGGAAGACGCACTCATCGCACGTTTCCGCAGCGAAATCCTGCCGCAACTCGATGTGGCGCGACTGGCGCTGGAGCCCTGGTTGCAGCCCATGGGTGAGCATCGTGTGCCAGCACGCTTGCAAGCAGCGCTTGCGAGCATCGCTTGACATGCGCATTGCTGATTTTGCGGCAAAGCGCGTAGCGATCTGGGGCTTCGGCCGCGAAGGGCGCGCTGCGATCCATGCATTGCACAAGCGCCTTCCTGATTTGCCGCTCGCGCTCTATTGCAGCGAATCGGAAGCGGCCGAAGCGCAGGCATTCGACGCCGCCTTGCGCATCTTTCCCAACGAGCCGGATGCCGTGGCGCTGAGCGCCTATGACATCGTCATCAAGTCGCCGGGCATCTCGGCCTACAAGCCCGCCATCATCACCGCTCAAGCACAAGGTACGTCGTTCACCTCCGGCACCGCGCTGTGGTTTGCGGAAAATCCGCAGGCGCGTGTCGTGGCCGTCACCGGTACCAAGGGCAAGAGCACGACTACCGCGCTGATCGCGCATCTTGCGCGTACGCAAGGCATCCGCACGGCGCTGGCCGGCAATATCGGCTTGCCCTTGCTGGAGCTGCTGGATCAGCAAGCGGAGCTGTGGGCCATCGAGTTGTCCAGCTTCCAAACAGGCGAAGCCGGCCCGTTGCCATTGGGGGTAATTACCAGCCTGTATGAAGAACACCTCGACTGGCATGGCTCACGCGAACGTTACGTTGCCGACAAGCTCAAATTGGCCGACAAGGCCGATCGGCTGCTGGTGAATGCGCAGCAATCGTCGTTGCTGGAGAAGACCGCGCATCATTCGCATCGTTTACTGTTTGGCGAAGCAGACGGCTGGCACGTGGCGGAGGGCTTCATTCGTCGCGGCACGCACGATGTGTTTCCGCTGCAATGCATGTCAGTGCCAGGTTTGCATAACGCGTTGAATGCATGCGCAGCGCTCGCTGCATTGGAAGCGATGGGCATCGATGCAGTGGCCGCCGCGCAAGGGCTGGCTTCATTCCATTCGTTGCCACATCGTTTGCAGCCACTTGGCGAACGCGATGGTCTGCAGTGGATCAATGATTCCATCAGCACCACGCCACAAGCAACGCTTGCCGCGCTGGAAAGCCTGCCGGGCAGGGAAGTGACCGTCATCGTCGGCGGACACGATCGCGGCCTGGATTGGGCGCCTTTCGTCGAGGCCATGGCGTCGCGCAAGGCGCTGCGCATCATTACGCAAGGCGCCAACGGTCCTCGCATCGCGGCTGCCTTACGCGCCGCCAAATTGGAGTTGCCGCTAGGCGACGTCGATCATCTACCCGATGCCATCGAGATGGCACGCATCATCACGCCTGAAGGCGGCATCGTCTTGCTGTCGCCAGGCGCGCCGAGCTTCGACCAGTTCCACGACTATGCAGAACGCGGCCGGCGTTTTGCGGCCTTGGCAGGGTTTGATGAGCGGGCTATTGCGGGTATTGAGGGGCTAGGTATTTCCTGACGCCCCTGAGGCGCGACGTCCTCGATCAAAGTCGTAGGCTGGGACGAAATCCCAGCATTTTTGGGTTATCGACGCCGGAATTGCTTCTCTGCCCTGGATGGAACAGGTCGTGCGCTGCACTTACTCGTTGGCGACACTTGGCCATCGAGCCTGGCTCGGCGTTCGCTGACAGACGCGTGCTGCCGGCGGCTTTATAAAGGCTGTCAAGTAACAGCTCCTTTGCCTCATGGGGTGAGGCCTTGGGTAACGGCGATGCCAACACGCGTGCATGGAATGCCATGATGACATTCAAACTGATGTTGGGTGCTGTGCTTCTCGCGCTCTACCTGTTGGCGTGGGTCATGGTGATCTTGCTTGGCCTTGAGTTGGCGCCACGCCGCTCGCGCGCTTCCGTATCGGAGAATGCTGATGACGTTCACAACGGTCTGGACAGCGAAAGGCCCATCGCGCCGATACCTGTCTCTGTGAATGATTGGGGCGAAGAAGGCGCCCGCCCGTCTTCCTTGCTTCCCTATTACCACCACAAGCCCGATCAAGCTTATTTGCTGCAATTAAAGCATGCAGTGGAGAAGGCAAATGAAGAGGCCGTGCGCATGTACGGACCGCTGCCAGCTGGCGGATTGCCGGTGCAGAACAAGACCAAGCCGAATGTGCCTTATCGGGACTTCCAAGGAAATTTGGTGCCTGAAGTGCCGTCTATTAGTGAGGAGAACGAGATGAAGCTGAGAGAGATCGCTGTTGCGGCTGCATTGGCAGTAGGAGCAACTGCGTGTAATTCGGCGACGCCAGAGGTTAACGCGGACAAGGCGATTCACGCGCATAGTGCGGATGTCACGTCTGTTTCTTCTGCGCCGTCAGCGACTTCCTCAACCACTGATGCCCAGGATGAACCTAAACCGACAAACGGCCCGCTTGGCCAAGAATATAAGACGATAGATTCATTTGCCGAGTTCAGAAAGAAATTGCTTGCCGATGGGTGGAAGCCGGTTGCCAATCCAAAGTGCCATGAAGCGGTGCTTGGCGCTGATTACGATAAAACGTGTAAGAAAGACCCTGGTGATGTTTATTGCAGTGTCTGCGACAAGATTCCTGAGATAGTTAGTGACGTCGGCGGAGTCGGTTATGTCGATGGCTACAATCTCATGCATTACACGAAGAATGGAATGCCATTAAGCGTGACGGTTTATGGTGACCTGCGGGGTGTGGAGAACCCCAAGGCATACGATCTAGTCGTTGTTGGATGGGAGTTCGCTCTGAGCCACGATGCCATCCCCCTTGATGAACACGTTCCAAGGGATGGCAAGTAATGACGACTCCATTGATGGAACTTATCAGCAGTGGCGAGGGTGATTACGACTCCTATAATCGCGGAATCCGCATGGATGGGAACGGAAGGAATGTTGTTATACCCGCTGATAAAGCGATTGATTTTTCGCAAATAACTATCGCGGAGATACGACGTAGACAGGGGCTACCAAAAAGCGATCCGGACTATATGTCCGCGGTCGGAAGGTACCAACTCATTCCGCCTACTTTGCAGGATGGGATAGAAAAGCTGAAGCTGGACGCATCCGAGAAATTCACCCCTGCACTGCAGGACAGGTTGTTCAACGAATACCTTCTCCCTCACAAACGTCCTCAAATCAAAGCCTATATATCTGATCAACCTGGCGCCACCCTTCATGGTGCGCAAAAAGCGACGTGTATGGAGTGGGCAAGTGTTGAAGACCCCGATACGCCGGGGCATGTGTACGCGCGCTATGAAAAATATGGCAACAAAATGCACACCACCGCCGCACAGGTCGCCGCCGCCTTGGACGAAATGCGAATGGAATACAAGGCCCAGATCGATAAGGGCCTTTCCACGGAGGAAGCATGGCGAGCCACTGTGGCGATGGGGCCTGGACAGTTCCAGCGCATCGCCAAGACCCATGCCACACCTCACCAGGCGATTGACAACGTTTTGAGAGAAGGCGTTCGGAGCCCAGCAGTCGGTGAACTGCAAGCGCATCTCAACCATCTTGGCTATACAGGCCCCCAAGGCCATCCGCTGTCGGTCGATCGAGATTTTGGGCTTGATACCCGCTATGCAGTCGAGAGCTTTCAGCGCGATAGGAATCTGCATATAGACGGTGTCGCAGGTCCCAACACCCTGGCTGCGTTACGCGAGGCGACTGTGTCCATTACGCCGGTCATGGCACCGCTCGCGCGTGACACGGCGGTATCACCCATACCGTCACACGCGGCGGCGGCGCCCGCTATGAATCCTGCTGACGCACCGAACCAGGATGCTTTCGCCGCTATCGAGGCGCAGCTGCGTGAGCTGCAGCGGCAGATGGATGCCATAAACCATCAACGCGAACAGGAGCGAGCCAAGGAAGCAGAGCAAGACAACGCGCGCAACGTGCCCTATGAACGGGCTCCGCAAGCCGCACAGCCCTCGCACGCGGCACCAACCGTAGATGGTGTTGTTCATAACGCTTTGGGTATGCCTAAACCACGGGCAGGACTTCCCGGGTTCGATCCGGTCGATCCGCGCCACGAGGGGCATCCGCTCAATGCGTTGTATAACGAGCTGAAGACACGCATCCCGGATGCTTCTGAAAGACGTCTGCTGCAGTTCACCGCAGCCTGTCACTCGCATCACATCAACGCCGAGAATCTTGGCCGCATCGATTTCAACCAGCAGGACGGCATCATCAAGTTCTGCCCGTCTTGGCCGCCCGGCCCGGTGGCTACCATAGACCTGAAAACGCCTGCACCCGAGCCACAGCAATGCATGGCGGATATCCAGCAATACGACCAGCAACAGGCGCAGATGATGGCTCAGATTCAGGCGCAGGTCGCACTGAGCAACGCGCAAGGGTTGCAGGGGCCAGTGTTGGGCGGACCTTCTCGCTGACGCACCAGCCACACATTGGCTTGGTGCCCAGCCAGCAACCGCTGGCCGTGCACTGACTGACACCGCGATAGTTATGTTGATCATCGCGTGGTCATCGTCTCTTTTTATGACTTCGTGCGCTTACTACGGCGTTGTCTCTGACTAGTTCGAATTTGCGTCAACACCTTCAAGTTCATTCGGTGATCCCTTATAGGTTTGGGATTAGCCATGCCGTAGTTTTTCACCATTCCGTGTCTTAATTGGCAGTTGGTCGACTGGCCGCTTTCGTGCGTGAACGCACAAGACCAGGCAAGTTCTTCGCAGGAGGGTGAGAAGTGAGAAAGAGATGGCGAGAGAGTGTTTTGTTGATGCAGATAGCCGTCGCAGTGAGTTATGCGCTCGCCTATCTGGTGGTACGGCCATTCTCTGACGCGCATTGGGCGCTTACATCAGGTCTCCGTGTTGCGAGCTTATTGTTGGTGCCGTATCGCTTTTGGCCAGCCCTCATTGCAGGCGAAATTTTTCCGCTGGCATGGTGGAACTATAAGGCGGGTCTGGATTACGGATTGATCTGGGTGACAGTTGCATCCGTGCCACCCATTGCACTGGGTATGCCGATAGCGTGGTGGTGTCGCAAGAAGCTCGCGCTATTCCCTTCGCGTCGTCAGATCAATATGGGAGCGTTGCTGCAATGTCTGTTGTGGTTGTCTACCGTCTGGGCATTGGCAAGCCACCTGCTCTATCTGACGGGTAGGCCGTTGCAGTCGGAGGATTGGGTGAGTCCAGCCGTGGGATTAGTCCTCTATTTTCTCGGCAACTATCTCGGCATGATTACTATCCTGCCCTGGATTTTGTTGGCGCGGTTGGGCTGGGGGAAAGGGGTATTTCAATTCGAGTTGAGGCAAATACTCGAAAATAAATTAGCGCGTGACATATGTTTTGTCGTGCTGCCGCTGATGATGGCGATGTTTGCGCTCAGTCACGTAGATACAGAAGAGATTGGAAAGATTACGCGCGCGACCATGATATTGCCCGTCGCCTGGCTCACTCTTAGGCATGGATGGAGGGCTTCCGTACTGGGAGGAACGTTCCTCGCAACTTGCATCTGTGTCATGTTTGATTGCAAAGCTGACGTGGAGATGGTGCAGGCTCAGGCCTATGTTGCTATCGAGATTGCTTGTTTATATGCGCTCGGTGCTTGCATTTCCGCGCAAACGCAGCAAAAAGATCAGGCCAGTAGTCGCATGCTTCAGACACAGCGGGCGGCCAAGAACAGTCTGAGTTTGGGTGAGCGGCGCTTGGAGCAGGCATCGAAAGCGTTGGAAAGCGTTTTGGGTGTATTGGAAGTTCAGCAGCTTACCGTCTCCGAAAAACTCCGCCATCTCTCAACGGATGCGGAAAGGTGGATTTACGATAGGCAGGCAAGCATGCTTCAGCAGCGGGTATTCCATTTGGCGGAAAGCATTCATCCCAGTGCTTGGCGGCAAAGCGGAATGGAGGCAGCGCTCCGCGATTCCGTCGGTCGTGTATTGCATGAGGCTAAACTCTCGTATCAATTCTGTGCGAAGCGCCGTCTTTCCGAAGCCCTGTCGCCGAGCATGCAGGCGACCGTCTATCGCGGTGTTTGTGCGGCAGTAGCTTCTATGAGTTTGAATCTTACATGCGCATCTATCGATGTGATCGTGCGAGAAGGCGTGACGCGAGGTCACCATTGGGTCATGTTTCGTGTGGACGGCAACCTTAGCGAGAGCGCTATTGCGCGCAATGTTTGTTTCGTCGAAGAGCGCGAGCGTGTGGCGCCACGATTAGGCGCCAGCACACTCGAATTTGAGGAGTTGCGAAATCTCATCCGATTGTTTGATGGTGAGTTGCGCGTTCGAGAAAGCAATAATGCGATAAGGGTTACGGCTTTGTTGTTCGATAACCGTCGGAGCGCAAGAGAAGATGCTGTGGTTTTTGCGGCTCCACGGTTGTGGGTGAGTTGATTTATTGAGCTTGAATCCTGCTTCCGCCTGTGCAAGCCGAGCACGTGAGTGCAAGAATGTTCGCCAAGCTCTGCGACGTTCCGGCGGACTGCGTTGTCGAGGCAGTCGTCGATGCGTCACTCGTACTCTGCGCAAAGGAAACACTCGATGCACAAGCAGTGAAAGCAAAAGCGACGATGGCCTGACGAACAAAACGGCTGTTAATACGGATCATGGTGCGTGTCCTTTTACGTGTGTGGTGAAGAGTTCCCCTGTGCGCTCAATGTAACAAGACGCGTACTACAGAAAAGACAGCGCACTTCGTCTTGACAGGTCCTCGTTGCGTGTGCTTTTCGGTAAGTTTGTCGAAAATCCGTTGAGCGTTTTTTGCCCGATAAAAAAACCGCACTCCAAGGAGTGCGGCTCATCGCGTTTTTTATTTGGTTTTGATGCTTACCAGATCTTCACGCGGTCATCGGGTGCGAGGTAAAGCTTCTCGCCGGGCTTCACGTCGAAGGCGTCATACCAGCCGTCGATGTTGCGCACGGTCAAGGCACGGAACTGTGCCGGAGCATGCACGTCGGTAGCGAGACGTTGGCGCAATGCTGCGTCGCGCATCTTCGAACGCCACGCTTGGCCGAAAGCCAGGAAGAAACGCTGATCGCCAGTGAGGCCGTCGATCACCGGTGCGGGTTTGCCGCCAAGTGACTTGTGATAGGCCGCATAGGCCGCGGTAAGGCCGGAGACGTCGGCAATGTTTTCGCCCAAGGTCTGTTGGCCGCTGACATGCAGGCCGGGCAGCGCTTCGTATTGGTCGTATTGCTTGACCAGTTTCTGCGTAGCGGCCTCGAAGTGGGCGGCATCTTCAGGTGTCCACCAGTTTTCCATGCGGCCTTGCGCGTCGAAGTCGGCGCCGGTGTTGTCGAAGCTGTGGCTGATTTCGTGGCCGATCACGGCACCGATGGAGCCGTAGTTGGCGGCGGCATCCGCATTCGGGTCGAAGAACGGCGGTTGCAGGATGGCGGCCGGGAAGTTGAGCGCGTTCTGCAGCGGCAGGTTCACCGCGTTGACCGTTTGCGGCGTCATCCACCACTCGCCCTTGTCGACCGGCTGGCCGAGTTTGGCGAGTTGATGCTTGTATTCCAATGCTTCGGCGTGCTGATGATTGCCGACAGGATCGGTGGCACTGATTTGGAGTGTGCTGTAGTCGCGCCAGGTGTTCGGATAGCCCACGCTGACGCGCAGAGTGGCAATTTTTTCCTTGGCCTTCGCACGCGTGGCGGGTGTCATCCAGGCGAGGTTGTTCAGGCGTTCGTCGAAAGCTTCAACGATGTTCTTCACCAGCGCTTCCACTTTCGCCTTGGAAGACGGCGGGAAGTAATGTTTCACGTAGAGCTGGCCGACCGCGTCACCGAGATCCGTATTGGTATTGTTGACCGCGCGCTTCCAGCGATCCTGCTGCTTGGGCGTGCCTTGCAGGGTGGTGCCGTAGAAATCGAAGTGCAGATCGGCATAGGCCTTCGGCAGCAGCGGTGCGGCATCGTCCAGCGCGTGGTAGCGCAGCAGTTGCTTCCAGGTGTCGATCGGTTCGCTGCCGACCAGTTTGGCAATGCCGGTGATGGCGGAGGGCTGCCATACATCGATCTGTTTTTGACCATCCAGGCCCGCGGCCTTGAAGTAGGCGTCCCAGTTCAGGCCAGGCGCTTTCTGCGCGAAGTCGCCGATGTTCCACACATTGTTGGCTTTGTGCACGTCCTGGCTGTCGACCAAGCTTTCCTGTGCCTGCGCGATCTTGGTTTCCAGCGCGATGATGGCTTTGGCCTGGCTCTCAGCATCCGGTGTGTTGGCGAGCTTCAGCAGTGAGGTGACGTATGTCTCGTACTTGGTGCGCGCCTCGACCATGTCCTTGTCTTGCGACAGGTAGTAATCACGGCTGGGCATGGCGATGCCGCCTTGCAGCAGGTAGGCCATGTTGCGCGAGGAGTCTTCCAGCCCCTGCGTCACGAAAAGGCCGAACAGATTCGCGGTGTGGAAGTTGGTGGCATTGATCGGGTCGACGTCGGCGCGCATCTGGCTGCCGAGCACGCTGGCCAGATCGTCGCGCGTCTTGATGGCATCGATGCGATCGAGTTCGGGCTTGAGCGGCGAAAGGCCGAGCTTCTCGATGTTGGCCTCATTCATATAGGCCGCGTAGTAGTCGGCAATCTTGCGCTCGTTGGAGCCCGCAGGCGCGTGGCCTTGCGCCAGGTTGCGAATCAGCTGCGAGGTTTGTTTCTCGGCGAGTTGGTAAACCTGCAGGAAGGTGCCGGTGCTGGAGCGATCAGGCGGAATCTGTGTGTTTTTCACCCATACGCCGTTGGCGTAATCGAAGAAGTTGTCACCGGGCTTGACCGCGTGGTCGATACCCTTGAGATCGATGCCGATATCCGTCCGGCCGGCTTTGGCCGCTGGCGCATGGCCGGTCGTGGCCGGCGCGGCAGCCAGGGCCGTGGTGCTGGTCAGTACCGCGGCAGTAAGAATCCATCTGAATCGCTGCATGGCGATCACCTTTATTGTGAGGAACGAGAGTTCCCCACCTTAGCCGCCTGCCGGGTGGCTTGTGAGCATGACTTTCGGGCTAGGTGCCGTGGGTTCCTATGCGGCCAGACGTGCAGCACGGAACCCCTGCGGCTGCCATTCCGCGCGAAAGCCGGAATCCATTTGCTCTAATGCAAAAGGCGAAGATGGAATCCCGCTTTCGCGGGAATGACGGCCATGGGGCGCGGAGGCTGGGATGAAATCCCAGCTTTCATTGGCATGGCGATGCTGGGATTTCATCCCAGCCTACGTGGCTGCGTCAGCGGGCTACTGCCCGAGCAATGCAATCTCCGCCAGCGCTTTGGGCGCATCGTTATCAAAGCGCAAGCGGTAATACGCATGTTGCCCAGGCTGGCGAATGACAAATGCGCGTGTCTGCAGCGGCCACGGGAAGCGCTCGTTCTTCCGTGTATCCAGTACTGCCCAATGTTGTCCATCATCGGATGCTTCGAGCGTCCAGTTGGACGGCGCTGGCGTCTGCTTGGCCGACGTGAGCGTATACATCGCCACCGTTTGCGCTTGCGGGAAGTGCCAGCTCACGACGGGATGCGCAGCCGGTAGCTGCGTTTCGGTGTCGCTGGTGTGATCGAACAGGTTGTCCAGCTCAGCTATCGCCGGTTCGCTGCCGGGTTCACCTTGTCCTGCGCCAACGAGATCGTGCATGGGTGAAGGCTTGCCGCTGGTCGTCAACGAAGGCGGCAAATCCTGCACGGCGCTCCCCCACGTGGACGGCTTCGGCCCCATCACGAAATCCAGCGTGGCGCCTTGCGCGAGCAACTCATGCGGCAAGGTCAGCTTGTTCCAAGGCTGGCCATTCACGCGCAGGCTTTGCACGTAACGGTTGGTGTCGCTGACGCCGGGCGCATTGATGACGATGTGCTTGCCATTTTCCAACGCGATGTCCATGTGCGGGAAGTACGGCGCGCCGATCACGTATTCCGGCGTGCCCATGCGCAAGGGGTAAAAGCCAGCAGCACTGAACAGCCACCAGCCGGACATCTCGCCGTTGTCTTCATCGCCGACATAGCCTTGGCCGATCTCGCTGCCAAGGTACAGGCGCGAGAGCACGTCGCGCACTTTGTCCTGCGCTTTCCACGGTTCGCCCGTGTAGTCGTACATATAGATGATGTGATGCGCGGGCTGATTGCTATGGCCGTACTGGCCCATGCGTACCGATTGCGCCTCACGCATCTCGTGGATTGGTTCGCCATAGCCGCCAACGTGGTAGACACCCGGCGTGCTGAAGAACTGATCCAGCTTGTTGGCGAGTGCAGCGCGGCCGCCATACAGCGCGGCGAGTCCGGCGCCATCCTGCGGCGCGTGGAAGGTCATGTTCCACGCATCCGTTTCCGTGTAGTCGTCGCCCCAGCGCAGTGGATCGAAGTTCTGTTTCGTGTAGCGCCATTGCCCTTGTGCGTCACGCGCCACGAAGAAGCCGATGTCCGGGTTGAACAGATTGGTGTAACCCAGCGCGCGATTACCGAAGTAGCTCGCGTCTTCGGCGTATTGCGTGTGATAGGGATCGTGCGCGTCACCGCGCGCGGCGAGTGCGTTCGCCAGATTGCCGATAGCGAAATCGGCAATGTAGCCATCCATCGACCAGGAAAAGCCTTCCTTGATCGCGTAGTCGGTGTAGCCGTTGAAGATCGATCGTTGCAGACCTTTGCGCCCGGTGCCTTTGAGCGGGCTGACCACGGTCGCGTCCTTCAACGCTGCTTGATAGAACGATTGCACATCGAAGTTGTGCACACCTTTCAGCCATGCATCGGCAAACGCCACGTCGGCGCTGGTGCCCACCATCAGATCGGCATAGCCCGGCGAAGACCAGCGCGCAATCCAGCCGCCGTCGCGGTACTCCTGCACGAAGCCGTCGATGATCTCGCCGTCCAGCTTGGGCGTCAGCAACGCATAGGCCGGCCATACCGTGCGGTAGGTATCCCAGAAGCCGTTATTGACGAACACCTTGCCATCGACGATGTGCGCGCCGGTTTGTGTGGCTGTGTTCTCGCCCACGGCCGGCGAGAATGGGCTGGCATAGCGGTACACCGGTTTGTCGGCGGTGCCGGTGTTCTCGTACGCCGAATTGGGATACATGAACAGGCGATAGAGATTGGAATACAGCGTCACCAACTCGCCATGGCTGGCGCCTTGCACGTGCACGATGCCGAGCTGCTTGTCCCATATCTTCTGCGCACGTTCGCGTACGTCGTCGAAGCTTTCTTGCGGCGCGATTTCCAGGGCGAGATTGTGCTTGGCCTGTTCCACGCTGATCAGCGACGTGGCAATGCGCACGTTCACCGTTTTGCTTGTCGAGGTATCGAAGCCGACCCAGGCAGTGACGTGATCGCGGCCTTCGCCGGTGAGTCGTCCGCTTTCGGCTACCGGCTGATCGACGGTGGCGTAGAAGAACAGACGGGTGGCGCCGGTAGAGAGCACGCTCTTGACGTCGGAGTAGCCGCTGAAACTGCGATGGGCGGGATCAAGCGTGATGCCGCCTTCATTCGTACGGTTGTCGAACACTAATTGCCCGCGCTTGCCGGGAAAGGTGAAGCGCAGCATCGCAGCGTGATCGGTCGGCGTCATTTCGCCAACGATGCCGTTGTCGAACGTCACCTTGTAATCATGCGCATGGGCGATTTCGTGGTCGTGACTGAAACTCAATGCGCGCTTTTCACGATTTGCGCTGGGTGCGCCATCGGCAATCGCCGCCGGCATGATCTGGAAGGTCTGCCGATCGCCCATCCACGGGCTGGGCTCATGCGAAAGCGAGAAGGCTTGGAGGCGCGGGCGATTGTTCGCATCGTTACGCTGCTGGTACTGGTACATCCAGTCCGATCCGGCGTCGGTGACCGGCGTCCAGAAATTGAAACCGTGCGGCAGCGTCACAGCTGGAATATTGTTGCCGCGCGAGAAGACGTACCCGGAGTTGGTGCCGCGCAGGATGTTCACATCATCGCTGGGCCGCTCGTTCGCAACGTACTCGGGCGCGGCGGCGAGGCGCAGATCGTCAAGAAAGCCTTCGATGCGTCCCGCAGGACCATCATGCGTCAGCACGATCTGGCGAATATGGCGCCCGGCAGCGACCTTCCCCAGGTCGATCGTCAACTTGTTCCATTGATTGACGTACACGGTGCGGCTTTTGCCAAGCGCATTGGCCTGAGCGGGAATGCGATGCTGATCCTGCGCCTGGCTGTCGGAAAGGCGTGTGCCGTCATCGAACACCAGGTCGATCGCCACATAGGTCGATGGATCGGCGAGATCGCCCGTGGCGATGCAGGGGAATAGCAGATACGAAAGCTGGGTGTTTGCCTGGACCGGGATGTCCACGTCAAACAGTTTGGTGTCCTGTTTGCCTGCGGCGCGTCCTTGGTAATGCAGCGAATGAAGACCGGTAAACCCAACTTCGGGCTTGGCGCTGTAGGCATCATCCTCTGACGGGCCGCTGCCGATATCGACCATCAACCCCGTGTTGGTGGAAGCACCGATCGGCGCGGGCTCACCGGTCTCGAACGAGGTGTAGAACGTGCCACTGCCGTCTGCGCTGGCGATGGTGGTGCAACAAGCGAGTGCAAGGAAAAGCAGTTTCTGCCGGAACGGACGAGTCATGAAACCTGGCATCTGGTTACCCCTGTGGAGAGCGCCTGCGGGTGGGAGGATCGCGCCAAAAGCCGGATTTGATCGATCTAAACGGGGAGTGTCAAACCGCAGCGCAGCATGCCTGAGTGTCTGCTCGCCATCTGCAGCATGCATCCACCTCGAGGTGTACCGGAATGACGACGTCCGTAGTCTGGGCTGTGGTGTTAATCGCGATGTCGATTCGACCCTTCCTCATTCGACGCGTACAAG
>Ga0209672_100880_pt1 | contig 13713 bp, 11 predicted proteins | sample AraplaCol_mMS_r2_FD_184273 | JGI IMG/M metagenome (GOLD analysis project Ga0209672, IMG submission 184273) | Arabidopsis root microbial communities from North Carolina, USA - plate scrape CL_Col_mMS_r2 (SPAdes) (version 2) | ecosystem: Host-associated > Plants > Roots > Endosphere | place: USA...
GCGTGAGTCGCTGCTGTCGCCGTCGTGGTCCCCGGATGGCCGCAAGATCGCCTACGTGTCGTTCGAGAGTGGCAACTCGGCGATCTACGTGCAGGACGTCACCACCGGTTCGCGTCAGCTGATCTCGGCCCGCGCCAAGGGCATCAATGGTGCGCCGGCCTGGTCGCCGGATGGCAGCAAGCTGGCACTGGCGCTGTCCTATCAGGGCAACCCCGAGATCTACGTGATGGACGTGGGCTCCCGCGCGGAGACCCGCCTCACCAACAACCTGGCCATCGATACCGAGCCGCGCTGGACGCCGGATGGCCAGAGCATCATCTTCACCTCCGACCGCTCGGGTCGCCCGCAGCTTTACCAGATGTCGGCCGGTGGCGGCGGGGCAGAGCGCATCACCTTCCAGGGCCAGTTCAACGCCAACGCCTCGATCAGCTACGACGGCAAGCAGATCGCGATGGTGCAGGGCAACGGGAACGTGTATCGTATTGCCATTATGGACCGCAGTCTGGGTGGGCAGGTGCGCTTCATCTCGCCGGGTCCGATCGACGAAACACCGAGTTTCGCGCCAAACGCGAGCATGCTGCTGTACGCCGCCTCTGAAGGCCGCCGTGGTGTGCTGTACGCCGTGTCCGCCGATGGCCTCGTCCGTCAGCGACTGGTACTCGCAGATGGCGATGTGCGCGAGCCGGCTTGGGGTCCCTATCGTCAGCGATAAGCAGTTCATGCCGTGACGCGTAAGCGTCACGGCCATGTGATCCGGGCGTGAAGTCTTGGACGACACGGATGGATCAAACAGCTTGCCGGCCGTGGCAATCCGTCGCGGAAGGCGGGCCAGGCGGCGCGAGACAGCGCACCGCCGGCATCAAAATGGCAAAATAACAGCCGGTCCACCGGCGAAAACTGTCCCGTAACCGCAATCATTATTGACTGTCGGAACTCAAACCTGTTTGAAGGAACGTCCACCATGAATAAGACCGTTCGCGTCGCCCTGGTCGCCCTGCTCTGCGTTGGCGCGGCCGCATGCTCGAAGAAGCAGGAAGTCAAGCCGCAGCCGCAGCCGGAAGCGCCGATGACCACCCCGGCTCCGTCGACCGCTGGCAAGTACACCCCGGCCGATCTCGATACCGACGCCTGCCTCCGTCAGCGCGTTGTGTACTTCGATTTCGACAAGGACGAAATCAAGCCTGAGTTCCAGCAGATCATGGCTTGCCATGCCAAGTACCTGCAGGATCGCCCGATGGCGCAGATCCGCCTTGAAGGCAACACCGACGAGCGCGGCACCCGCGAGTACAACCTGGCCCTCGGCGAGCGTCGCGGCAATGCCGTGTCCAGCGCGCTGCAGTCCAACGGCGGCTCGGCCAGCCAGCTCAACGTGATCTCCTACGGCAAGGAAAAGCCGGTGTGCCGTGAGCACAACGAAGATTGCTGGAGCAAGAACCGTCGCGTCGAGATCGTCTACACGGCGAAGTAATGAAGAAGCGACTGGCTAACAGCTTTACAGCCAGGATGAGCATGGCGGGCGCAATCGCGTCCGCCATGCTTTTTGGCGCCTCCGTGCACGCCCAGGATTCCCGCCTGAGCCTCGCCGACCGCGTATCGCGGCTCGAGCAGCAGGCGCAGAACCAGCAGAATCAAGGCGGCACCACGCTGGTCAATCAGGTCCAGGCACTGCAATCCCAATTGCAGCAGATGCAAGGCCAGATCGAGGAACTGCAGCACCAGTTGCAGGAAGCCAACGACAAGAACAAATCGCAAGCCACGGATTTCGATTCGCGCCTGGGTCGCCTTGAGAGCGGCGCCGGTGCAGCGAACGCGAATGCGGGCAATGCCAATCCCAATTCCAACGCCGCGCCGGCCGCCAACACCGCGCCGCCTCCGCCGCCGGTCACGCCGCCGGCTGCAGGCAAGCCTGGCGCCGCGCCCGCGGCCGCCAATGCGGGCGCGCAAGCGGCCTACGACGATGCCTTCAAGTCGCTGCGTGCCGGCGACTATGTGAAGTCCTCGCGTGACTTCCGCAATTTCATCCAGCAGTACCCGGACAGCCCCTTGCTGCCCAATGCGTTCTATTGGCTGGGCGAGTCCTACTACGCCACCAGCAACTATCAGGTGGCAATGGAAGCGTTCCAGCGCCTGATCAGCCAGTTCCCGCAGAGCGAGAAGGTGCCAGACGCCTTGCTCAAGGTCGGCTATAGCCAGATCGAGCTCAAGCAGGTCGATGCGGGCAAGGCCACGCTGAAGAACGTCACTGCGAAGTACCCCGGCTCCAAGGCCGCCGGCCTGGCACAGGAGCGCCTGCGCCGCCTGCAGGCCCAGCCGGCCAACTGAGGTAGTGGTTGTGACTGGCAGTAGCACGAGCGTGGCACCCACCACGTCGACACAGGCGCCGGCCGAGCGCCTGCGCATCACCGAGATCTTCCATTCGATCCAGGGCGAAGCCGATGCGATCGGCTGGCGCACCGTGTTCGTGCGCCTCACCGGCTGCCCGCTGCGCTGCGTGTGGTGCGATACCGAGTATTCGTTCTACGGCGGCGACTGGCGCGATATCGACGACATCCTGGCCGAGGTCGCCTCGCACGGCGCCAAGCATGTATGCGTGACCGGTGGTGAACCGCTCGCGCAGAAGCGCTGCCTGATCCTGCTCAAGCGCCTTTGCGATGCCGGCCACGACGTCTCGCTGGAAACCTCCGGTGCGCTCGATATCGCGCCGGTCGATCCGCGCGTGCGCAAGGTGATGGACCTCAAGGCGCCCGATTCGGGCGAAGCCAAGCGCAACCTGTGGTCCAACATCGAGCACCTGCTGCCGCACGACCAGGTGAAGATCGTCATCGCCAGCCGCGCCGACTACGAATGGGCGCGCGACGTGGTCGCCGAGCATGGTCTTATCGGGCGCTGCATGGTGTTGTTCTCGCCGGTGCACGGCGCGGTCAAGCCGCGCGAGCTGGCCGAATGGATCATCGAGGACAAACTGGATGTGCGCTTCCAGCTGCAGCTGCACAAGCTGCTGTGGAACGACGAGCCAGGACACTAAAAGCGGGAGTGAGTGAAGAGGGGTGAGAAGCACGGGAGAGCGGGTGCTTTCTCTCACTTCTCACTCCTCTTCACTGACTATCGCTTTTCCGCGCTTCGGCCTGTGTTGCCGACGGTGCTAAATCGGCCGGATCACCGGCCTGACTCTTGAGTGGATTTCTCCCATGTCCCAAGCAACTCCCCGCAAGGCCGTCGTACTCGTATCCGGCGGCATGGATTCGGCGGTCACTATCGCCATCGCCCGTGAACAGGGTTATCAGGTGCACGCCCTGAGCGTGGCCTATGGTCAGCGCCACAGTGCGGAACTGGCCGCCTCCGAGCGTGTCTCCGGCCTGCTCGGCGCGGTCGAGCACAAGACGGTGCAGGTGGACCTGCGCACCATCGGCGGCTCGGCGCTCACCGCCGATATCGACGTGCCGCTCGACCAGACCGGCGAGCAGGGCATTCCGGTCACCTATGTGCCGGCACGCAACACCATCATGCTGTCGATCGCCCTGGGCTGGGCCGAAGTGCTCGGTTCCACCGATATCTGGTGCGGCGTGAACGCAGTGGACTATTCGGGCTACCCCGATTGCCGCCCGGCCTTCATCGAGGCCTTCGAGCAGCTGGCGAATGTGGCCACCAAGGCCGGCGTGGAAGGTGCGGGCATCCGCATCCACGCACCGCTGATGCGCATGAGCAAGGCCGATATCGCCCGCGAAGGCCAGCGCCTGGGCGTGGATTTCTCGGAGACGGTGAGCTGCTACCAGGCCGACGCACAAGGCCGCGCCTGCGGCCATTGCGACGCCTGCGTGCTGCGTGCCCAGGGCTTCAAGAAGGCCGGCCTGCCGGACCCCACCCGCTACGTCTGAACACGCTTGCTTGTGCCGGCGGCGCCCAGCCCATAAAATATTGGGCTGGCTTTTGACGCATGGGTCGTTAGCTCAGTCGGTAGAGCAGTAGACTTTTAATCTATTGGTCCCGAGTTCGAATCTCGGACGACCCACCAAAAGTATGGGAGACCCGCGGCGACGCGGGTCTTTTTTTGCCTGGAAGAGGCCGAGCCAGGCCCGACAGGGCGCTCAGCTCGCCTGGCGCCAGGCCGGTGCGGCGGGCTTCTGCGCGCTGGCGCTGGAATGGCGTTCCATCACCGGCATGCGCGGCAGGTCGAACCAGAAGGTGCTGCCGCGGCCCGGCTCCGAACGCAGGCCGATGCGCGTGCCCAGCAGCCGCGCCAGGCGCTCGGCAATCGCCAGGCCCAGGCCGTAACCGCCGCGGCGTTCGCTCTCGCCGGCCTGCAGCTGCACGAATTCTTCGAAGATGCGTTGCTGGTGGATCACCGCGATGCCCGGGCCGTTGTCGCGCACCTCGATGCGGATGGCCTGGCCGCGACGGCGCGCGGCGATCAGCACGCGTCCTTCCGGCGCATTGGCAATCGCGTTGCTCGCCAGCTGATAGAGCAGGCTCGCGGCCACGTCGGCATCGCCGTGCAGCTGATGGTGACTGCCGCGCCAGGCGAGCGTGACGTGATGTTGCAGCGCTTCGTGATTGAGCGAGGTGCGATCGCGCATGAACAGTTCGGCGGCGGTGAAGCCGATCGGTTTCACCGCGATCACGCCGGCATCGAGGCGCGAGATCTCCAGCAAGGCATCGAGCAAGCGCGTCATCGAGGCGATGCTGTGGCGCATCTGCTGGAACGGCGACTGCGGCTCGTTGCCGCCGTTCTGGTCGAGGCCGGCGGCGAACAATTCCAGCGCCTGCAGGGGCTGGCGGAAGTGATGGCTGACCAGCGCGATGAACTGCGATTTGCTGCGCGTGGCGGCCTGGCTCTGACGCAGGCGATCGAGTGCCTCGACCGCGTTGTCGTGCTGCATCGTGCTCCAGTCGCGACGCTGGGCCTCCTGCAGTTCGGACAGTCGCTGCAAGGTCTTGCGCAACTCGAGGAACTCGGTGCTGACCGGCGTGTCGTCGATGTGCGGATGCCTGGCATTGACCAGTTCGTGCACGGCGTAGCGGACCTGCGACAGCGGTTCCAGCACGCGGTGGCGTATCGACACGCGCGCCAGCCACGCCAGCACCAGGATGCCCGCTGCGCACAACGCACCCAGCAGCCACACCATGGCCTGTGCCTTGCGCAGGGGTTGGGTGTCCACATCCATGCTCACCCACGTCGAGATGTTGCCCTGCGGCTTCACCTCGCTGCGATACGTGGCGCTGTCGGCGCTCGCTGCGCTGCCGCTGCTCCACAGGCGGCCGTCGGAGCCATGCAGCTCCACGCGCAATACCTGGTCGGTCTTTCCTTCGTGCAGGGTGCGATCGAGTGCCGCCTGCGGCGACACGCCATCGGCGAGTTCCAACTCGCCGGCTAGCCGCGCCAGGCGCAGGCTCGCGGCAGCATCCACGCGCTCAGCCAGGCTGTGCGTCTGCTGCAGGCACAGCGCCAGGATCAAGGCCAGGGCGGCAATCGTGCTGGGCAGGACCACATCGATGAACAGGCGGGGCAGCAGATGCGCTCGCGGCTCCATGCGTCAGGCCTCCCACTCGCAGCAGCGCACCGGCAGGCCGTCGTGCCGGCGCCGGGGCTTGGAGTACAGACAGAGGCAGCTTGAAAGCATCACGCGGGATCCCGGCAGGGAACAAGACAATTCGACGGGCGCACCGCTCTTGGCGGTATCACCCTGATTGGCACTCTAAAGAATCCCATACCACCCTTCGATACCCAGTTCGATCTAGCGCGAGGCGCCATAGTGCTAACGGACTATGGGTCGAAAATGTGACGTGGTGCACTGCAGAACGGTTCAGCATGACGGCGGCTGCATTTGGCGTTACCTTGCCTCCCGCACGCCCACCCCGGGCGGATCGGAGAACTCCATGTCTTCACGTTGTCGCTGGTTGATTGCGGTTTCCCTGCTCGGTCTCACCGGTGCTGCCCTGGCGCAGGACATTCCCTCCAATATCCCCAAGCGCAAGCCTGGCCTGTGGGAAATGCAGACCTCCGGCATGGGCGGGCAGGCACAGACGACCAAGGCTTGCCTGGACGCCGACACCGATACCGCGATGTACAAGATGGGCACGCACATGAGCGGCCAGATGTGCAGCACGTTCAAGATCGATGTGCAGGGCAACAAGGTGATCACCGATGCCGTGTGCAAGATCAATTCGCCCAGCGGCGAGGTCAATATGACCAGCCACAGCGAGACCAACTATCAGGGTGATTCGGCGTATTCGACGCAGGGCCACATCAAGTACGACCCGGCGATCATGGGTCATGCCGAGATGACCATGACCAGCAGCGGCCATTGGATCGGCCAGTGCGCGGCAGGGCAGAAGCCGGGCGACATGATCATGCCCAATGGGCAGACCTTCAACATCAAGGATATGCCGGGGCACTGAGCCGGCGATGTCTACGGGGTGCTGGGCGCCATCAACTTGCGTACCAGCGCCTCGTGTTCGGCATCGATCTTCTTGAGCCGCGTCTGCATGGCCGCATCGCTCACCCATTGCGCGCTATAGGCGCGGCGCCGGTCGAGATTGAATTCGATGTCGGCAAACGGCACCAGGGTCTCGTTGCCGGCCGGCGAGAAGCCGCTGATGTCGTGGATCAGATGCAGCTTGGCCACTTCCGCCTGGGCATTCTTGCCCTTGGCATAGGAGGTGAGTGCCGCGGCCACGCGCTGACGCAGTTCCGCTGGCAGGTCGGTACGTATCACCACCACGGCGTGGGGGATCAGGCTGGACGTCCACAGCACGCGCAGGCGTGCGTACTGATCGGGAAAGCGCTCGGCGAAGCGCTCCATGTCGGCAGTATTGTTGGACGCGACATCGGCCTCGTTGTTGGCCACCGCCAGCGCATTGTTCTGGTGGTTGTCCACCTGCACGCCGGCAAAGAAGGTGTCCGAATCCAGTCGCCGATTGGCAAAGACCTGGGTCTCGGGCACCAGATAGCCGGACACCGACAACACCTCGCCGCGCGCGTAGCGCAGCTTGCCGGGCTGGCGGTAGAGGTCCTCGAGGTTGCGGATGGGCGAGTCCTTGGCCACCAGCAGCACCGAGTAATAACCACGCGAACCGTTGCTGCGCGTGAGTTGGGCGATGACCTGCATGCGATCGTGTATGACCGCATCGAGCGCCAGCCGACCCGAGACAAAGGCAAAGTCCACGCGCTCCTCGGCCATCGCCTGGCCCAGTCCCTCATAGGTGCTTACCGAGAGACTGTGGATGGGCAGGTGCAGGGTATGGCTGAGGTCATCCAGCATCGGGCGCCAGGCGGCGAGCGACTCGGACGGTCCGCCGATCGGCAGGATGCCGAAGGTCAGCGCATTGATGTGGCCACTGTTCTGTGGCGCCTCGGCGGCGACAGCCGATGTACCGAGGACGGCGAGCAGCAGGCTGGCGGCGCGCAGCAGCCCCAGGAAGCCGCGCCGCTTCGGCCCGATGAGCAGGTCGGCGACGGCGGCCTTCGCCAGCGCAGGCTTGCCGATGGGCCGCGAAAACTGTCCGTCTGTGCTGATCTCGGCGAGTGCATCCGGAGCGAGGCGCATAGGCGGGCGGGCTACCGTGGGATCAGCGGCGTGGCGTTCAGAGGCCGCTGATGCGGCGTGAGGCCACCACGGCCTCGACCCGGTTGCGTACGTTCAGTGCGCGGAAGATCGCCGCCAGATGGATCTTTACCGTGCCTTCGCTGATGCCCAGGTCGCGGGCGATCAGCTTGTTCGGCTTGCCTTGCGAGAGCAGGCGCAGCACATCGATCTGGCGTTCGGTGAGCAGCTTGCGCAGGCGTTCTTCCAGCGAGTCGGCGCCGGGCGGCAGCTGCGAGGCGGAGGCGGGCGGCGGTGTCGGCACGGTGCCGTCCACGCGTTCCTGCAGCAGCAGCGGCGGCACGTAGACGCCGCCGGACAAGACCAGCCGCACGGCAGACAGCATCACGTCGGGCGAATAGGCTTTCGGAATGAAACCCTGCACGCCCATGGCCAGCAGGCTCTTCATCAGCGCGCCGTCCTCCGAGCCGGACAGCACCATCACCGGCACGTGCGGCAGATGTTCGATCACTTCGGCCAGGTGCTCGCTGCCCTGGACGCCGGGCATGGCCAGGTCGATCAGCGCAAGCGATAGCGAAGGCGCCTCCGGCGAATGGATGGCCTCGCGTAGTTCAGCCATATCCATGGCCATCACAAAATCAGTGTCCGGCCCAAGCTCGGCCAGCTTGAGCTTGACACCCTCGACGATCAGCCGATGGTCGTCTGCGATCAATATGCGCATCTCATTCCCCATGGCGCTGTACGGTAATCCCATCACCGCACGTCCGCCTACGCAACATAGCCCCAGCCCGTTCGCGCGGCAACCACAAGGCGCGTACGAACGGCATAGCCTCAACGAGATATGGCCCCTCGCGGCGCCAATCGTGAAAATGCCGCCGCGATCGGGGGAATCGCTCATCGATACCCGCTGGGTGGAAGCGGAGCGTTCGGGTCGTGCAAGCCGTAAGCGCGATCCATACCGAACACCGAGAGACCTGGTACCCGATGAATGCCACGCGACGCGCCACCGGCCTGCCCGAGCCACTGCGTGCTGTGCCAAGTCCGCCCCCGAAACCCGTTGGAACCTCCGGCATGCGGGATCTCACTCCCGCGACGGCCGGTTCGCCATGGATGGCCTTCTTCCCCGGGGACGCACTCGTCTCCGGTTCTTCAGGCTGGGTCTCCTGGCGGGCACTGCATGGTCGGCACGACGACGCGTATCGTCGTAGACTTCGGCGCTCATCCCCGTCCGATGCGGCAATGTGGTGCGGCAGGGGCAGTGGAGCGACATGCAACAGGCTTTGACGGCTATAGGTGCCATGCGGCTGCTGGAATGTTTTGCGCCTCTGTTCGCATATGGCCTGCTGATCGACGAGCAGGCCACCAGCCAGAATCTTTCCGACGACGAATTGCCGTCCGTGCACGCTCGCGCGGTCGCCCTGGTGGAACAAAGCCGCGGCGCGGCGTTTGCGCGCGGCAAGCTGCTGGCCCAGGTCGAGCTGGCGGCATTTGCCGTGGCGGCATGGTTTGACGAAGTAGTCGCGCGCCACGGCGGCTGGCGCCAGGTGACCCCGTTGCAGCAGACGCTGTTTCGCACCGGCGGCGCGGCCACCGAATTCTTCGATCAGCTCGGTCGCCTTGGCAGCAGCGAGGACGAAGTCCGCGAAGTATTCAGCATGGCGCTCTTGCTGGGCTTCGCCGGGCAGTATTACTACGAGCAAGGCGACAGCGGCGAACTGGGGCGCATCAAGGCGCTTTACAGCCCGGCCAGTACCGGCGCCGCGAGTGTGCTGCAGGCCTTGCAGCGCGAATCGGTGACGCCGCAGCCGTACATGACCCCCGGTTCCCCGGTGCTGCGCCTGCCGGTGAGCTGGATGGGGCGCCGTCTTGCGCTGCTGGTGGCGGGCTTGTTGGTGGTGCTGGTGTTCGTGGCCTTCGTCGCGCCGATTTTCAGCCATGCCATGTCCGAGCAGGCCTGGTTCACCAGCAGCATCATCGTGGCGGCGTTGGCGGTGGTCGGCTGGATCAGCGTGTTGGCCTGGCAATCCCTGGTGGTGATGCGCGCCCATACCCGCGTGGCCGACAGCACCGAAGCAGGTTATGGCATCGGCAGCATCTCGGCCGCGGTGAAGGACGCCGCCCGCCGTCTGCGCGGCGCCATCCTGCATCCGTTCCGCCGACGCGGACGCTGGCGACAACTGTCGCGGCACCCTTGGCTGCTGTTCGTGGGCGACAGCGCCGCGGACGTCCGTTCCTTGTTGCAGGCCGCTGCCGCCGCGCCGCATGCGCGCGAGCTGGCGAGAGCCAATGACACGCGGCCGTGGCACTGGTGGGTGTTTCGCGCGCTGGTGGCGATCGAGCCGGGTCCGCGGCTCTCCCATCCGCACGCCACCATCGGCGATGGCGATGCGCCGTGGTCGAAGGCGCTAGCCCTGCTGGCCAAGGAACGCCGCAAGCTTCCGCTGGATGGCATGGTGATCTGCATCGCTGCGCAAAGCCTGCGCGAGCCCGAAGGTGCCGTCGCCGCGCATGCCGATCGCCTGCATCGCCTCGCCGACGAGGCCACCCGCCGCCTGCAGCTGCAATTGCCGGTGTATGTGGTGGTGACCGGACTGGAAGCCCTGCCGGGGCATGCGGCGTTCCGCTCGGCACTACCCTCGTCGGTGTTTCGTCGCGTCCTGGGCTGGCGTCACGCCGCGGTGATCGAAGACGGCATCCTCGATGCGCGCGTGGAATCCCATGCCGACGCCGTATCCGATCGCCTGCTGGCGATCGCCCAGGCTGTGCTGGCGAGCGAGCGCGATCCACGTCGACGCCGCGAGGCCTTTGCGTTCCTGCAGTCGCTGTACGGTGTGCAGCGTGGTTTGCGCAGCTTCCTCGAACGTCTTCAGGCCAACGAAGTCCATGGCGAGCGCCGCCTGCACTGGCAGGGTCTGTACGTGACGGGCGGTTCGCGCAGTGATGCGCCCAACGGCGATTTCGTCGACGACTTGTTCAATCGCTTCCTGCCTGCCGACCGCGTGCTCGCGCGGCGCGTCGCTCCCAAAGGCTGAGCATTTCAGGCGGTGGTGGCGCGCGAAGCACTCCACGCCACCATCAGTGCTTCGCGCAGCTGTTCGGGCGACACCGGCTTGTAGAGCACGGGAATGCGTGCGGCCATGATTTCGCGCAGGCGGTCGCTGCGGGTTTCGCCGGTGATCAGCAAGCGCGCGAAGGGCGGGTTGCCGTCGATCTGGTAATGCGCGTCCAGGGCAGCCAACACATCCAGGCCGCTTTCGCCGTCGCGCAGGCGCAGGTCGGAAATCACGATATCCGGCGGCACGTTCCAGTCTTCCGCGGCCTGCAACGCCTGCACGCGATCCTCGGCCACTGCCACCTCGCAACCCCAGCTGCTCAACAGGTAACGGATGCCTGAGAGGATGGCGGGCTCGTCGTCGATCACCAGCACGCGCATGCCTGATACATCGGGTGAGGCTTCTTCGACGCTGGCCGCGATGTGCTGCGCGGGCACCTCGGGCAGGTGGAAGCTGAAGACGCTGCCACGGCCCGGCTTGGATTTGAGTTCCACCTGCGTGTCGAGCAATTCGGCCAGGCGTTGCACGGTGGCAAGGCCCAGGCCAAGTCCGCGGCGGCGACCGACATCGTGTTCGTTGCTGTGGCATTCGACCCGGTAGAACTCATCGAACACGCGCACCTGGTGCTCCGGTGCGATGCCGCTGCCGGTATCCCACACGTCCACCCGGGCGGTGCCATCCGCACGCTTGCGCGCCACCACCAGCACGCCACCGCGGCTGGTGTAGCGCAGGGCGTTGCTGACCAGGTTGTTGAGGATGCGCGAGAGCATGGTGCGGTCGCTGCGCACCCACAGGTCGGTGGTGCGCATGATCAGGCGCAGGCCGTGCTGCTCGGCGATCATGCGGAAATTGCGGCTGACTTCCTGGAACACCTGGTCGAGCGGGAACTCGGCAATCTCGATCTGCATGGCGCCGGTTTCCAGCCGCGACAGATCGAGCAGTTCGCTGAACAGGTGATCCAGTGCTTCGACGCATTCCTGGATGTGCGCGATGCGGTCCAGGCGCACCGGGTCGCGTTCGTCTTCGGCCAGCGACGATGAAAACAGGGTCAGCGCGTAGAGCGGCTGGCGCAAATCGTGCGATGCCGCCGCGAGGAAGCGAGCCTTGGCCACGCTGGCCGCTTCGAGCGCGGCGTTCTTGCGCGCCAGTTCCACCGTGGCGTGCTCGATCTCGCGTTCCATGCCGCGTTGCACGTCGAACAGCGCCATGGCGGCGCTGTTGAAGCCGCGCTGCAGTTCGCCGATCTCCGTCTGGTCGGTGACTTCCACTTCCACATGCCGGTCGCCGCGCCCCAGTTGATGCACGGCATCGACCAGGCGGCGCAGCGGGGCGCTGATCCAACGCGCGGCCTGCCACGCGATGATGGCAGCCACGAAGAGACTGATTACCAAGGCGACAAGCGCGTGGCGAAGACTGGCCTGCTGCATCGCAATCGCATCGCGCAGGCTCACGTCGACGACCACCGAGCCAAGCACGGGCTGTCCCGGGCGCTCGCTGTCGATCACGTCGCGCACCACGGTCAGGCCTTCGTTGTTGTCGGCGCCGCTGCGGCCGAGGCTGTCGGCCAGGATCTCGCCGTCGGCAGCGCGTATCTGCACGCGGGCGACATGCGGCAGGTCACTGATGGATTCGGCGATGCGCACCAGCTCGCGCCGCTGCATGTCGCGCAAAGGTGCCGCGGTGACCGAAGCGGCTTGCGTCGCGATGGCGTCGGCCGTGTTCTGTGCCATGCCGCGCAAGGTCATCACTTGCTGCGGCGCCAGCATGGCCACCAGCAAGGTGGCGGTGACCAGCGTCGGGATGAGCGTCACCAGGGCAAGCCGCTGCATCAGCGACGTGCGACGCCACCACTGCACTGTCCGGGAATTGACCCCTGCACCCATCACGTCCCCTTGCACGCTGCATGCGTCAGGCTGAGCCAGCCTAGCGCGATTTCTCGAGTCAGGCAGCAGGCCGACTGGGGGCCTCCGAACGGGCTATGGCGCTTGTCGGCCTTACTCTGGAGGATGGCCCGCCCTGCTCGGCAGGGCGGCTTTGTGGCGTCGGCTGGTAAAGCGTTCCACCAGCAGCGGGACCAGGGCCAGCACCGCAATGGCGCTCAGTGGCATCCATACGCCGCGCTGCATCAGCAGCTCCGGGCCGAAATGGCCGTTGCTCTGCGCCAGCGCCGCGCCAAGGCCGGCACCAATCGACGTCTCGAAGATCAGCGAGACCGTGCCGCCCAACCAGCTGGCGCCCATGAACAGCCACAGCGGACAGCGCAGCCATGCCAGCGCCACCGTGATCAGGCCAAACGGCGCGACCGGCACGAAGCGCAAGAACATGGTGTAGGCCACCGGATGCCGCTCGAAACCATGGTGCAGCTTGTCCACCAGGGCCGGCGGATGCTTGCTCCCTGCACCAAAGGCATAGCGGCTGGCGAGGAACAAAATCAGCGTGCCCAGGGTGAGCCCGATGGACGAGTAGATGCTGCCTTCCACCGCGCCAAAGGCGAAACCGCCGGCGATGATGATGATCACCGTGCCCGGGATGCCGGTGGACATGGCCAGGGTGAGCAGGCCGATGAAGGTGACGCGGCTAAGCCAAGGCGCCGTTGCGATCTCCTGGCGCAGCTGGTCCTGGTGCTGGACCAGCTGTTCCGGATGCAGCCGGTCCATCAGGCCGGAGCTGAACAGGGCGATGCCGGCCAATACCAGCAGGATCAGCGGAAGCGCGGCGCGCAGGCGGCTCAATAGTGCTGCCCACTCTGACCGTACGTTGCCAGCACGCTGCGCGCCTCGTCGCGAAGAATGTCGCGGCGCACGGCAATGCCGCGTTTTTCGAGCTCGCCGATCCAGTCGGCCGGCAGCGGGCCTTCGTCGAACTCGGTGAGTTCTTCCACGTCTTGCGCACGCGCACCGATCAGCAACTCATCCACGCCGGCCCACACGGTGGCGCCGTAACACTGGCAGCACGGCTGCGCGCTGGTGGCCAGCGCGTAGCGGCCGCCATCGGCATTGAGCCGGAACGCGGCAAGGCGCTGCTGCGCACTCATGTACGCCATCATTTCGGCGTGCGCGACCGAACAGGTCTGCGGCACCACGCGATTGACGCCCACCGAGATCACACGGCCTTGTCCA
>Ga0209672_100881_pt1 | contig 13706 bp, 11 predicted proteins | sample AraplaCol_mMS_r2_FD_184273 | JGI IMG/M metagenome (GOLD analysis project Ga0209672, IMG submission 184273) | Arabidopsis root microbial communities from North Carolina, USA - plate scrape CL_Col_mMS_r2 (SPAdes) (version 2) | ecosystem: Host-associated > Plants > Roots > Endosphere | place: USA...
AGCCATGCGCGCCGCAAAAAAGCCGGTTCAGGTCGTCGTCGAGATAGCGGCGTGCCGCGCGCATCGCTTCGATGTTGCCCAATACGACGAGGAGCCGGCATGCCAGCGGCAGCGCACCGCGCGCAATGTCGGCCACCATCCGGGAGAGGAGCTCGATCGGCGCGGTTTCGTCACCGTGCAGGCCGGCGGACACGACGACGCTTGTGGCAGGGCGTACATCCATCCCGCGATCGGCATCAAAGCGCGGACCCGGCTCGAACCGCAGCAAACCTGCTCCGAGCCACTCGAAGCGCACACCGTTCGCGCATTCTCCCGAGGTACGGCCGGCTGCGGGCTGCCTATCGGCAAGCGTGAACGCTAGAAAGTCAGCGAGAAAATCGGGAGGCTCGATCATGGTGGGCAGCACGTCAGCGCTGGAAGTCGTAAAGCGAACCGAGGCCAAGGATTTGCGTCAGCTCGTCGAGCGCCGTGCGCGATTCGTCGAGCAACTTCGGATCCGCGAGATCGGCCGGTGCGAGCCGGTCGCGATAGTGCTTGCCGATCCATGCGTCGAGCCGTTCGAACAGCGCATCGTCAATCCAGACGCCCGCATTGGCGGCTGCCTGCTCCGCAGCATCGAGCACGACGCGCAAGCGCAGACACGCCGGACCTCCCCCGTTCTTCATGCTCTCGCGCAAATCGAAGACGAGCACCTCCGAGATGGGTCCGCCTGAGCTCGCGAGATCGTCGAGATACGCTGCCACGCGCGGGTTTTCGCGGCATTCCTGCGGCACCACCAGGACATCGCGGCCGTCGGGACGCGTCAGCAATTGACTGTTGAACAGATACGACGACACCGCATCCGCCACGTTCACGCGCGCATCCGGCACCTCGATGACATTGAATTGCGCGCCAAGACCAGAAAGTTGCGCACGCAACCGATCGTAAACGTCCCGCTGATCGACGAATGCCAGCTCATGGCAAAAAAGCGTTTCGCGGTTGCCGACGGCAATGACGTCGTTATGGAAGACACCCGCATCGATGACCTCGGGATTTTGCTGCGCATAGACGGTGGCTGCATCGGCAAGACCGTGGCGCTGCGCGACGGCGCGGCTTGCCTCGAACGTTTGCCGCGCCGGGTAACGCACGGGCTCGGGGCCGCGCCGGTATTCGCTGCGTCCGTAGACGAAGAATTCCACGCCGCGCTCGCCGTATTGCGCGCAAAAGCGCGTATGGTTGGCGGCGCCTTCATCGCCGAGCGCCGGCGTGCCCGGTAGTGCCTCGTGCACGACGAAGTGCTTTTCGTCGGCGAAGACCGCCCGCAGCGTTCGGCGGGTCGCCTCGTGTTCGATGGCACGGTGCAGCTTGCTCGTCAGATTGGCCGGCGTGAAGTGCAGGCGGCGATCGGCCGTATCGGCGGACGGGCTCACGGTCGCGGCATTGGCCGTCCACATCGCCGAAGCGGAGCTCGCGGCGGCGAGCAACTCGGGCGCGTCTTTTGCCGCGCGGTCGATGACGCGCGCATCCGAACCGGAAAAGCCGAGCTCGCGCAAAAGACGCAGCGAAGGCCGCTCTTGCGGCGGCAACACCCCCTGCAGGAAACCGAGATCGGCGAGCTGCTTCATCTTGCGCAGCCCCTGCTTGGCCGCGGCGAGCGGATTGGCGACCGATTTCTCGTTCGTCTGCGACGCAACGTTGCCGAACGAAAGTCCCGCGTAGTTGTGCGTCGGACCTACGAGTCCATCGAAGTTGGCTTCCCGTGCTTGCATCGTCGATCCCTGATCGTTCAGTCGTTCAATCGTTTGCTCGTGCGGCCTATCGCTTCAATCGTTCGAAGCCTGGTCAAAGCGAAGTCCGGGCGACACGCCCGCGGGCATCGCAAGCTGCGTACTCTCGACCGACGCCATCGGATAGGCGCAGTAGTCCGCCGCATAAAAGGCACTCGGACGGTGATTGCCCGAGCGCCCGGTGCCCCCGAAAGGCGCGGCCGACGATGCGCCGTTAGTCGGCCGATTCCAGTTCACGATGCCTGCGCGGATCGTGCGGCTGAAGTGCTCCCATGCGCGCACGTCGTCCGCAAGCAGGCCCGCCGAGAGCCCGTAGACCGTATCGTTCGCACGCTCGATCGCCTCGTCGAGGCCCGTATACCGGATGATCTGCGCGAGCGGGCCGAAGTGCTCTTCGTCCGGTAGATCGCGGACCGCGCTGACATCGAGAATCGCGGGATTCACGAAGCCGAGCGCCGGATCGCGTTGCGTCATGGCGATCAGAGGCCGCGCCCCGGCCGCCACCAGCCGCTCCTGCGCGGCGACGAGCTTCGCAGCCGCGCGCGCCGAAATCACCGCTCCCATGAAGGGCTGCGGTTCGGCATCGTAAAGGCCATAGACGATGCGCGAGGTAACCTCGGCAAAACGCGCCAAAAAACGCTCGCCAAATTCTCCGTGCGGCACGAAGATACGGCGCGCACAGGTGCAGCGCTGCCCCGCCGAAAGAAACGCCGATTGAATCGTGTGATGTACGGCCGCGTCGACGTCTTCCACCTCGGCGACGACCAGTGGATTGTTGCCGCCCATCTCGAGCGCGAGCACGATTTCGGGCCGTCCACCGAACTGCTTGTGCAGCAGCGTGCCGGTATCGGAGCTGCCGGTGAAAAAAAGACCGTCGATCTGCCGATGATTGGCCAGCGCGATACCGGTCTCTTTCTCGCCTTGAACGAGGTTGAGCACGCCCGCGGGCAATCCGGCTTCACGCCAGAGCTCGACCGTAGCCTGCGCCACTGCGGGCGCGAGCTCCGACGGCTTGAACACGACGGTATTGCCCGCGATCAGGGCCGGCACGATATGTCCGTTCGGCAGGTGCCCGGGGAAGTTGTACGGCCCAAACACGGCAACGACACCGTGCGGACGATGCCGCAGCACAGCCACACCATCGGCGATCGGCGTACGCTTTTCGCCGGTGCGCTCGTGATAGGCCGTCACGGAGATATCGACCTTCGCCGCCATCGCGGCCACTTCGGTACGCGCTTCCCAGAGCGGCTTGCCCGTCTCGCGTCCGATCGCATGCGCAAGCGTTTCCTTTTGTTCGACGAGGCGCGCGGCGAACCGGCGCACGATCTCGCATCGCGCCTCGAGCGGCATCGCCGACCACGGCCCGAACGCGCGGCGCGCACTCGCGACGGCGCGCTCGACGTCGGCCTCGAGCGCGCTATGCCCTTGCCAGACGACGGCCCCCGTGCCGGGGTTGTGCGACGCGAAGCGCGGCCCATTGGCCTGCGCCCACTCGCCTTCGATGAAAAGTTCGCTCATGACGGTTGACTCTGCTTGGTATGGGAGGAGACGAGCACGCGCACCGGGTCGCCTTCGCCTACGAGCAGGGCAGCGGCGTCGTCGGCCGACAGGCGCATGACACCGCCTTCGGGCTCCCCCGGCGCGAAGCCGACACGAAAATCCGCGAGCAGCGTGTTCGATACCAGCGACCGAGGCGTGCTGTCGCGCGGCGCCCCCGCGCTGGCCGTCCCGGCTCGCGACGGATCGGACGATCCGGCCGGACCGATGGCGACAGGCATTACGACACTCTCGCGCACGGTTCGCAAATCGTTGATGTGGCATTCGAGCACCGGGCCTGCGTCGAAGATATCGACGTGGCACTGATAGCGAAGCCCTTCGGCTTCGAGCATCTTGCGCGCGGGTGCCGTATCGCGATGGGTCAGGCCGATGACTTTTTGGGCGTCCTCGGGCAGCAAATCCGCGTACACGGGATAGCGCGGCATCAGTTCGGCGAGAAAGGACTTGCGCCCGTGCGCGCTCAGATAATCGGCCGCGTTGAAGTCGATCTGATAAAAGTGCGAGCCCACCGCGCGCCAGAACGGCGAAGTCCCGTCGGCGTCGAAATGACCGCGCAGCTCGGCACACAGGCGCTCCGGAAACCGGTCGCGAAATTGCGCCATGAACATGAAGCGAGAACGCGACAACAGGCCGCCCACACCATGTGCGCGATAACGCGGCGACAGAAACAGCGAGCACACCTCCGCATAGCCCGTGAGGTCGTGCGAGATGTTGAGCAGCGACATCTTCGTCCACACGCCGAGCTCCTGGCTCGCATGCACGACGGTGCTCACGCGATAGTTGTAAAACGGCTGCTCGAGGCCAACCTGCGTCTCGATTCCGCACACGCCGGCAACATCGTTCGTGGCCGTATCCTCCATCACGAAGAAGTAGCCCGCTTCATGCGGCGCGGCGTGTCCTTCCATCGTCCGCTTCGATCGTTCGATGCGTGCGGCGAGCGCCTCCCGATCGGGCTTGAACGTCGTCAAACCGGGTCCGGTCTCCTGCGCGAGCGCCACGACCGCATCGAGGTCCGTGGTCTTGACAGCGCGAACGACGATCATCGGCGAACTCCCGTGTGAGTGGCACGCAAGGCGGCCGTCTCGCCATCGAGATCAGCCCGCGCGTCCGTGGTTGCGGTTTCATCGTCGGGCTGGCGATGCAACGGCACGCAACGCACGGCGTCGCCCGCAACGGCGCCGAGCAGAGACCGAACCGACGATGCGAGCGGCGCCTGCGCATCGCGCGCCACCGGCAACTCCGCCAGCGCGCACCGAAACTCGCCGGCCCGGTTGTTCGCGACCAGATAAGTCGTCGCGCCGGCGGCTTCCATCTCGGCTTCGGACGCACCCTCGGCCACCTCGCGTATCACGCGCGTCTCGTTGCTGCGCACGCACGCACTGCGATCGACTTGCGCGGTCAACACGGGGCCCGCATCGAAGATATCGACGAAACGATCGGGCTCGAAGCCCTCTTCCAGATGGATGTCGTAGGCAAGCAAGCTCTTGCCATTGGGCTCGCCGAGCACGCGCTGGGCCGCTTCGGGCAAGAGCGGTACATAAAGCGGATAACTCGGCATGACTTCGGCAATGAAGGTGCGGCTGCGGCCGCCCGAAATCTTTTCGACCTCGGCGAAATCGCGCGCGAAAAACTTGCGTCCCACCGCCTCCCAGAACGGCGACGTTCCCGCTTCGTCGGTCACACCGAGCAGCAGCGAGAAGACTTCCGAAGTAAAACGCCGGCGATTCGCCGCGACATACATCATCCGCGCGCGCGACAGCAGATGCGCGCGCGCATCGCCCGGGACCGACGGGTCGAGGTAGAAGCCCGCGAGCCGGCTCTTGCCGGTCAACTCATGCGACATCGTCAACGCGTGAATCTTGCGATTGACGTGCAGCTCGCGCGAAGCATGAATGAGCGCGTCGTTGCGAAAAACGTAGAACGGCTCCGCATAGCCCGCGGCGGCCACGATGCTCGATGTGCCGAGCAGCTTGCCGCTCGACGCATCCTCGAGCACGAAGAGGTAGAACTCTTCGCCCGGGAAGTCGACTTCGGCGCGAAACGAATCCTCGGACAGCGCAATGCGCGCCTCGAGCGCATGGCGGTCGTGCGGCAGCGAATGCAGCACGGGCCGCGCGGCGCGCGCCATCTGTTCGAGCGCGTCGAGATCGGACAGTCTTCCTGGGCGTACGAAGAGCATCATCGTTCCATTCGGTGGCGGATGCGGTGATAAACGTTGCGGCACATTCTGCAACTCGAGCGGCGTGCGGACAGGCCCGATATCAACGGGCCGGCGCGTCGGCCGCCGCGATGGTCTCTTCAACCGCTTTTTCGAGGCGCGCGAGACCTTCTTCGAGCTCGGCATCGCTGATGATCAACGATGGCGCGAAGCGCAGCACGTTGGGCCCGGCGATTAGCAGCATCACCCCATGCCGCGCGGCAGCGTTGACGAAGTCCTTGGCGCGTCCCTCGAATGCCGGGACGAGTTCGGCCCCGATCAGGAGTCCCTTGCCGCGAATCTCCTTGAAGAGCCCGAACCGCTTGCCGATCGCATCGAGCCGTGCCGTCAGCGCGGCGCCGCGGCGCTTCACGCCGTCGAGCAGCGCCGGATCGCTGACCAGTTCGATGACCTTGTCCGCAATCGCCGCACCGAGCGGGTTGCCGCCGTACGTCGTGCCGTGCACGCCGACCTTGAAATGCGCGGCGATGTCCTTCGTCGTCAGCATCGCGCCGATCGGAAAACCGTTGCCCAGCGCTTTCGCCGTCGTGAGGATATCGGGCGTCACGCCGGTATCCATGTAGGCGTAGAGATGGCCGGTGCGGCCCACGCCCGTCTGCACTTCGTCAAAAATGAGCAGCGCCCCATGGGCGTCGCACGCCTCGCGCAACGTCCGCAGGAACGCCGGATCGGCGGGAATCACACCGCCCTCGCCCTGAATCGGCTCGACAATCACTGCGCAGGTCTTCGGGCCGATTGCGTCGCGCGCCGCCTCGATATCGTTGTACGGCAAATGAACGATACCGGCCGGCACCGGACCGAAACCTTCCGCATACTTCGGTTGGCCGCCGACGCTCACGGTGAAGAGCGTGCGGCCATGAAACGACTGCGCGAACGAGACGATCTCGGTCTTGTCGGCGCCATGGCGCTCGAGCGCGGCCCGGCGCGCCAGTTTGAGCGCCGCTTCATTGGCTTCGGCGCCCGAATTCGCAAAGAACGCGCGTTCGGCGAACGTCAGCGCCTCGAGCCGGCTGGCGAGCCTCAGCACAGGCTCGTTCGTATAGGCGTTGCTGACGTGCCAGAGCGTCTCGCCCTGCTCGCGCAGCACGCGCACGAGTTCGGGATGCGTGTGGCCGAGCGCCGTCACCGCGATGCCCCCCGTAAAATCGATGTACTCGCGCCCTTGCGTGTCCCACACGCGCGAGCCGGCCCCACGCACGGGCACGAAAGACGCGGGTGAAAAGACGGGCACCATGACGTCGTCGAACGTCTGGCGGTTCACAGCGAAATCGTTCATGGCCAATCCTCGTTAGGGTAGTTCAGCGCCGCATTACGACTGCAGATACCGCTAGTGTAGGAAACGTTCGCGTTCGCGTCTTGCGCACCCGCGACGTGATTTATCGGGGTTCGCCGCGCGCGGGGCTCACATCCGCATCGGGCGGCTCGATCAATGCGCCCGCGCGAGGCTCGACCGCAAACGGCGCACCCGCGCCATGCTGTCGCGCAATCCAGTTGCGGCGCTCTTCGCGCGGCGTGAGCCCGAACCGCTCCCGATAGGCATTCGAAAAATGCGCGGCCGACGAAAATCCACATGCGAGGCTCACCTGCACGATCGATTTGCTGGACCGCTGCAGTTGTAGGCGTGCCTTGGTCAGACGAAGGCCCAGGTAGTACTTCGACGGCATGGCGCCGAGATATTGCTTGAAGAGCCGCTCGAGCTGGCGGCGCGAGATACCGACGAGCTCGGCAATTTCGTCGGTCGTCAGCGGATCTTCGACGTTCGCTTCCATCAGATGCAATGCGTCGTTGAGCCGCGGATGGCGCTCGCCCGGCGCCGTCACATGCGGGATGCGCTGCCGCTCCTCGCCCGCGCGCAGTACACCGAGACCCAGCGTATCGGCAATGCGCTCGGCCAGCTCGGGCCCCTGCTCACGAGCGATCATCGCGAGCATGAAGTCGGCGCTGGCCTGTCCGCCCGCGCAGGTCGCGCGATCGCGGTCGATTTCGAAGATCTGCTGCGTCACGATCGAGCGCTCGAACTGCTCCGTGAACTGCTGATAGGTCTCCCAGTTCACGCTCACGCGGTAACCTGAGAGCTGGCCCGCCATGGCCAGCCACCAGACGCCGTGGTGGATAGCGCTCACGAGCGGGGTGCGCTGGCCCACGCGGGCGAGCGATGCGAGAAAGAGCCGGTAATCCGCGAACTGCTGAAAGCGCTCGGTGACGACGATGAGCCAATCGCAGGCAATGCCATCGCCGAATGCGCTATCGGCCGGCAGCGTGGCCCCCCCGGCGAGCGGCACAGGCCGGCCGTCCCATGAACAGATCTGCCAGCGATAAAGCAGGCGACCGTCTATTTCGTTCGCGAGACGCAGCGTATCGACAATGGGCGCCAAGCCCGACATCGAAACGGGCGGCAACGCGACAATTGCCACCGCGGTCGCACGGGACGCGCCGGATGCGCTCGGCAGGGACTGCATGCCCGGGCCTACTTGAGGCTACCCGACAGAAACTGCCGCAGCCGCTCGCTTTGGGGTGTGGCGAGCACGGTGGACGGATCGCCCTGCTCCTCGGTCCTGCCCTGGTGCAAAAACATGACGTGGTTCGACACATTGCGCGCGAATCCCATCTCATGCGTCACGACGATCATCGTGCGGCCTTCCTCGGCCAGCTTTTGCATGACTTTGAGCACTTCGCCCACCAGTTCGGGATCCAGTGCCGAAGTCGGCTCATCGAAGAGCATGACGTCCGGGTTCATGGCGAGCGCACGCGCGATCGCCACGCGTTGCTGCTGCCCACCCGACAGGTGCGACGGATACTGTTTTTCGAGCCGGGGTGCGAGGCCGACCTTCTCGAGATAGGTCCGCGCGCGTTCCTCGGCATCGCGCCGCGATAGCCCCAGCACGTGAACCGGTGCTTCGACGACGTTTTCGAGCACCGTCATGTGCGCCCACAAATTGAAGTGCTGAAACACCATGGCGAGCTTCGTGCGCATGCGCTGCAACTGCTTGTGATCGGCCACTTCGAGATTGCCCGAACGGTCGGCGCGCGTGCGCACTGCTTCTCCATCGACGACGATCTGCCCGGCATTCGGCCGCTCGAGAAAGTTGATGCAGCGCAAGAACGTGCTCTTGCCCGAGCCGCTGGCGCCGATGATGCTGATGACGTCACCGGCCTTGGCTTCGAGCGTCACGCCCTTGAGCACTTCGTTGTCGCCATAGCGTTTGTGGATGTCGAGTGCCGCGAGCTTGACGGCCGTGGATGGGGATGTCGCTTGAAGCACCGTGCTCTCCTCGAGTAATTCAACGGCGGCCGACCGCGAGGTACGCCAGCCAGTGCTGTTCGGCTCGTCTGAACAGCGCGACGAGTGCGAACGATACCGCAAGATAGATCAATGCGGCGATACCGAATGCCTGAAACGACATGTAGGTCGCCGAGTTCGCGTCGCGCGCAACCTTGAGTACGTCAGGTACGGTGGCGGTAAATGCGATCGTCGTCGCGTGCAGCATCAGGATGACTTCATTGCTGTAAAGCGGCAACGCGCGACGCAACGCCGACGGCAAGACGATGCGCCGATACATCGTGAAGCGGCTCATGCCGTAGGCGCGCGCAGCCTCCACTTCACCGTGCGAGATCGCACGGATCGCACCGGCGAAGATCTCGGTGGTATAGGCGCCTGTGTTGAGGCCGAACGCAAGGATGGCGCAGTGCAGGCCGCTGCGGAAGAATTCGTTGAATGTGGGATGGGCGCGCACACACTCGAGGCTGTAAAGGCCCGAGTAGATGAGCAGCAACTGCACGTATAGGGGCGTGCCGCGAAAGACGTAGGTATAGCACCGCACCGGCAGCGACACCCAGCGATTGTCCGATACGCGCGCGACGGCAAGCGGCACCGCCATCGTAAAGCCGATCGCGAGCGAGGCGACGAGCAGCCAGAGCGTCATCGCCAAACCCGATGCGCCATGCCCGTCCCAATAGAGAAACGCCCGACCGAATTGGGAAAGGATATCGATCATAGCTCTGCCTTGCGTACGCCAAGGGAATAACGCTTGTCGAGCCAAATCAGCGCGACATTGGACACGGTGGTGATCGCCAGATAGATGAGCGCGGCAACGAGAACGAAAAAGAACATATTGAACGTGCTCTTGCCGGCATCCTGCGCGGCCTTGACGACGTCGGCCAGGCCGATGATCGAGACGAGCGCGGTTGCCTTGACGAGGACCTGCCAGTTATTGCCGATGCCCGGCAGCGCGAAGCGCATCATCTGCGGAAAGAGAATGCGTGCGAACACGCGCGCGCCGCCCATGCCATAGGCCATGCCGGCTTCGAGCTGGCCGCGCGGAACGGCCAGAAACGCGCCGCGAAACGTCTCGGTGAAATAGGCGCCATAGATGAAACCGAGCGTCAGCACGCCCGCGGCGAACGGATCGATATCGATCTGCTCGAGGCCGATCGCATCGGTTAGGTGATTGACCGCGATTTGAATACTGTAAAAGAGCAACAGCATCAGCACGAGGTCGGGCACCGAGCGAATCAAGGTCGTATAAGCAGTGGCCGCGCCCGAGACGACCGGCCGACGCGAGAGCTTGGCGAGCGCACCGGCGAGACCGAGCAGCACCGCCACGGCGAGCGAGAGCACTGACAACTCGATCGTCTTCAGCGTGCCCGCGAGCAGCACGGGTCCGAAACCGTAGAGAAACACGCGCGTCTCCGTGAGAGGAATGGTGCGGATCCTCGCAAGCGAAAAATCTTTCCGCAAACGCGCGACGGCATCTTGCTGCAACGCAGCATTACGGTTATCGAGACCGTCGGTCCCCGCCCTGTCGCGGTGGCGCCGTTGCTGTTGGGAGCCACTCGGCACCGCTCGGGAAGAATTGCGAAAACTTCGCGTCGCATTTTCGATATTTGGCGTCGCGACGCGCGTACCCCCGCGGCCTACCGGACGAGGTTGCGCCCGCGCGAAAGCTCGGCCCACTGCCATGATGCAAGCGCCGCACAGCCGAAGACGACCTCGCGCATACGCTTGACCAACGCAAGCGACAGCGCGACTTCGCGATCGACGCCGAACATCTGCGCAAGCAGCACCACGGCGGCCTCCTGGACGCCCAGCCCGGCGGGCACCATGAACGCGGCATGCCGCACCGCCTGCGTCAGCGCTTCGATGGCAATCGCACCGCCGATCGATACAGGATGACCGAGTAACGCAAGGGCCCAATACGTCTCGAGCGCGCCGAGCACATATCCGCCGAGCTGCCAGGCGAACGCCCTCACGAGCACGCCGGTTTGCCGCATCAGCGCATCGATCTCCTCATCGAGCCGCTTGCCGTCGATGCCTTGCAGCAGCCGGTGCTCGCTGCCGAGCGCACGCGCGGCGAAACGTTCGATCGCATGAAAAACGCCACCGCGGCGCACGAGAGCAATGGTCACGAACGGCAGCGGCAGCGACATCGCGAGAGCAAGCGCGACTGTCTTCGCACCCACGCCGCCCGTCGACGCAAAAATCAGTACGAGGCCGAGCGCCGCAAACGCGTACTGCACGGCGATGGTAATCAAGACCTCGACGATCACCGACGCACTGACGCGAGACGCATCGCTCACATACCAGCGTGCGAGCCGAATGCCGACGATTTCTCCACCCACGCCGACCACGGGCAGCAGCCGGCTCACCGCCTCGCGAACCATTGCGACCCACCAAAGGAAAACGAGCGGCACGCGCCCTCGCATCAGCAACTGCCACGCGCGCGCATCGAGTAATAGCGGCAGCGCATGAAACGGCACGAGCCAGAGCAACGCGAAACCGGCCTGCCCGACGATGTGCACGACGTCACCCGCTCCGTTGCGGACGACGAGCGCAATCAGGATGGCAATGCCCACGGGCCAGCCGGCCCACTTGAACCACTTCGTCATGGCTGGCGGCCTTGCTCGGCACTCGCATGGGCGACGCGCGCAGCGCCCGCGTTGCAAACATCGGCGAACCCGCCCCGGGGAATGCCCGCCATCGCGGCCGCCACCCGCGGCGAAACGAGCGCGGCCAATTCGTCCGCATGGCGATAGGCGTGCATCGAAGGACTGATCGGTTCCTGACCCGGATGACCCGGCTCCGCAGGATGGCAATAAATCTCGCCGATGCCGTCGGGCAATGCGGCCAGCGCGTCGAGCATGACCGCCTCGTCCATGCCGCCCGTGTGAGCGATACCGACGACGTAATCGTTATGCGCGACGCCCGCGCGGCGAAGCCGCGAGCGCATCAGTGCGATCCAGGGCGCAAGCCACCAGGGCGCGTGCGCCTCGAACGGCAGACGAATCGCAGCAAGCCCGTAGTCGCGGCCGATGGAGAGAACGAGGGACAGCACCGTCGGATGCACATGGAAATGCTTATGCGCGTTGACGTGATCGAGCGTCAGCCCGGTTGCCGCAAAGGCCTCGAACTGAGCCCGAATTTCGCGTGCGAGCTGCGCGCGTACGGCGGGCAGGAAAAAGAAGCGAAAGCCGTCGCGCACCATCGCGTCGCCGAACCGGCCACCCGCACCGACGAGCGCGGGAATCTCGGCGGCCGGCAACGTCGCCGGTCCGTCCGCGAGCACGAGATGCAGGCCCACGCGCAGCCCGGGCATCCGGCGCGCGCGCTCGACGGCGTCGTGTGCCGCGGGGGCGCTGACCATCAGGCTTGCGCTCGTCAATACCCCCTCGCGATGTGCGCGTTCGACGGCCCGGTTCACGCGCTCATCGAGACCGAAATCGTCGGCCGTGACGATCAGTGAGCGCGCGGCGAAACGAGACACCGGGTTACGTCCCTACGAAAGTGAGGCTCACGCCTCGTGTGCGCGCAGGAAGCGGAAAAATTCGACGCCTTCGCGCAGGCGCCGCTTCATCATGTCCCAGCTCGTCAGCATTTCGCGCACGATCTCCCAGATCTTCGAGGGGCGGAAGTAGAACTCCTTGTAGAACGCCTCGAGGTGGTGATAGATCTCATCGCGCGACAGATGCGGGTAGCCAATCGCCGCGAGCTGCACGCCTTCGTTACTGACGAGGTTGATGACCTTGTTCTCTTCGAGCCAGCCGTTTTCAACGGCTTGCTTGTAGAGCGTCGTACCAGGATAAGGCGCGGCCAGCGAGACCTGGATCGTGTGCGGATTGATTTCCTTCGCGTACTCGATGGTCTTGCGGATCGTCTCCTTCGTCTCGCCGGGCAAGCCGAGGATGAAGGTGCCGTGAATCATGATGCCGAGCTTCTTGCAGTCAGCGTTGAAGCGCCGCGCGAAATCGGTACGCACGCCCTTCTTGATGTTGACGAGGATCTGATCGTCACCCGACTCGTAGCCGACCAGCAGCAAGCGCAGACCGTTTTCCTTCATGACCTTGAGCGTCGAATACGGCACGTTGGCCTTCGCGTTGCACGACCAGGTCACGCCGAGCTTGCCGAGCCCGCGCGCGATCGCTTCGGCACGCGGCGTGTCGTCGGTGAAGGTATCGTCGTCGAACATGATTTCCTTCACTTCGGGCATGTTGTCGCGGATCCACTTCACTTCCTCGAGCACGTTGTCGACCGAGCGCGTGCGATAGCGGTGGCCGCTGACCGTCTGCGGCCACAGGCAGAACGTGCAGCGCGACTTGCAGCCGCGCCCCGTGTAGATCGAGACGTACGGGTAATTCAGATAGCCGATGAAGTAGTTGTCGATCTTCAGATCGCGCTTATAGACAGGTGCGACGAACGGCAGCGCGTCCATGTTTTCGAGGATCGGGCGCGCTTCGTTGTGCTCGATCGAGCCGTCCTTCGCGCGCCAGCTCAGTCCCTTGATCTCGGGGAACGGCTTGCCTTCGGCGATTTCCTTGCAGGTGAAATCGAACTCCTCGCGGCAGACGAAATCGATCGCGTCCGTTGCCGTGAGCGAGTTGTGCGGATCCACCGCCACCTTCGCGCCCACCATGCCGATCAGCACCGACGGCTTGCGCTTTTTCAAGTCCTGCGCAAAAAGCGCATCGGTTGGAAACGAAGGCGTGCTCGTATGAATGAAGACAACGTCGTATTGCTCGGCGATGTCGAGCGATGCCTGTACCGACAGTCCGTCGGCCGGCGCATCGACCACGCGGCTGTCGGGCACGAGCGCCGCCGGCTGAGCGAGCCACGTGGGATACCAGAACGAGCGGATCTCGCGCTTGGCCTGATAGCGCGATCCGGCTCCGCC
>Ga0209672_100884_pt1 | contig 13676 bp, 9 predicted proteins | sample AraplaCol_mMS_r2_FD_184273 | JGI IMG/M metagenome (GOLD analysis project Ga0209672, IMG submission 184273) | Arabidopsis root microbial communities from North Carolina, USA - plate scrape CL_Col_mMS_r2 (SPAdes) (version 2) | ecosystem: Host-associated > Plants > Roots > Endosphere | place: USA...
GGCGCGCTGTACAACATGGCGGCACGCGACGCCAAGCTCGCGGCGGCGATTGCGCGCGCTGTCCACGATTTCAATCCGTCGCTGTGTCTGTTCGGCCTGGCCAACTCGGCGCTGATCGATGCCGGGCTGGCTGCCGGCATCCCGGTGGCGGCCGAAGCGTTTGCCGATCGTCGCTATCGCGCCGATGGCTCGCTGCAACCACGGCGCGAACCCGACGCCGTAATCCAGGAAGGCGACGAGGCGATTGCCCAGGCGATGGCGATGGCACGCGAAGGTCAGGTGCGCGCCGTGGACGGCAGCATCGTCTCCCTGCAGGCCGACACCTTGTGCGTGCATGGCGATGGCGAACACGCGGTGGCCTTCGCACGTCGATTGCGCGCTGCGCTGGAAGCGGCCGACATCGGCATCGCCGCACCGCATGCCACCGGGGTGCACGCATGAATTATTGGCCGCTGCTGGGTGTCGCGGTCATCGTCATTGGCTTTGCGCTGCGCTTCAACGCCGTTCCCGTGGTGGTGTGCGCCGCCCTGGTCAGCGGCCTGCTCGCCGGCTTGCATCCCGCCGACCTGCTGGCGCTGCTGGGCAAGAGCTTCGTGTCTTCGCGCATGCTGTTGATGTTTGTGCTCACCCTGCCCGCGATCGGCCTGCTCGAACACGCCGGCTTGCGCGAGCACGCCCAGCAATGGATGAACCGCTTGCGCGGCTTCACGCTGGCCCGGCTCTTGATCGGTTACCTGTTCATACGCGAAGTGCTCGCCATGTTCGGACTCACCGGCGTCGCCGGCGCCGCACAAACGGTACGCCCGCTGCTGGCGCCGATGGGCGAGGCTGCCGCCGAGAAGATCAAACCTGACCTGAGCGATGCCGAGCGCGATGAAGTGCGTGCTGTCGCTGCCGCCACGGACAATATCGGCCGCTTCTTCGGCGAGGATGTCTTCATCGCGTTGGGCGCCGTGCTGCTGATCCAGGGTTTCTACGCCCAGCACGGCATCGACCTCACGCCGCTGGCCATCGCACTATGGGCGCTGCCCACGGCCATAGCCGCCTTTGTGATCCAGTCGGTGCGCGTGTGGTTGTTCCAGCGACGCCTGCAACGGCGCGCGGCACTGGCCCGCGTTGAGGCGGACGCCTGAGCATGCTGCGCATCGAATACGCGTACTGGCTGATTGCGGCTTTCTTGCTTTACACGGCGTGGCGTAACGCGGGGGAGCGACAGTTCGCCCGCGCCAGCTTCTGGGCGCTGCTGGGCCTACTGTTTGCCGGTGGCGACCTGGTGCTGGCGCAGCAGAAGGCAGGCAACGCCCTGCCTGCACAGATCGCCGGGTGCATGGTGATCGCGTTGGCGCTGCTCGCACCGTTGCTTCGCCGCCGGGCGCATCCGGAAACGGCGAGCGCGTCGGCACGCGTGGCGTCTGCCCTGCGCCTTGGCCACAAGCTGTTCGTGCCAGCGCTGCTGATTCCGCTGGTGACCTTGCTGGTGGCCTTGTTCGGCGAACATCTTTCCATCGGCGGATACGCCCTGTTCGCCAAGCCGCAGATGACCCTGACCGGACTGACGCTGGCCTGCGTGCTCGCACTGTTCGCTGCAGCGCGCGTGGCGCAGGCGCCGCTGCATCAGGGCGTGTCCGAGGGTCGGCGACTGCTCGATGCGATCGGCTGGGCGGCGCTGCTGCCGCTATTGCTGGCCGCGCTGGGCGAAGTGTTTACGCAGAGCGGCGTGGGCGCGGCGATCTCGGCGCTGGCGCAGATGATCCTGCCCGAAGGCAACGCCTTCCTATGCCTGCTGGTGTTCTCGCTGGGCATGGTGTTGTTCACCGTGATCATGGGCAATGCGTTCGCCGCGTTCCCGGTGATGATGGCCGGCATCGGCCTGCCGCTGCTGGTGCAGCGTTACGGCGCCAACCCGGCCATCCTCGGCTCCATGGGCATGTTGTGCGGCTATTGCGGCACCTTGCTCACGCCGATGGCCGCCGACTACAACCTGGTGCCGGCGGCACTGCTGGAGCTGCGCAATCCCTATGGGGTGATCCGCGCGCAGGCATGGAGCGCTGCCAGCGTCTTCGTCGCCACCTTCGTCATCATGTGGCTGTTGGTGTTCCGCTGACGCCGCACGACTTGAGATACCGCCATGAGCCAACCGCGCATCCTGCTGACCGGCTTTACGCCGTTCGGGAATGAAGACATCAATCCGTCGTGGGAAGCCGTGCGCGCGCTCGACGGCAAGCACATCGCTGGCCATCGCGTGGTGGCCCGGTTGCTGCCGACGGCCTTCGCCGATTCGCAGCGCGAGCTGGCGCTGGCCATCGACGAGGTGCAGCCCAAGCTGCTGCTGGGCGTCGGCCAGGCCGGAGGACGCAGCCGGCTGTCGATCGAACGGGTGGCGATCAATGTGCAGGACGCCCGCATTGCCGACAACACCGGTGCACAGCCCATCGACACGGCGATCGTTGAGGATGGTCCCGCGGCATACTTCAGCACACTGCCAATCAAGGCCATGCTCAAGGCACTGCTCGCCGAAGGGCTGCCGGCCGAAGTATCCAATACGGCAGGCACCTTCGTGTGCAATCACGTGGCGTATCTGATGCTCCACCTGGCCGAGCAGCATCGCGGATTGCGCGCGGGCTTTATCCACATTCCCTACCTGCCCTCGCAGGCGGCGCGTTTTCCGAACGCGCCCAGCATGAGCAAGGACGACGTGGTGCGCGCCCTGTCCATCACCCTGGAGGTGGCTGCGACGCAGCACACCGATGAACGATACGGCGCCGGCACACTCGACTGAGCCGGGCGCCGCGGGCGCAAAAAAAGAGGGCCTGGCAAGACGCCAGGCCCTTAGCGGGGAGTTGCTGGTAAATCAGAGCTTGAAGTGCGCTTCCATCATGAACTCGCGGCCGCTCACGTATTCGTTCGCCAGCTGCGTGGTGCCGGGACCGAAGTACTGCATGTACTTGGAGTTCAGCAGGTTGAGCATGTTGAGCGTGACCGAGAAGTTCTTGTTGAACTGGTAACCCGCCGAGGCGTCCAGTTCCTTGAAGCTGCCGGTGTAGGAATCGGGCGCGCCTGCCACGTAGCCGCCGGCCAGGTACTCGCTGCGCCAGTTGTACGAAATGCTGGCGGTATACGGGCCCTTTTCGAAGTACGGAGCCACCGTGTACGAGTTCTTGGAGTTGTACGGCAGCGGACCGCCGTCGGCAGTCTTCGAATCGGAGTAGGTGTAGTTGGCGCGCAGACCGAAGCCACTGTCACCGAATGCTTCCTGATACGAAATCGCCGCTCCCTTCACCTTGGCGCGCCCGCCGTTGACCGGCGAGGTGACGCTGTATTGGCAAAGGCCAGTGGGATCGCAGACGCCTTCGTTGACCAACAGCTGGCCAGTCTGGCCGTTGCCGATCGACGCCCACGAACCGTTCTGCTTTTCCTGCAAGGTGGCTGCGTTCACCACGTAGTTCAGCACGTTTTTGTAGAAGCCCGACAGCGCGATGACCGACTGGTCGTTGAAGTACCACTCGGCCGATCCGTCGAAGTTCACCGAACGATACGGCTTGAGGTCCGGGTTGCCGGCCGTGGCCGTCAACGGCGCAATCGTATCGTTGGCTTCGAAGAACGGTGCGTACTCGTTGTAGGGCGCATAGGCGATCGTCTCCGAACCCGCACCGCGCAGGATCACGTCCGGCGTGACGTTCCATGCCACGTTGAAGGCCGGCAGCCAGTTGTTGTTGGTGGTGGTGTGACCGATATAGCCAAAGCCCGGACCAAAATCGCAATCGTAGACGTTGGCGGTGGCGCAGGTGCTGGGCACGTCGTAACCGAACGCCGTGATCGAGGTGTGCACATAACGCGCACCGATGTTGCCATGCACGGTATCCGTGCCGAAGTTCACCTGGCCATACACAGCGGTATTCTTCTGCTGCATGTTGAAGGTGTTGTCCCAGGTCTGGTTCGCATTGTTGGCGATCAGGCCGTTGTCCGGACTCAGCACGGCGTCGAAGATGGACTGGTAGCCCTTGGTGACCACATGCTTCACCGTGCTGCCGTTCAGGCCGATGCTGGACGCACCCTGCAGGTTGGACAGGCCGCCGAAGCCGACGTCTTCCAGGGTTTGCTCACCCAGGCCCGAATAAGTGATCAGGCTCTGGCTTTCCCAGTGCGAGGCGTAGCGCGCGCCCACCAGGATCTGGTTGAAGAAGCCATCGAGATCCTTGGTGAAGTCGAGCTGGCCGTAGGCGTCCTTGGACTTGTACGGCTTGTAGCCGATGCTGCCGCCACCGCCCTGGGTATTGGCCCAGTAGGCCGGGTTGTTGGCCGTGGACGGATCGGTGAAGTTGAAGCCCTTGTTGGTGGCCCAGTTGAAGCCGCCACCGTAGAAGAACTCCTCGAACGCCTGCGAGATGTCGTTGCGCGAGGTGCTTACGCCCACTTGCGCACTGAGACCCCAGCCGTCGCCGCGATAGGCCCCGCGCCAATCGACGCCACGGGTCTTGATGTAGGAACCACGCGCATCGTTGTCTTCAAACGTATTGGCCGGGCTGCTGCAGGCAAAGTCGCTCAGGCACGGCGTGCCGGCCACGGAACCGGAGCTGATGAAGCCCTTGGAATTGGCCGGGCCCAGGCTGGTGATGCCGCCGAAACCCTGGATCGGATACAGCGAAGTATTGATGTTGTCCAGGCGGTCATTCATGTACATCAAGCTGAGCGTGCTGTCGAAATGATCGTTCGGCTTGTACTGGATGTTGACCAGAACGCTGTTGCGCTTTTCGGTCTGCTGGAAATCGGCCGAGTTCAATTCCGACGGGAACTGGTCGCTCGCCTTGATGCTGCCGTTGGCGATCTGCGCAGCCACGGCGGGATTGGTGCCGGCCACGCTGCCGGCCGTGGCATAGCTGAAGATTTCCTGGCCTTGGCGCGAAGTGATTTCTTCGTAGTGCTGGGCCGACACGTCGACGCCGAACGTCTTGGCGTCGTTGTGCCAGCTGTAGAAGATCGATCCGTTGGGACGGCTGGTCTCGGTCATGTCGTTGTAATTGACGCCGAACGATCCGCTGAGCGTGTTGGACGCCACGTCGAGCGGCTGCACCGTGTGCATGAACACCGTACCGCCCAGGCTGCCTTCCGGCAGACGCGCCTCCGGGCTCTTGAAGATTTCGAGCTTGCCCAGGATTTCCGGCGGCAGCAGCGAATAGTTGAAGCCGCGGTTCGGGCTGTCGCCGTATAGCCACATCGCCTGCGCTACCGGATGGCCGTCCAGAAAGGCCAGGTTGAGGCTGGGATCGATGCCGTCGATGCTGACGCGCTGGGTGGCGCCGAACAGGTGATCGAGCGTCACGCCCGGCACCTGTGCCAAGGCCTCGGCCACATTGGTCGCCGGGAACTTGCCGATGTCGGTTGCCGTGATGGCGTCGACGATGGCGTCCGCATTGCGCTTGGTGTCCAGCGACTGCTGCAGGCTGGCGCGGATGCCGGTGACGGTCACCGTTTCCAGCTGTTTGGCCTTCGACTGATCCGCCTGCTGCTGCGTGGTGGTCGGTGGCGTGGTGGTACCGGTCTGCGGTGCATCCTGTGCCTGAAGCGACATGGAGATACACAGCCCGGCAACGATACTCGCGGCTAGCAATGTTTTACGGTGTGACATGGTTTCCTCCCCTCGAAGGCGTTACGACAGAGGACGCTGTGGGACGTCCGACTGCGGCGTGGCTATAGGGCTTGCGCCCGGTTAGTTGATGGGTCCTACCTGGTTACTGCGCTCTCCCCGGCGCGAGAGCCCTCGAAGGCGCTTTCGCCGTCTTGCAAATCGAGAAACAGCCCGGCGGCGCCGATCACACCGTGCTGGCCGTGCTCCATCAGTCGTACGGGAACCTGTTGCAGGAAGGCGCGCATGACGCCTTTGTTGAAAAAGCGCTGGCGGAAGCTGCTGGCGAGCAGCACGTCGCGGATCTGCGGAAGAATCCCGCCGGCCAGGAACACACCACCGCGTGCGCCATACAGCAGGCACAGATCGCCCGCGAAGCTGCCGAGCAGTCCGCAGAACACCTCCAGCGCTTCGACCGCCGAGTCGTCGCTGCGCTCCAGCGCCGACTGCGTCACCTGGCTGGGCAAGGTGAGGACAGGGGCCTGCCCGCGCAGCGTGCACAGCACGCGGTAGAGGTTGAGCAGGCCGGGGCCTGACAACGCGTGTTCGAAGGAGACATACGAACGATCGCGCGACAGCGCGCGTAGGATCTCGATCTCGCGTTCGTTGCCCGGCGCCAGCGCGATCTGGCCTGCTTCGGTAGCCAGCACGGTGGCGTGCGGCTGGCCGGGCAGCAGCACGGCCGAACCCAGGCCGGTGCCCGGACCCATCACCAGCACCGGGCCCTCGGCGGGCAAGGCCTCGCTTTCGATCACCGCCGTGGTGTCGGCCTGGCTGAGGAACTGGGTGGCATAGGCCACGGCTTCAAAGTCATTGATGACGGCGAGCTGCTCGATGCCCAGGCTGTCGCGGATATCGCGGATGGAGACCGGCCACGGCAGGTTGTCGTTGACGATGGCGTCGCCCAGCACATAACCCGCGCTGGCCACGGCGCAGTGGCTCACGTGCACGCTGTGATCAAGCTGGCCAAGGAAGTCCTGCAGCACGGCGGTGAGGCTCGGCCAGTCGGCGCAGGCATAGCGGTGGTACTGCAGCACCGTCACCGGCCGCGCCCCGTCCGGCTCGTTGCTGACCAGGCCGATGCGGGCATGCGTCCCGCCGACGTCGGCCGCCAGGAACGCCCCGGCAGGGAGCGCCAGGCGACGTGCCTCCAGACTGTGGTTACCGCGTTGCGCCACCGTCATCCCCTCGTCATTGCTGTGTCGCATTGCCCGACCTGCGACCCGATTTTGGCCCGAGTCTCGTCACGGATGACAACGTTGTCAACAGACCGTTTTTTCATGCGAAACAAGGGTTTGGCGCGGTCCAGCAATCGCAGCAAATGACGCCCTCAGCGCAAGATCATGACGCAGTGCAATACGCTGTAAACAAAGGGATTTTTAACTAATCCGGGAAGCCACGCTGCTGCCAAAACAGGGTTATTGCGGCGCAACAAGCGAGGTTTTTGCGGGGTCGGTGCAGCCACCGCCTTGTGCACCTTTGGATGACTCACTCGTGTCAGAATTTGACAACGTTACGCATAGCGTCGATAAACGCTCATCTCTCCCTCTGCTTCGCGGCGAGGGAAGGGCTTTGAGGGGGAATCGGACCGTCATGGGTCCATCGTTCAGCGGCCATCCGCGGGGAGTAAGTCCATCCATGTCTGCCACTACGCTTGCCGCTGGCGAGCCACGCTCTTCCAGCGTGGTGCCGATGCTGATCATCGGCGTGCTGTTTTTCATCTTCGGCTTCGTGACCTGGCTCAACGGTCCGCTGATCACCTTTGTGAAGCTCGCCTTCAACGTCGATGACGTGTCCGCGTTCTTCGTACCGCTGGTGTTCTATTTCTCGTATTTCTTCCTGGCCATTCCCGCATCCAGCGTGCTACGCCGCACCGGCATGAAGAAGGGCATGGGCCTGGGGCTGTTCGTGATGGCGATTGGCGCCGTGCTCTTCGGCCAGTTCGTCAGCATGCGCATCTTCTATCCGGCGCTGGCCGGACTGTTCGTGATCGGCGCGGGCCTCGCCCTGCTGCAGACCGCTTCCAATCCGTACATCAGCATCCTCGGCCCGATCGACAGCGCGGCGCAGCGCATCGCCTTCATGGGCATCTGCAACAAGGTCGCCGGCGCGTTGGCGCCGTTCGTGTTCGGCGCCTTGGTGTTGTCGGGCATCGACACCTTCGACCAGCAGGTCAAGGCCGCGCCCTCGCCCGAGGCGAAGGAAGCCCTGCTCAACGCGTTCGCCGCCAAGATCCATATGCCGTACATGATCATGGCCGGCCTGCTGGTGGTGCTGGCGATCTGGGTAGTCCGTTCGCCGCTGCCGGAAATCAAGCCGTCGGGCGCCAACGCCGAGGCCGACATCGGCCATGCCAAGGGTGGCATCTTCAGCTTCCCGCACCTGTGGCTGGGCGTGCTCTGCCTGTTCCTCTACGTGGGCGTGGAAGTGATGGCGGGCGATGCCATCGGCACCTATGGCCAGGGCTTTGGCCTGCCGCTGGATGAGACCAAGCACTTCACCTCGTTCACCCTGATCGCCATGCTCGCCGGTTACCTGGCCGGCCTGGTGCTGATTCCGCGCTTCATCTCGCAGCAGAGCTACCTGGCCGTGTCCGCCGTGCTCGGCGTGCTGTTTACGCTGGGCGCGTACATCACCACCGGCCACACCTCGGTGGGTTTTGTCGCCGCGCTGGGTTTTGCCAACGCCATGATGTGGCCGGCGATCTTCCCGCTGGCCATCCACGGGCTGGGCCGCCTCACCGAGCGCGGCTCGGCGCTGCTGATCATGGCGATCGCGGGCGGTGCGCTGGTGCCGCAGCTGTTCGTGCACCTGAAACAGCACTTCAACTTCCAGCTGGTATTCATGGCCCTGATGGTGCCCTGCTACCTGTACATCCTTTACTACGGCGTTAAGGGGCACCGCGTCGGCCAGCACGCGCGCTGAAGCCTGGGCCGGCGCTCGCTGCGCCGCCGGGTAAGGCTTCGCTGGGCTACGATGCCGCTACTTACCGATTGCCGGAGTTTCTTGTGTTGCGCAACCCCACCATCAAGGATGTCGCCAAGCGTTCCGGCGTTTCGCTCAAGACCGTTTCGCGCGTCATCAACCACGAGGCCTCGGTTCGCGCCGATACGCGCGAAAAGGTCGAGCGCGCGATCGAGGCCCTGGGTTATCAGCCCAATCCTTCCGCGCGCGGTCTGCGCAGCACCCATGCCTATGCGATCGGGTTGGTTTACGACAATCCGAACGCGCACTACGTGATCAGCATGCAGGACGGCGTGTTGTCCGCCTGTCGCGAGCGCGGCTTCGGCCTGCTGATCCATCCGTGCGATTCGACGTCGCCCGATCTGGCGGCGGAGTTGTGCGCGCTGGTCGAACGCAATCGCCTGGCCGGCCTGGTACTGGCGCCGCCGATGTCCGAGCAGGCCGAGCTGGTCAATACGCTGATCGCCAACGACATCAGCTTCGTGCGCATCATTTCCTCGCGCGACGATCCCCATGACGGCGCGCCCTGCGTCTACATCGACGACCGCAGCGCCGCCTATGCGATCACCGAACACCTGATCCAGATGGGCCACAAGCGCATCGGTTTCCTGTGGGGCGAACCGCACCATCGGTCCAGCCCGGAGCGCTACCAGGGCTATGCCGACGCGCTGCGGGACTATGGTCTGCCGCTGGACAAGAAGCTGGTGCTGCCCGGCCGTTATGCGTTCGACGACGGTTTCCGCGGCGCCCGCAAACTGCTTGCGCTGAAGGATCCGCCAACCGCGATCTTCGGCAGCAACGATGAAATCGCCGCGGGCGTGCTCGCCGCAGCCCGTTCGAGCAACGTGGATGTGCCGTGGGGCCTTTCCATCGCCGGTTTCGAGGACAGCCCGTTCTCCAAGCAGGCATGGCCCGCACTTACCACCGCGCGTCAGTCCACCAGCGACATCGGCCGCCATGCGGCGCTGCAGCTGATGGCCGAACTGCAGCGCAAGTCCGGCGCGACAGTCGAACTGCCGCACAGCGAATGTTTTGTACCCGAACTGGTCGTGCGTGGTTCCACCGCGCCGCCGCAAACCCCGGCGCCCCGCAAGGGCTGAGGTCGCGCTCGCGCACCTTGGCCTCGCGGCATGCGCCTCGTGCATGTCACCGAGATAGGACGATGAAAGAAGCAAGCCAGACCCTGATGTACCGCGAGGCCCACGAGGCGGCCGCCGTGGTCGAGCGACAGCTGCGCGAGAACGCGCCCATCCTCAAGGCGCTCGGCGAGCAGCTGCGGGCCAAGCCGCCCCGCTTCATCGTCACCTGTGCGCGCGGCAGCTCCGATCACGCCGCTGCCTATGCCAAGTATGTGTTCGAGACCCGCCTGGGCCTGATCACCGCCTCGGCTTCGCCGTCCATTTCGTCCATCTACGACGCCGACCTGCATATGGACGGCGCCTTGTTCGTCGCCATCTCGCAGTCGGGCAAGAGCCCGGACCTGCTGCGCAGCGCGCAGGCCGCCAAGGATGCCGGCGCCCACGTGGTGGCCCTGGTCAACGTGGAAGATTCCCCTTTGGCGCAGATGGCCGACACCTTCGTGCCGCTGCGCGCCGGCCCGGAGCTGAGCGTGGCCGCGACCAAGAGCTACCTCGCGACGCTCGCCGCCGTGCTGCAGCTTACCGCGCACTGGAGCAACGACGCGACGTTGCACGAGGTGGTCGATCGCCTGCCGGACGATCTGCGTCGTGGCTGGGATTGCGACTGGAGCGCGATGGTCAAAGGCCTGACCGGTGCGAGCAGCCTGTTCGTGGTCGGCCGTGGTTTTGGCTTTGGCGCGGCGCTGGAAGCGGCGCTCAAGCTCAAGGAAACCTGCGGACTCCATGCCGAAGCCTTCAGCGCAGCTGAGGTGAAGCACGGCCCGATGGCCATCGTGGGTGAAGGTTTCCCGGTGCTGTTCTTCGCACAGGACGACGGCACGCAGGACAACACCATTGCCGTGGCGAACGAGTTCCGCTCGCGCGGCGCGCGCGTGTTCATCGCCGCGCCGGGCAATCACGATCCGGACAAACTGCCGCTGCCGGACAACATCGCGCCCATCGTGACGCCGCTGCTCGCCGTGCAGAGTTTCTATCGCGCCGCCAGCGCGCTGTCGCTCGCGCGCGGTTTCGATCCGGACGTACCGCCGCATCTGCGCAAGGTCACGGAGACCATGTAATGAGCACGCCACTCACCGCACTCATCAATGCTCGCCTGCTGACCGATCATGGTCCGCGCGAGGGCCTGGCTGTGCTGGTGCGCGGCGAGCGCATCGAAGCCATCGTGCGCGACGACGACAAGCGCATGGCGGATGCCACCAAGCACGACCTCAAGCACCAGCTGCTGCTGCCCGGCTTCATCGACGTGCAGGTCAACGGCGGCGGCGGCGTGCTGTTCAATGCCGAACCTACCGTGGAAGCGCTGGCCACCATCGGCGCCGCGCACCGCAAGTTCGGCACCACGGGTTTTCTGCCTACCCTGATCACCGATACCGCGGACGTGATGCGCAAGGCGCTCGATGCGGTCGATGCCGCCATCGAACAAGGTGTGCCGGGCGTGCTGGGCATCCACCTGGAAGGTCCCTTCCTCGCCACGGCGCGCAAGGGCATCCATGATGCCTCGCTGTTTCGCCTGCCCGATGCGGAAGATATCGCAGCGATCACGCGCAATCGCCGTGGCGTAGTGATGCTCACGCTCGCCGTGGAAGAAGTACCGCGCGACACGATTCGCCAGCTCAGCGAAGCCGGCGTGCTGGTGGTGGCCGGCCACACCGCGGCGACTTATCACGCCACACGCGCCGCGCTCGACGCCGGCGTGTGCGGCTTCACCCATCTGTACAACGCGATGACGCCGCTCGGCAGCCGCGAGCCCGGCGTGGTCGGCGCCGCACTGGATGATCCGCACAGCTGGTGCGGCCTGATCGTCGATGGCCATCACGTGCACCCGGTCGCGCTGCGCGTGGCGATTGCCGCCAAGACCAAGGGCAAGAGCGTGCTGGTCACCGACGCGATGCCGCCGGTGGGCGCGGATAGCCCCGAGTATGTGCTCAACGGACAGACCATCATTGCGCGCGACGGTATCTGCCAGAGCGACGATGGGGTGCTCGCCGGCTCCGCGCTGGACATGGCGACTGGTGTGCGCAATCTGGTGGAGATGGTCGGCTTGCCTCTGGCCGAGGCTTCGCGCATGGCGAGTGCGTATCCCGCTGCCTGGCTGGGACTGGATCGCACGCATGGCCGCCTTGTCGCGGGGCAGCAGGCGGATTTCGCGGTGATGGACGACGAGCTGGTGGTGACGGAGACCTGGATATCCGGCGTGCGTTACAAGGCCTGAGTGCCCTTACCGTCTCGGCTTCACCGCTCCGTCAGGTGTTCGCGCACAGGGTGCGCTCCCACAAAAACATCGAACCTTGACGCACCCTTGTAGGAGCCCACTTGTGGGCGACCGCGACGCTTGGCGTCGCCGCTCTGGCGACGGGTCGCGCACAGGGTGCGCTCCCACAAAAACATCGAACCTTGACGCGCCCTTGTAGGAGCCCACTTGTGGGCGACCGCAGCGCATGGCGTCACCGCTCCGTTGGCTTGTCGCGCACAAGTGCGCTCCTACAAAAATGAGGTCGCGTGACGCTGGTTACTCGTACACGTGCAATCGATTAAAGATCCACGCGTGATACGACTTCACCAACCCCGGCTGCGCGCAATCGGTATACAACCCATTGCAACGCGTGCGTAGCGCAATCGCCGCCGAGAAATACGGATCGGTCGGCAGGTCCGCCGCCTGCAGCACCATGCTCGGCAGCAAGGCGATGTCGAGCATCGGGTAACGCGGCAAGGGCGCGCCCTGGAAGTTGCTCTTGATCATGTAATACGTGAGGTAGTCCTTGACCGAGGACAACTCATCCGGCCACGTGCGCGGCATCTCGCGGATCAAGCCACTGAACGAGGGCTGGTGATCGCCGAAGTGCACGATGACGGTAGGCTGCGCGCGATCGAGAAAATCGTGTTCCAGCCCGTGCATGGCCGCATCGGAGTTGTGCAGGTTCGCCAGATAGGTGTTGAAGTTGAGCGACTCGCGCGTCGGCAGACCCTTGAGCACGCCCTTGTTGAACGGCGCCGGCAGCGACGACAGCGGATCGGTGTCGTGCGGGCCGTGCTGCGCCAGCGTCAGGATCATCACGAACACCGGTTGTCCCGGCTTCTTGACCTTGTCATAGACGCGCTTGGCCGCGTCGAACATCTGCTTGTCGGTCTCCTCCCACTCTTCCAGGCCGAGCTGGCTGGCGTCGTAGAACTGATCGAAGCCGTACGCGCGATAGGCATTGCGCCCGTTGAGGAAGGCGCCGTTGGTGGGATAAATCGCCACGGTGAGATAGCCAAGGCGCTGCAGCTGGCGCGGCAGGCTGTCCTGCACATGCGGTGCGAGCACGTACGGGGCGTACATGCCGCCCGGGCCGAAGATGTCCTGCGGCATGCCGGTGAGCGTGGCGAACTCGCTCACCCAGGTGCCGCCGCCGAAGGTGTGCACGCGCATCGGGCCGGTGGAGCGCGTGCGCACATCCGGCTTGAACATCGCCACACGGCATTCGGGGATATTGCATTGGGTGAAGTTGGACGGGTTGAAGGTGCTTTCTTCCAGCACCTGCACGATGTCCGGATAGGATTCGGGCGAGCGCGGGATCGCGGCCGGTTCTCCGGATGCCGTAGAGCCCCACTCCTGCTCGGCCTGGGCGTCATCGCCCAGCTCCGGCATGCGCACGTCCGAGTCGCTGAAGTTGACGAAGAAGTTGGTGATCTGCGCGTCGTCGGAGAGCTTCTCCCACACGTTGCGTGCATGCACTTCGGCGAATGGGCCGTTCGGCAGCAGGCACACCCAGAACGCCAGCGCCCACAGCGCCATGCCGCCCAGTCGCATACTCCACGCACGACGACGGCTGAGATGCGCCACCAGTCGACGATCGAAATGCCACACCGCCCACAGCACCAGCGGCGTCACCACGCACACCACCAGGGACAGCATCCACAGGTGCGGGTAATGGCCCAGCGTTTCGAGCAGGCTGCTGCGTGCGTAATAG
>Ga0209672_100886_pt1 | contig 13662 bp, 12 predicted proteins | sample AraplaCol_mMS_r2_FD_184273 | JGI IMG/M metagenome (GOLD analysis project Ga0209672, IMG submission 184273) | Arabidopsis root microbial communities from North Carolina, USA - plate scrape CL_Col_mMS_r2 (SPAdes) (version 2) | ecosystem: Host-associated > Plants > Roots > Endosphere | place: USA...
CCTGCGTTCTTCGCGCGGCTCACCAGGTTGCGGATGCCGAACAGCACGTCGGGCTTGATGCCCTTGGGTGCCAGCTCCTTGATGATGCCCTCGCTGTCGTCCGCGTCTAGCACGGAGAAACCCTTGCGCAGGCCCGCGCGCGCGTGCTCCATCTGCAGGAACTTCAAACCCAGCGCGTGGAAGGTGCACACGGTAAGCGCGGCGGCGTCCTCGCTGCTGATCAGCTTGGTCACGCGCTCGCGCATTTCCTTCGCCGCCTTGTTGGTGAAGGTGATGGCGGCGATGCGTGAGGGTGCGAGTTTCTTGCGCGCGATGAGATACGCGATCTTCTGCGTGATCACCGAGGTCTTGCCCGAGCCTGCGCCTGCCAATACCAGCAGTGGGCCGTCACAGTGTTCCACGGCGGCCAATTGTTGGGGATTGAGCATGGTTGCGATGGTGGCTGGGTGGCGCCCGATGGTAGCAGAGCACCCCCGCCCAAAGCAGGCTATGCTTCGCTCACCGCAGGTCGAGACATGCCGGCACCTGCGCATCACCGGAGCGTGAGATGGCCAGACTGGCGACTATCGGCGTAATGATCCTGGCGCTGGCATGCACCAGCCATGCATGGGCACAGCAGCCTGCCGATGCCACCGACATCAAGCGCGACACCGAGCTGCTCGGTGGCATGGAGTCGCACCTGTTCGTCGACGCCCACAGCGACCTGCGTTATCGCTACAAAGGCCAGGAAGCGTATCGAGAGGGCCACCACGGCGACGCCTTCCACTATTTCCGCCTGGCCTCCCGCTACGCCGACAAGACCTCGCAGTCGCTGGTGAGCGTGATGTATTGGACGGGCGATGGCGTGACCAAGGATCGCCCGCTGGCTTATGCGTGGATGGAACTCGCCGCCAGCCGTGGCTATCCCGAGTTGCTGCGTCAGCGCCAGCTCTACTGGGATCAGCTGAGCGCGGCGGAGCGCGCCAAGGCGCGCGAACTGCGCCCGACGCTCGAAGCCGACTATGGCGATGCCGTCGGCGCCCGCCGGCTCACGCTCGAGATCGGCGCCAGCCGCGCCCAGGTCACCGGCAGCCATGTGGGCTGGCTGGGCACCGGCAGTGTTTCGTACGGCGACAACGCGGTGGAAGACTTCAGCAAGTTCGACAAGGCGCTGCACATGAACACCGCCGAGTACCTGGACGTGAAGGATCTGCAGTGGCAGCTGCAAATGAACAGCCGCGTCGACGTGGGCGAGCCCGAACGGGTGGAGCCGCCGCCCGCCCATCCCACACGACCTGCGTCCTGACCTGAGGCAAGGGACGGGTGGGGGCGAAGTCCGCACACACGGACGCGGTATGCTTGACGACGCGAAGCGTCGCATCACCAAGGAGAGCGTGATATGGCCAAAGCAGTCCTGTGGACTTTCTGCATCGCCGCACTGGCGGTCTCGCCCGGATGGGTGTTGGCGCAGACGACGAATACCGCGGCGCCCCAGCCCGGTGACCTCAAGCAGCTGGCGGTACTTCAGGAATCATTGGCTGAGCCGGGAGTGGTCGAGCACCACTCCGATCTTTATTTTCGCAGCCTTGGCGCGGACGCATACAAGGCGGGCGACAAGAAGCGCGCGCTCGAGATGTTCACGGCGGCGGCGCGCTACGGCGACAAACCATCAGAGGCCATGGTGGCCACGATGTACTGGAATGGCGAGGGCACCGCGGTGGATCGTCCGCGTGCGTATGCCTGGATGGACCTGGCTGCCGACCTCGGCTATCACGACCTGGTTATCCAGCGCGAGCTCTACTGGAACCGCCTCAATGCGGCCGAGCGCGACCAGGCCATCACGGTGGGCAAGGACATCTACGACCACTACTCCGACGAGCAAGGTCGTCAACGTCTGGCCGCCGAGTTGTTCCGCATGGCGAGTCAGGTGACCGGCAGTCACACGGGCGCCGTCGGCAACGGTGTGGTGATGCACTCGCTGGGCGGGATGGGTTCGATGCATATGCGCGCCACCGGTTTCATCAACGATGACGATGAGAGGTCGCTCGGCAACTATTACAACAGCGCCACGTGGTCGACCGACGACTACCTGGGTCTGAAGGATCTGCAGTGGCAACTCAAGGGGCCACTCCTGAGCCACGTGGAAGTCGGCGCGCCGCAGCAGGTCTCTTCAAAGCCCGATACGCAACCCTGACGCTGAACAGACCGCCGCCTGCGACGCCACGACCGGCGTTGCGAGGCCATAATCGGACCGGACCATAGATGCGGGGATGCAACGTGGGTGAGGCAGCTTCTGACGGGATAGAGCAGTGCGACGTGGTCGTGATCGGCGGCGGCCCTGCGGGCAGCACGGCGGCCACCCTGCTGGTGCGGCGCGGGTATCGCGTCATCGCATTGGAAAAAGACCATCACCCGCGTTTTCACATCGGCGAATCCTTATTGCCGATGAACCTGCCGATCTTCGAGCGGCTGGGTGTGATGGACCAGGTCCGCGCGCTGGGCGTGTTCAAGCCGGGCGCTGATTTCGAGGCGGACAACGAGGCGGGTTACATCACCTTCGAGTTCGCCCGCGCGCTGGGCAACAGCCCGCCGCATGCCTATCAGGTGCGGCGACAGGATTTCGATCAGATGCTGTTCCGCCACGCCGCCAGCAGTGGCGCGGATACCCGCGAAGGCCATGAAGTGCGCGGCGTGGAAGAGCGCGGCCCGCATGACTGGCAGGTGCAGGTGGCCACCGATCAGGGTGAGCAGTACGCCATCCGTGCGCGCTACGTGGTCGACGCCTCCGGTCGCGATGCCTTTCTTGCCGGCAAGAAGAAACTCAAGCGCAAGAATGCCGAACACCAGAGTGCAGCCATTTTCGGCCACTTTCGCGGCGCCCAATACCGGGCCGGCGAGCACGCCGGCAATATCAGCATCTACCGCTTCGATCACGGCTGGATGTGGATGATCCCCTTGCCCGACGGCGTGATGAGCGTGGGGGCCGTGTGCTGGCCCGACTATCTCAAGCAGCGCCGTGGCCGCACCACCGATTTCCTGCTGGACACGCTGCGGCAGAATCCGGCGCTGTGGAAGCGCATCGAACACGCCGAACTGATCGACAACGAAGTGCGCGTGACCGGCAATTACTCGTACGACTCGGCGCGCATGGCCGGTCCGGGGTGGGTGCTGATAGGCGATGCTTTTGCGTTTCTCGATCCGGTGTTTTCCTCCGGCGTGTACCTGGCCATGAGCGGGGCGGAGCAGGCCGTGGACGTGGTGGACGCGGCCCTGCGCGACCCCACCCGCGAGGCAGCCTTGCAGCGCCGCCTGGAGCGTCGCCAGCGCCGCGGCATGAAGCGCTTTGCGTTCTTCATCTACCGCTTCAACGGGTCGATCATGCGCCAGGTCTTCAGTTCGCCGCGCAATACCTTCCAGATCGAGCAGGGCGTGATCTCGATGCTGGCGGGCGACGTGTTCGACTCGTTCAAGGTCTGGATACGCATCCTCGCGTTCAAGGGCGTGTACCGGGCGCTGACCCTGCGCGAATGGCGTCGCTGGAACGGCGATCGCCACTACCGCCTGGCGCAGGCCCACGCTCAGTTCAGCGGGGGTACGACGCCGCTGGACAAGGAATAGGCAGAGCGCCCCAGGCGCTGAAGGCCAGCGGTCAACCGGGTAACATCAGCGCCCCGCCACAGGAACCGTCATGGCCAAGTTCTATTTCTATTATTCGGCGATGAATGCCGGCAAGACCACGACCTTGCTGCAGAGTGCCTACAACTATCACGAGCGCGGCATGCGCACGCTCATCCTTACGCCGGCGCTGGACAACCGTTTCGGCGAGGGCGTGGTGGCCTCGCGTATCGGCCTGAAGGCCAATGCGGTGCGCTTTGGCGGCGAAGAGGACCTGCTTGCCCTGGTGCAGCAGGACATCGCCGTCCGTGGCCCATTGCATTGCGTATTCGTCGACGAGGCGCAGTTTCTCAGCAAAGCCCAGGTGTGGCAGCTGAGCGACGTGGTGGACAAGCTCAACGTCCCGGTGCTTGCTTACGGCTTGCGCACCGATTTCCGCGGCGAGCTGTTCGAGGGCAGCCGTTACCTGTTGGCCTGGGCCGACAACCTCGACGAAATCAAGACCATCTGCCATACCGGCCGCAAGGCCACCATGGTGGTGCGCGTGGATGAACAGGGCCGTGCGGTCACCGAAGGCCCGCAGGTTGAGATCGGCGGAAACGACCGCTATGTCTCTGTCAGCCGCGCCGAGTTCAAGAACATTACGGAAGGACACGGCAGGATAGAACTGCAGCAGCCCGTGCTGCCGCTGGGCGAAGGGCATTGAGCGTTTCGCACTCATCTAAGGAATGGTAACGGCATGTCGAAGATCCCTTTTCCCGCCTGGCAACGTCCGCACTGGCAGTCGAGCAACGAAGACATCCTGTTGCAGTTCTTTGTGTTCGGAAAATTCCAGTCGGGACGCGCGCCCTCGCTGGACTACGGCAGCGAAGGCCTGCCAGAAGGCGTGGAAATGAGCAGCCATAACCACGCGCAACTGCGCCAGTGGGATGGCTATCCGTTGCGCGGCAGCGTCGGCCGGATGTTCAAGGACGGCGCGCCCGAGGCCTACCGCCAGGCTGTCGATGCTCCCGAAGTGCTGGTGATCCGCGGTCGCTTGCCCGATAGCGCCGATACCGGTTATTTGCGCGACACGTTAGGCGTACTCGCGGCGCTGCTCGACATGGGCGGCGTGGCCATCCTCGATCCGCAGACACTCAATCTCTACGATGCCGACACCTGGCGCAGGCACTTCGTCGTGCGCGACGGGGCACCGATCCGCAATCATCTGTTGATACTTCGCGATGCGGAGCAGAACGGGAATTACTGGATCCACACGCGTGGGATGCGCAAGTTTGGCCGCCCTGACATCAGCATCCGCAACGTGCCCGAAGCCGATAGCGATCGCGCGGGCTTGTTGTGCGAGCGGTTGGTGGAACTGGAGGCGCTCGGGGCGCGGTTTGCCGAGGGGCAGGAATTGGAGGCCGATGGGATGACGCTGGTGGCCACTCTGGGTGGCGGGTTGGAAGATCCGGACTTCAATAATACGTTTGTGGAGTTTCGCTGGCCGGAGTGATCGGCTGCTTTGCTCCCTCTCCCCTACGGGGAGAGGGTTGGGGTGAGGGGCGGTCGCTGCCGGCCCGAGCAGCTCTCTTGTAGGAGCGCACTTGTGCGCGACCACCTGACGGAGCGAGACACCCACTCGTTGCGGTCGCGCACAAGTGCGCTCCTACAGGAGGGGCGTGGGCATGTGAGTCGCGGACCAGGTGTTGCGGGCTGCTCTCTGTGGGAGCGCACCCTGTGCGCGACAAACCTACGGAGCGGCACATCGCAGCGTGGCTGTCGCGCACAGGGTGCGCTCCCACAGACAAGCCAGCGCGTCGATGGCTGAAGGGTTAGACCCGATGCAAAACGAGGCTTTGATTTGAGTCTTCTAAGCGTCGCGGAAACGCCTGTCGCTAAAAAAAACCTCAAACTACTTCTGGCACGTCGGGCACCAGAACGTCGACCGCTGCCCCAACACCACCTGCCGCACTGGCGTGCCGCACACGCGGCACGCTTCGCCCTCGCGCCCATACACCTGCAGCTCGCGAAAGAAATATCCCGGTGCGCCATCGGGATTGATGAAGTCGCGCAGTGTGGTGCCGCCGCGTTCGATGGCCCAGGCCAAGATCCGCTTCACTTCGCCGGCCAGTCGCGCATAGCGGGCCCGCGAAATGGAGCCGGCGGGTTTGCGCGGATCGATGCCCGCGGCGAACAGCGCTTCGCTGGCGTAGATGTTGCCGACGCCGACGACGATGGCGTTGTCCATCAGGAACAGCTTCACGGCGGCCGTACGTCCGCGCGACATGCGCCACAGCAGATCGCCGTCGAAATCATCGGTGAGCGGTTCGGGGCCCAGGTCTTCCAGCAATTCGTGCGTCTCGCCGGGTGGCTGCCACAGCAAGCAACCGAAGCGTCGCGCGTCGGTGAAGCGCAGGACGCGCGGGCCTTCGGTGGCGGTGGGTTCGAGTGCGATATCCACGTGATCATGCTTGCCGACCAAGGCGTCCGGCGGAAGCACGCGCAATACGCCGGTCATGCCCAGGTGCAGCAGGGCGCTGCCCACTTCAGTGTGCAGCAGCAGATATTTCGCGCGCCGCTCCACTGCCTCGATCCGTTGGCCGGGAAGTTGGGTACTGATCTCCGGCGGGATCGGCCAGCGCAGGTCGGGGCGACGCAGGGTCACACCGGTGACGCGGCGTCCGATCAGGTGCGGGGCGATGCCGCGGCGGGTGGTTTCGACTTCGGGTAGTTCGGGCACTTTGAATCTCGGTTGGAGGAGCGGCGCGGTGGTAGCAGGTACCGAGGTTTCTGATAGTCCGCGGTCGCGCACAAGTGCGCTCCTACAGGGACCGCCACTTGTAGGAGCGCACTTGTGCGCGACCGCAGCGCCAACGTTTTCCTCAGGCCGCGACATTAACTCCAGTCGTTATGGAAGCTCCCTTCCTTGTCCACCCGCTCAAACGTGTGCGCGCCGAAGAAGTCGCGTTGAGCCTGAATCAGGTTGGCGGGCAGGCTTTCTGCGCGATAACCGTCGTAATACGCGATCGCGGAAGAGAAGCACGGCACCGGCACGCCCGCCTTGACGGCCGCGGCCACGACGTCGCGCAACGCACCCTGGTACTCGGCGGCGATATCGCGGAAATAGCTATCCAGCAGGAGGTTCTTCACCTGCGGATCGCGCTCGTACGCATCGGTAATCTTCTGCAGGAAGCGCGCTCGAATGATGCAGCCGGCGCGGAAAATGCCGGCGATCGTGCCGTACGGCAAATTCCACTGATATTCGTCCGATGCCGCACGCAACTGCGCAAAACCCTGTGCGTACGAGACAATCTTGCTGAGATACAGCGCGCGGCGCACCGCTTCGATGAACGCCTTGCGGTCGCCATCGAACTTGTGCGGTGCTGGGCCCTTGAGGATCTTGCTCGCGGCAACGCGTTCGTCCTTGAGCGACGACAGCAAACGCGCAAACACCGACTCGGTGATCAGCGGCAACGGCACGCCAAGATCGAGCGCGCTCTGGCTGGTCCACTTGCCGGTGCCCTTCTGCGCAGCACGGTCGAGGATGATGTCGACCATTGCCTTGCCGGTGTCCTTGTCCTTTTTGGTGAAGATGTCGGCGGTGATGCTGATGAGATAACTGTCGAGCTCGCCCTTGTTCCAATCGGCGTAAACCTCGGCCAACTCGTCATTCGTCAGGCCCAGCACGTGGTGCAGCACCGAATAGCTTTCGGCGATGAGTTGCATATCGCCGTACTCGATGCCGTTGTGCACCATCTTCACGTAGTGGCCGGCGCCGTTGGGGCCCATATACGCGACGCAGGGATCGCCATCAGGTGCGCGCGCCGCAATCTCGGTGAGGATGGGCGCAACCAGGTCATACGCTTCGCGCGGGCCACCCGGCATGATCGACGGTCCGTGCAGGGCGCCTTCCTCGCCACCGGATACGCCGGTGCCGATGAAGTGCAGTCCCGCCGCGCTCATCTCGCTCTCGCGGCGCATGGTGTCTTTGAAGAACGTATTGCCGCCATCGATGACGATGTCGCCCTTGTCGAGCAGGGGCTTGAGTTGTGCAAGCGTGGCATCGGTGGGCTCGCCGGCCTTCACCATCAGCAGGATGCGGCGCGGCTTTTCCAGCGAGGCGACGAATTCTTCGAGCGAGTACGTCGGTACCAGGCGCTTGCCGGGGTTGTCCTTGACCACTTCATCGGTGCGTTCGCGATGCCGGTTGTAGATCGACACGGCGTGACCGCGACTTTCGATATTCAGGGCGAGGTTGCTGCCCATCACGGCCATGCCCACTACGCCGATCGCCTGCTTGCTCATGACATCGCTCCTGTCGAGGTTTGCTTTCCCATATGGGGAGTGTGCGAGACGGTGCAAGGTACTCGGGGGAAGAGCAGGGGCGAGTGAAGGCGGCGCACAACGGGCCCGCGAGCATCATTCCTTGAGCTTGGTGGCCTCGCCGGTCGCGCCGCGCGGCGTGTAGCGCACGGAAATCAGCGCCACCCGATCGCCCACGCGCACATAGCGCTGCGGACCCGTCACCGAGGTTTCGCCGAATTCCAGGCGCTGGCCATCCAACGTGAGCACCGCCACCGGAGCGGCCAGCCCGATCTTGCCGGGGTCGAAGTCGTGCAGCGGGCGCCAGCTCAGCACCGCCGCGGCTGCGGTGTCGGCGAGCTCGCCGAGGCGGCCGTCGTCCGCGCGTGCCGGGGTGCCATCGGTGCGCCACCAGTGGCCGTCGCGGCGAGCGAAGTGCTCGGTGTTGCCGCTGCCCAAAGAGAGTGAAATGTCATGGACGCTCGAAGGATCGAGCGTCAGCAAGGTACCGGTAGCCGCCGCACGATCTTGCTGCCACTGCCATCCGGCGATCACCACGATCGCCAGGATGCCGGTCGCAAGCCACAGGCGCTGTCGGGTCGCCCGCTTCATGCGCGACGACGGCGCCACACGATGAAGCCGCCGACCAGCAGCAGCAACAACGGCAACACCACCAGAAAGCCGAGCGTGACGCTGCTCAGCTGCGCCTGGGTGATCTGCAGCAGGCGATCGGGCGCGCCGCGCGGTGGCAGGTTCACCAGGGCGTCGTCACCCAGCAGCCAATCGAAAATGCGTTCGCCCAGCGCGCGATTGCCGCCGTTGCCGAGGAAGGTATTGGAGAGGAAATCGCCATCGCCAACCACCACCACTCGCTGCTCGGCCTTGTCGGGACTGGGCGAGAGACGACTCAAGGCAAAGCCGAAATCCAGCGGGCCCTTCAGCTCGCCGGCGCTGGCGTCGAACTGGATGCTCGAACTCTGCGCATTGTCGATCGGCTTGAACTCGGTCCAGCTCTGCGCGCTCGAGCGCAGGAACGGCGCTACCTTCCAGTCGGTCCGCGCGGCCATGGCCAGCGCAGACACCTGCGGAAACAGCGTGGTCAGCTGGAAGCCGCGCGTGATCGCGTGTTGCGGATAGTCGCCTAGCGCAAGCATGCGTGGATCCTTCAAGCCCAGCGCCGCGCCCTGGCCGTCGACCAGCACGCCCGGGAGGATGCGGATGCCCAGCGCATCGGCCAGCGGCGCCAGATGCAGGTCGTCATTGGTGGGTTCGCTCAACCACAACAGGTTGCCGCCGTTGCTCACGTAATCGGTCAGTGCCTTCACCGCGCCATCGGGCAAGGCAAGTTCGGGGCTCGCGAGTACGACCAGGTCGGTGTGCTGCGGCACGGCGGTGACCTGGGCGAAATTCAGCGGCACCGCGCGCATGCCGCGGCCTTCCATCTGCGCCATGAACATGCCGAGGTCGGCATTGCCTTTGTCGTCTGCACGACGCTCCCCATCGCCGGATACGAACGCGACGATGCGCTCGCCTCCGCGCGCGAGCCGTTCCAGCGCATTGGTGAGGCTGCGCTCGGACAGCTCATCGAGTCGCTGCTCGCGGCCCTGGTAGTGCAGGATCAAGGCGCCATCCACCGTGATGCCGAGCTCGCGCATCGCGGCCGGATCCTGCTGTGGATCGACGAAGCGCAGCGTCAGGTCGGGCTTGGCGCGCGTGTAGCGTTCGACGAAACCGGCCACGGTATGGCGCAGGTCGCCTTGCGGATTGGCGTAACTGACGATTTCCACCGGGCCATGCAAGGTCGCCAGCACCGCGCGGCTTTCCGGCGACAGGCTGGCGCGCCCGCCAAAGGTCCAGTCGCTGACATGATCATGGCGCGTGGTGAGATAGCCGATGGCACCCGCGGCCAGCAGCAGCGCCAACGCAAACAGCCATCCATTCAGATGCCGGAAAAAGCGCGCCATCAGCCACGCTCCTTTTCGGCAGCCAGCCGTTGCGTGGCGAGTGCGAGCGCCACCACGATCACCACCAGGAACCACGCGACATCAGACAGCGACACCAGGCCACGCAGCATGTCTTCAAGATGTCCGCTCAGTGCCAGCCAGTTGAATACGCCGCTGGTCGCACCGGCTTTCTGCACGGCGATATTCATGCCGGCCAGCACCAGTCCGACGGTGAGCGCGATGGTGGCGGCGATGGAGGCGTGCGAGGCGTAGGCGGAACTTGCCACGCCGATCGCGGCCAATGCAGCGAGCGTCAGCAGCGCGCCCAGCGATGCCGCGGCGAGCTTGCCCCAGTCGAGGGTGACTCCGTGCGAAAGGCTCAGCGGCATCGCCAGGGCTAGCGCTAGCCACAGCACCAGCCACAACATCAGCGCCAGGTATTTGCCCAGCACGATGCGCGAAGCTGGCAGGCCGGCGGCGAACCACAACGGCAACGTGCCGTTGCTGCGTTCGCCAGCGAGCGAGGACATGGTGAGCAGCGGCACGATCACCAGCGCCAGCTCCACCACGCCAAACGGCAGGATGCCGCCGGTGAGGATGCTGCTCAGCATCGGCACGCCAACCAGATCGGTATAACCCGGGCCGCCCGGCAACGCGGCGAGCTTGATCTGCCCGGCCAGAAAGCCGCCGAGCAACAAAGTGAAGCGCCAGGCCAGCTGCGCCAACGTCAACGCGGCAAGCACCCAGGCGAGCGGACGAACGATCAGGCGGCGCAGCTCCAGCCGCGTCACGGCGAGCACCCTCATGCGGCCCGCGCCTTGTCGTTGCCGTCGCCGCCGCGCAGGGCGATATCGAAGAAGGTCTGCTCAAGCATCTTGTGGTCGTCGTCGGTGATGGGGCCGTCGTAGCGCAGCTGCCCCTCGTGCAGGATCGCCACGCGATCGCAGGCCGCCGTGACTTCGGCCAGCAGATGCGTGGAAAGAATGACGGCGGTGCCGGCCGCGGCCTGTTCGTGGATCACGGCGCGCAGCGCCGCCACCTGCACCGGATCGAGCGCGTTGGCCGGTTCGTCCAGCACCAGCAGCGAGGGCTCGTGCAGCAGCGCGCAGGCGAGGCCGAGGCGCTGGCGCTGGCCTTGCGACAGCACGCCGGCCAGCCGACGCGAGAGCGCGCCAAGTTCCAGGCGTTCGACGATGCGCTGGCGCGCCTTGGCCAGCGCCGCGCCGCCCAGGCCGCGCAGACGGCCATGCGCGTCCAGATGCTCCAGCACGGTCAGTTCCGGCCATAGCGGGGCACGTTCAGGCAGCCAGCCGATGCCGCGCTGGGCCAGATCCGGATGCTCCAGAAAGTCCTTCCCGTTCAGTTTGATGGCGCCGCTATCGGGCGTCAGCGCACCGGCGATCATGGCCAGGGTCGTGCTTTTGCCGGCACCGTTGACCCCGAGCAAACCCAGCACCTGTCCTGAATCCAGGGTCAGGCTGAGATCAGCGACGGCGGCACGTCCCGCGCGGTGTCGGGTTATGTGATCCAGTTGCAATACGGTGCTAGGCGCGGTCATTGCATGATTGTCAGTGCGGCCCCAACTTCATACAACCGGGAGAGGGCGCCGATGGGCGATACAGCACATTAACTTTGTCGTCGCAAATGGGTGCGACAATATTTTGCTGGTCCATGCTGGCGGGTACGGAAACCCCTCGTTTAGACTGACTTTTCATACACCTGGGTGTTTCCCATGCTAGATGCAGTACTCAATTTCTTGTCCAACGGCCTGACGCACGCCAGTTGGCTGACCATGCTGGTCTATATGCTGGTCATGACGCAGCTCACCATCTTCACGGTGACGCTGTACCTGCATCGCTGCCAGACCCATCGCGGCGTGGACCTGCACTGGTCCATTTCGCATTTCTTCCGTTTCTGGGGCTGGCTCACCACGGGCATGGTCACCAAGGAGTGGGTGGCGGTGCACCGCAAGCACCACGCCAAGGTCGAGACCGAGGAAGATCCGCACAGCCCGCAGATCTATGGCATCAAGAAGGTCTTCTGGGATGGCGTGTCGCTGTACCGCGACGCCAGCGAAGTGAAGGAAGACCTCGAGAAGTACGGCCGCGGCACGCCGGACGACTGGATCGAGCGCAAGCTCTACAGCGCCCATCCGTATTGGGGCCCGACCCTGATGCTGTTCATCAGCGTGGCCTTGTTCGGTGTGATCGGTGCGGCCCTGTGGGCGCTGCAGATGGTCTGGATCCCGTTCTGGGCCGCCGGCTTCGTCAACGGCATCGGCCACTGGTGGGGCTACCGCAACTTCGAGAGCGCCGACACCGCGACCAACCTGATTCCGTGGGGTTTCTGGATCGGCGGCGAAGAGCTGCACAACAACCATCACGCCTTCCCGAGCTCGGCCAAGTTCGCCCTGCGCAAGTGGGAGTTCGATATCGGCTGGGCTGCCATCTGCGCGCTGCGCGCCGTGGGCCTGGCCAAAGTGCTGCGCGTGGCGCCGGCGCTCGACGTCCGCCCGAACGTGCACCTGCCGGATGCCGAGACGCTCAAGGGCGTGCTGACCCATCGCTTCGCCGCGATGACCGACTACTACCGCAACGTGATCATGCCGACCCTGCGCGACGAAGCGCAGCACGCCGGCGACAGCATCAAGTCGGTGCCGCGCCGCATGCGTCGCGCGCTGGCCGATGGTGGCCGCTGGTTGGACAGCGAAGGCCGTGACCGCATGCAGGCGGTGCTGGCCAAGCGTCCGACGCTCAGCACGGTGTGCGAGTTCCGCAATCGCCTTGCTGCCCTGATGGAGCAGCGCGGTGCCGATCAGGCGCTGAAGGGGTTGCAGCAGTGGATTGCCGAGGCTGAGCAGAGTGGTATTCGCGCGCTGCAGGAATTCGCTGGTCGCTTGAAGAGTTATTCGGTGGCGAACGCGTAAGCGGTGTCGCTGATTGAATGAAGAAGCCCGCCGAATGGCGGGCTTTTTTTATGGCGTGGTGTGGCGCGACAACCCAAGCGAGCCCGCGCTTTGCTCCCTCTCCCCTCCGGGGAGAGGGCTGGGGTGAGGGGCGGGTGCTCGCGGGAACGTTTCTATTCTTCGTGCCGTCGCAGGCAAAAGCCCTCAATGCTTGATTGTCGCCATGTCGCCAGCTTGCTCGCCTGCCGCGGGCTTCCGTGCCGCTGCCGCGGCCCGGGTCACTTTCTCTTGCTTGCCCAAGAGAAAGTAACCAAAGAGAAGGGCCCCCCGGATGACGCGCCTTCCGGGCCGTTGGCCCTCCAGGTGCGCGTGCGGGCTCCGGGGTTTTTCGACAGGACATCCCTGTCCTGTCGAAAAACTGGCCGCATCCATGCGGCCACCCTTCGGGCTTTCCTCCACCCGCCCGCCGCGTCATACGGGGACCCCCAAGAGCCAAGAGCCGGAGCCAAGAGCCGGAGCCAAGAGCCAGAGCCAAGAGCCAGAGCCAAGAGCCAGAGCCAAGAGCCAGAGCCAAGAGCCAGAGCCAAGAGCTGCAGATCTACTGTGGGAGCGCACCCTGTGCGCGACAAACCTACGGAGCGGCACACCCATGCGTGGCGATCGCGCGCAGGGTGCGCTCCCACAGAAGAGCCATGGCCCACCGCGACCAAACCCCACCCAACAAAAAACCCGCCTTTCGGCGGGTTTTTCGTGGAAGCGTCAACTAAACCCAGCGGGCTTACTTGATCTTGCCTTCCTTGTAGATCACATGCTTGCGAACCACCGGATCGTACTTCTTGAACTCGAACTTTTCCGGGGTGTTCTTCTTGTTCTTCTGCGTGGTGTAGAAGTGGCCGGTGCCGGCCGAAGAGATCAGGCGGATCTTGTCTTGCTTGC
>Ga0209672_100890_pt1 | contig 13609 bp, 10 predicted proteins | sample AraplaCol_mMS_r2_FD_184273 | JGI IMG/M metagenome (GOLD analysis project Ga0209672, IMG submission 184273) | Arabidopsis root microbial communities from North Carolina, USA - plate scrape CL_Col_mMS_r2 (SPAdes) (version 2) | ecosystem: Host-associated > Plants > Roots > Endosphere | place: USA...
GGCGAGTGGCGCATGTATTCCTGGATGCCGAAGTTGGGCACCCACGTATCGAAGTGCAGCGCGGCGCCCATGGTCACCGGCGACAGGTCGGTGGCGCCATGGCTGCCGGTGCGCACCTGGTACAACGCAGCCAGATCGGCAATGCGGCGCAGGTGCGTGATGCCGCCCGCACGCACTACCGTGGTGCGGATGTAGTCGATCAGCTGGTTCTGGATCAGGTCCTTGGCGTCCCAGATCGTGTTGAAGATCTCGCCCACGGCCAGCGGCGTGGTGGTGTGCTGGCGGATCAGGCGGAACGCTTCCTGGTTCTCTGCCGGCGTGGCGTCTTCCAGCCAGAACATCGCGTAGGGCTCCAGCGCCTTGCCCAGCTGGGCCGCTTCAATCGGCGTGAGGCGATGGTGGGCGTCGTGCAGCAGGTGCACGTCGAAACCGAACTTGTCACGCAGCTTGTCGAACAGGGTCGGTACGTAGCGCAGGTATTTGGCGGTATTCCACACCGTTTCCTGCGGCAGGCCGACACCGGCCGGCTCGTAGTACATCTTGCCGCGGCCCACGCCGTAGGCATCCTTGACGCCGGGCACGCCGGACTGGGCGCGAATGGCCTTGTAGCCGAGGTCGACATAGCGCGCGACCTCATCCACCGTCTCAGCCATATCGCCGCCATTGGCATGACCATAGACCATCACGCCCTCACGGCTCTTGCCGCCCAGCAGGTCGTACAACGGCATGCCGGCCATCTTCGCCTTGATGTCCCACAACGCCGTGTCGACCGCGGCAATCGCAGACATGGTGACCGGCCCGCGCCGCCAGTAGGCGCCGCGATACAGGTATTGCCAGATGTCCTCGATGCGGCGGGGGTCCTTGCCGATCAGACAGGGGATGACATGCTCTTCGAGATAGGCGACGACCGCCTTTTCGCGGCCATTGAGCGTAGCATCGCCGATACCGCTGACCCCTTGATCCGTCTCGATTTTCAGCGTCACAAAGTTGCGACCTGGAGAGGTGACGATCACGCGGGCTCGTTCAATCTTCATGGAGTATCCGGCTTCCATTTCAGCGGCTGGGGGCTATACTGCAGGCATACTATTCTGCCTTGCCAATTTAGACAATATTGGTCTTACTAATTTGGAAAACACAGCGCCATGACCCCTACCAAGAAGGCCAAGAAAGCCGTCGCCGGTGAGTCGGCCGAGACGCAGGCCAGCAACGGCAGGCTTTACCAGCGCGTCGCGCACCGGCTGTTTCAGGAATTGGCGAACGGCAAGTACGCCGTCGGCGACCGCCTGCCGGCCGAGCGCGAACTGGCCGTCGAGCACGACGTCAGCCGACCCGCCGTTCGCGAAGCGATGATTGCGCTGGAAGTGCAGGGCCTGATCGATGTGCGCGTGGGTTCGGGCGCGTACGTGCGCCGCCTGCCGGGCATCGACGACCGGCCGGGCTTCAATGTCACGGCGTTCGAGCTCACCGAAGCCCGCCTGTTGTTTGAAGGTGAGAGCGCGGCGCTGGCGGCCACCAACATCACGGACGCCGAGCTCGACGAACTGGAAGCCCTGGTGCGGCAGATCTCGGATGAGAACCAGCGCCGCAGCGTCAGCGAGAACGCCGACCGCGACTTCCATATGCTGATCGCGCGCTCCACCCGCAACCTGGCCATCGTCAACGCCATCGAAGAGTTGTGGCGACTGCGCTCCACCTCGCCCGAATGCGCCCTGCTGCACGCCAAGGCGCGCGCCGCCAAGGTGCGCCCGGTGGTGGAGGAGCACAGTGCGATCGTCGAGGCCTTGCGCACGCGCGATCCCGCCAAGGCGCGCGCCGCGATGCGCGCGCACCTGGCCGCGGTGATCGATCATCTGCTGTTCGCCACCGAAGAGCAGGCGCTCGCCAAGGCGCGCGAGGCGGTTGCTTCCACACGTCGCCGTTTCGGCAACGTTGCTTCGATCTGATTGAGTTCACGCATGGCGCATCCCCTGGTGGTCCATCCGGATCGGTTCTTCCCTGCCGATCCCACGTGTCGCGCGATCTGCCAGCAGCTGTATGCGCTGGTCGAAAAGCTGCCCATCGTCAGTCCGCATGGCCACACGGATCCACAGTGGTTTGCCGACAACGAGCCGTTCGCTGACGCGACCAGCCTGCTGCTGACGCCCGATCACTATGTGCTGCGCATGCTCTATAGCCAGGGCGTGCCGCTGGAGTCCCTGGGCGTGCGGCCGCGCGGCGAGAAGTCGGCGCCGGTCGACTCGCGCGCCGCCTGGCGCCTTCTGGCCGATAACTACCACCTGTTTCGCGGCACGCCGTCGCGCACCTGGCTCGACTGGGTGTTCGCCGAAGTGTTCGGCATGCAGCAACGCCTGGATGGCAGCACGGCCGATGTGTATTTCGACCGCATCGCCGAGCTGCTTGCCACGCCGGCATTCCGTCCGCGCGCGTTGTTCGAGCGGTTCAATATCGACGTGCTGGCCACCACCGAATCGCCGATCGACTCGCTGCAGCATCACGCCGCCATTCGTGGCAGCGGTTGGCAGGGACGCGTGATCACCGCGTTCCGCCCGGACCCGGTGATCGATCCGGAATTCGAAGGCTTTCTACCGAACCTGGATCGGCTTTCCCAGCTGACTGGCGAGGACGCCCGCAGCTGGACGGGTTACCTCGCAGCGCTGCGGCAGCGGCGTGCATTCTTTGCGTCGATGGGCGCCACCTCCACCGATCACGGGCATCCCACCGCAGCAACCGCCGATCTATCCGATGCCGAGGCTGCCGCATTGTTTGCGCGGGTCACGCGCGGACAACCGTCACCCGCCGACGCGGAGTTGTTCCGCGCGCAGATGCTCACCGTCATGGCGGGCATGAGTCTCGAGGATGGTCTGGTCATGCAGATTCATCCGGGCAGCTTCCGCAATCACAACCCTTCGCTGTTCGCGCGCTTCGGCCGCGACAAGGGCGCCGACATTCCGCTGCGCACCGAGTACGTGCGTGCGCTGCAGCCCTTGCTCGCGCGCTACGGCAACGAGCCGTCGCTGACCATTATCGTGTTCACCCTGGATGAGTCGACCTATGCGCGCGAGCTGGCGCCGCTGGCGGGGCACTATCCGGCGCTGAGGCTTGGGCCGGCGTGGTGGTTCCACGACAGTCCCGAAGGCATGCGCCGCTTCCGCAAGGCGACGGCCGAGACGGCAGGTTTGTACAACACAGTCGGTTTCAACGACGACACGCGAGCCTTCCTGTCGATTCCGGCACGGCATGACCTGGCGCGTCGCATCGACTGCGGTTATCTCGCCGAGCTCGTCGTCGAGCATCGCCTGGAAGACTGGGAAGCGGCCGAGCTTGTGGTGGAACTGGCGGGCCCGCTCGCCAAGCGGGCTTATCGACTGTGAGCACGCGCCTGTCGCGGGCGACCGAGGCCCTGTTGTCGCCGCATGTGCAGCGGCCGGACTATGCGCGCGATGCCCAGGCCTGCGGCCTGGTGCATCTGGGCATCGGCGCCTTTCATCGCGCCCATCAGGCGGTCTACACCGACGATGCGATGAATGCTGGTGATCGCGATTGGGCGATCACGGGTGTGTCGCTGCGTTCGCCTGACGTGAACGCTCTATTGGCGCCGCAGGACGGCTTGTACACGATTTCGGAACGAGGGCCCGCGGCCGCCGCGCCGCGCTTGATCGGCGCGGTGCGCCGTGTATTGGTGGCATCGCAAGACCATGATGCCGTGGTGAATGCACTGGCCTCGCCGGACGTGCACATCGTGACGCTGACGGTGACCGAGAAAGGCTACGTCTCCCGTGGCGACGGTTCCATCTACGACTATCTCGGCAAGGCGTTGATGCAGCGTCGCGTGGCGGGCGTTGGCGGTGTGAGCCTGATCAGTTGCGACAACCTTCCGGGTAATGGCGAGCGGCTTGCTGCGGCGTTGGGCGAGTATCTCGAGGCCAGCGATGCCGAAACCGCACGCTGGTTCCGCCGCGAATGCGCCTGCCCTTCAAGCATGGTCGACCGCATCGTGCCGCTGATGAGCGACGCCGAGAAGGACGCCGTCGCCGCCGACATCGGCATGCGCGACGAAGGCGCGGTGGTTACCGAACATTTTCGCCAGTGGGTGATCGAGGACCACTTCGCCGGTCCGCGGCCGCGCTGGGAAACCGGCGGCGTGCAGTTCGTCGCGGACGTGCGCGCGCACGAGGCCGCCAAACTCAGGATGCTCAATGGCGCGCATTCCGCGCTGGCTTATCTGGGGCTGGCGCGCGGCCATGAGTTCGTCCATCAGGCCATCGCCGATACCGCCATCGCGCCGTTGATCGATCGCCTGATGCGGCATGAAGCGGCACCTACGCTGGCCTCGGTCGAGCTGGACTTGATGCGCTACGCCGATGCCTTGATCGAGCGCTTCACCAACGCCGCGCTGCCTCATCGCCTGCGGCAGATCGCCATGGATGGTTCGCAGAAGATCCCCCAGCGTTGGCTGGACACCTTGAGCTGGCATAGCCGACAAGGCCAGACCTGTCCCGCGCTGCTGACCGCGCTGGCGGCCTGGGTCGACTACGTGCGTGGTGTCGGCCACACCGTCGACGATCCCATGGCGGGGCAGCTTGCGGCGCTCTGGAGCAGCGAGGGCAGGAGCGGCATCGTGACTGCGCTGTTCGGTGCCCGGGGTGTGTTCGCAGGCTCTTGGGTGTGTTCCGACGACGAGCGGGCAGCTCTTACCCGCATGTTGAAAGCAGATTGACCAATTTATTTGCGCTTGCTGCCGCGCAGCATTGCAAGTGGTTTGTCAGGCTCATTCTCTTTGCAACCCGGCGATAATCGCGGCAAAAGCGAAGCAGCTGTTTTGACTAAGGTTTTGTCGCGACGCACAAGACTGCGCTGACATTTTCAAAGCTGCCGGCAAATGGCAAATCTGCATAACCGAATTGGTTGACGGTGTCTCCATTGATAGGCAGTATTGGTCTGACCAATAAGGCCGTATGGGGAGAGGCCAATTTATGAAGCGCAAGGTTTTAAGCCAGTGGGTGGGAGCCGTACTAGCCGGTTATGTGCTCATGAACACCCCGGCGGTGGCCGCTGACAACGACGCGCCCGCTCAGGCGCAGTCGGGCGACACGACCGCCAAGAACAGCACGACGCCAGCGCCTACCAAGGATCTGCAAGCCGTGACGGTGACGGCGGAGAAGCGCACGGAAAACCTGCAGAAGGTTCCCGTCGCGGTGGCGGTGGTCAATTCGGACCAGCTCGAAGCGTTTGCCGTTCGCGACTTCAACGATCTCAACCGCGTCGCGCCCTCGCTGGTCATCAAGCCGGCCGAAAACCCCGTCAACGCATCGCTGACCATCCGCGGCGTGGGCACCTTTGCTTTCTCCATCGGCGTGGAGCCCAGCGTGGCGGTCGTCGTGGACGATGTTCCGATCGCCTTCCAGCCGCGCGCCTTTACCGATCTGTCCGACGTTGCACAGATCGAAGTGCTGCGCGGCCCGCAGAGCACGCTGTACGGCAAGTCGGCCTCGGCCGGCCTGATCAACATCACCACCTTGCCGCCCTCGGACACGCTCACCGCCGAAGTCAGCGCGCTGGCCACGGGTGATGGCGAGGCGGGTGGCACGGCGGTGTTCTCCGGCCCGATCACGTCGAACCTCGGTTTCCGCAGCAGCTGGAATTACGACAATTTCGGCGGCAACGTGACCAACCTGTACAACGGCAACGACGTCAACGGCCGTCGCACGCTGTCCACGCGCAACAAGCTGGTGTGGGATCCGACCGAGGCGTTGAACGTCACCTTTGGCTTCGATTACATCGATGGCCATACCACCACCGGACGCCCGTTTATTGCGCTGGGCCCCACCGCTTATCTTCGCGGCGTCTATGCACCGCCGGTGTTTGCACCGGGCGTCACCGCCTATCCGGACAACACCAATGTCGTGAACAACTACACGACGGGTACGGATTACACGGACACGGCCGGTTCGGTGAAGGTCTCCTACGACTTCGGTGGTCCGACGCTGATGTCGATCACCTCGTTGGACAGCTACAAGATGTTCGACCGCCTGGACCAGGACGAGTCGGCGCTCAAGCAGCTCGACAACCGCCAGTTCGGCACCTTCGCCTCGCACCAGACCACGCAGGAATTCCGCCTGCTGTCGCCGGGCGATGATCGCTTCCGCTACACCCTGGGCCTGTTCTACGCGGACGTGAACTACAGCCGCAACTTCGGTCGCGGTCCGTATTACTCGTTGGCGTCCTGGTATGCGACCTCGTACTCCAAGCAGTACGCCGCGTTTGGCCAGGTCGAGTATGACGTGCTGCCGGATACCACCTTGATCCTCGGTGGCCGCGAGAGCTACGAAAAGATCGGCTACACCTTCAACGACTATCTGGCCAAGAAGGCCTTCAACGGCAGCAACGGCGATACGTTCGGCACGTACAAGGTTGGCGTGCAGCAGCAGATCAACGACGACATCATGCTGTACTTCACCACGGCGTCGGGCCACAAGGGCGAAACCTACGATCTGTCGACGGGCTTCAATGCCGTTCGCGCTGCCGGTGGTCCGGTGAAGCCGGAAACCTCGACCGATTACGAGCTCGGCTCGCGCATGCAATTCTTTGATCGACACGTGACGTTGAACACCACGTTGTTCGATACGCATTACAAGGACTTCCAGGCGCAGGGCATCGAGACGCTGTCCGACGGCACCACCAATTACCGTCTGGCCAACGTCGGCAAACTGCATACGCGTGGTATCGAGCTGGAAAGCGGCTATCACGTTAACCAGGACCTGACCCTGGGCGCCTCGGTCACCTACCTCGACGCCAAGATCACCGAGTTTCCGTTCGCCCAGTGCTATCCCAACCAGACGCTGGCGCAGGGCTGCACGGGTACGGCGGTGAAGAGCCAGAACCTGGCTGGCGCACGCCCGCCGCTTGCGCCGAAGTGGAAGTTCGCTGCGAACTTCAATTACACCCATCCGCTCGGCTCGACCGGTCTGCTCGGTGTGATCGATGGCTCGTATACGTTCCAGAGCGCCGTCAATTACTCGCTCAGCCAGGATCCGCTGACCGTGCAGGGCGCCTATGGCGTGGCCAACTTCGACATCGGTGTGCGCCAGGAGGCCGATCGTTGGGAAGTGGTGGGCTTCGTCAACAATGCCTTCAACAAGCACTACTACTCGAACCTGACCAACTCCACCAGCAACTACAACAATATGCTGGCGGTGCAGTCGTATCTGCCGCGCGATTTCGAGCGTTACTTCGGTATCCGCGCCACGTACAAGTTCCAGTAATGACCGCGGCACGCGATGCGCCTCCCGAGTGGGGCGCATCGCGGGTAGCCGGAACAGCGGCACGGACGCCGTGGCTGGGCGATGGTTCGCGCTATCCTCCGCTCGGCGACAAAGATGGAGTGGAACCAGGCGATGAATCCCATCAGTGACGGCAACGTGGTGTGCTTTGGCGAGCTGCTGATGCGCCTTTCGCCGGCTCATAACGAACTCTTGCTGCAGTCGCCGAATCTGCGCGTGCATTTTGGCGGTGCCGAAGCGAACGTGGCGGCTTCACTGGCCATTCTCGGCCACCGCAGTGTCGTGGTCAGCACTTTGCCTGATAATGCCCTGGGCCGCGCCTGCGCCGGCGAGCTCAAACGCCTGGGCGTGCATCCGGCCATTCGCTATGTCGAAGGTCGCATGGGCCTGTATTTCCTTTCGCCCGGAGCGATGCATCGTCCCGCCGATGTGCTCTACGACCGCGCCGATTCCGCGTTTGCGTTGGCCCGGGGCGATGCCTACGACTGGCCGTCCCAGTTGGTGGGAGCGAAGTGGCTGCATGTGTCAGGTATCAACCTGGCTTTGGGTGAAACCACGACTTCGGCAGCATGGGACGCGGTGCAGGCTGCTCGGGATAACCAAATTCCAGTGTCGTTCGACTGCAATTACCGCAGCAAGCTCTGGGGCGACCGGGCAGCCGATGCGCCATCACTCACGCGCAAGATGGCCGCCGAAGCCGACCTGCTGATCGGCAACGATCGCGATATCGCACTGATGCTCGGTGCCGCTTTCACCCATGAAGATGCCAGCCAGCGCTTTGCGGCTGCCGCCGAGCTCGCCTTCGCGACGTGGCCGCGCCTGTGCTGGATGATCGCCACGGAACGCCTTCATCACAGTGCGGACCAACAAGAAGTGCGTGGCCTTTGCGCCACGCGTGATGGTGTCGCGCACACGCGATGGTGCGCGCTGCCGGGCATCGTCGACCGCATTGGCACGGGCGATGCGTTTACGGCAGGTTTCCTGCATGGACTGTTGTCCGGGGCGACCGAGCGCGATGCCCTGGAGTTCGCCTTCGCCGCCTTTTGTCTCAAGCACTCGGTGTCCGGTGACGTCAATCTGTTGGGCGAAAGCGATATCCAGCAGTTCATGGATGGCGAGTCGTTTGACGTCCGCCGTTGAAGGCACTCGCCGGAACAGTCCGGCGAACACCTGAAGCGAGTCGCTTACAGATCCGCGTGCACGCTCACGAACGCACTGCGCGATTCGCCCACGAGTGCGCCTGCACCATTCGCCGCCACGAAATAGTGTCGGTTGGTGAGGTTGCGCAAGTTTACGTCCACGCCCCACACCGAAGCCTGGTACCCGAGCAATCCGTTCCACACGACGGAAGACGGAATGCTATTGGTGTTGGTGAGGTCGCTATAGCTCTTGTCCTGGTAGTTAACGCCACCACCGATGCGGAAGCCAGGAATGCCCGCGATGGGAAAGCGGTAGGTGGTCCACAGGTTGCCGAGGAAATTGGGCGCACCCTGCGGACGATGTCCTACTGAGGTGATGCCCTGCGGATTGTCCGTGATGTAAGCGTCCTGGCTGGTGACATTGGCCAACAGGTGCCATTGGTCGGTGAGGGCGGTATCGATGGACGCTTCCGCGCCGCGCGTCTTCTGGCTGTCGAATACCACCGCTTCCACGCCATTGAGGGTCGTGGCGGCCGCCACGTGGTCGCGCTTCACATCGAACACGGCGGTGTTCAGCGCGATGCGGTCATCGAGCCAGGCGAACTTGATGCCGGCTTCGTACTGCAAGGCGGATTCCGGCGCGCCCACGCCGTTCTGCGTGTTCTCCGAATTGAAGTTGGCCAGGTGGCTGCGCGACACACCCGCATAGGGCGACATCCACGAGAACAACTTGTACAGCGCGCCGATATTCCAGCTCAGCGGCGCATCGTTGCGGGAGTCTTCCACGCCGGCGAGCAGTGGCTTGCCGTCGGTGCCGAAGCGGCCGGGGACAGTGATGCGCGGCGTAAGCGAGGTGTCCCACCAGTCCTGGCGCACGCCGGCGCGCAGCTTGAACGCATCGGTGACATCGGCCTGGTCGGTGGCGTAGATGCCGTAATAGTTCGCGCGCAGACGGTCGTCATCGCAGGAGTGCTTGGCATCGCATTTGAACGTGACGTCGGCGAGCGAGGTTTCCGGCGGCATCGGCGCAAAGGCGTCGATGATATTGGGCAGGTCGGCGGTGCTGCGTTCGGTGGACAGGCGCTGGTTCTGGTATTCGAAGCCGGTGAGCAAGGTGTGGTGCACGTCGCCGGTGGACAATCGCCACACCGGTTCAAACTGGTAATCGACGCTGTCGCTGTCGTCATCCTGCTGGCGCAGCTGGCGATTCACTACTTCGCCATTGGTCACCTTGGTGCTGGCGCTGTCGCCGTTGACCACGGCGTCCAGCGTGCGGTGCAGGTAGGAGAGGCGATTGTTGATGGTCAGCAGATCGCTCACCGTCCACTGGTCGGACAACGTGGGCCGCACGAAGTCCGAATGCGCGCTGGTGAACGGCGACGAATACAGCGCATTGATCGAGACGTGCCGCAGCGGCTGACCGTCGAAATAAATGATGCCGTACGAGTCGGGTGTTTCGTGGATATTGCGTGCATCCAGCGCAAAGTCGGTGATGTGATCGCCCCACAGCCAGCGCAAGGCGGGACGCACTTCGTAGTCGTGGCTATGCAGGTCGCGAAAGCCGTCCACATGCGAGAACGTCGCGTCGACGCGATAGTCCAGGCCATTCACGCCGGTCGGGCCGGTGACGTACTCGCTATTGGTAATCGAGCCGAACGAGCCGTATTGGAGGGTGCCGCCGTAATGGAACGTAGCGGCAGGTGCGTAGTGCACGATGTTGATGGTGCCGCCCGGTGGGCCGCTGCCGAACAGCGCCGAGCCCGGGCCTTCGAGGATCTCTACCCGCTCCACGCCATTGAGCGAATGCGACAAGCCACTGAGCTGATCGCCGTCGGAGAAACCATCGCTGTAGATCTGCGCGTTGAGGCCGCGTATCAGGAAATGATCGAAATAGCCCTTCGAATCCTGTCCGCCCGCATTGACGCCGCTGGCGTTGGCGACCACGTCGCGCAACATCGTCGCGCCTTGTTCGGCCATCAGGGCGCGAGGAATCACCTGCACGCTGGCGGGGAGGTCCTCAAGCCTGGTGCCAGTCTTGCCTAGCGAGGGCGCGAGATCCGGATGATTGGTGCGGTCGCTCTGGTCGTAGACGCCGTGAACGGAGACGGGCGTGAGCGTGACGGCCTCCTGCGCCCATGCCGTCGAGCCAAACAGCGCGACGCTGCTGAGCAGGGCGAGATGGACGCCATGACTTAGGCGCGAGTGCCGTAGCGGGCGCAAAGCAGGGGAAAGGCGGCGATCCTGGACGTGTGGCATGGAGTTCCCTCGGCGGCAAGGTGAGGCTCAGCAGGTAGTAACTGAGAATCACTTTCATTTGGTTTGCGCCGTGAGTGCCCGTTGCCGAGGTTATGGTTTAAACGCAAATAACTGCGTTTTCCGCAGGATTTTTCAAAGGAATGCCGCGTACCCGGCAGCGATCTGTGGATGCCGGGTACGCGGCACCCGACACGCGCATCGCACTGGATGCACGTGGCCAGACATCAGCCGGTCGCGCGGGACTGGGCTTCGCGCAGTTTCTCCGCGCATTCCTCGCAACACACTTCGACCACGCGATGGCCGACAGTCACCTTGATGGCATGGTCGTCCAGCGGGTAATCGCACGCGGCGCAGGTCTTCTCACTCATGGCACGTCTCCGGATGTCACCCGAGATTGGGTTCACTCAGAAGACCACGCCCCCGCTTTCCCACGCTGTCGAATTCTTTAGTCGTTGGTGGTGACGCCTGGAGATCACGTCAAGGCGATTTTTAGGACTCGTCCCATATTTCCCGGCGATAGCCCTACCTAAGCTGCGCAGATTCATTCACGCGCAGTTTTCTCCCATGTCTCCGAACTCATCCTCCACGTACATCGTGCGGCCCGTGGACGCACACAGCGAGCGCGCATGCCGTGCATGGGCACGCCTGGGCGGCATCGTCTGTGCCATCGCCACGCTGGTGTCCATGGCGTATTCCGCCGAGTGGAACGTCCGCATGGTACTTTCCGATCCACTCGCGTGGATGACGACCCTCGTGGCGATCGCGGCGGGACTTGTCGGCGGTTACGCACTAGGGGTGCATTTGCACGTGCCCACGGACGAGTGACGATCAGGCGGGGCCGCGCGAGGCCTGGCGGAATGCCGTGGGCGAGCGGCCATAGGCCTGGCGGAATGCATTGGCAAAATGGCTGTGGCTGGAGAAACCCAGCTCCGCCGCCAATGCCGAGAGATCATCCACCTTGCCCAGCCGATCGAGCGCGCGCGCCAGCCGCAGTTGCAGCTGATAGCGATAGAGCGGCATGCCTTCGACCTGCTTGAACACCTGCGTCAGGTAAACCGGTGAACCGCCGATTTCCTGGCCGATCTCGGCCAGCGTCCAGCGACGCGACAAGTCGCTGGCCAGCAGCATCTTCACGCGATCGGCGAGACGACGGCGGGCATGCGTGGATGTCGGCGTGCGCGAGGTGCGCGGTCCCAGGCTGCGGCATACCAGGGTGAGCGTAAGCGCCTCGGCTTCCAGCGGCTCGATGCTGTCGTGTTCCAGGTTGTGACGCAGCAGCGCTACCAGTGCCTGCGCACGGGCATCGATGCGTTGCGACTGCGCGCGGAAGATCGTGCCTTCACCGCTTTGCACCAGCGCCTTGGGCGCCAGCTCGGCGAGCAGCGCATCCGACAGACGCAGCGACAGACAAGCATCGCCGCCCTGCAGCGGATGACTCACCTGATAGCCCTGCTGCGCGTTGAAGAACAGCACGTGATTGGCGTCGGCCACGGTCTGGTCGGAGGCCACGTGGCGCAGGTACAGCCCGCGATAGGGAAACACCAGCTGGGTCGAGGCGGCGCATTCCTCCGCGCTGCGGTGGCGGCAGGTGCCGCTGCAGTGCACGTCGCGCAACGTCAACGTGTCCGTCGACAGCAGAACCTGGCTGGAAAAACTCGACATGGTCGGGCCGGCAGCACGCATCCGGAGGAGGACTTGAGCATAACAAGGCGCTGCGCTCCCATCCTGTGCCAACGACGGGTAGCTAAAGATTCTGACAGCGGGTCTGCCTGGCGAATGGTCTCCTAGTCGGGCCCGATGGCGGGCGTCCCCAGGTCACCACCATGAACCACGATCAGACCACCCTGGCCCAGGCCTTCCACCAGCTCCATGCCGGCGCCGAACCACTGCTATTGCCCAACGCCTGGGACGTCGCCAGCGCCCGCGTGATCGAGAACGCCGGCGCCAAGGCCGTCGCCACCAGCAGCGCGGCGATGGCATGGGCACTGGGTTACCCCGATGGCGAACAGATGCCGCTGGACGAGCTGCTCGCGGCCTGTCGCCGCATCGCCGAGGCCGTCTCGGTGCCGCTGAGCATCGATATCGAACGCGGTTACGGCATCGACGCCGAGGAAACCGGTGGCCTGGTCGGTGCATTGATGCAGTTGGGTGTCGTCGGCATCAATATCGAGGATGGCAAGGATCCGGGCACCGGCCAACTGGCCGATTCTCGCGTGCTGGCGCAGCGCATCGCCTGCATCCGCGCCGCGGCGGAGCATCGTGGCGTCGCGCTGTTCATCAACGCGCGTACCGATACCTATCTGAGCCCTGAGCTGTCGGGCGAGGCGCGCTTTCAGGAAACCCTCAAGCGGGCGTTGGCATATATCAACGCCGGTGCGAACGGCATCTTCGTTCCCGGCCTTGCCGATGCCGGTGAGATCAAACGCCTCGCCGAGCTGCTGCCGGTGCCCCTGAATATCTATGTGGGTTATCCCGGTGCACCGGACGCGGCAACGCTGCGTGAGCTGGGCGTGCGTCGCATCAGCCTGGGCTGCGGCACCATGCAGGCGGTGCTTTCGCATCTGGCCCGCATCGCGCGGGAAGCGCTGGACGAAGGTCGCTACGACACCATGGGCGATCACATGCTTTCGGTGGGCGAGGCGAATGGCCTGTTCGTACCCCGTGTGGCCAGCCAACAGCGTCGACGGGCCTGAGCGCTTATGCCTTCCAAGCAAAGCGCCCGCCGTGGAGGCGGGCGTTCTGTTTGGCGCAACGCATCGGCTTACCAGCGATTGCGATTGGCGGCGTCCGCGGCCAGGCGCAGCTCTTCGTCGGCCTGGGTCAACAGCGCCTTGGCGCGGGCGGCGTGGCCGCCCAGGCGATCGTCGTTGTCGATCTGCGCGTCGCTCACCAGCTGCCAGGCCTGCACGATGTTCTGCTGGGCGTTGCGCAGGT
>Ga0209672_100892_pt1 | contig 13600 bp, 10 predicted proteins | sample AraplaCol_mMS_r2_FD_184273 | JGI IMG/M metagenome (GOLD analysis project Ga0209672, IMG submission 184273) | Arabidopsis root microbial communities from North Carolina, USA - plate scrape CL_Col_mMS_r2 (SPAdes) (version 2) | ecosystem: Host-associated > Plants > Roots > Endosphere | place: USA...
CGTTCTGGCTTGCCGCCATCGAGGATCGCCGTATGTCCGCCTACCTTCAGAACCACTTCACCTTTACCGACGAGGCACTCCGCACTTTGGGCGTGGAGCCGGACATCCAGATTGGCATGGCCCCGTATAAAGAGGGCTTTCCCGTGCCCTGCCAGGGCGATCTGGTGCAAGTCATGGTCAATGGTAAATCACGGCAATTTGTTGTCGTCTTTCGACAGTTTATCTATCAATCCGCGGAAGAGATGAACATCCGGTACGTTCTGGACGCCATTCGGTAACCCTGGGTTTGCTGCCTTGAGACATCGGGGTCCATATCGGCGGAGGGGTCACCAGCAGACTATTTCGCAGGAGAGGCAATGAGCACTCATGTCAACAACCACACCCCGACAGTCAATCTTGTCGATTCGATGGCTTCCCTGGGTTCGTTCGTCGTGTTGCGAAGGGCGCTGGATGTCGCAGGGCTTAGCGTGATGCTGAGTGTTTCAGGTCCTTACACCTTGTTTGCTCCGAACGACAAGGCATTCGCCAAACTACCAAAGGGAACGATTGAGGGTTGGCTAAGGCCGGAAAATCGCGATGAATTGCTTTCCGTGCTCAAGTACCACATCTTTCCCGGACTCGCATCGTCCGCTGACGTAGGCACCATGTCACATCCAAAAATGCTGCAGGGGCAATCAGCCGTCATCAACATGGAGGGCGACAAGATTAGAATCGATGGCTCCAAGCTGATTGGGGTTGATATTGTGTCGACCAACGGCCTCATTCATATCATCGACACCGTCATGCAGCCCATTGAGCCCGCCACGATGCATTGATAGATGGTGGTGATGATGCGTGTGGGCGTCTGCATGTAAGTCTCCCGCAAACGCTGCGCGGAGCGCTTAGGGGCATCTGCTAAGATTTGACGCGGGTAAATGCGTCTGCTTTCCCATGGTAGACATTAAGTTCTGGTACGGTTTCCTTCTGTAGCCCTAGCCCCCTCGCGAAGATCCGCTTTCGACCGGGGCAATGTGAAAACACAGATGGGCGCAGCAGCACACTCTCCATTTCCTCACATTGCTAGCAATAGTCTTCATAAGGTGTCTATCGCTCATGTATCCGATGTCGCCAACTACGCTGCCGCTCGTCGTCATGGGGGTAATCATATCTTTGAAATCGGTACCGACGACATCGACTGTTTACGCTTTAGTATCGAACCCCCGCAGCCGTTTTCATTGCGGCCTACCGTGACGGAAGGGCCTGTGCGCGACCAAGTATGGGTTCATAGCGACCTATGGGATCTTATTGTGGAGCAGGTCTACAACCGGAAAGGGCACATTGTGTATTGCAGACTGCCAAACGGCCGCTACCGCGCTACCTGCACGTTCCCAAGCGTGCCTTATGAATAGAGCAATGGAGCAGGCGGAAATTCCTGGCGATCGACGTCGGCATTTAAGTCAGTTGCGTTAGGGATATTTCCTTCAAAACGCTATCGAGGTGTACATGATGCCCATCCTCATAAGGGCATCCGTGCCCACGTAAGGGCAGTCCTTCCCATGAGGGCATCTTCGCCAATCGATCACTTCCCTGTCGTGCTTTGGAAGCATCTCTTTAACGATGAAGAAGTTCAATATGAGACGCCACTTTCGAGTGGAACGTCGTGATGAGCTCGGTCAAATCGTCTTCGCCGGCAAAAAAAAACTACCGGCACGTCCAAAACCTGATTTGAGCTGTCCCTCATCCTGGTTCTGTCTTCGCTGCTGCTGGCACTGTTCACGATTCTGGACGCTTCGCTCGTCATTAAACATCCCGACGAACTTGATCACGGACGCCGCTAAGACCTGCTCATATGACCGGAATCTCTCATTGCTTCAACTTACGTAAGTCTCATGATTCCGATCCTGATCGGCACAATCTCTATGCCATCCAATCAGAAAGCCCACACGAGCGATCTCGTTTTACAAGTGTCACTATGAATCCTGATGTTCGTACACCTTAATCAAGAAGGCGAAGCAGCCAGTGTTGCTTTTGTGTTGGAAAGCGTCCAATGAAACATCTCATCGATCTCTTTCCCGAATACATGGGCTCCGCTTACCTTGCGGTCTGAGCCCAGCATCTACTGAAAGAACTTGCGCCAATCCTTGTGGGCCACGATGTTGCGCAGAGGAACGCAAGGGAAACCCAGATGACTACACCAGCAACACTTCTCACGTTGATCGCCCATGCCCAGCAACATGTAGCAGCCTTGGAAAGCCTGGCTGCCGGCATGGTTGCGGGACTGCGCGCCGGCATGGTCGACGCCGACCACCTGTCCACGCTGATGACCACGCAAAACGCGCGCCATCCACGCACAACTGGACGAGGTGATTACAACGATGGAGAAGGTGGAATTGCAGATGGCCAGGAACGATTACGGCGGGCCACCTCTTATATAGCCCCCAATGTTTGGCATCGTCGGAAAAAGGTAATTTTGGTAATCACGCCGGCAAAACCTCCCATTTCCTCAGTCCAATCAATTATTTAGGAAGGTTCGGCAAAAGGTAATCCAAAGGTAATTTGAGGTAATCCGATTACCTTTTCAAAAGGTAATTTTTCCCTTCCAACATTATATTTATATTCAATCACTTACGGAGAATGGTAATTTTTATTACCTTGAGATTACCTTTTTTCTTAACCTAATTTTTCAAATATATACAAAGACTTAGGTTGCCTTTCGGCCCTGCGGTCACCAAAATTACCTTTTCCGAAGTCGAATCCAGCGGCGGTCTTCACTCGAAGCTGGGACCGCCCTCGCTGTCATGGCGCCTCACAACGTACCCAGCCCACATAGAGCCGTCCTCGTGCAGAAACTCGCCCTTCTGAAAACCGCGATCCGCCGTGATAGTGCGGAGCGTTTCTGTCTCAATGACCTGCACCGTGCCGCCGGTGCAGAAACTGCCCACCAGCCTTCGAACTGGCTAAGCCTGGATACGACCCGCGCATTGATAGAGGAAATTTCTAATTCCGCAGACGTGAGGAATAAGCCCAATGCGGCCGCAGCAGGAGGGCACGGCGGAACCTACGTGGTAAGAGAACTGGTCTACGCCTACGCGATGTGGGTAAGTCCGAAATTCCATCTGGCCGTGATCCGCACCCTCGATGCACTAATCACAGGTCAGACACCCAACCCTTCGCCCATTCCCGCGAACGAGCACCCCTTTGTGGCCCAGTTCTGGGACACCTACGAGGAACTCATCGAACGCGGAGAGTGCGTGAACTATTCGGAAAGGCAGGGACTGATCGCGATCAACCTGACGACCCTGATCCTTGCCGCGTGGCGGCGCGGTCTTCCCATTGCCGAACGTTCCAAGCTAAGCCACATGCTGAAGACCTCGGTGCAGCGCCCTTTCGCCGGTCACGAGGATATGTTTTTCCGCGGCCGACGCATTCCGAAGTGCTGGGTCTTCCGCGACGACGGCCGCCCCAGAATACGGCGCACGCACCACTGCTTCGCCTCACCGACGCCATCAGCGCAGGGTGATTAGGCTGCGTCTGCGGTTCCCTCGCCAGGGACCACCTCTTCGCGAAGCATGGCCGTGTAATGGGCCATCTGGTCGGTCTCTTGGAAAACCAATCTGAACTTCTCCAAGTAGTAGCCCATATCGTAATCGCCGAAATCGGTGTGATTGACGCCATCGGCGTGGGATTGGCGGTCCAGGTAGCGCGCCAACGGGGTGAACCGGTGTTCCTGTTCGCTGATCCTTTTCAGGGCCGCCTTGAAATCGTCTTGCCGGCGGGTGAAGTAGAAGAACCGTTCGCAGATGCAGCGCATGGCGTTGGCGAGCATGATCCGGGTGGCATTGCCTTCCTTGGCATCTCGCACAACCTGCCAATAGGCCTCGTAATCGTTGAGCAACTCATCACTGTTCATCGGCACGACCACGGTGTGGCTATGCTTCAAGACACGCTTGAAATCCAGCTGCTTCGCTTTGCCGTGGGCGGAGACCAGTTCGTGATGAAAGAACAGGCTATGCGTCAGGATGATGATCTGTTTGAGCTGGTGTCCCTCATCGTCCTTCAAGGCGATGATGTCGTGGACGATGATGGAGGCAATGTCGTAGACGTAGTTGTGTGAGAGGCTCGAAATGGGGTCATCTATGACCACGATTTTTCGGTTCAGTGGGATGGTGTTGTCCGCGACAGCCGATCCATTGATCAACTCCACAAAATACAAGAAGGTGATCAGCGTTTTCTCGCCCTCACTGAGCGAGCGGTAATCATCCACGCCGCCATCCCTGCGCTCCAAGTGGTAAAGATGGCCGGTCCCCTCTTTCTTGATCTTGAAGGCATCAATCCCAAGAGAAGCCAGGCGACCATTGATGGCTTCGATGGCTTTGTCGGTTCCCGTGGTGCTGGCGCGTAACTGAACCAGTTGACCTTCGGCGGCAAGGAGGTTTTGGCGGAGGCCATTGACCTCCGTGGCGATGGTGGCGAGGGCGCTGTCCGTTGAAGTCTTTGAAGCCTTGTAGACCGAAAGAACGCCCTCGTAGTCATGGCGCAGGCGGAGCCAGAAACCCTTTTTGATGCGGGTGCGCTCATTGTCACGATCGGCAATGCGCGTGTTGAACTGCCGGATGCGTTCATTCAGCTGAGTGACCGCATCCAAAACTGCCTGGCGAGCGTCCTTGGACGCTTGGAGCGCAACCACTTCACCCGGCGACTGTTGTTTCTTCTCGATGAGACCGATGTTGGCGGACAGCATCAAGTTCAGTTCGGCCCAGGTGCGCGAAAGGGCTGGGTGATCTTTCGCAAAGGGCTCATCGGCCAGCAACTGGTCCATGGTGTCAGATAAGCGGGTCATCTCGGACTGGTAGTCCTCCACCAACCGGTTGATCTCGGCGATGCGGTTTTCGTAAGACGTGTCGAACAGGCGGGCCAGTTGGGTGGAAAAATCGTGGGGTAAATCCTGCTGGCAGAAGGGGCAACTGGTGCTGTGTTCCACATAGGGTTTTCCTTGCCTCACCCAATCCATGTTGCCGAGGGCTTGGATCTGGGCCGCCAAGGAACTGTCGCCAGATCCAAGGATGGCCTGACCCCATAGCGCGTTGCTTTCGAGGCTCTCGAACTCGGTCAGGTCCAGGGACCATTCGGATCGAGCGGTTGCCGTTTTATCGGCAACGTCTTGCATCCGAGTGGTGAGGGCTTCAATGGTTGGGGGAACGACATTGGCATCGAAGGAGATGCCATTCAGTTCCTCAAACAACTTGCGTTTGGCGTTGCCATAACCTTCCAGCCATTCCTTCATGGCGCCTGTTTTGTGGGTTGTGTAGGCAGGCCACACGCCATCGAGGACCGCCGTGTAAGCGCGGCTGGCCTCCGCTTCACGTTGTTTCATTTGTTCGTTCAAACGCTCGATATCGTCCCGCCATTGGTTCACCTGTTGCTCCAATCGTTCCGCTTGTTCCAGGGCGGCGGCCTCGGGTTTGCCGATGGTGAAAATGCCCGGCATGTTGGTCCGATTACGGAACGTTTCGTCTATGAACTCTTCGTTGTAGACCAGGTATTGGTAGGGCTCGTCCCGCGTGAGCGTGAGGGAACAGTTGGCGATGGGGTTGGTGTTGTTGCCGTTGTGATGGATCACTTGGCCGATCGCGGACTTGCCGGCGCCGTTGACGCCATAAAACAGGGCCACCCGCTTGGTTGCATCGAATGTGACTGAGGTAGCCCGCTCGCGGGCGAAACTTTTGTAGCCCTGGATAGAGATGCTCTTGATCATGGTTCCCCCGTGGTTCCTTCCAGGTTTCGGATCAGATAGCGGAGCAAAACAAGGGCCAAGAGGCGCCGGGTGCCGAGGGCGCCATTGTCCTGACCAAAGCTTATAGGCTTGCCACGGCCATCAGGCAGGGAGGGCCTCATTCCGCCGGTGGGGCCCCCAGTGTCCTTTCCATGTCGATTGACAAAATGGCCGCCGAGGCTAGAACTCTGCAACCCTGCGATGCAGGGCGATCCCATTCCAGAGGAGCCCAACCCATGCCCCCCATCACTGATGCCCCCTGGCCATAAACGCGAAAGGCCGAGAGCGTGAACTCTCGACCCTTCCAGGCGGTGCGGTTCGTCCCAACACTGCGCCGACTTTTCTAGGCCCGTCCCCTCTGACTGTCAAGTCGACGCCCCGAGACCCAGGGCGCCGTCTCACCCCCCTTTGCCTGAAACAGCTACCGGCGGTTGGGACCTCGCCGGTGAAAGGAGTTTGTCCGAATGAAAATCCACGACACCGTCCGCCTGGTGCTCACCACCTCTTTGTCCGATCGGGAGATCGCTGACGCTGTGGGTGTGTCGAAGACCACAGTGGGACGCTACCGACGTTTGGCCGCCGCCAAGCACCTGCGTTAGTCCAATCTGGCGCGCCTGGCGCCCTCCAACCTGATCCAGTGGTTCAACCGTGATCCCAACGGCAACAAGACCCGGAAAGTTCCAGATCTGGCCGAGATCCAACAGCGCCTCGATGAAGGGCACACATTGCAAGTCATCTGGGAGGATTCGCGCTGCCTCCATGCGCTCGCAGGCCTGGAAGAGGTACTGCGGAAAAACACCATGGAGTCCATCACGCTCCTGGGTAGCCTGATTTGTGACCTCGGTGCGCACATTGAAGCCGCATGCGCAGAGTAGTACTAAGCCCATCAGACCAGTCCATGGATGCGTCAAACCGCATCACCCGAACGCCGGTACCGGACCCTATCGGGGCTCACCATGGCCCCGTTTTCGGTCTTGCGTCACCTGCGTCAAAAGCGAGAGGGAAAGCGCGCAGGCGAGGAGGGGGGACGACCGCGCGCTCCAACGTAGGACCACGCAGCCTGGTGCTATTTTGACCAACAGTGCGGCGTCGGGACCTTGTGCATTTGCTATCGATTAGCCTTGATGACCACACATTGCTGCGCGGTGGAAGCTACGTAGAAAGACGTGCTCGACTAAATGCGGGGGCCGGTAGTGGCTAGACACCGTTCCGGCCACGCTTGGACACGGCGCTGATGCTGACCAGAAGCCGGCAGGGCCTATCGATTGCAAATCGGTGGGTGTCACTGGCATTTTGATTAGACCACCTTTCAACCCGTTAGTGGACGTAAATTGGGTTTTCGCCTGCACCGACCTTGGAGTGCACACATAATATGTCACTGAAACGCGGCGATGGACTTGATGAGATTCGCGAGCTTGCAGCAAACGCCACCACTGTCGCAACGACGTGGCATGTAAGTGCTGAGTACATTTGGCTCGATCTTGCGTTGGAGCGTCTCTGGAACGACTTCGTTCGACTACGTGACGAAATTCGGTTGGTCGCAGATAAGAAGTCCAAATCAGTGCCAGGTGATTACCAACGTTGGTGTGAGCGACTCCGTGAGCTCAATCCAGACGCCGCTGCGGCAGAGATCGATGCTGAAGCGCGCAAACTTTCCCATTACGATATGAAGCCGTTGGACCGCGCCGGTCGTTTCCTCGGGCAACTGATGCCCATCTACGCCGAAGTTGCGATTCTTTCGGCAGCCTTATGCGAAGCTCACATTAACCTCGCTCTGGCTTGGGGACTGACAATGCTCGGCAGGGATGCAGCATTTCGAATAATCGAGCAATCGAACACTGTAGACAAATGGCTGCATGGGCCGAAGCTTCTGCTTGAAGGGTACGAATTACCTTCACATTCGGCCGAAGTCGAAACGTTAAAAAGGGTTTTTGAGGAAAGAAACATACTCATGCATCCGAAGTCGTCCATTTCCAGTGGTGGACTGGACCGCGTTTCTGCAAAGCGCCTTCACGTCAAGAGCGTGACGCAAGTGCTTGCCTGGCTACCACGGTTCTTTAGCCTCCCGTTCGATCTTGCGGAGTTTATGGCTAAGCAGCCGGCACTTGGCGGATTCGACTTTCCTCTGCTCAGCAAAAGGGCATCGATCCCACGCGCAGAGCAGCACAAGTTGAGAGGAACGCGAACGTAGCGCCGTGTTTGCAAGTATGTGCCTCGCTTGCGGGTGGTCTTATCCAACCCGGACCGCTCAGAATTCGCAACCCATAGCGATAACCGCCCATATTTACGGATAGTCAGTACCAGCGCCGTGTCCAGGTCTGGTCGGAATCGATGGTCAACTGAACCGAAATCCACAACTAAACACGAGAATGAGCTGGAAATTCGAAGGCACTTAAGAATATGACCCTTGGACCAACGCGCATCCCATCCAAAGAACTCTGCATCTATTGTGGACGCTCCGGATTGCGCCTCACAGACGAACACATTCTTCCTTATTTCATTGGCGGACAGCACGTAATAGAAAAAGCGAGCTGTAACGATTGCGCGAAAATAACATCAAAATTTGAGCTTGACGTCGGAAGAGAGCTTTGGGGTGATGCACGGACTGCCTTCGATGCACCATCACGTCGAAAGAAGAAGAGGTCTCGCGAGATCGAGCTATGCGATATAAATAATCCAACCAGAACCATTAAGGTTCCAGCAAATGAATACCCGGCACCGATGGTCTTCTATCGAATGCGTTCCGCTGGCATCTTAGATGGTTTTCCTGAGAATCTGGATTTATCAACCCAGTGGGAAATCACGACGATTTCCGATCAAAAAAAGATTGATCAATTTATGGATAAGTATGGCCAGCCACCCACAGCACAGTTCAGGCATGTGCCCGACAGCTTTGCACGACTATTAGCTAAAGCAGCATACGGACAGGTGCTATGCTCTCTTGACCCAAACGATTTTCGCCCTTTATGCCTCCCATACATTCTTGGAAGGAAAAAAAATCCGTCATATATAGTGGGTGGCAGGTGGAGCTATCCGGATATGCAGCCTGAAATCGGCTATGAGCTCCGAACAAATTGCGCCAAGTTTTTAGACACGTTGCTAATCATGGCGGAAATCCAATTTCTTCCAAACTGTCAGACTCCGATCTATCACGTGTTAGTCGGAGACGTTATCGGAGCCTCGGAGGTGAACAGAGTCCTTAGAAAAATTAAGGCCACTTGTACCGTTGATGTGATAGATACGAGTTTGTATAGAAAGCCCTCCGACGAAAAATTCCACTGGATGCCCTCTAAGTGGCCGCTACCAGCTTGGGAAAGCTGATCCTGTCAGCGTCATTCACGAGCACCATTATCGGAGAACGCCGGTTACATCTGAGCCTCAACGGAAAAAGGAACGGTCCCACGTCGCCTCCCGTCAACGTTCCGACGTGTTTTTCTGGTGCGAATTTTTCATGCTGCCTGGCGTAAAAGCCTCCCTAACAGTCTCCTGCGTTGCAGTCAACTCCTCTCGCACTTTCTTTGCTGTTGCCTGTTGCCTAGCAACATTCGCTTCATAATCGTATGAGAACCCGAGCTCTTCGCGCATACGCTGCTTTACCCTCTCGATTGCGGGCACTAAAGTTATTCTGTGATCCATCACAAGCTCCGCTATTTTCGCTATTGCTTCATTAATTCCTTGAAAATGCACCTTTGTTTTGTCGTTCAGTTCTGCAAGTTGCCTGCGCGAAAACTCGTACTGATCTTGCAGACGCGCGAACCTAGCTGGGTCGTTTACGCCATCGATGTTCATTCGCTTCTGCTCAGCAAGCACAGCATCAATACTGTTTTGATGCTGCCGAATGAAAGGGTCATTTACTTGTATATCGGCTCTGTGCTTTTCGATTACTATGCGCTCTCTCAGCACCTCCTGATACATCTTACCGCCCTCATCAGTTAGGTCACGCAAAGCAGCAAGCATTTTTACATTCGCAACGACTTCAACTTTTGCAAATACGGCAGTCGCTTTAATGAAGCGGCCTGACAGTTCAGCCAGCGACTTTTCTGCGTTAGTGAATGATGCGAGAGCGTTCAAGCATTCCGTTATAGCGTCGGCAAGCTCTAAATAGAGCTTGCGCTTTAGCTGATATTTTCGATCTCGCGAATCCCATACCCATTTCGCTATGACAGCGATCAGAACAGTTAGGACTGCCGCCAAAGGCGGTGCCTGTGTAGTCCAAAAATTGTCCTTGGTCTTCTCGACGACGTATACGTCAGGACGAATTACGTGCGCTGACGGAACAGTTGTGGTCGTAACTGGCACTACGGGTACACTCCCGCGCAACGCGGGATGATTGGTCTGTACTTGCATCTCCATCCCCTTCTTGCCTTTTGCCTAGCATAAACGCAAGAAAACCTGTCTCGCATTGACGACATTACCGAACTCCTTGGATGTACGCCCTTATTTGATCGCCTGATTGCGACAGCTTCGGTGTTTCATTGACTCAGGTTGATAGTGATCGCAGGAATACCAACTTCCTGAAAACCATGTTCTATCAAACTTTGGCGCAACTCCGCCAGCGCATTGGCAGGAACGCCTAGCCATAGGAGGTTTCGGGCGCGAGTCACGGCTACATAGCCTATGCGCCCAACCTCGGAATTGACTCCGCCTAACAGCGCAGAGACGTGCTCCTTGTTTGCCATGTACAACACGGCATCCAGGCTTTCGCCCTTTGCTTGGTGAACAGTATCCACGCGGACCCGAGTAGCGCTGGCTGTGGCGAGGTCCGCAGCAACGATTAGCGGGGCGTTAGGCAAGCTTTTTTTTGCCAGCTTCATGCCGATGTTGTCGGCAGCCTTCAGGTTGTGATCGCTTTCCAAGATGGTGAGCAATGCCTTCACCCTGGCGAGCAATTGTGGGTGCCATTCAGTGTCGGCCAAAAGAGTCGCGGACGGCAGACCCGTATCGGGATTGCGCGTAAAGCGCCAGATGAGGCGCCTCAGGCCTTGGACCTCGGGGTATCGTGCGGGCTGAGTAATCGAGGCCACCAACCCTTTCGGTGGGTCAGCAAGAAGACCAACGATGCATGTGGCAACTCCCTTGAAGGCGCCCAAGTAGTTCTGCTTCTTGTCACGGACAATGGCCGCCTGAGCAAAGCCCTTCACTGTTCCCTGACCGACTGCGGAATCGTTGCCGGCCAACTTGTCGGCAAAGTCACGGCCACGGCATAGGACCGCGGACCGTTCGACCTTTAACTCTGCTGCAAGTACCGCCGCCTGGAAGGCGATGACAACTTTGTCGCGGTCGGCCGTTTTGTACGGAATGAAGAACGCGCCGTGCGTGGTATCAGGTGCTTCTCGATCGGCCACGTCATTGCGCGCGGACAGCTTGTTTGCCAGTTTGACGAGCGGCGGTACAGATCGATAGTTTCGGGTCAACTCTAGATCCGTCACCCCAGTGCGTCCGCCATACTGAGAGAGAAACGCGCCGTTTGCTCCGGCGAATTCGTAGATACCTTGGTTGGGGTCTCCGATCAGCGAGACTCGCGCGCCGGCACCGATGAGTTGTTCGAGAATGGCTTGGTGCAGCGTGCCGATGTCCTGCGCCTCATCGATGAGAATGTGTGGATACCGACGAGCCAGGGCACGCAGGATGATAGGCTGCTCTTGCAGCGTTCGGTGACACCAATAACGACCAAGATCGTGTGTGTAAGCGCCCGTTTTTCCCAATCGATGCACGAGTTTGGATGCATCGCTCTGGTTCAGCGCTACCACCTGCTCATCGTTCACATAGTAGAAATAGATGCCAGATGCGCGGGAGCCAACCTGCAGATTCGTGATACTGACAGGATAGTCTCCCGGCTTGAACATGAATCCATTCAGGAATGACTCGCTGCCCATCACAAGAAAGGCGGCCTGCGTTGCGCCCATCGTTCGATGAGCGTGCGGGTGGATCACATGGCGGGTGATAAATCCATCCAGCGTATCGATGTCAACGCGATGGCCACCAGCACCGACCGCCACTTCCTTGAGCAGGGTCTGGTAGCTCTGCCGAAAGGCATCTACGGCGACATTGGAGAAGGAAAGCAGAGCAACCCGTCCCCTGTGGTCGCCAAGCTGTCGGCGGATTTCTGCGAGCCTCTGGACCGCCGTCAGCGTCTTTCCACTGCCCGCACATGCGATGACGGACATGGGATCAAGCGGCGCATCGATGATCGCCGACTGTTCAGAAGAAAGCGGCGTCATGGATGCTTCGCCGTCTTCTGGCAGGCATGCTCAATAGCCCGGCGTATGTACTCGGGTACGGTGCATGATACGCCGTCAGCAAAAATCTGTGCGAGAGCCTGTCCGAATCGCCCCTTTTGGACATTGTTCTGCGTGCGCTCAAACATCCCGCTGAACAAGAGACGTGCCTTGTCGGCATCTCCAGTCACTGCATTGACTGCCGTCTCGACGATTTCGCCGATTTTTGGATGCAGTTCCTTGAGAGCCTTTAGCATGGCCGACCGATTATCTTCATGCAGCGCTAGGTCGTATTCCAACGTTTTTACGCCGTGAAAAATCTTGACGAACGTGTCCTCGCTTTGTTTCATCTTTGCGGTATTGTCGGATACCTTGACGGTATCGCTGGCAGCCGGATACAGCGCCTTGGGTTCGCTTCCGTCAGCAGACGTGTCCATGGGGTCTGCGTCGGTTATCACGGAAGCTGGGATCTTTAGAGCCTTCTCGCCGAACAAAGGAAGGAAGGAATCGAAGTTCAGTCCCTCAACGCTGATGAGGCTTACGCCGTGTTCGCGCAATTTATAGCCAGCTTTTTCGGCAAGCACGCTGACCAGCATCAATTCAGCGGCACCTTCTACGAAAATGACACGCCGGGCAAAAAATAGCTCGGCGCGTGTTACATCAAGATAACGTTCCAGCTTCTCCCGTTTCCCTTTCTCGAAGACGACGTCGCGAGGGAAGAAAGTTTCGATCATGCTTCCCGTATCCACCAGACAGGCTAAGCTATTGATGTCGGCAATGCTGGCAAAATTCGGAGAATGGCTGGTCACGAAAAGCTGAACCGGTTTCTCTCCATCGGTGGCTTTGATGGTTTCCAGATAACCCAGAAGGACAGCCTGAAGCTGAGGATGCAGGTGTGCTTCAGGCTCTTCAACGATCAACCCGCGATAGCTCGATTCCGGGTTTTTGGCCAGTTCACTGAGGACCACTGCCATGAAGATCAAGTTGTTGAAGCCGAGGCCGTTTTGCTCGATCTCGAAAGCGTCCACCATGAGTGAAAGTCGGGACGCTAACCGCTGAAAGTCGCTGCCGCTCAAACCGAGGTCCAGAAGCTGCGCCAACTGGGGGCCGAGCATGCTGTCGTGCCGGCTTTTGATAGCCGTATGGGTTTTGGTGATCGGCTGATGCCTTTTCAGTTCTTCGTCGAGCTTTTTTAGAGCCTCATTGATTTCATTCCGTCCGACATCGTCGGACAGTAGTTGAAACAGCCGGGCAAGTTGGCTAGTTCGGGTGGGTTTCAAGCTTTGAGAGGCATCACGCAGCGGTGGCAGGTATACCCCGCGAAGGTTTTCCATCATATCTGCGGTCAGTCCGACATCTTCGTGATCACCGCACCAGCGTTTGGCGCGCAATCGACCGACCTTGTCGGCTTCCGCATAGCGGATGGTGATATGTGCCTCGGCCTTACTAGCGGCATCTATCTTCAATGCGGGTAGAAAGTCGGCTTCGTCGTCTTCATCGAGCCCGCGGAAGATGTATTGGAATGTGATGTCGCCGGTGGGCGGACCGCCGTGTGGTCGATGAACGTCGTTGATGTCGAGGCGTGGATAGGGTTCGTCGTGCCCCGCAAGCAACGCACGTAAAGCATCGA
>Ga0209672_100893_pt1 | contig 13589 bp, 11 predicted proteins | sample AraplaCol_mMS_r2_FD_184273 | JGI IMG/M metagenome (GOLD analysis project Ga0209672, IMG submission 184273) | Arabidopsis root microbial communities from North Carolina, USA - plate scrape CL_Col_mMS_r2 (SPAdes) (version 2) | ecosystem: Host-associated > Plants > Roots > Endosphere | place: USA...
TTCAAAGGTATCGGCAACGACGAGAGCGACGTATTGACCGTAGTAACGCACCTCGTCGTCGTCGAGTGGCGGCCGGCTCTCGTCGATCTTGGCCTTGCTGCCCTTGGAGACGCGATAAAAGCGTCCGATATTCTCGCGCGTATAGATCTTGCGGACACCGGGCAGCGCTTGCGCCCGCACGATATCGATCTCCTCGATGTGCGCCTTGGCCACGGTGGCGCAAACAGGTACGGCGTAAACCATGTTGGGGAAGGCGAAATCAGAGGCATAGCGAGCGGCGCCACTGACCTTCAGCGGGCCGTCGATGCGGCTCATGGCCTTGCCGACGATCGGCAGCTCGACGTAGTTTGCGGGTTGGCTCATGCTCAGCGTCTCCTGTCACGCCGCCGTGGACACGTCGCTCATGGCCTTGATCAGGCAACGGCGGGCCAGTTCCACTTTGAATCGGTTGTCCGCCTGCGGCTGGGCGCTGGCGAGGAAAGCGTCGGCGGCGCGCTTGAACAAGTCGGGGCTGGGCGCGTTGCCGCGCAGCACCTGTTCGGCGGAAGCGGAACGCCACGGGCGCGTACCGACGCCGCCCATGGCCATGGCCACCTGCTGGATGCGGCCATCCTTCAGCGCGAGCACGATGGCGACGGAAGCGAGCGCGAACTCATAGGAAGCGCGATCGCGCAATTTCAGATAGAGCGATTTCGCATGGCCCGTCGGCTTGGGCAGACGAACCCCGGTGATCAGGTCACCCGGCTCCATCACGGTCTCGCGCTGCGGCGTCGCGCCGGGCAAGACGAAGAACTCCGCCACCGGTACATCACGCCGTCCGTGCGGCCCCTGGATGGATACCACGGCATCGAGCGCTGTCAGCGCCACATTCATGTCCGATGGGTTGGTGGCGATGCAATGCTCGCTACCGCCGAGAATGGCGAGATTTCGATGGTAGCCATTCAATGCCGAACAGCCGCTGCCAGGCTCGCGCTTGTTGCAGGCGCTATGGATATCACGGAAGTAGACGCATCTTGTCCGCTGAAGCAGGTTGCCGCTGGTCGTGGCCATATTGCGGATCTGCCCCGAGGCCCCGGCGAGGATGGCCTGGGACAACACCGGATAGCGGGCACGGACGTCGGGGTGATTGGCGAGATCAGCGTTACGCACCAAGGCGCCGATTGCGAGGCCACCCTCCGCGCTCGATTCAATGGACGATAGCGGAAGCCGGTTGATGTCGACCACCTGCACTGGGTGCTCAACGTCCAGCTTCATCAGATCAAGCAGCGTGGTGCCACCAGCGACGAAGCGAATCTCGGCGCCTTGCTGAGCTGTGGTAGCCTGCGCAGCGGTCGCGATTGCCTGGTCGATGCTCTTTGCGCGTGTGTAGTTGAACGCCTGCATGGGGATGGCCTAGGCAGATTGAACCTGCTTGATCGCTGCAAGTATGTTTTTGTACGCGCCGCATCGGCAGATGTTTCCGCTCATCGCCTCGCGGAGGCTGTCATCGTCCCTGCCCCACGGTTCTTTCAGCACGGCTACCGCCGACATGATCTGGCCGGAGGTGCAGTAGCCGCATTGATAGCCGTCGTGATCGACAAACGCCTGCTGCATCGGATGCAGCGAGCCGGGCTGACCCAGCCCTTCGATCGTCGTTACGGTGTCGCCGTCGTGCATCACGGCGAGACTCAGGCACGAGAGCACGCGCCGACCGTTGACGTGGACAGTGCAGGCCCCGCACTGGCCGTGATCGCAACCCTTCTTGGTGCCCGTCAACTGAAGATGATCACGCAGCGCGTCCAGCAGCGACGTCCGGCTATCGACCGACACGCTTCGCGGCTGGCCATTCACCGACAGCTTGATGGTTTCCTGCCCCGAACCGGCCGTTTTCTCCGGTGCGCCTCGCGTGGGCACCGATGCGGCAATCAAGTTGAATGACGCGAGCCCGGTGGTGGCCCCCGCGACCGTGATCATCTGCAAAAATTTGCGGCGACTGAAAGGCAGCCCCGCAAATGGCAAGTGTTGTTGGTGAGCCATGCCAACACCTCACAATGAACTGGAGTCATTCCAAACCAGAGAGAGTTAGCGCGATGTACAGGGAGGGCGAAAGCCAGCACGCGCGAGTCACGTTGGACGCATGCGCATAGCCTTCAAAGCCCTCTTCCGCTCCATCACGCAAGCAGGCGCAGCTTGGGCTCGCGATCCCACTGTCGCGTCTTGGCAGCCTTGATGAACGCCTTGAGATCGGTTGCGTCGACCACGCCAGCGTCCTTGCCCACGTTGCCTGCCTTGAGTATCTGTTGGCCGCCCGCGTCTATGGCGATGGCCTTGAGGTGAGCGAAGGCATCGCGCGCGAAATCCACTGCGGAGCCATTCTTGGCTAAGCGCTTGCCGGCCTCGTCGGAAAGGATCAGGGCCACGGCGTCAAATACAGTCGATGGGGTACCCGCAAGTTGGCCATCGGCGTTCATTCGCTTGCCGTCACTCAGGGTCGTTCCCAGCTTGGGTGCCACCAGTTTCACAGTGGCGCCGGCGTCCGTGGCGGCCTTTCGCAGCGCCTTGATCGCGGCAGCGTCGGAGCCCTCGTCGATGAGAATGCCAACGGCACGACCTTCCAGCGTGTCCTTCATCTTGCCGATGATCTGCAAGGCCGGTGACGGCGCCATCTCGATGGGCTCAACGGCAGCGGGTGGGGCTGCCGGCAGCGACGCCAGTCCGAGCCCATTGGCCACACGCTGGGCCAGCTCGGGATCGACATGGCGAAGATGGCCGACGATAGCCTCGCGCACATGCGGCGTGCCTACCTTGGACAGCTCGAAGGTGATCGCAGAAGCCATATGCGCCTGCTCCGTCTTGCTCTGGCTGCGGAAGAACAACCGGGCCTGGCTGTAGTGATCGGCGAAGCTCTCGGCGCGAATACGGCCTTTGGCGCCCTGTTCTTCCGGCACGGCGGCGCTGCGGAAACCTTCAACCGTTTCACGCGGCGAATCCGCCTGCAGCGAGCTAGGCTCATAGTTCACCCGCCCTTTCGGCACCTGCATTTGCATGTGGCCGTCGCGCTGCAGATTGGCGTACGGGCATTTCGGCGCGTTGACGGGAATCTGGTTGAAATTGGGCGACCCCAGTCGCGACAGTTGGGTATCGAGATACGAAAACAGGCGCCCCTGCAGCAGCGGATCGTTGGAGAAGTCGATGCCGGGCGGAACGTTGGCGGGACAATAGGCGACCTGCTCCGTCTCCGCAAAGAAGTTGTCGGGCCAACGATCGAGCACCATACGCCCGATCATCGTGAGCGGCACCATCTCTTCGGGGATCAACTTGGTCGGGTCGAGATGGTCGAAGGGAAACTTTGACGCGTCTTCTTCGGTGAACAATTGGACGGCCAGGTGCCACTCCGGGTAGTTCCCGCCTTCGATCGCCTCGAATAGATCGCGGCGATGGAAATCGTTGTCGGCCGCCTGCAGTTTTACCGCCTCGTCCCACACGGTGGACTGGATACCCAGCTTGGGGCGCCAATGAAACTTCACGAAGGTCGAGGCCCCATCGGCGTCCACCAGGCGGAAGCTGTGCACGCCAAAGCCTTCGATCATGCGCAGGGAGCGCGGGATGGTGCGATCGCTCATCGCCCACATGATCATGTGCATGGCTTCGGGCATGAGCGACACGAAATCCCAAAACGTGTCGTGCGCCGAACCGGCCTGCGGGAACGCGCGATCGGGCTCCATCTTTACCGCATGGACCAGGTCAGGAAACTTGATCGCGTCCTGGATGAAGAACACGGGGATATTGTTGCCCACCAGATCCCAGTTTCCCTCCTTGGTGTAGAACTTCACCGCAAAGCCGCGCACATCACGCGGCGTATCGACCGATCCGGCGCCGCCGGCGACGGTGGAGAAACGAGTGAACACCGGCGTCTTCACGCCCACCTCAGTGAGTATTTTGGCCTTCGTATACTTCGCCAGCGACTTGGTCAGCTCAAAATAACCGTGCGCAGCGCTACCGCGTGCATGCACGATGCGCTCGGGAATGCGCTCATGGTCAAAATGGGTGATCTTCTCGCGAAGAATAAAGTCTTCAAGCAGGGTCGGGCCCCGTGGCGTGGCGCGCAACGAGTTCTGGTTGTCCGAGACAGGGATGCCCTGGTTGGTCGTCAGCACCGGATGATCGCCACCAGCCTGCTCATGCAGTTCATCGCCCGATCCGCGATCAGCCGCCTGTCGCTGGGTAGGCGGGGTGTTCTTGGCGGGCTTGGGCGATGATTTCTTTGATGCCATGATCACAACTCCGACTGCAACAGCGGGTGAGGTTGGGTCCACCAAGAGGAAGAGAGTGTCCCCGGCTGCGTGAAACCCGCGTCGTACTCGTGTTTGCTGTCACGCGAAACGAAGGAGATCTAGTCCTGCACTTCCGTGCGCTCAGCGGCGGGGCTCAATCGGCGTCGTGGCTCGAGAAATATCCGCTTGATCTCGGGATGGCGAGTTCGGATGCGCTCTTCGATCTCGGCGATGGCTTGCTCTAGCTGAGGCACGGTAAGGCGATCGTCGAACTTGATGCTGGCGGTGAGCAGCACGTCCTCCGGCGCGAAGTGCATGGTCAGTACGCGATGCACATCTTCCACCGCCGTGTTTTCGTACAGAAGTGCGCAGATCGTCTTGCGCACCGACGCGCTGGCCGCCTCGCCAGTCAGCAGGCCTCGACACTCGTTGGCGAGCAGCGTGGCCGTCGCTGCCAGAATCAAGCCAATGACGATGGAACCCGCGGCGTCATACATCGGCTCACCGGTGAGCTCCGACACCCAGATGCCTAGCAGTGCTACCAGCAGGCCCAGCAGGGCCGCCGTGTCCTCGAACAACACGGTGAATACGGTCGGATCCTTGCTGGAGCGGATGGCTCGAACCCAGCCAAGCTTGCGGTTCTTTCGGCGGAATTCGCGCAAGGCGAATATCCAGACGGCACCTTCAAACACGACACCCACCGCCAGCACCAGGTAATTGACCCAGACATTCCGGATGGGCTCGGGATGCAGGATTTTGCCAACGCCTTGATAGATCGAAACGCCCGCACCCAGGCCAAAGATCATGATGGCTACGACAAACGACCAGAAATACAACTCCAGGCCGTGCCCGAACGGGTGGGTCTCCGACGGCGGCCTCGACGAACGGCGCATGCCCAGCAGCATCAACCACTGATTGCCCGTATCCACCAACGAGTGGACGGCCTCGCTCCACATGGCGGAGCTTCCCGTGAAGCTCGCCGCGATGATCTTGGAGATCGCTATGGCGAGATTTCCGCCCAGCGCTGCCCAGACCACGGCTTTGGAGCGATGTGCCTGGCTTTCCGGCTGGGACGAGGTGCCGTCCATATACGCTCCTTGGTTTGCACAGGTCCGAATGAATGCGTTCGCTCACTACCTCCGCGGAACACCCCAGCTCCATATCCGCGCCGTACGGCTTTTGCGCGAACGACGTGCCTGGCCGAGCACCAACGGCGGCGCCTGCAAATCCCATGCGATACGGATGGGGCTTTGACGTCTCGTCACATCGGTTCCCTGATGGCGCGACGCCAAGCCCAGCGATGCAACGACTCTCGAACCTCGAAACAGACCGTGCTTGTCCGGCGGCGCGCCGGCCTGTGCCTCCATCACGGCGGCGCCTTCCACCGGCTCGATCGCCTGGATGACGACCATCGATGGCTGGCCGTGGTCGATGCAAGTAACGGAGGCCTCCTGCTGCACGAGTTCATCGTTCAACACCAGCCGGCCTGCTCGATGGTCTGAGCGCGGCTGGATGTCGTGTGCGAACGAAGACTCCTTGACCCTCACCTCGGCGATGCGCCCTGCCCGGCCATCCGCCATGACGATGATCTTGCTGAGCAAGTGAGGCGCCACGACATGCGCCGAATGACGGAAAAAGCCCTTCTGAAGAATGAGCCACGGGTTGGCTCGCAGGAGCAGGTTGAATTGCCAGTCCTTGAGCATGGCGCTGAGGCGCGCTCTCAGGAAATCGAGATCGCGCCTTCGCGTCTGTGCCTCAAGCTCTGCCACGGCGCGCTTGAGCGCCGCGACAACAGGAGCGCCACGACGCAGACGTTCGCCGATCTGCGCGCGCAGCGCCCTAACCTTCAATTCGACCTGCAGGCGGCTCATGGGACGACCCGTATCAGGCGGGCTTGGCCTCGGACGCGCTGGCGATATCCTCGGCATCGTGGCGCTTGAAGATATCTTTGGCGAGTGTGCGTTGATCCGAATTTTCCACGTGCACCGAGATCAGGATATTGCCCTCGCGGATTTTCGCGTCGTAGCGCTTGGCTTCGTATTCGGGCATGCCCAAGCCCACGAGGCCGCCAATCACGCCACCGGCCGCTCCGCCGACCGCTGCGCCACTCAGGGCAGCCATGATGGGACCGGCTGCAATAAACGGGCCGAGACCCGGAATGGCCAAGGCACCGATGCCGGCCAGCCAGCCCAGAGCGGCACCCACGCCCAGCCCCGCGACACCGCCGGTAGCGGCACCCTCAGGAGCCTTGGTGTTGTGCTCGTGGGCGAAATCCTTGCTGCCTCGCTTATCGGGCAGCAGCGCCGAGATCGCGTCACTCGTGAAGCCCTGCTGCTTCAGGTTGAGCACGATGCTCTCAGCCTGCTCGACGGTCCTGGCGATGCAATAGACGGAATCTTTCATGGTGGCCTCCACAGGCGCTTAGGGTTTGACCTCAAGTTCGTTGGTTACCTGTGAAACGCCGCTCACCGCTCGGGCGATCGATTCCACACGCGACTTCTCATCCTCGCTCTTCACGGGGCCACGCAGAGTCACCGTGCTTCCGCTCGCGATCACCTTGACGTTGTGCGCGAGCATCGACAGCGACGAATCCTTGGTCAATGCGCGCCTGACGGCCGCAGCGAGCTTCACATCGCTTGCATCATTGGATTGCGAGGAGCTCGTTGGGGTGTCCCCTGAGCGATCACGGGCGTTGACCGCCGTTTTGTCCGCGGCATGACCTGTCGACGACGCAGACGGCGGTGCCGTTTGTGGCGAGGCCACGGATACCGCGGGGAGTGTCACCACCACTGCGACCAGCGTCGCGCAGAGAGTAGCTTTCATGGGTCACCTCATGGCTGTGGTCTCGATAAGGTGATCCTTGGGGGAGCGCCGTGAACCACCTGTGGAGCCACTGCCTCACTAACATGAAGAAGCGGGACACGTTTCAGCGCGCTTCATGGTGTGGTTCGGAATACGCGATGTTTGGTGACCACGTCGCCCATGGGTCAAGAGTCATGGCATCGATTTTCACGCCCGATGCATCCAAACGTTCCAGGCTGGCGTCAAGTAACAGCCAGTCGCCGCGAAGTGAGTTGGCAATGAAGCCTGCGTGCACGAAAAAAATGAAGGCGAGCGCTTTCGCCTTCGGGTTGATGATGGCGTTGGCAGACTCAACCTTCGCCCGCCCCCTTACCCAGTCGGATCTTGTCGAGCTAGCCCAGATAGGTGCTGCCACCGTATCGGACGACGGACAATGGCTGGTTTGGGAGCAATCCTCAGAGGACCTGCCTGCGAAGCGAGTGCAACGCTCGCTATGGCGCCTTGATCTCACGCGAAGCGGCGGCAAGCCCGAGAGACTCACCACCCTCGATGACGCGGTGCCGACGGCTCCTGAGTTTGGGGCGGACGGTGCGTTGTACTTCTTGTCCGAACGGCCCTCGGCGACGCCGACGATCTTTCGGGTCGCGATGGACGACCCCACACCAACAGCCGTTTTGGCTTCCGACGGCCTTGCGGGATTTCGCATCTCCCCACGCGGCGATGCCGTTGTTGTCTGGGCGGATAGACCGCCGCATGCGTTATTCCTCGACGCCAAGGGCGATGCGCCCCGTGCCATCGGTGGCGCACGGATCTTCGATCAACTTCCCATCAGACATTGGAACCAGTGGGCGGACGGCAATCGGTCACAGTTATTCCTGATGCGTTTGCGCAACGGACACGTCGATGGACGGGGCTGCGCGGTTGCGCCTGCGCTGGTCGGAGACGTTCCATCCAGGCCTAACGGCGGAAAAGAAGAAACGACCTGGGGCGCGGACGGCAAGACGATCTACTTCTCGCTGAGAGTCGCCGGCCGGATCGAACCACTATCGACCAATGCAGACATCTACGCCCGGCCCATCGACTGCTCCGATGGTCCGGTCGATCTCACCGCTGCGAATGCGGCGGCGGACGAGTTGCCCACGGTGTCGCCCGATGGGCGGTGGCTGGCGTGGCTCGCGGCCTCGCGCCCTGGATATGCCGACGACAGGCGCGTGGTGTGGCTTCGTGATCTGGCAAGCGGCATGACTCATCCGCTGACCCAGGGATGGGATCGGTCGCCTGATGCCCTCGTCTGGTCCGCCGATTCAAGAACCCTCTACGTCACTGCGAATGACACGTTGGACCATCCTGCGTTTAGCGTCGATGTTGAAGAGGGAATCGTTCGCAGGCTCACGGCCTCAGGCCATGTCACGCTGATAGCGGCCGAGCCCGATCGTTCGCTGATCCTCAAAAAAGATGGCCTCACGGAGCCGCCGGATCTGTGGCGTCGCGAAGCGTCGGGCGAGCTTGAGAGGCTTACGAACGTCAATGCCACCAAACTGGCGGGAATCGAATGGCCACAGGTGTTCCGTTTCAAGTTTATCGGCGCCCAGGGAGACGAGGTTTGGGGTCTGGCGCTGCGCCCTCCTGAGCTGGCTCGCGGCAAGAAAGCCCCCGTTTCGCTGGTTGTTCATGGTGGTCCGCAATCCTCGCTAGGCGACCTCTGGTATGCCCGGTGGCCCTTGAACCTGGCGCTCTATGCGGAACACGGTTATGGCGTGGTTTCCATCGACTTCCATGGAAGCACGGGACATGGCCAGGCGTTCACGGATGCCGTCAATCGCCATTGGGGTGACCTGCCTCTTGAGGACATCCAGCGCGGCCTGGCGGCAGCGATCGCGCGCTACGGTTTTCTCGACGGCGATCATGCCTGCGCGGTAGGCGCCTCGTACGGCGGCTACATGATGAACTGGATCGAAGGCCATTGGCCGGATCGATTCCAATGCATCGTCCAGCATGACGGCATCTTCGACGAACGCGGAATGACCTACGAAACGGACGAACTGGCCCAGGATCACTGGGACTTCGGCAACCAGCCGTACTACGCCGCTCCCGCCGACTACGAGCGCTGGAACCCCGTCCATGCCGTTGCACAGTGGCGAACGCCGCAGCTGGTGATCACTGGCGAAAAGGACTTCAGAAGCCCCAGTGGGCAGGCCGTGGCTGCCTTTACGGCGCTGCAGGAGAGAAATATTCCATCCAGGTTGATCGTCTTCCCCGACGAAGGGCATTACGAAGTAAAAGCCGCCGACACCATCCAATGGTACGACGAAGTTTTCCGATGGATGGACGAATGGACATCCAGCGCTGCGGACGCGAAACGAAGTCTGCCCGCCCGGTGAAGTCGATTCGTTGCCATTCCAGTGGCATGGTTGGCGCCTGCCCCCCCCCTTTGAAGCAACGCAAGTCACTGACACAGCGACCCTTATAACCAGCTTATTAAATCGCACTAATAAATCTTAGATTTACCTTATAAAATCACTTTCACAAATCTTATGATTATCTTAGCGAAAATAAATACGATTATTCGGTGAATTATCGAATAATCATTTTGTTGCTAAATTGTCATTTACCGTCATTACGGTGTCGCCCCACGTCGCCACTCCCCAAAATCAACAACGGGCACACCATGACACGGCATATTTCGGCGCTATTCGGGCGCTCCCGCACTACGCTTGCTCTTTGCCTGGCCGCCGCGATCGCATCTCCCGCATGGGCCGGCGACAACGGCACCGCCGACACCAGCGCCACGCCGCAACAGGCCAAGAGCCTGGATGCCGTGCAGGTGACCGGCACCGACACGGTGAGCACGATCGCGCCGTCGCAAGCTTCCATGGTGGCCACCGAGCCGCAGTCGACCATCGGCCGCGTCTACATCCAGGAAAATGTGCCGCCGACCGGCGACTACACCGACATCGCGCAGATCTCGCCGAGCGTGTACACCGTGACGCCGAACGGTTCGGGCCTGATGGAAGCACCGGTCGTCTCCATCCGCGGTTTCCAGGATGGCCAGTACAACGTGACGTTCGACGGCATCCCGTGGATGGATTCCAACGACTTCACGCACCACTCCACCTCCTACTTCACCAACCAGCAAACCAACTCGGTGACGGTGGATCGCGGCCCGGGCACCGCCGGCACGCTTGGCAACGCCACCTTCGGCGGCACCATTTCGGTGGATTCGCTCAATCCGCAGCAGCAGTTCGGCATCAACCCGTACATCAGCCTGGGCAGTTGGGAAACGGCGATCGAAGGCGCGACGATCAATACGGGCGCCTTCACCAGCAGCGGCACCAGCGCGGTGATCAACCTGCAGAACAGCTCGTCGGACGGTTACCTCACCTATGCCGGCCAGCGTCGCCAGACCGTGTTCGCCAAGCTGGTGCAGCCCCTGGGCGAGAACACCACGCTGACCTTCGTCGCCATGGACAACGAGTTGAACCAGTATGTGCCGTTCGGCGCCACCAAGGCGCAGATCGCGCAGCACGGCAACAACTATGCGCTGAACGACGACCCGACCAGCCAGGCCTACTACCGCTACAACAAGGACGAGATCAACACCAATTTCGGTTACATCGGCCTGCACTCGGCGTTCGATGGCTGGACCATCGACAACAAGGTCTACACCTACGGCTACAACCATTTCGGTTTCAACGGCCTGGATCCGAACGGCGAAACGCCGAACGGTACGTTCTATAGCGCCACCGATGTCCCCGGCCAGCACATGCGCAACACCAACCGCTCGTGGGGCGACATCTTCCGCGTGGGCAAGGAGCTCGGCCCTGGCGAATTGCGCGCCGGCGTGTGGTACGACCACCAGGACGACATCCGCTGGCTGTATGAGTTCGACGATACGATCAACCAGCTCAATCCGGTGATCGCGCCCGGCGCATCCTCGCTGGCGCTGGCTTCGGCGGATCGGCGCATGACCGACACGCTGGTCACCATCCAGCCGTTCGTCGAGTACCAGTGGAACATCACCGACAATGCGTATGTCATCGGCGGCGTGAAGTACAACAACTTCGAGCGCGATCTGAACGCAACCGTCAACCAGAAGACCGAAACGCCGCTGGACTATTCCAAGAAGTGGAATGCCACCCTGCCTTCGGCCTCTTTCCACTACAACTTCAGCTCGAACTGGACGGCTTATGCGCAGTGGGCCAAGGGTTACCTGGCGCCCAACCTCAACCTGCTGTACGTGCCCAATCCGGCGGTTTCCGATAGCGCCGTGGCGCCGGAAAAGACCACCAATATCCAGCTCGGCACGACCTGGACCGATGATCGCCTGACGATATCGGGTGATGTGTACAAGATCGACTTCAACAACTTCGTCCAGAGCCAGAAGGTCGGCGGCGTCACCGAGTTCTACAACGGCGGCGGCGTGCACTACAAAGGCCTCGAGCTGGAAGGCACCTACATGCTCGGCGCCGGCTTCAGCGTCTACGCCAACGGCTCGCTCAACCGCGCGATCCAGACCACCGACAACCAGTGGAATGCGAACACGCCGCACAAGACCGCCGCACTGGGCTTCATCTACAGCGACGGCACCTTCTACGCATCGCTGTTCGACAAATTCGTCGGCAAGACCTACTACACGGCCAATGCGGAAGATGACACGCCGATCGGCGGCTACGCGATCGCCAACTTTGCCGCCAGCTACAAGTTCGATCCGCACATCAGCGATGTGAAGGACATCAAGATCGGCATGCAGCTCAACAATCTGTTCAACAACACCCACATCAACGCCCTGGCCGGCGTCACGGCGGCGGACAGCACGCCGCTGTACTGGACCATTCCGGCGCGCAACTTCAACTTCACCATTTCGGCTGACCTGTTCTGATGAAACGCCTTGTGCTCTTGTCGTTGATGTTGCTGATCGGCCAGCCCGCACTGGCCGACGGCTCCAGCCCGAATCGTGCTGCCATCGAACTGTCGAACCTGCTGCCGCCTCCTCCGGCAGCAGGTTCGACCGCGGCCAGGCAGGATCTGCAGGCCGTGCTTGCCGTACAGCGATCCCGAACGGCCGACGAACAGTCGGCGGCCAAGGCGGATATGGAACGTTCCGTATTCCGCTTTGCGGATGCGCTGGGTCTATCCATGCAAGCGGCGAGCTTGCCCAAGACAGCCGCATTCTTTGGACGCGTCGCTGATCTGGACAAGGCCGAGGTGAAGGACGCCAAGCTCTACTGGCGACGCGCCCGTCCCCCGGTGACATCCGATCAGGTGCATCCGCTGTCCCAGGAAAAACCGGACGATTGGAGTTATCCGAGCGGGCACGCCACCTTCGGCTATACCACCGCGATCCTGCTGGCCAACATGGTGCCGGAAAAGCGCGCGGACATTTTCGCCCGCGCCGATGTGTACGCGCAGCATCGCGTGGTGATGGGCGTGCATTTTCCAAGCGACGTGGAAGCCGGCCGCCTGGCCGGCACCGTCATCGGTGCGCAGTTGCTGCAGCAGGCCGACTGGCAGGCGGACTATCAGGCGGCGCGCGCCGAACTCCGTGCGGCATTGCAATTGCCTGCGTCGCCCGCACAAGCACCTTGATGCGGTGCCTAGACAACGCCCTCTTTCGCCTCGGCTGACTTTCGCCAACGCGCTGGCGTGACGCCCATGTGCTGTTTGAAGGCACGCTGGAAGGCCGCCTCGGATGGATAGCCCACGGCCTCCGCGATCGCACCCGTAGATATGGACGTCTTGCGTAGTTCGTTCGCGGACATCGTCATACGGATATCCGTCAGCGACTCGCTGGCGGATATCCCGAGCTTGTCCTGAAACAGGCGCACGAGGGTCGCACGCGACATGTTGCACTTCTGCGCGAGCAGCGGAAGCGTCCACGGATGCCCTGGATCGTGAAACATGGCATCCAGTGCCGGTGCCAGTCGCGGGTAGCCGGCCAGCGCGAGCAACCCGGAAGGCGCTTGCTTCGATGCGCTGGCAAAGCGCAACGTCAACGCGAACAACGCCGTCGACAACGCGTCGAGCATGGCGCGCCCACCAAGAAAATCCGCCCCACTTTCCGCCTGCATGAGTGCCATCAGCCCCTGCAGCTCGGCGCCACTTCCTGATCGCCGAGCGATGCCTTGGCGAGGCCGGTACGCGCCACCAGCCGCGAAGGAAGATAGCGGCGCAAGAGCCGGGCGTGCGGCGGCGCCAACACGAAACGACCGCACAACATATCCAGGCGATCGCCTTCCCCGCGTTCTCGCTGAAAACCAGATTGGCCGCGATGCGATTCTTGGCGGGCTAGACGCGCGCACCGCCGCCATCGTGCGAGGTATGCGCTACGCCGTTGGCCAATAGCAGGATGTCGCCTGCTTCGAGCTGCTCCGGACTTCCCCCTTCAGGATCTTCCAGCACCGCATAGCCTCGAAAGACGATGTGATAAGCCATTTCACCGCTGGCAAAAGCCTCCTGGTCGATGCGCCACGGCGCGCCCTATTGGCAACGCAGATCCAGCCGCCCACGAACCGGTGTCACTTCCAGCAATCGGCT
>Ga0209672_100894_pt1 | contig 13575 bp, 11 predicted proteins | sample AraplaCol_mMS_r2_FD_184273 | JGI IMG/M metagenome (GOLD analysis project Ga0209672, IMG submission 184273) | Arabidopsis root microbial communities from North Carolina, USA - plate scrape CL_Col_mMS_r2 (SPAdes) (version 2) | ecosystem: Host-associated > Plants > Roots > Endosphere | place: USA...
CAACGCTTCGCGCGCGTTCGAACTGGGCCAGGGCGGCTCGGCAGCGCATCAGTCGATCCGGCAAAATCTCGACACGGCTGCCTATGCCGCCGAGACCGGACTGCCGCTTCAACCGTTCGTGATTCAGCAGACGAACGACACGGGCGATCGGCTCGTGCGCGATTGGCCTGCGCCGACCCTGGGCGTCGAGCGCAACTATGGTTATATGTTCCAGTGGTGGGGCATGGCCGCAGCCGCATTAGGGTTCGGTTTGTATGCGGCTCGTCGCACCGCCAGGAAAGTGACTTGAAAAGGTAAACAGGTTTTCCGTTTTGTCGATGCCATCTTCTCCTTCCCCGAATTCGCCCGAGCGCGCCGCGCGTGGCTCCTGGCGGCGCGGCCGCTGGGTCCTGTTGCTGCTCGCGCTCGTGAGCGCCGCGCCGGTCATTGCGTCTTATCTCGCCTACTACGTGTTCAAGCCGAGCCTGGGCACCACGAATTACGGCACGCTCGTCGAACCGCAGCGTCCGATCCCCGAATCGCTCGTCGTGACCGACGAAGCGGGCAAGCCGATGAAGCTCGCCTCGCTGCGCGGCGTATGGCTGATGATCGTCGCGGACACCAGTGCGTGCGACAAGGCCTGCGCCACGAAGCTTTATTTCATGCGTCAAATTCGCGCCACCCAGGCCGGCGAACGGCAGCGAATCGTGACGGTCTGGCTGCGTACCGATGGGTTGCCGGTGCCCGACGCTATCAAGACGGCCTACGCCGACACACGGATGCTCGTCGCCGATCCAGCCTCCGTCGCGGCATGGCTGCCCGCTGAAAACGGTACGCGCGACACCGATCACATCTATCTCGTCGATCCCAACGGCAATCTCATGATGCGTTTTCCGAAGGATCCGAACCCGAGCAAGATCAAGGGCGATGTGACGAAACTGCTCAAAATCTCGAGCATCGGGTAGTGCCGAGACGGAATGGCAGGGCAGGAAATCGTGCAGTGATCAGGAAGCCGAAATGTTTTTACTGCAATTAGGATTGATCGGGTTGTGCATCGCGCTGTTGCCGCTCAGCTATGTCTGGGTCAAGGCCAGCGACGATAAATTCCGCAAGCTCGTCTGGGTGACGACGTTCCTCACCCTCGATCTCGTCATGTTCGGCGGCTTTACGCGGCTGACCGATTCGGGGCTCGGGTGCCCCGATTGGCCGGGCTGCTACGGCACCGCATCGCCTTTCATCGCGCATGCGCAGATCGCCGCGGCTCATGCGGCACTGCCCACGGGGCCGGTCAGCATGACAAAGGCCTGGATCGAAATGATCCATCGTTATTTCGCCATGGCGATCGGCGTGCTGATCATCGCGCAGACGGTCATTGCCTGGGTCGCTCGCATCAAGCGCCGGCCGCTCAGCGTTTCCCCGTGGTGGCCGACCGCGCTGCTCGCATTGATCGGTGTGCAGGGAATTTTCGGCGCCTGGACCGTCACGATGAAGCTTCAACCGGTGATCGTCACCACGCATCTGCTGCTGGGTCTTGCATTGCTCGGCTCGCTCGGCTGGCTCGCCGCCCGCGTCACGCCGATGCCGGCATACGAGCCCGATGCAGCGCGCTATCGCAGCGCGGCGCTCGTCGGGCTTTCGCTCCTTGTCGTGCAGATCGCGCTCGGCGGTTGGGTGAGTACGAACTATGCGGTCCTGGCTTGTACCGATTTTCCGACCTGCAACGGTCAGTGGATTCCGCCGATGGACTTCGCGCATGGCTTTCATCTCTGGCGTGCGCTCGGCATGACGAGTGATGGCGATGCGATCACGCAAGATGCGCTCGTGGCGATTCATTGGACGCATCGCACGTTCGCTTTCGTCGTGATCGCTTATCTGGTTTGGCTGGCACTGCAATTGCGGCGCTTTGCATCGCTTGCCCGTCCGGCAGCGGGCGTGTTGATCGTCGTAGCGGTGCAGTTTGCCACCGGCCTGTCGAATATTGTGCTCCAATGGCCGCTGCCGATTGCGGTGGCGCATAACGGCGGGGCAGCGGTCCTGTTGCTTTTGCTCGTTGTGCTAAACTTTCGAACCGCTTCCAGCCGTCCCGGCCGCGCGGCGCTTGCAGCCCGCGGCACCGCAACTGCGTGACTCTCATGGACAGCACAACGCTCCCTCATAGCCTCGGCTCCCGGTTTTCGCAATACTTCGCGCTGACGAAGCCGCGCGTGACGCAGCTTGCCGTTTTCTGCGCGGTCATCGGCATGTTCCTGTCCACACCGGGCATGGTGCCGTGGACGGTGCTGATCGGCGGGACCGTCGGTATCTGGCTGCTCGCGGGCGCCGCATTCGCGATCAACTGCCTTGTCGAACAAAAGATCGACGCGATGATGCGTCGAACGGCATGGCGGCCTTCCGCGCGTGGCGAGATCACACCAGCCCAGATCCTGCTGTTTTCGGCGGTGCTCGGCGGCCTCGGCATGTGGACGCTCTATACATTCACGAATGCGCTGACGATGTGGCTCACGCTGGCCACGTTCGTCGGCTACGCCGTGATTTATACGCTGTTGCTGAAACCCGCCACGCCGCAAAACATCGTGATCGGCGGTGCATCGGGCGCGATGCCGCCCGCGCTCGGCTGGGCCGCGGTGACCGGCGCGGTCCCGGGAGACGCCTGGATTCTCGTCTTGATCATTTTCGTGTGGACGCCGCCGCATTTCTGGTCGCTCGCGCTGTATCGCCGCCAGGACTACGAGAACGCTGGTCTGCCGATGTTGCCGAATACGCACGGCGAGCAGTTCACGCGTCTGCATATCCTGCTTTACACGATCGTTCTCTTCATCGTGACGCTGATGCCATTTATTTCCGGCATGAGCGGGATGGTGTACCTGAGCGCCGCGGTACTGCTGGGTGCGATCTTCCTGGCCTATGCGTGGAAGATTTATCGCGAATACTCCGACGCCCTCGCACGCAAGACGTTTCGCTATTCGATCATCTATCTGTCGCTGCTCTTTGCGGCGCTGCTGGTCGATCACTACGCGCGCGCATTGCTCGGTGCGTGACGTTCAGACCATGTTCGTCAACTCGTTCGCGCGCACGCGCGCTCTGCTCGCCGCATGCTCGCTCGGCATCGCGCTAGCGGTGACCGGTTGCAATAACGAGGCGCCGGCGTTCGACAATCTCGATATCACGGGCAATTCGCAATTCGGCTCCGGATTCGCGTTGCCGGATACGAACGGAAAGACGCGCACGCTCGGCGATTTCAAGGGCAAGGCCGTCGTGCTCTTTCTCGGCTACACGCATTGCCCCGACGTTTGCCCGACCACGATGGCCGAGCTCTCGCAGGCGATGCAGCAACTCGGGCCCGATGCCGCGCGCGTGCAAGTGCTTTTTCTCACCGTCGATCCGGCGCGCGACACGCCTGAAGTGCTGTCGCAATACGTGCAGGCCTTCAATCCGTCGTTCATCGGTTTGCGGCCAAGCGACGCGCAACTGGCGAAGTTCGCCAAGGACTTCCGCGTCTATTACGCGAAGGTGCCGGGCAAAACGCCGGACAGCTACACAATGGATCACACTGCAGCCAGCTACGTGTTCGATCCATCGGGCAAGCTGCGGCTTTTCGCACGTGACGGACAAGGCGCTGACCCTTGGGTCCACGATCTCAAGCTGCTGCTCGACTGATTGCCGCCCCCCTCCGATGAGGTGATCCCGGCAGCGACTGATCCACCGCAATGCGGCGGTCAGTCGGGGGACGACGGCACTACCGCGCCCTTGAATTCACTACACCGATGATGGAGTGCGTGAGCTGGCGCGTGCATTGCGCTCATCCACCGTATGTCATGGACCCGGCTCTGGCCGGGTTTTTCACGTGGACTTCAGTCATGCGGGACTGGAGTCCAGTGTTTTGTCACCCACCGGTGGGCAGCCGGCCGACGCTTAACTTTCCTTGTCGCCGATACGAGCTGGGCTCCCGATCCGGGTAAATACCGATGTCTCGCAATACCATCAAAGTACCGTGTCATCGCCCGGAAATCCTTATCGGGCAAGCGTTTCGGCGATTTGCGAGCGCCCGGTCGAAGTAAATTGACTGGTACTATTCTGGTTATATAATGGGCTCCAACTTGCAGCCCACTACGAACTTCTGTGTGGCTTGCCGCTCTCGAACCGCCGATGTTCGCGCTGGCTTGGATCGTGCGCCCCTGTCGGCTGTTCTCCGCAACATCGAAATCGACTATCCCATGCTCAATGGAAACATCCTGACGCCCGACGGTTGGATTCACGGTGCGCTCGAGTGCGAAAACGGCCGCATCACCGTGGTCGATGGCGTTCGTGTCGATCCGTCGACGAACGACAGTCCCTACATCCTGCCTGGCTTCATCGATCTTCATGTTCACGGCGGCGGCGGCGCCGACGTCATGGAAGGTGGGGCTGCCATCGAAACGATTGCACGCACTCACGCACGCCACGGGACTACCAGCCTGCTGGCCACTACGATGACAGCACCGCGCGACGAATTGATGGCCGTCGTGGCCGGGCTCGGCGATGTCGCACGCTGCCGCACGCCGGGCGGCTCGCGCGTGCTCGGGGTGCATCTGGAAGGGCCCTACATCAATCCGGGCAAGCTCGGCGCACAGCCCGATGCCGCAGTGTCCGCCGCGCTCGACGAAGTGCTCAAATATCTGTCCATCGCACCCATTCGCGTGGTGACGCTCGCCCCCGAGATCGCGGGCCATATGGAGATCATTTCAGAGATGGCTGCGCGCGGCGTACGCGTGCAGCTCGGTCACTCGCTGGCGACCTACGACGATGCCGTCGCGGCACTCAAGCACGGTGCTTGCGGCTTCACGCATTTGTTCAATGCCATGTCGCCGATGCATCACCGCAACCCGGGGCTGGTCGGCGCGGCATTCGCCCATGCCGAGTTCGCCGAAATCATTCCCGACCTGCTGCATGTTCACCCCGGCGCGATCCGGGCAGCGCTGCGTGCAATTCCGCGCCTTTATGTCGTGACCGACAGCACGTCGGCCACCGGCATGCCGGACGGCGAATATCGGCTTGGCAGTCAGCATGTGACGAAGTGCCTCGGCGGCGTACGGTTGGCGGACGGCACGTTGGCCGGCAGCACCCTCACGATGGACGATGCGCTGCGCAATCTCGTTTCGCTCGGCTTGCCGCTGGCGGACGTGTCCGATCGCATGTCGCGCCATGCCGCCGATTACCTGGGTCTCGAAGACCGTGGGCGGCTCGTACGCGGTGCATGGGCCGACGTCGTCGTATTCGAACGCGACCTGACCCTCGCGGCGACCTATGTCGAAGGAGAGCAGATTGTCGAATATGCTTGACGAGGCGCTTGCCGCCCGCCACGCCGTGGCGGCGCAATGTGCCGACACCGCGCGCGTCGAGGCGCTGGCCGCCGCACTGGCCGACGAGTCCCGGCATGTGGCGCTGACGGTCGCGCGCGGCAGCTCGGATCATGCAGCCAGCTATTTCGCGAGCCTCGCGATGAGCCGCATCGGCGTGCCCGTGGCATCGCTGCCCATGTCGATTGCGACGCTGCAGGCCGCACCGCTTCGCGTGAAGGGCGAGCTTGCCATCGCGTTCTCGCAATCGGGCAAAAGCCCCGACCTCGTCGAGACGATGGCGACGCTGCGCCGCGCGGGCGCGCTCACGGTCTCGTGCGTGAACGCGCCGGATTCCCCGCTAGCCGGTGCGTGCGAATGGCAACTCCCGCTCCTGGCCGGCCCCGAGCGTTCGGTCGCGGCAACGAAAAGCTACATCGCGATGCTGTCGCTTTCGGCGCAGCTAGTCGCGTTCTGGCAACGCCCGCAACGCGATGCGCAGCTGCTCGATGCGTTACGGGCGCTGCCTGACGCGCTCGACGAGAGTGTGGGCTTGAACTGGTCGCGCGCAATCGACGCATTGGTTGGCGCCGAGCGTATGTTCGTCATCGGTCGCGGTCTCGGCCTCGCCATTGCGCAGGAGGCGGCGCTGAAGTTGAAAGAGACATCCGGGATACAGGCCGAGGCTTTTTCGAGCGCCGAAGTACGTCACGGCCCGATGGAACTCATCGACGAAAACTATCCGCTGCTGATCTTCGCGCCACGCGGGCCGGAACAGGCGGGACTCGTGCGCCTGGCCGCCGACATGCGCGCGCGCGGCGCGCGTGTCTTGCTCGCCGCGCCGAGCGACGTGGCCGAGGCCACGCTGCCGCTTGCTACGACGCGTCACGTGGCGCTCGATCCCATCGCCGCGATTCAAACCTTTTATGTCATGGCGGCGGGACTCGCCGTCGCGCGCGGGCGCGACGCGGATCAACCTCGTTATCTGAACAAGATCACCGAAACCCACTGAGCGAGAAATCTGGATGGAACGTGTAGAGGAGTCCCGATTGAAGAGTGAGACCCAGGATGCGATCGTTTTACTCGCGCCGCTGACCGGCCCGGTCGTGCCGCTCGCCGATGTGCCCGATCCTGTGTTCGCAGGCGGCATGCTGGGCGACGGTATCGGCATCGATCCGCTCGAGGGGCGGCTCATCGCACCGTGCGAAGGCGTGGTCACGCATCTCGCCCGCACGGGCCATGCGCTGACGCTGCAAACGGCGCAGGGTGCCGAAATCCTGCTGCACATCGGCATCGATACCGTCGATTTGAACGGGCAGGGTTTCAAGGCGAAAGTCGCGCAAGGTGCGCGTGTGAAACCCGGCGACATCCTGATCGAATTCGATCAGGACTTCGTTGCGACGAAGGCACCCAGCCTGATATCGATCGTCGCGGTGGCCAACACCGACTTGTTCGAGATCATCGAGCGCCCCGGCGAAAGCCGCCGCGGCATGATCCGCGCGGGCGAGCCGCTACTCGTGCTGCGCTCGAAAGCCGCGATATCCGATCGTGCGCAGGCGAGTGCGCACGCCGCGCCGGCCCATGCGGCGGATGTATCTGAAGCTGCGCGCGAGATCACGCTGACGGTCGCGGGCGGCCTTCATGCGCGCCCCGCGGCGCGCGCGCGGGAAGCTGCGCGCGGGCTCGACGCGCGGATCGAGGTTCGCCATGGTGAGCGCTGCGCGAGTATCGAAAGCGTCGTCGGGCTCATGGGGCTCGGCGCGGGCGAGGGCGCCGCGGTCGAAGTGCGCGCGGTCGGTCCCGACGCTGCTGCCGCGGTGGACGCGGTCGTGCGCGAGCTGCTGCGCGAAGTGCACGGGGAGTTGGAAGAGACGCCCGCGCGCGTCGCCTCGCCCGCGCCGCGCGCGGCTGCGATCGTGGCGGGCGCGCCGGCCGATCCCAACACGCTAGCAGGCGTATGCGCCGCGCCCGGCATTGCGGTAGGTAGGCTGACACGCTGGGACGATGCGCAATTCGATCTGCCCGAAGCCGCAAGCGGCACACCGGCGGCGGAGAGTCGTCTGCTCGATCGCGCGTTGGCGGCGGTCGATGCGCAATTGAACACAACGGTGCGAGACGCTTCGCAACGCGGCGCCGTCGGTGAAGCGGGCATCTTCGCCGTGCATCGCGTGCTGCTCGAAGACCCGACGCTGATCGACACGGCGCGCGATTTGATCAGCCTCGGCAAGAGCGCGGGCTTCGCATGGCGCGAGGCCATTCGTGCGCAGATCGGCGTGCTGGCCAACGTCGAAGACATGCTCCTGGCCGAACGCGCGGCCGATTTGCGTGATATCGAAAAGCGCGTGCTGCGCGAGCTCGGCTACGGGCAGCAGAACGCGCGCGCGTTGCCCGACGATGCGGTGCTGGCTGCCACCGAGTTCACGCCATCGGACCTGTCGTCGCTCGACAGGAAACGCGTAGCGGCACTCGTGATGGCAGGCGGGGGCGCGACCTCGCATGCGGCGATCATCGCGCGCCAGCTCGGTATTCCGGCGCTCGTCGCAATCGGTGACGCGTTGCATGCGATTCCCGACGGCACGCAGGTTGTCGTCGATGCCAGCGCCGGCCGCATCGAGTATGCCCCGACGGCGCTGGACGTCGAGCGCGCCCGACTCGAACGGCAGCGCCTGGCCGGTGTGCGCGAGGCGAATCGCCGCGTATCGCAGGAAGCGGCGGCCACCGCCGACGGCCGCGCGATCGAAGTCGCGGCCAACATCGCCACGCTCGACGATGCGCGCACCGCCGTGGAGAACGGCGCCGATGCGGTCGGCCTGTTGCGCACCGAGCTGCTGTTCATCCATCGTGAAACGGCACCGAGCGCGGCCGAACATCGCTCGAGCTATCAGGCGATCGTCGATGCGCTGCAAGGTCGACGCGCCATCATTCGCACGCTCGACGTCGGTGCCGACAAGGAAGTGCCGTATCTGACGCTACCGCCTGAAGCCAACCCGGCGCTCGGACTGCGCGGTGTGCGACTTGCTCAATTGCGGCCTGATCTGCTGGACGATCAGTTGCGTGGTTTGATCGAGGTCGCGCCTCATGGTTCGGTGCGGATCCTGTTGCCGATGGTGACCGACGCCAACGAGCTGATGCGCCTGCGCGCGCATATCGACGAACTCGCGCGCGTCGTAGGGCGTAACGATCCGATCGAAGTGGGCGTGATGATCGAAGTGCCGTCCGCGGCGCTGCTCGCCGATCAGCTCGCGCGCCACGCGGATTTTCTCTCCATCGGCACGAACGATCTCACGCAATACACGCTTGCGATGGATCGTTGCCAGCCCGATCTCGCCGCGCAAGCCGACGGCTTGCATCCGGCCGTCCTGCGGCTCATCGAGGCGACGACGCGCGGTGCCGCGAAATACGGCAAGTGGGTGGGCGTATGCGGCGCGTTGGCGGGCGATCCGCTTGCGGTGCCGCTTCTCGTCGGCCTCGGCGTAACAGAGCTTTCCGTTGATCCGGTGGCCGTACCGGGCATCAAGGCGCGTGTGCGCCGACTCGATTATCAACTGTGCCGCCAACGCGCGCTCGATGCGCTGGAGCTCGAATCGGCGCAGGCGGTAAGGGCAGCAAGCCGCGAAATCTGGCCGCTCGAATAGGCGCGCCGCGCCTTTTGACCAAGCGGCCGAGATCGCACCCAAAACAAGCATCGACGACGAGAAGACATTGGAGGCATTCATGGACGGAAACCCATTTTTGAAGGTCCAGCGGCTAGGGCGAGCGCTGATGCTGCCGATTGCGGTGCTGCCGGTCGCGGGCATTTTGCTGCGACTCGGCCAGGCCGATGTGCTCAACATCAAGATGATTGCCGATGCGGGCGGCACCATCTTCGACAATCTGCCGTTGCTGTTCGCAATCGGCGTCGCGGTGGGCTTCGCCAAGGACAACAACGGCGTGGCCGCATTGGCGGGGGCGATCGGCTATCTGATCGAAATCGCGGTCATGAAGGACATCAACGACAAGCTCAACATGGGGGTGCTGTCGGGGATCATCGCGGGCATCGTGGCGGGGATGCTCTATAACCGCTACAAGGACATCAAGCTGCCCGACTACCTTGCGTTCTTCGGCGGCAAGCGCTTCGTGCCGATCGTGACCGGGTTGGTCTGTGTAGTGCTGGGCGTCGTCTTCGGATATGTCTGGCAGCCCGTTCAGGCGGCCATCGACGCGACGGGGCACTGGCTCACGACGGCCGGCGCAATCGGCGTATTCGTCTATGGCACACTGAACCGGCTACTGCTCGTGACGGGCCTGCATCACATCATCAATTCGCTCGCCTGGTTCGTGTTCGGCACGTTCACTCCGCCCGGCGGTGGCGCAGTGGTGACGGGCGATCTTCATCGCTTCTTCGCCGGGGACCCGACCGCGGGCGGTTTCATGACGGGCTTCTTCCCGATCATGATGTTCGGCCTGCCGGCGGCATGCCTCGCGATGCTGCATGAAGCGCCGAAGGAGCGCCGCGCGATGGTCGGCGGCCTGCTGTTCTCGATGGCGCTGACGTCATTCCTGACCGGCGTGACCGAACCTGTCGAGTTCAGCTTCATGTTCCTCGCACCGGTGCTCTACGTGATCCACGCGTTGCTCACGGGCCTCTCGCTCGCGATCTGTCAGGCGCTCGGCATTCACCTCGGATTTACGTTCTCGGCGGGCGCGATCGACTACGTACTGAACTACGGGTTATCGACGAGAGGCTGGCTCGCGATTCCGATCGGGCTCGTCTATGCGGCGGTCTACTACGGACTCTTCCGCTTCTTCATCCGCAAGTTCAACATGGCGACGCCCGGCCGCGAGCCCGCCGCCACCGAAGCCCAGGTCGACTCGTTCGCGGCCGGCGGTTATGTTGCGCCGACGGCGGGCGCCGCCGCGCCACGTGCGGTGCGCTACATTGCCGCGTTGGGCGGTGCGTCGAATCTGACGCTCGTCGATGCCTGCACGACGCGCCTGCGCCTTTCGGTGGTCGATGCGGAGAAAATTTCGGAGTCCGAATTGAAGGCGATCGGCGCGCGCGGCGTGCTCAAACGCGACGCGCGCAATGTGCAGGTCGTGATCGGGCCGGAAGCCGACATGATTGCCGACGAAATGCGGGCGACGATTGCAGCTCAGGCGGGGCAGCCCGCACCGGCCCCCGCGGGGGCCGAGCAAGGTCCGAGCGGCCCGCTCGATCCCGATCCGATGCGCTGGCTCGCCGTGTTCGGCGGTGCGACCAATGTGGCTGCGCTCGACGCCGTGGCAGCCACGCGGTTGCGCGTGGTCGTGCGCGACCCGGACGCCGTCGATCGCCAGCGACTCGGCGAGCTCGATGTCGCCTGGGTGTCGGCCGATACGTTCCACATCGTATGCGGCGCCGCGGCGCAGCGTTATGCCAAGCAATTGGCCACGCGCGTGCCGCCGGCTACCGGTGCGTCGCCTCAGCCGGCCTGAGACCGGCGATGCGGGCCCGAAGTACGCTTCGGGCAATAAAAAAGAGCGGCCAGGGTGACCTGATGCCGCTCTTTTTCTGCCCTCACGCGCGAGGGGGCTATCGACGAGGTTTAAGCGTACGCAGTCAGTGCGTTGCGCATCTTTTTCATCGCGCTCGCTTCGATCTGTCGAATGCGCTCGGCCGACACTCCGAACTCGGCGGCGAGCTCGTGCAGCGTCGAGCCGCCCGAGCCATCATCTTCGACGTTCAGCCAGCGCGCTTCGATGATGCGGCGGCTGCGCGCGTCGAGCGACTCGAGCGCTTCGGCGATACCGTCCGTTTGCAGCTTGTCGCGCTGACGCGCGGCCAACACGGCCGTCGGCTCGCTATGCGCGTCCGCGAGGTAGGCGATCGGCGCGAACGATTCCTCGCCGTCTTCGATCTGCCCTTCGAGCGCCACATCGCCGCCCGAGAGCCGCGTTTCCATTTCGGTGACTTCTTCCCGTTTGACGTTCAGCTCTTTCGCGAGACCGTCGATTTCATCGGGCGAAAACGCCTGCAGCCCTTGCTTATGGCTGCGCAGGTTGAAGAACAGCTTGCGTTGAGCCTTCGTCGTCGCGACTTTCACCATGCGCCAATTGCGCAGGATGTATTCGTGGATCTCCGCCTTGATCCAGTGGATCGCGTAAGACACCAGGCGTACGTTTTGCTCGGGATCGAAGCGTTTGACCGCCTTCATCAGCCCGATGTTGCCTTCCTGGATGAGGTCCGCATGCGGCAGACCGTAGCCGAGATAGTTGCGCGCGATCGAGACGACGAGCCGCAGATGCGACAGCACGAGCTGACGCGCGGCATCGAGGTTGTTGTGCAGGCGGAATTCGGTGGCGAACCGGCGCTCTTCGTCCGCCGTCAGCATCGGAATGCGGTTGACGGCCTGGATATAGGCGTCGATATTGCCAAGCTGACCGGGCACCATCGACATTGGCGCGAGCGTCAGAGCACCTGCCGAAGCGGCCATGGCGGACGCCGGGGCGAGATGGCTCGGAAGGGTCATTGCGTTGCTCACGTAGAAAACTCCTTAGATCGGACTATCGCTCAGTCACAAGTACGACTCCCGGGGATATTAGCACTCCCGGAAGCCGAGTGCTAAGTCTTGGAGTCTCAAATGCCACTGGAAGTTCCGTTAGGCTATCGAATTGATGGAGCCGATAGTCGATTCTACCCCTCTTGAGCATGGACCGCTGGAAGCGGCCCCTGCAAATAGGGGCCCTATCAAGTCAGGGCTTCGGCCCTTTTTGAGATTGTGTTTTGCGCAAGACGGTACGACGCCTTGGAAACCCGTACCGTAAGATAGACGCGCTTCGGGCTGGCACCGTCGCCACACCGGCCCGATCGTCAACGAGCCCCCTTCGGAGTACGCGAATGAATAAGAAGAACCGGATCAGGCAACGTCCCGTAAGCGTCCCTGTGGTAGCAGCCCTGGCGGCGGCCACGCTTGCCGCGGTACCCGGCCTCGCCCGAGCCGATACGATTGGCGTGCAGCTGGGCGGTGGGTATGGCGAGCACGATGTCAACAAACTCGACTTGGGGCTCGTCTGGGACCCGGGCATCAATTGGTGGGAGATCGGCGGCTGGCATTTTTCTCTCGTCGGCGAAGCTCACCTCGCTTATTGGCACCCCGGCAACGGAACCTCGCGTCACGATGTCTATGCCCTCGGCGTGCAGCCGATGGTCCGCTTCATCAAAAGCGCGGGTGCGATTCGCCCGTTCATCGAGGCGGGCGCGGGTGTGCGCGGTCTCTCGCGCGTGACCATCAAAGACGGCTATTCGCTCGGGTCTGCCTTTCAATTCACCGAGATCGTCGGTGTGGGGGCGCAGTTCGGCGGCCATCAGCAATACCAGGCCGGTTTTCGATTTCAACATGTGTCGAATGCGGGTATCAAAGAGCCGAATCCTGGTATAAATTTCAGCCAGCTGTATCTGCAATACAACTTCTGACGCGGATGCCTTGGTTCGGCATCCGGGCGCATGGGAGCTGAGCGATGGCGGCAATGATGATCGAAGCGATTCGCGTACTCGAGCGCGACCGGTTTCGCGCAATGGTCGACGGTGACGTGCCGTTGCTCAATGAGTTGCTGTCCGAGAGCGTGAGCTTCGTTCATACCAACGGCAAGCGCGAAACGAAGCAGCAGTTCATCGATGCCATTTCCGCCGGGCGCCGCCGCTACCGGCAAATCGAAGTGCAATCGCAGGACGTGCTGCCCATCGGCACCGAGAGCTGTGTCGTCACAGGGCGCGCGCTGATCGAAATGGAAGCGAACAACGGCGCCTTGCTCTATCCGATCGCCTATACGGCCATTCAGGCGCAAGAAGACGGACAGTGGCGTCTCGTCGCGTGGCACGCGACGCGCTGCGCGCTCGAATGAGGCGCGCGCGCCTGCGTGACTCATCGTTCGCCGCGCATCAGCCTTATGCTGCGACTTGACGCTTGTCGTCGTTCCATTCGAATCGATTCACCGCGCTGATGAGCGCATCCGCCGCGGCCGTGGCAGCGTCGGCGTGCACGCCGACACCGAAGCGCAACGGCGCGCTCCCCGCGCGGCAACCGACGAATGCGGCCCAGCCGCCATCGACCGTGCGCGTGGTCTCGAACGAGCAGACATCGATGGGCCGGTCCGCCGCCGCACTGAGCGCGCGCGCGAGCGCTTCGACGAGCGCATCGCCCTCGGCCTCGGCGTCACCCGCGCCAATGCGCGCCACCTCGCGACGCTGCCAGCGTACGGTGGCAGTGTCGGTGCGCGTGGCCGGCCCGCGTACGCCGAGGTATTCATGGGCGAAACGTTCGCA
>Ga0209672_100896_pt1 | contig 13558 bp, 12 predicted proteins | sample AraplaCol_mMS_r2_FD_184273 | JGI IMG/M metagenome (GOLD analysis project Ga0209672, IMG submission 184273) | Arabidopsis root microbial communities from North Carolina, USA - plate scrape CL_Col_mMS_r2 (SPAdes) (version 2) | ecosystem: Host-associated > Plants > Roots > Endosphere | place: USA...
ATGCGTCGAGATGCGAGCAGCCGGCTTCGTTCTTCAGGAAGAGGTAAGTGTTGTAGAACAGCGACGCATGAATGTTCGCGAGCCAGGTCATGTACCAGTCCGCGGAAAACGGCAACATGCCCTTGGGCGGCGATGCGCCCTTGATCTCGCGATAAAGGCGAATCATGCGGTCGCGCGACAGCGACAGCTCGCTCTCGAGCACCTGCATGCGGGCGCCGAGTTCGATGAGGGCGATGGCGCGAAAAACTTCCTGGGCGTCTTCCGTGAGGCTTTTCTTGACCGTCATGATGTCCCCTCAGGCGAACTGTTCGACGGGCTGACCGGCGAGCAGGATCGCGGCGTGAGTCGCGGCGACATCGGTGTTTTTGGCCGTTTGCGTGAGGGCCGAGAGCATCGAGTGGTCGTTGAAGCGAAAAAAGCAGAGTAGCTGGTCTGACGACGCCAGCTTGACGCACTGCGCGAGCGAAAGCCCAGCCAGCAGGTCGGCCAGTTCCGACGACAAGCCAAGGCGGAACATGCCGATGGCTTTGTCCTCGCGCAGCATGCGCTGCGCGAGCATGATGTATGACAGGTTAATTTCGCGGATAGATTCCAGCGTCTCGCCGTTGCGGTCCATTTGTCACGCTTCCGAAGCCCCGTTGGTTTGTTCCCGGTAATTTGTACCGTGTAATTCTTTCTTTTGGTGGGTCGACAACGTTTGCTCGACCGTCTCACTCAGTTTGATACAAGGAGTTACATTTCGTAACAACCAATGAAGCGCATTGTACGAACGTAATTCCGGTAAATCAATCCCTTCCCAAAAAATGTACTAAAAATTTATCTAAGGGTTTTCGGCAATTTTTTCATGAACGTGTAACAGGAAAAGTTGACCGAGCTCGCTCAGACGTTTGATTCGGCTGACAAAAAAAGCCAACAGGACCCTAATACGGAAAAAAATTCGTGCGAGAAGAGAAATCCAACCATGACGTCGGAAGCTCATCGCGAGCCATGCGGCGCAGGCCGCGCGCCGGTGTTGCGGGTTCGATGTTGGCCATTGCGTTCTCTTTGGGCGTCCAGTGCGGTCTTGCGTCGGCGGCAGAGTCGGCTGAGGCGGCCGCGCCGTGCGCCGCCGCGTGGCCTGGCTGGGAGCAGTTCAAGCAGATATTCGTCTCCGCGGATGGCCGGGTGATCGATGTCGGGTCGGCCGATTCGAGGACCGTCTCCGAAGGGCAGTCGTACGCGCTTTTTTTCGCGCTCGTCGCGAACGACCGGTCGGCCTTCGACAAAATCTTGCGGTGGACGGAGAACAATCTGGCCGGCGGGGATCTGACCTCGCGCTTGCCTGCCTGGCTGTGGGGGCATGCGCAAGATGGCCGATGGAAAGTGCTCGATCCGAATGCCGCCTCGGACGCCGATCTCTGGATCGCCTACTCGCTGCTCGAAGCGGGGGCGCTTTGGCACGAGCGCGGTTATAGCGCGCTCGGCGCGCGACTCGCAAAACGGGTGCTCGACGAGGAATCCGAGGATCTGCCCGGCCTCGGCTTGGCATTGTTGCCTGGGCCGCAGGGCTTTCATCCGGCGCCCGATGTCTGGCGCTTGAATCCCAGTTATCTGCCGCTGCCGGTGCTCCGCGGTATCGGCGCACGGCTCACCGACGACGCGCGTTGGGGGGCGCTCGCGACAACGAGCGAGCGTGTGCTGGAAGCATCCGCGCCCAATGGTTTCGCGCCCGACTGGACGCGCTTTCGTGCGGAGCAGGGCTTTACCTCGGACGACTTGACGCACGCGAGCGGCAGCTATGACGCGATCCGCGTCTATCTCTGGGCGGGAATGCTCGACTCCCGCGATGGCGAGGCATCGCGGATCTTGGCGCGACTCGCGCCCTTTGCCGGTTTCATCGAGGAGCATGGGACGCCGCCCGAGACCATCGATACGGCGACGGGCGAGGCGGGGCCCAATCCGGGCAATGCCGGCTTTTCGGCGGCAGTCGTGCCGTTTCTGGTCGCGCGCAAGCAACCAGCGCTGGCGGATGCGCAAGCTACGCGCGCCGAATCGCTGGCGGCGAAGTCAGGCCCCGCGTATTACGACAGCGTGTTGATGCTGTTCGGTCTCGGCTGGCGCGACGGCCGGTATAGGTTCGGGCCGGACGGTACGCTCGATGTCGCCTGGAAGACATCGTGCCCGCCGGCGTCTCCTTGATTCAGCGCAGGAAGTCCAGGACCGCTTCCGTAAATGCCTGCGCGGCTTCGACGTTCGACAAATGTGATGCATTGACGGTAAGGCATTGCGCACCCCGGATCCGGTCGGCCATGAACCGCGCATCGGCAACCGTCGTCACGGGATCGTGTTCGCCGGCAATGACGAGCGTGGGGCACGTGATGCGCTCGATTTGATCGCCCAAATCGGTACGGGCCAAGACGTCGCAACCGGCGGCATAGCCTTCGGGCGAAAGCGTGCGCAAGCGCGCGGTCAGCGCATCGACGCTCGGCTGATGAGTCGCGATGAATGCCTCGGTAAACCACCGGGCAGGGGAGCTTGCCGCCACTTCATCGAGGCCGCGCGAGCGCACGAGTTCACTACGCTGGCGCCAGCCTTCGGGCTTGCCGATGCAAGCCGCCGTATTGCTGAGTACCAGCTTGTCGATGCGCGTGGAAGCATGAATGCCGAGCCACTGGCCCGTCAGTCCACCCATCGAAAGCCCGACGAAATGAGCGCGTTCGATATCGAGCAAGTCCAACAGCGCGAGCACGTCGCGTCCGTAGTCGTCGATCGCGTAGGGCGGCGGTGGCAGCTCGGAGCGGCCATGGCCGCGCGCGTCGTAGCGCAGGACACGAAAGGTCCGAGCAAGTACTTCGGCTTGCGGCGCCCACATCTCGAGCGTGGTGCCGAGCGAATTCGACAGTACGACCACCGGTGCATCGGCCGGCCCGGCAAGCTCGTAATGAAGCGTCGTCATGATCTGTTTTCTCCGGGGCGAAAAGCGTGGCCGATCATATGCGCTCGATGACGAGCGCGATACCTTGACCGACGCCGATGCACATCGCGCAAAGCGCGTATCGGCCTTGTGTGCGGGCGAGCTGATAAGTGGCCGTGGTCGCGAGGCGGGCGCCCGATGCACCGAGCGGATGCCCGAGTGCGATTGCACCGCCGTTCGGATTGACCCGCGCATCGTCGTCCGCGATTCCGAGGCTGCGCGTGACGGCTAACGCTTGCGCGGCGAACGCTTCGTTGAGTTCGATGACGTCGATGCGATCGAGCGTCAGCCCCGTTTTTTCCAATACTTTACGCACTGCTTGCGCCGGCCCGAAGCCCATGATGCGCGGCGCCAGGCCGCTCGTCGCCATTGCCACCACGCGTGCGCGCGGACGCAGCCCGAAACGGGCTGCCGTTTGTTCGTTGGCAAGCAACAGTGCGCACGCGCCATCGTTGACGCCCGAGGCGTTGCCTGCCGTCACCGTGCCGTCAGGACGCACCACACCCTTGAGTTTCGCCAGCGTTTCGAGCGTCGTCGCGCGCGGGTGTTCATCCTTCGCCACGACAATCGGCTCGCCCTTTTTCTGCGCGATATGAACGCAGATGAGTTCGTCGTCGAAGCGTCCCGCTTCCTGCGCGGCCGCCGTGCGCATCTGCGAGCGCAGCGCGAAGACGTCCTGATCTTCGCGGCTCACGCCGAATTCCGTTGCGACGTTTTCCGCGGTCTCGGGCATCGAATCGACCCCGTACATCGCTTTCATCGCCGGGTTGACGAAACGCCATCCAATCGTTGTGTCCTCAACCTTCATCGAGCGGCTGAAGGCACTCTCGGCCTTGCCCATGACGAACGGCGCGCGGCTCATACTTTCGACCCCGCCCGCGATCATGAGGCTCGTCTCGCCGGTCTTGATCGCGCGTGCAGCGGTGCCGAGCGCGTCGAGGCCCGAACCGCAGAGGCGGTTGACCGTGCTGCCCGGTACGTCGACGGGCAGGCCCGCCAGCAGCGCGGCCATGCGGGCGACGTTGCGGTTGTCCTCGCCGGCCTGATTCGCGCAGCCGTAAATGACATCGTCGATCGCTCGTGCGTCCACACCGGCATTGCGTTCGATGAGCGCTTTGATCGGCAGGGCGGCGAGATCGTCGGTGCGGACGGTGGCCAATGCGCCGCCGTAACGGCCGAAGGGAGTGCGCACCGCGTCGCAGATGTAGGCTTCGTTCATGAGTGTCTGTCCTTTTGCGTTCTTTCGCGTTCGCTCGTCATGTCCTCAAGCCGCGCGCGGCGCTAGCGGCGCATGGACGAGCGGCACGGGCGTGACGTTTTGCAGTGCCTCGAACGAAAGACCTTCCACGATCTCGATCACTTCGAGGCCGCGAGGGGTGATGTCGATGACGGCGAGGTCCGTGTAGATGCGATCGACGCAGCCGATGCCCGTCAACGGATACGTGCAGCGCTCGACGAGCTTGCATTCGCCCGTCTTCGTCAGGTGATCGGTCATGACGAAGACCTGCTTGGCGCCGATCGCGAGATCCATGGCGCCGCCGACAGCCGGAATCGCATCGGGTGCGCCGGTATGCCAGTTCGCGAGATCGCCCGAGGCGGAGACCTGGAATGCGCCCAGCACGCAGATGTCGAGATGGCCGCCGCGCATCATTGCGAATGAATCGCCGTGATGAAAGAACGCGCCGCCTTCGAGCAAAGTGACCGGCTCCTTGCCCGCGTTGATCAGTTCGGGGTCCTCATGACCGGGCGCTGGAGCGGGGCCCATGCCGAGCAGGCCGTTCTCGCTGTGAAGAAAAATCTCGCGGTCCTTCGGCAGATAATTCGCGACCTTGGTCGGCAAGCCGATGCCGAGATTGACGTAAGCGCCTTCGGGGATGTCTTGCGCAACGCGTCGGGCGATGTCGTCGCGGGTCCATTTGTTCATGTCGAGCTCCTTACGCGGCGAGCGCGGCGCTGCCGGCAACGGCAACCACGCGCTGAACGAAAATCCCGGGCGTGATGATGGCTTCGGGGTCCAGCGAGCCGAGCGGCACGATCTCGCCGACTTGCGCGATCGTCGTCGTTGCCGCCATCGCCATGATCGGGCCGAAGTTGCGGGCGCTTTTTCGATAGACGAGGTTGCCCCAGCGATCGCCCCGATGCGCTTTGATCAGCGCGAAGTCCGCCTTGATCGGGTATTCGAGCACGTATTGGCGGCCATCGATTTCGCGCGTTTCCTTGCCTTCGGCCAAAAGCGTGCCGTAGCCCGTGGGCGTAAAAATCGCGCCCAGGCCGGCGCCCGCCGCCTGGATGCGGACCGCGAGATTGCCCTGCGGCACCAATTCGAGTTCGATCTCGCCGGCGCGGTAAAGCGCATCGAACACCTGCGAATCCGCCTGGCGTGGGAACGAACAGATGATCTTGCGCACGCGCCGCGCTTTGAGCAGCGCCGCCAGGCCCAGCTCTCCGTTGCCGGCGTTGTTGTTGACGATGGTCAGATCTTTCGCGCCCTGTGCGATGAGCGCATCGATCAGCTCGGCCGGCTGTCCGGCCGTGCCGAAGCCGCCGATCATCACGGTCGCGCCGTCGAAGATGCCAGCGACGGCGGCTTCGAGCGAAGTAACGGTTTTGTCGATCATGGTTGCCTGCCGGGTGAAGGGAAGCGGGGGTGTTGCGGTGCAGGGGTCAATGTAGGGCTACCGGTCGTCGCGCGTCAATGGCGATTATCGAAAATATGTTCGATAATCGAACATTTCATGCGCCATTGCCACGTGAGGCCACGGTGGCCTACCCGTGCTGTTCGGTTGGCGAACGTATCGGCTAGAATCCGACGATCGAATCAGGAGCCAGTCATGCCCAAGCACCCGGAAGCCGATCTTGGAGCGGCGGATGAACCCACGCCAACGCAGTCGAGCGCGGAGCCGGCATCCGATGCGCCTGCGGTTCCCGAGTCCGATCCCGATTTCATGACTTCGCTCGCCCGAGGATTGGCGGTCATTCAGGCGTTCTCGGCTCAAAGACGCGTGCTGACGATTTCGCAAGTCAGCCAGCGCACCGGCATCCCGCGCGCGGCCGTGAGGCGTTGTCTGCATACGCTCGGCAAACTGGGCTTCGTCAGCGCCGAAGACGGCCGCAATTTTTCGCTGCGGCCGCGCATTCTCGCGCTCGGCCATGCCTATCTGGCCTCGACGCCGCTCGCCAATGCGGCGCAACCCGTATTGCGACATATGAGCAATACGCTCAACGAGTCGAGTTCGGTCGCGATTCTGGACGGGGACGAGATTCTCTATATCGCGCGGGCTTTCACGTCGCGGATCATGACGATCGATTTGCACGTCGGCAGCCGGTTGCCGGCGTATTGCACGTCGATGGGACGCGTGATGCTTTCACATCTGAGTGTCGATGAGATCGACGCGTACTTCGACCGCGTCAAGCTGATTCAATACACGCCGCGCACGATCGTCACGCGAGAGGGTTTGCGCGAGGCGCTCGATTCAGTGCGACGCAACGACTATGCGATCAACGATCAGGAGCTCGAAATCGGCCTGCGCTCGATCGCGGTGCCGATCGCGGCGCCCGACGGGCGTGTGGTCGCGGCGCTCAATGTCGGTGTCCAGGCCGCGCGCATCTCGGTCGCGGAAATGGAAAGTCGTTTTTTGCCGGTGTTGCGGGAGGGCGCGCGCGAGCTGGGGCTGTTGCTGGTTTGAGGCGCCGCTTTCGTAGACGTCGCGCTCGCGCGTCTGGACTCGGGATTCGACCGCTTCACGACGTTTTATCGCGCATTTCGCGCCGCGTTCGGTATGTCACCGACCGAATTGCGGCAATCCATATTGGACGATGAACGCTCGTGAAGCGATGCTTTGCCCACGCTTTGCCGATGTCAGAAGATTGCCGAACCGGGTGCAAGGATGCCGTAGGGATCGAATCGTTGCTTCCATGCAGCGAATTGCGGATAGACCGGCCCATAGTGGGTTTGCCAGTCCGATTTCGTAAACGGAACGGCATCTTCCAGATATCGCGTTCCGCCGATTGCCGATGCGCTCTTCCATAGCGCGTAGTTGCGAGCCAACATACGCTGGGTAAAGTCGGGATTCGGTCCGGGCGTCCACGAATTGGTCAAGATACCGAATACCCAACACCATGGTCCCGACGCCGGGGAGGGCACCCGTAACAGCGGCCGGGTGAAGCTCGAACGGAGCTGAGGGGTGACGAGGATGAAAGTCGTTGGACTGACGTCGTCGAGCGTCAGCTTCGGCATCACCGATCCAACGAATTGTTCGACGCCGTCATCAGGCAGAAGCATGTTGATCCACGGCTTGATCAGGGTGTCCCAACCCAAAGTCGCTTTGAACGTATCGACGAGCGTGTCGACGAGCAGCACGTAATCGAGGTAGTTCATGTCCACGAACGGCGCGATCTGCGCAGACGGACTGCATCCGCGCATCAGGACGGCCGTCGGCGGAGGGGGCGCGTCCTGGTTAAAGAGCACTGCCGCCCAGAGTGTCATGGGTAGAATCGCGCCCGCGGCGTTGACGCTGCCGACCCAGCTGAAGCCGCCCGGCCGCTCGCCGCGATTGGCCAGCATCCGGATATCGGCGAACAGCGCCGAAATGTCCGTGTACGGCCCCCGGTAGAGCCGAACGAACTGATGCGCGGGAATCATATTGACCGTCGCGCGCGTAATGACGCCGCATTGACCCAACCCCGCGCACATGGCAGAAAACAATTCGCTGTTTTTGCTTGGCGAGCAGTGCACGATATCGCCCGTTCCTGTTACGACCTCGAGCTGCTGAATCTGATTGACTTGCGGGAGAAGTCGATTGCTGGTCGTCGAGGCAATGCCGCCTATGGAGAGGGTCCCGGCGATGCCCAACTGGGTGTAGCCCGTAACGGTGGCCGGGGTCAGCCCGAGCGGATAGGCAGCCTTGATGAGGTCCATCCATAGCACGCCGGCATCCACGTCCGCTCCGCCCGGTGTAATCGAATGAATGGTGTTGAGTGAGCGGCCGTTGATGATCAGCCCGCCGCTGGCCAACGTTTGACCGAATACACTGTTTTTTCCGGAATTGGTTGCAACCTTGATGCCGTACGGCCCGCAGTATCTGATCATCGTTTGAATATCGCGAACCGAACCCGGATAGAGTACGGCGCACGGTACGTTGCTGACGATATTGCCTTCGTCATGCGAATTCGCCGCGATCGTTCCGCTGTCCATGACCAGCCTGCCGTCCAGCGCCGGCACGTTTGCGAACGAGGGTGACGTGGCCGCTTCCGCTTCGGTGATCCATCGTCGGTGCTGTGGATCGAACCCGACAACGGCGATTGCCGTCGCCACTGCTGTTCCAGTCAAGAATCGCCGCCGGTCGATAGACATGCTTTCGCTCCTTTTATCGTCGCCATGTCGAATGATGTAAAGACACGTCGGGCAGCAGTGCTCGGAAGCGCATAGTCGTATGCTCGTTCGGGAACTGAGCGGCCCGATGGCAATCGTGGTCCGTCGATGGGGCGTTTGTCTTGCCGATCCGTGCAACCGGCATCTCGTTGCGTGCAAGATCTGTTGAAATCCTGCGCGCCGGCGACACCTTGTCTATCACATCGTGTGCCGGCGCCCGCGCCTCACTCTCCTGGCGCGTACAGATCCAGCAGCTTCAGCGTCACGCCATTGGTCCAACCGAAGCCATCTTGCAGCGGATACTCCCCGCCGCCGCCACCTCCGGCATTCGGCCCCTCCACGACGTATTTCTCGACCAGTTTTTGCTGCGCCGCATAGACTTGCTTGACGTCGGCAAGAAAGCGCGTCCCGACATCCTTCGCCAGATCGTCGCGCCCATAACGACGCGCACCTTCAATCGTCAGCCAATGCAGCGGCGCCCAGCCGTTCGGCGCATCCCATTGCTGCCCCGTTTGGAAGGTCGTCGTGGCGAGCCCGCGTTCTTTCAGCAGGTTCTGACTGACGGCGGACAGCGTGCGCTGCGCCCGTTCGGGCCACGCGACGCCAGCAAACAGCGGATAAAGCGCGGCCGCGGAAAGGTTGTCGCGCGATTTGCCGAGCCGCCAATCGTAATCGCCGTAGTACCCGTTGCGATTCCACAGATAGTGATTGATGCCTTGCGCCCGGCGCTTGGCCCGCCCGACGAACTCGGCGACGCAGCCGAAATCGCGCGCCACGCCGCAACCTTTGACGATGGTAATTTCGAGCCCGAACATCAGGCTGTTCAAGTCGACCGGAACGATCGACGTCGTGCGGATCGTCGTCAAGTTGCGGTTGTCGCCGAACCAGCGCGAACTGAAGTCCCAGCCCGATTCCGCGGCGGCGCGCAAGTCCCGATACACCTCGTTCGCCGGACGTGACGGCACCTGCTGCGCGGTTTTCACGTCCTCCAGATACGATTCGTCGCGCGGCGTATCGCGCTCGTCCCAATAGCGGTTCAGAACTGCCCCGTCCCGCATAACCACGACATTGCGCGTTGCCTGCCCGCGTGGGGTCGTGTTCTCGCCCGTCATCCAGTAGGCGTATTCCTTACGCAACTGCGGCAGATACTTCTGATAGACGCGCGGCCCTTCCGCATTGGCGGCGAGCGTCACCATCTGCGCGAAGAAGGGCGGTTGCGAGCGGCTCAAATAATAAGTGCGGTTGCCGTTGGGGATATGGCCGAACCGATCGATCTCATAGGCGAAGTCGTCGAGCATGTCGTCGACGAGATCCTCGTGCCCGGACTCCTGCAAGCCGAGCATCGTGAAGTAGGTGTCCCAGTAATACCCTTCGCGGAATCGGCCGCCGGGCACCACGTACGGCTTCGGCAGTGCAATGAGCGAACTGAAGGGCGGGGCGCTGGTCGTCGTGCGGGTCAATTTCGGCCAGAGCCAGTTGATATGCTCGCGCAATGTCTGTCCGCTGGGTGGCGTGATAGGCGGCTCCGTTGGAAGCGTGAAATTTGCCAGAACGAAACTTTTTAAATCGAAATTAGGTTGATTCTTTTGCTGCGCGTAAAGCTGCAGGATAGTGGCGGGATCGCTGTTGGGTAGGGCGTCGACGAATGTTTTTTGATCGTCGAATATCTGCTGCGTTTGCACGGCAACGAATAGATCGCCATAAAGTTCCGACGGTGGCGGCGGCAACGTGGCCAGTGCGTCGGCTCGGGCAAGCCCGGCGCCCACAAGGCCGGCCAGCAAAACGAGGCCGGCGAGCTTGGAGGCGGTACGGCGAGGGAACGGTTTGACGTGAAAGAGATGCGGACGAGAACAACGGAATTCGGACGATGCGAACATTGCTCCTCCTGATCGATGACGATTGATCGCGTCTGGTCTCCTCATTTTTGTAGTCGTGCCCGGGATCGGGGCAACGCGATTGTGCCAGATCGCGCCTAAAAGAAAATCGCCGCCTGATTTTAAAAAAACAGGCGGCGATTTTGAATGCCGAGAAACTGCTGCGTGAAATCAGGCTGTTTTGACGTTCGTTTCGTGGGGGCGCGCCGGCGCGCTGTTTGAGTCGAGCCCCTTTCCAAACCAGGGGACATCTTGCCGCAACGCGCGCAAATAGGCTTGCCACCCGCGCGGATTGCCATCGAACAGATGGCGATGCACCGAGTGCGCAAGCGCATCGCGATCGAGCGGCTCATCGAGCAGCAGTTGCGGCCACAGACAGAACGCATGCAGCAGGTTGGCGCTGAATTCGCGCACCGTCATGCGCTCGAAGACATATTCGACGAGCGGAACGTCGGCCAGCAATTGCTGCGTTGCGATCAGCTCGCCGATCGTTTCGTCGCCGCGCTCGTACTCGATGATATGGCTCAACGTCTGCAACGCTGCGCCGAGATGCAGCAGCAGCGCCCGTCGTTCGGACGCATCGTTCATTTCCTGTTCCCTCCCGCGGTGGCGGCCGTCGATGGGTCCACAGCGAATAAAGTCTGTCCGAACATTGTAGGCGTATCGACTGCCGTCCTGGATCGAATCTTGATTGTCGAAAGCGGGTTCGGCGCGCTCGATGCAACTTGCGTCCGGCAAGCGGGTCTGAAGCAGCGGGCAGACATGAGCGGTTGGATATAAATCATATGAATGTAGCTTTGAGACTGGAGCAGGCGACCATCGTCGTGGTGGACGACGACCTCTCCAGCAGGGAATCGTTGGCACTATTGCTCGAATCGGAGGGTGCGCGCGTCGTGACGGCGCACGATGCGGAGGAAGGCGTCGACGCCGTCTTGCGCACGCAGCCCGATGCGGTGGTCTGCGATATCGATCTGCCGGGCATGGACGGGTTTTATCTCATTCAGCGAATGCGCGAGGACGAGATCCGCGGCGATCGGACGCCTGCCGTTGCCGTGGCGGTCACCGGCCATTCCGATGATGCTTACCGGCTGCGCAGTATCGGCGAGGGCTTTCAATGCTTCATGACGAAGCCAATACAGCCCGCGCAATTCGTGGCATGGTTGGCCGGCGCGCTCGGGGAGCGAGCTCCGGGCTAGCCAACGCTTTCGTCCGAACGCCAGCACCGGCGCTTATACGGGCGAGGTAGTTTTTGCAAATTTTCCTGTCAAAGTTGCGTTTCGAGTGGGCGCCGCGCATCGAACGAGCGCGCTGCGCCCCGATTCTCGTTGAGGAGCAATAGCCCTTTCGCAGTGCTAAATGCGCATGACAACGACATTTGCTTAGGCATATATTATGCTTCAAGGGCCATCTAATGCTTGTCATCAACGATTTTCTATCGTCATCGTTTATGCATTCGGACCTCCCCGACTGGGACGCTCGGCCGACTTCGGTACCGTCCGTGCTTGAAGCGCCCTTCGAGGAGCGTTTCCGGATTCTTGTCGAATCCGTTCAGGACTACGCGATCTTCATGTTGGACGCCGATGGCTATGTCATCAGCTGGAACCCGGGTGCGCAAAAGATCAAGGGCTATGCGGCCGAAGAGATCATCGGGCGGCATTTCTCGACGTTTTATCCTCCCGAGGACGTAGCCCAAGGCAAGCCGGCGGCCGAGCTCGTCGCGGCAGCCGCCGACGGCTCGGTGGAAGACGAGGGCTGGCGCGTGCGCAAGGACGGCACGATGTTCTGGGCCAATGTCGTCATTACGGCGGTCTACAAAAACGAGAATGGAGTGCGCACGCTGTGCGGCTACGCGAAGGTGACGCGCGACATGACCGAGCGAAAGCGGCTGCGCGATCTGGAGGCGGCGAGCCAGCACATGAACGAGTTCCTCGCGACGCTGGCTCATGAGCTGCGCAATCCGCTTGCGCCTGTCACGAACGCGTTGAGCGTCATGATGCTCGAACCGCTCGTCAGCCCGACGCTCAGACAGTGTCGCGACCTGATCGACCGGCAGATTGCCCATTTGACGCGACTCGTCGACGACCTGTTGGACGCCGGACGCATCACGACGGGCAAGATATCGCTGCGCCTCGCCCCCGTTGACCTGCGCGAAGTCGTCTCGCGCTCGGTCGAAATGATCCGGCCGCATGTTGCGTTGCGTCAGCAACGCGTCGACGTTCAGGCGCCGGAGGCAAGCGTCATCGTCAATGGCGACATGGCCCGGCTTGTCCAGGTCGTGCAGAACGTGCTCAACAATGCTTCGAAGTTCTCCGAACACGGTGGCCGCATCGCCGTGACGGTCGCCGAGGAAAAACACACTTTCGCCGTGCTTCGGGTGTCGGACAACGGATGCGGGATCGAGCCCGAAGCGCTCGAATCGATTTTCGATTTGTTCGTGCAGGCGGACCACCGCCTCGAACGCACCGAAAGCGGCCTCGGTATCGGGCTCACGCTGTGCCGATGGCTGGTTCAAATGCACGGCGGCGCCATCAGTGCGTCGAGCGATGGTCCCGGTTGCGGCTCGACGTTTACCGTACGCTTGCCGCTTTATGGCGCACAGGTCGCCGCGAACGACGATGCGCGCCTCCGCACGGTGCCCTCCAAGGCCCTCGAGCCCGTGGTGTCCGTGCTGATCGTGGACGATAACCACGATTCGGCTGACAGCATGGCCATGCTGCTGCGCATGCGGGGCCACAGCGTCTGCGTTGCATACAGCGGTGCGCAAGCGCTCGCCTTCGCGCGCGAAGGCGCGGGCATCGACGTCGCGTTGATCGATATCGCCATGCCGGGGACGGATGGCTTTACGGTGCTGCGCCGATTGAAGGAAGTGCCCGGCCTCGGCCAGGCGCTATTTGCCGCGATGACGGGTTTCGGGCAAGCCAGCGATATTGCCCGCTCGTTGGCCGAAGGTTTCGATGTGCACCTCACGAAGCCGGTGCAATTGCCGCTCGTCGATGCCTTGCTGCAGCGTGCGATCGAACGGCGCGCGGCCCCCGGCTAGCGTCCCGCGGGCTTACGTCAGCGGATGATCGATATGTTTTCTGAACGGCGCGCGTTGCGCGAGCCGCTGATACCAGCGCTCGAGGCTCGGCATCGATGGCCGTTCGATGCCTTCGAGGCCGAACCAGCGTTTCGCGAAGGCGCCGAGGACGATATCGGCGATCGTGAACTTGTCTCCTTCGATGTGAAAGCGGCCCTGTAAATGCTCGTCGAGCAGTTTCCAACGCTTCGTCAGCTTTTCCAGATTCGCCGCGAGCGCTGCCGTATCGCGCTTGTCGGCAGGCGTGCGTACAAGAGCATGGAACACGGGACTCGCGGCCG
>Ga0209672_100901_pt1 | contig 13512 bp, 13 predicted proteins | sample AraplaCol_mMS_r2_FD_184273 | JGI IMG/M metagenome (GOLD analysis project Ga0209672, IMG submission 184273) | Arabidopsis root microbial communities from North Carolina, USA - plate scrape CL_Col_mMS_r2 (SPAdes) (version 2) | ecosystem: Host-associated > Plants > Roots > Endosphere | place: USA...
AAAACCGCTTCATTCCGTAGCGCTCGGCCAGATGCCAGGCCATGCCTGTCGTACGCGCGAGCGTCGTCACTACCGTGAAGCCCGGCGCGATCACGCTCGCCGCGTGCATCGCGGCTTCGGCGATGCCGATCACGGGCCCGCGCGCGAGCTCACGCGCGGCGAAAAGACCGGGATCGCCGAAGCAGCCGATCACGTAGCCGTCGATTCCGTCCCGCTCGCCGGCCTCCACTTCGGCCAGCAATCCCGGCAGCGCGAGTGACTCGTCGTACCAGCTTTCGATCGACGGCGGTCCCATGCTCGAGGTGGCGGCAACGATCTCGGTGCCCGGTGCCGCGACGCTTCGTGCGCACGCCGCCATCGTATCGGTCATGCGCGAGGTCGTATTGGGATTGATGAGTTTGATTTTCATTGTCCGGCTCCTGCTGGCGTAAAACCTGCGCGTCGGTCCATCAGCCGCGCACGCCGCGCGTCGCGAACCAATAGAACAACGCGGCAAGCGCCACGCCGATGAACCATGAAAAATTCGCGAGCGGAGCAAGCGCGGGCGTCATGACGCAAGCCACGGCAAGGGCGGCGGCCGGCAACACGGCCGCGACGGCGCGCCAGTTCACGCCGCCCCGATACCAATAGGTGCCCTGCTCGGACATCGAATAGAGATCGTCGAGCACGACGTGCTGCCGCTTCACGATGAAGTAATCGACGATCAGCACGCCGTACAACGGGCCGATGAACGAGCCGAGAACATCGAGCGTGTAGTGAATCACGGCCGGATTGTTGAACAGGTTCCACGGGGTAATGAACACCGAGGCCGTCGCGGCCAGCATGCCGCCCGCGCGCCAGCTGATGTGTTTGGGCGCCACGTTCGAGAAGTCGAATGCCGGCGAGACGAAATTGGCGACGATATTGATGCCGATCGTCGCGATCATGAAGGTCAGTGCGCCGAGCACGACCGCGAACGGCTGATCGATGCGCCCGACCGTGGAAACAGGGTCCGTGATCAGTTCGCCGAATACGGGCAGCGTGGCCGACGTGGTGACGACCGTGACGAGCGAAAACGCGAGAAAGTTGACCGGCAGCCCCCAAAAGTTGCCGCGTTTGACGCTCGCATAGCTCTTGCAGTAACGCGAAAAGTCGCCGAAGTTGAGCATCGGCCCGGAGAAGTACGAGACAACGAGCGAGATCGCGGTGATCGTCACCGGCACGGCCTCCCAGCCGTGATACTTCACGGTGCCGAGATTGAGGCGGATGTTCGAGAGGCCCGCGCGCGCAACCATGTAGCCCGCCAAAATGAACATGACCACATACACGGCGGGGCCTGCGAAATCGATGAACTTCTTGATCGTTTCCATCCCGTTCCAGAACACGAGTGCCTGCAATACCCAGAGCACCATGAAACCGGCCCAGCCCAGCGTGGAAAGTCCAAGCCAGCCGTGATGGTGGACGTCCGCATAGGGCATGAGCTGCGGCGCGAACTTGAGCAAAACGATGACGAACGCGCTCGACGCGAGATAGGTTTGAATCCCGTACCAGGCAACGGCGATGAGCCCGCGAATCACAGCCGGGATATTGGCGCCGAGCACACCGAACGTCGCACGGCAGATGACGGGATACGGTACGCCGTTGCGCTGGCTCGATTTGGCGATGAGGTTCGCGAAAACATTGACGATACCGATGCCGACCAACAGCGCAATCAGCACTTGCCAACTCGTCAGACCCAGCGCGAAGAGGCTGCCCGCGAATACATAGCCGCCGACGCTATGCACGTCCGACATCCAGAAAGCGAAGATGTTGTACGCGCCCCAGTGCTGGTCGCGCAGCGGCGCGAGATCGGCATTGTGCAAACGTTCGCTGTAGCCAGCGGGCAGACCCGCATCGGTACGGGCGGACGATGGGCCGACGGCGCCGGCATCGGTGGGTACGGTCAGATCTGGCATTAAGCGTCTCCGGTGAAGGAACAACGTTGCTGCGCGGCATATCCGACGCCGACGCAAGACCGAGCGCCTGTCGAACCACCGCCGCGGTCGGCGCGATCCGCGGCTTCATTTAATTAGTTGTACTAAGCAATTGAATGGAACCAATACTTCGAATGCCACCTCGGCGAAGGGCTTAACCGAACACTTCGCGCAAATCGGCCGCGCCGCGCGCGGGCCGATCGAGCATCTTCAATTCCACGGTCTGCAAATGGCGCACCATCAACTCCGAGGCGCGTGCCGTATCGCCGGCGCCGATCGCATCGACGATTTGGGCATGCTCGTCGAATGAGCACGGGCTACGCCCCAGGGATTCATAGAGCGCCGAAATCAACGTCGAGCGCGCAACGAGCCCGGCGAGACAATTGCAGAGCACGCGATTGCCCGTCAGCTCCGCGAGCGCCGTATGAAATTCGCCCGAAAGACGAATCCAAGAGCGAAAATCGCGGTGCTCGAACGCGCTTCGTTCGCGCTCGATCATCTTCGAGATCACCTTCAAATGCGCCGCGCCCTTCCCATCCTGATTGCCGCACACGCGTTCGATCACCGCGGCTTCGATGATCCGGCGCATTTCGAACACCTCATGCACCTCGCGTAGCGACGGGCTGGCCACAAAGGCGCCGCGATTCGGCTCGAGGTCGACAAGATGTTCGCCGGCCAACTGCGAGAGCGCCTGCCGCACCGTTCCGCGCTTGACCTCGAACACCTCGCACAGCTGAGCCTCCGTGAGCTTCGCCCCCGGCTTCAGCCGATGTTCGAGAATCGCATCACGAATGCGCTCGGCAATGGCCGAGGGCATTGCTGCGTCGGATGATTTCGGCGTCGGCATGATGGGTATAGTAGGTTGGACATAAAGATTGTCAACAATTTTCTGGGCACCAAAGCATGCATCTCACCGCGGGTTTTCACTTAATAATCCGCCATTTGGTGCGGTCACGCGCTAGTTGCGTGCATTCACAAGGAAGGTGCGCACCGCATTCGGGCATGAAGTGGGCCGCCAGATTGTCAACAATTTATCGCGCCCGGTAGACGGCACGGGGAAGGCATTCAGGTGAGCGTCGGATGCCCGCTGACGGTCAGCGAGAACCCGTCGCCGCCGGCTTGGAGCCGCGCACGAGCACCGAACGGCAACGTCACGAGGTCACTGCCGTGGCCGAAGCGCAGGCCAGTGACGATGGGCAGCCCCGTGACGGCTCGGAGCTGTTCGATCATTGCCGCAAAGTCATAACCGTTATCGATGGGCGCCAGCTTGCCGCCGATGAAATCGCCCAGCACGAGCGCTCGCTGACGCCCGAGAATGCCTGCGTGATGGAGTTGATAGAGCATGCGCTCGACGCGGTACGGATGTTCGTTGACGTCTTCGACAAACAAAATCCCGCCGTCGATATGCGGCATGTAAGGGGTGCCGACCAGCGCCGCGATCATCGCCAGGTTGCCGCCCCACAGCGTGCCGCGGACATCGATCTCGAACGGCTGAGCAACGGATTCGCGCACGGTGAATTCGCTCGATTCAAGCGCTCGCCAGAACCACTCGTCCGTGAAAGCACTCGGCATCTCGGCGCCGAAATTGGCCGTGAGCATCGGGCTGCCGAATGTCACGAGACCCGCGCGCGCGAAGAGCGCCAATTGAATCGCGGTGAAATCGCTATGGCCGCAGATCGCGACCGGGGCCCCGGCAAGACGGCCCGCCAGACCCGCGTAATCGAGTAATTCGAGAATACGTACCGCACCGTAGCTGCCGCGCAATGCAAGAACGATGTCGGGTAGCGGATGGGCCGGATCGGCAAGCCGATTGAGGTCGCCCGCACGTTGCGCGTCGGTGCCGCCAAAGCGCAAATACCGGCGCTGTGCCACTTCTTCGCCGCTCACGCTGTGCCCTTGAGCGCGCAGGCGGGCAACACCGCGCTCGACGGCCGCCATATCAGGCGGGTAACCGGAAGGAGCGACGATTTCGATAGTGCGCGAACGGGTCATGGTCGATTTCGGAACATGTTGGACGCGTTGGCGGTACCGCTCACACCGGTGGACGGCGCGTGCGGCCCTGCGCCGGCGCATCGATGGCACGAGTGGCATCGGCCGCCTGCGCGGCGAGAGCGGCCGCTGCGGCACGCTCCGCGCGAATGGCCCGGCGCCGGTCCGCAAAAAACGCTTTGAGGGCGTCGCCGCACTCGGTCTCCAGCACGCCGCCCGTGACCTGCGTATGGTGATTCAACTGAGGATTGGCAAACGCGTCGACGACGCTGCCGCACGCACCTGTCTTGGGATCGTGTGCGCCGTAGACCACACGCGCAATGCGCGCATGCATGATCGCGCCTGCGCACATGAGACACGGCTCGAGCGTCACATAGAGCTCGCAACCGGGCAGGCGATAGTTTTCCAGCGTTTGCGCGGCCGCGCGTAACGCGACCATTTCGGCATGCGCGGAAGGATCGTGCGCGCCGATCGGATGATTGAAGCCCGTTGCCACCACGCGCTCGCCCTGCACGAGCACTGCACCGACGGGCACCTCGCCCGCTGCGCGCGCGGACTCGGCCGCCGCCAGGGCCTGTGCCATATAACGGCGATCGCGTTCGGCCGCGGCGGTTGTATCCGCCTGTGCGCCCGCATCGCTCTCACGCGCATCGGACGCCGAGGACGGCGCAAGCGGTTCGTTCACGAAAGCCCCACGCGCTGCGGCACGTCGGCATCGTCCTGGGCTCGCTCCGAAAGGCGTTCGGCGATACGGCGGCAGTACTCGCGCGGCACGACCGTCGGCTCGCCGCGCAGCGATTCGAGCGCCATATCGAGGGCAAGCAACTTGGCCTGCAAACGGCAACGCGCCGCATGCTCGCCCGTGGCGTTCAGCTCGTCTTGCAAATGCCGCAGCGAGCGCAGTTGCTCCACGGCGGGCGGCACGAAACCTGCATTTTTAAGTATGCGATGGGCGACACGAACTTCCTCGGGCACGAGCAAGTCGTCGTCGAGCTCCTGCGGCGCCCCGGCACCCGGTAAATCGTCGAACTCGCCACGGGCTGCCGCGGCGGCGATACGCTGTTCGACCAAGGCATCAAGCAATTTCATCTGCGATCCACTACATGGCGGCGCCGGCATTTTAGCAGGCTGCCACCGGGGCGTCGCCGAATCGGCGCTAGACGACCTCCTCGGTCGGCGACACGGGCCGCTGATGCCAGTTACCGCATCACCGCCTACTTGCCGATCTTGACCCGCAGTTCCCGGGCCGTCTCCAGCAATCCCTCGTAGCCCGCCCGCGTATGTTCAGGCAGATCCGGATCGCCCACGAGCGCACCGAGCGTCTCGATGAGGCTGTACACGATGCCCTTTGCGGCGCTTACCGCGATGTTGCCGGTACTGAGCTGGCTGTCGACGTGACTGAGCGCCGATTCGAACTCGCCGAGTTCGAGCGGCTTGGACGGTTTGTCTTCTGTGGGCTTGTTCGACGGATCGGACATCATGACGGTCATTTCCTCTCATTCGATGGGTCCTGCACCGGCACGCTGTGCTCCGTGATCGCAACCGGCGATCGAGACCCCGTGCGGTTCTTATATACCCGCCGCGCGCTTACGTCCACCCACCGCGTCACGAGCCGAGCATTGGCGGCATCCCCTGCTTGCTGCGGTTGATCATGAGTGCCGCGACACCGCGTACCGATTTCGCCGTCGACTTGGAGCGAACGCGCGCGTAGCCGTAGTGGGCGCCAAATCCATCCTGCCCATCCGTTTTGGCCTTCTTGAGATCGGCGAGCTTCTTCGAGTCGCCGATGTCGGTCGTTTGCACGTAGTCGGCAACCCGTTCGTTCACCTCCGACAACATGGCGCGCAGCGTCCCCTCGTCGCATCCGACAACGATGAAGCCGAATTCATCACCCGCAATACGGAATGGCACGATCTGCGCGCTGTAACGCGAGAGAACGTCCAGAAAGATGTGGCAGATCCTCTTGATATGCGGGTCAGCGAGTGCATGGACATCCTTGAAATGTTTGTTCAAGCCGCCCATGTTGATGATGTCCAATTCGACGTACCACACCCGTCCACCCAATTGATCCACCTGACTCGCCGCATTCGAAACGAGGCCATCGAGGAAACCGAGGTTGCGTGCCTGATAAAAGTGTGTAAGTTCATCTCGCTCCGCCCTGCCGTATTGCCGCAGCGCGGCCTCGTGAATCTCGGTGAAAGACCTGCGAAACGCATCGGCGGCGAACTGCTCGGCTTTCCTCTCGGCGAAGCTGTCGGGATCCAGCAGCGGCTTCAAGGCCGCCGGGCGGGTCGTCTCCCCTGAATCGGCGTACCGCGAATACCAGTCCCAAAACGTCTCCATGGCCGCCGCGCCGCCTTGATCGGTCGCGCGTAACTGGCGCCAGGCAACCTCCTCCGCTTCGTGCGGCGACAGCAACAACAATTGCTCCAAGCTGGGCCCATCGGCTTTCTCGAGGCAGGCCGCCAGGCGAACCAGATGACCGATGCGGCGCATTGCCGTGGAATGAGGAATGTCGACAATGGCTCTCGCCACGCTTCCTTTCGTCTCCGGGTCCGTTCCATCATGGAAATCGGGCTCCAGATAATGCGCAATGATCTGCAATTCGTCCGGTAACTTCTCGTCTCGGGAGAATCGAGCGTGCGCGTCATTGAACACTTTGAGCGCTTCCTCGATCGTCTCCTTGCTGGAAAGAGCGATGCGGGGAAGCTGCGCGACATTGGTCCGCAGCGCGCTGATCAATTGCCATTCCGCACGGGCAATGTCCTCTTGCGCAAGGAAACGCGTGAAGCTCGAACCCGATGCCCTCAGCGTCGCACCGGCCGCCTGCGCCGAAATGGCGTGCTGATAGCGGGCATCCGTTCGCAGCGCCATGATGCCGCGAAGCTGCCGGTCATCAAGCAATACGGCTTTTTCTCCGAGGAGCGCGTCGGCGTAGCGGCTGATATGTGAAAAATCGTCGTTGGATCCGCCCGACGCCGGCAGCAATACGTGAGGCGGTTGCCCGCCGCCCGTAAACGATACTCTCACGCCATGACCCGCAACGATCTCGTTGAGGCCCGCGGCGCCCGGCGACACGCCGGCAGGAGGCAGTGAGTCAGGCCTCGGGTGTTCCAGCCGCACGCCTGGCGTCACACGGACATTGCTGCCGGCGCCGGCGAGCAGCACTGCCCCCTGAAGCTCCGACGGATGCGCGAGCAGTTTCGCGTCTTTCGCCGGCATGCCTTGAAATAGATCCGGCAACGGACGCGCCGTCGCTTTGGCCCCGAGCGATGCATTGGCCGAAGACGCCCCGATATGGCAGCGTACAGGTTCGAATCGGCGGCTTAGATAGGACTTCAGAGAAACGCCCATCGCCTCTGGATCTCCATGGCGGCCGACGACGGAAACGGATGACTGTCGCTCCGCCCGGCCCGTAAAAGTGGGGACATCATAGCGAAGCGATTCGCAGGCCTGAAATCGTTCTTTCGGTATTTCCTACAGGTTTTCGCACTGTTTGGGTCCCCCTTTCGGGCGAGCCGGCGGCGCGATATTTGGCGTCGATCAACGCCTCGCCGTCGCCAGATGCGCATTGACGAGAATCGGTGGGCCATCGTCACGATACGGCGGCTGCGGCACGAACGTATCGATTACGCCCGGCCGGAATATCGCGCACCAGGTACTGCCGCCGTATTGGAAGTACCCCAGTTCATCGCCTTTTTCGACATGCTGTCCCGGCAGCGCCACGATCCGGCACGATGAGACTTCCGCCATTCCAACGAACACGCATGCCACCTCGCCGATCGCTGAATCGTCGCAATCGATGATGATGACCGCCCGCGCCGCAACCGCCGTCGTATAACCCTGCGAGTGGTTGAGGCCGCCAGGATCGAGGCCTTGCGCCTCGGTATTGGAGTAATAGGTCCCGTCCACGTTGTACGCCTCGACGATGCGTCCCGCGACAGGCGCGTGCCAACGGTGGTAATTGAATGCACTCAGATAGCCCTGATAAACGGAGCCGCCGACGAAGCGTTGCACACGCTCGACTGGCGTCGATACGAGTATCTCCCGCAGCGAATAAGGCTGCGCCTTGAGCCAGAAATGGTCGTAGAGCTGCGCGTTCTCGCGTACGTTGTAGGGAGACGCCTCGCAAGCACTGACGATCACCCGATGATCGCCGGGCTGCGCCACCGGCCGCGCGCCGGGACGGAATTCGCGTGTAAAGAATGCGTTCCACGACGCAAAACCCCAATAGGGCTTGGCGGGATCGCATACGAAGTCATCCATACCTGTCTTGCGGCGAGCTTCCTCGCAAAACCATCCACCCGGCGAGTCGGCGTTCAAGTGGCGCCGCGAGTGCGGCCCGCTCAGAAAGCCGCACCAGTAATCGAGTATGCGGCGCAGTTGCGCATTGAACGCCGGATCGCGAAACGCCGCATAGCCCGACGGCATGCACATCGGCCAATCGAGGACCGCATTCAGCGGCGTGGCCACCGGCGCCGATGCGTCGAACGGCGGCGCAAACGTCATCAGATAGTCGAGGATGCGGATCAACTCGTCGATCGATCCATAGCCCAATTCGTAGCCCGCCTCGCGTGCGTCGTCGATGGCATGTGTCAAGTTCATCCTCAGTACCGGGTCGCCGTGCACGAGATCGGACAGGTCGCCAACCACATTCGCGGGCTTCCACGCACGCCCCGCGCGTTCGGCTCTTTCGCGTGCCCGAGCCGCTATCTCGCAACGAAACGCGGCGGCGCGCTCTTCCTGTGCCGGCATCCAATTGCCCAAACGATGTCGCTCTTTCAGCGGTCCTTGCCGAGCCTCGCTCATTGCGCCCTCCTTTGCGCATGACCTCAGCAATTTGCCTGCCCATCCAGCGTTCGATCAAGGACGTGCCGCGGGAATAGCCGTTGCGCACTGGCTCTGGCCGCATGTCACCGATACGGCCGGGCGCATCCGCCCTCATCTTCTGAAAGGAGATCCCATGTTCATTCACAACAAGCGTCTGCAATACACCGTGCGCGTTGGCGCAACCGACCCCGGTCTCGCCAATTTGCTGCTGGAACAATTCGGCGGACCGCAGGGCGAACTCGCAGCCGCCATGCGCTATTTCACGCAGGCTGTCGGCGAAGAGGATCCGGGGCGCAAGGACATGCTTTACGACATCGCCACCGAAGAGCTGAGCCATCTCGAGATCATCGGCTCCATCGTCGCGATGCTGAATCGCGGCGCGAAAGGCGAGCTCGCCGAAGGCATCGATGCGCAGGCCGACATGTATCGCAAGCTCCACGGTGCGGGCAACGACAGCCACGTGACGCAAGTGCTTTATGGCGGCGGTCCGGCTCTCACGAATTCGGGCGGCGTGCCGTGGAGCGCGGCTTATATCGACACGGTCGGGGAACCGACTGCCGATCTCCGCTCGAACATTGCCGCCGAGGCGCGTGCAAAAATTATCTACGAACGCCTGATCAACGTCACTGATGACCCGGGCGTGCGCGATGCGCTGGGTTTTCTCATGACGCGTGAAGTCTCGCATCAGAAGTCGTTCGAGAAAGCGTTGTATTCGATCACGGGCAACTTCCCGCCAGGAAAGCTGCCGCCCGCGCCCGAATTCGCGCAGGTCTACTACAAGATGTCGCAAGGCGAGGCGCCGGTCGAAGGCCCATGGAACCGTGGCGATGGCCTGAAACTCGTGGCGAATCCGCCTGCGGCCGCGGACGGAGGCGATGGCACCGCGTCGGTGATGTTGTCCAACGATGAGCGTGCCGCGCTCGAGGCGATGGCGCAGCGGCAACAGTCGGACCGCGCCTCGGATCCCACCACCGGCGCCGAGCTCGGTAGCGAGAAAAAATAGCGCTAAGGCCCGCGTGTCGGGGCGGGCCGCTTCACTGATACGCTGATACTCAGGCGCAATCCGCGCTCGCATGCGTGTCGGGCTCGCGGGCGAGCAAGCTCTCGTAAATGGCCAGATAGTCGTCGGTCATCCGTTGCGCGGTAAAGCGCTCCTCGAATATGCGACGGCATGTGCGTCGATCGATGTTCCCGATGGCGTGCACAGCGGCAACGGCGCCTTGCACATCGTCGACCACTCTGCCGTTGACGCCATCCTCGACGATTTCCGGTATGGCCCCGCGACGGAACGCGATCGAGGGTGTTCCGCAGGCCATCGCTTCGACGATGACGAGACCGAACGGTTCGTCCCAATCGATCGGCATGAGCAGCGCTCTCGCACCGCAGAGCAAGCTGGCCCGCACTTGACCGCCTACTTCGCCCAGAAACTCGACCTGGCGTCGATGCCGCGCGATCAGCGGTTCGATCGTCTCGTGGAAATAGGCTCGCTCGCCTTCGTGAACCACCGCGGCGATTTTGAGCGGGACGCCCGCGCGACAGGCGATCTCGATCGCCAGATCGGGACGCTTGCCGGGCGTTATCCGCCCCATGAACAGCAGATACTCGCCGGCGCGTTCGGAATACGGTAGTTCGTCGGGCGGCATACCGTGATAGACGGTGCCGCGCCAATGCGCCCAGGGCAACGGAGCGCGTTGCGCATCGGAAATGGAGATCAGCGGAACGTCGGCAAACGTACGCAGCAGCGGCCCGTGATCGTTGGGCAATAGCAGACCGTGCAGCGTCGTCACATGAGCACAAGGCAGATAGCGCGCGTACGGAAAATGCAGTGGCTCCCCGTGGAAATGGACGATATCGAACTCGCGCGCGCACCGGGCCAACTGCCCGAGCTGATGAAGATGGTGAGCCTGCGTATCCCAGACGCCGCGGTCGCGCCATAAAGCACCCTCGCAACCCGCGACGAGGCTGGCCGATGTGCGCGAATCGCCGCTCGCGAACAGGGTCACATCGTGACCGCGCGAGACGAGCGTTTCCGTCAGGTAATGGACGATGCGCTCTGTCGCACCGTACGCGTAAGGAGGAACGCTCTCGTACAACGGCGCGATCTGGGCAATACGCATGGCAGCGACTCCGGCGTTGACATGCACGCGGCAGTGCATCGCCCATGCCTGCGTTGCCTCTTCGGGCTACGCCCGCACAAGGCGAGCAGCTGCGCAATAACGTCGACGGCCGCCTCCTTTCCGTGATAGCGTCCCATTCCTTTTTACTTCCAAAGCGGGTCCTCGTTCATGGCATCTCGCAGTGCGCACCATCTGACCGGTTGGGCGGCGGGCATCATCGCGGCGGTGCTCGTCGCCCGAGCCGGCGCGGCGGGCCCCGGGTACATCGGCAGTCTCGCGGCGTTGGCAGCGGGCGTAGCGGGCGGCACCGCGCCCGATTGGCTCGAAATCGCCTGGTGGAGCCGGACGCGGCGGCTCTGGGTCGCGCATCGCAGCATCACGCATTGGGGGCTCGGGTGGGTGGCCGCGCTCGTGTTGACCTATCGCTCGCTGGGTCACGCTCATCCGTTTGCGGCTCTGATGTTCGGCTTCGCCTGTGGCGGCCTCATGCATCTCATTGCCGATTGGCCCAACCCGCTCGGCGTGCCCTGGATATTCCAGCGCCATTCCCTCAACTGGTGGAAAAGCGGACGTTGCGACCTGCTCGTGGTCGCGCTCGCATGGGCCGCCGCCTGCTGGATCGCCCGGCCGCTTTGGGCTTCTCCCGTCGGACATTTGGCCCAGGGGCTGCGCGCCTTCGCGCATTGAGTGCCTGCTCACGTAGGAAAACGCCGACAGCCCGCGTAGTCCGGACGACAGAATCTTCCGCCGCCGCTGATTGGTGGCGAGAACGATATGAACAATACTTCCGCTCACCGACGCACCTCCCAGATTTCCCCCGCAGTTCAGTCCGTATGGTGCGACCCGATTTTCCGCTGAAGAGGCAAACAGTGAACGATCGCGAAACGCTCGAATCGATGCGCGAATTCAACATCTCGTATCTGATGCTCGCGCAGCACATGCTCAACGAGGACTTTGCCGAAGGCATGTTCAAGCTGGGCTTGTCGGCGCAGATGGCCAATCTGATCCAGATGCTGTCGCCCTCGCAAACGGTCAAGCTTGCGCTAAGCGAGGACCTCGTCTGCGACCTCAGGTTCGATGACGCAGCGACGCTGTCGGCCCTTGCCACGGCCGACACGAACCGCGATCTCAGCGCCATGCACGCGGCCATCCTGCTCGCCGCGCAACCTGCCAAGCAATTTTGCTGATTGAACGAGGGAGCGAACCATGCCGAAGATGAGCCTGATCGAAGAAGCGCGGGAAGTCTCGCGCGCCGTCGCGTTGATCGAGCTGGGCGCCCGCATGCAGGTGCTCGAATCGGAGCTGACGCTCTCGCGCGACCGACTGATCCGCATTTATCGCGAGGTCAAGGAAGAGTCGCCGCCGAAGGGCATGCTGCCCTCGTCTGCCGATTGGTATATGACGTGGCAGGCCAACATTCATTCGTCTCTCTTCTATCACACGTACACGTTTCTCCGAGAAGAAGCGCGCTGTTCACACGTCGATGCGCTCACCAAAGGGTATCGCCTGTACCGTGAGCATTGCACGCGCGGCGGGCTCGACGTGCACCTCGATCTGACCCGCGCATGGACCCTCGTGCGCTTTTTCAAAGGCGGCATTCTCGATATGCATCCGTGCTGCCGGTGCAAGGGCAGATTCGTCTCCTACAAACACGATCTGCCCCGTACGCGGGCGTGCGTCATGTGCCAGCCGCCGTCGCGCGCGGGGAAGAAGTCGAAGACGCTGAATTAAGCACGCTCGGTCCCGTGTCGAGCAATCGGAGCAGCACTTGCAGCGGATGCGGTAGCGCCGCTGCGTCGACCGCCTTCACCTGGCAGCGGCAGGAGTACCCGGACGCCATCAGTCTGCCGCCTGCCGCGTGCCGCGCCACGGCGGGCGCCCAACTCATCGCGTAAATCGTCTCCGAGGTCGCGCGGTTGCGCGCCTCATGGCCGTAGGTGCCGGACATCCCGCAGCAGCCCGTCGACAAGACATTCAACCGGGCGCCGAAAGCCGCGAAAACCTGCTTCCAGTCATCCATCGCGTTCGCCGCGTTCGTGCGCTCGGTACAATGCGCAAGCAGGACGTACGGCTCGGTATCCTGCGCGACAGCGCCAGTCCCGGATCCGAGCGCTTCGGCTAACCACTCCTGCAACAGATGGACTCGGGGGACGCTCGCTTCGTCCAGCACCTCCTCGTACTCCGAGCGATAGACCAACGTCATCGCCGGATCGAGACCGACCAACGGCGCTCCCGCCGTCTCGAGGCGCTTGAGCATTTGAGCGTTTCGTTGCGCGGTCCGGCGGAACCGGTCGAGAAACCCGTGCACGTGCAACGGCTTCCCGTTCGGTAGTAACGGCGCCAACAGCGGATGAAAGCCGAGCTTCGCCATCAGGCGCAGTGTGTCGATTACGAGCTCCGTTTCGAAATGACTGGTAAAGGTGTCCTGCACGACGACGACAGTCCGCAGCCCGCGGGCTTGCGCGGCTGCGATGCGCTCGGGCGTGGCTATCGCGAAGCCGCCGCGCCTCACCTCGGCGGCCAAGTCGACGCCACTCAGCATTGGAATGCCGACGAGACCGATACCGCGCAGCGACCATCGGCCCACGGAGCTCGCCAGGGTCGCATTCACGAGCCCAGGAACC
>Ga0209672_100903_pt1 | contig 13485 bp, 8 predicted proteins | sample AraplaCol_mMS_r2_FD_184273 | JGI IMG/M metagenome (GOLD analysis project Ga0209672, IMG submission 184273) | Arabidopsis root microbial communities from North Carolina, USA - plate scrape CL_Col_mMS_r2 (SPAdes) (version 2) | ecosystem: Host-associated > Plants > Roots > Endosphere | place: USA...
CGGAAACGCTGTCACGCCGCCCGCATCGGCTCCCTTGTTGCCGCCGGTCATGCACTCGGCCGACTAGGACGCTTTTTCGAGCAGACAGGGTTCGTTCGACGTGGCTTCGCCGCGAACGATCGACGTTCTCGCTTCCCGTTGTTTGCGTGTGTTCGTGCGTTTCCCTTTGGCCTTACCCGGCGACGTGTCCCGCTTGCCGCGAGACCGTCTCGTTCCACCTCTGCCCTGACGATCCAAAATGACCTCGACAAGCCGCCGTGACTTCCTGCGTGCCGCCGCTCAAACGGCTGGCGCCGCTGCCGCAATGGGTGCATTGCCCGCCGGCATTCGCAGTGCCCTAGCCATTCCCGCAAACGATGCGACGCGCAGCATCGATGACATCGAACACATCGTCATCTTGATGCAGGAGAACCGCTCGTTCGACCATTACTTCGGTACGCTTCGCGGTGTGCGCGGGTATGGAGACCGCCGCGCGATTACGTTGCCCAACGGCCGGCCTGTCTGGTACCAGCCGGGTGCAGCGAACGCGGGCTACGTGTTGCCATTTCGCCCGAGCGCGCCGGATCTCGGCATGCAGTTTCTGCAAGACCTGCCGCATGACTGGACAACGACGCACATGGCATGGAACGGCGGACGCTACGATCAGTGGGTGCCCGCCAAGAGCGCGACGACGATGGCTTATCTCACGCGCGAGGATATCCCCTTTCACTATCAGCTTGCCGACGCCTTTACGATCTGCGATGCCTATCACTGTTCCGGCATGACGCCGACGGATCCGAACCGCTACTACATGTGGTCGGGCTGGGTTGGCAATGACGGTAACGGTGGCGGCCCCGTGATCGACAACGCCGAAGCCGGCTATGGTTGGTCGACGTTTCCCGAGAAGCTCCAGGCGGCGGGCGTCTCGTGGAAGGTCTATCAGGATATCGGGACGGGTCTCGACGCAAAAGGTTCGTGGGGATGGACGCAGGATGCCTTCATCGGCAACTATGGCGACAACTCGCTGCTCTATTTCAATCAATACCGCAATGCGCAGCCCGGCGATCCGCTTTACGACAAGGCGCGCACAGGCACGAACGTAGCGGTGAGCGGCGATTACTTCGACATCCTGAGACGTGACGTGCAGGCCGGCAAGCTGCCACAGGTTTCGTGGATCGTTGCGCCCGAAGCCTATTCGGAGCATCCGAATTGGCCGGCCAACTATGGCGCCTGGTATATCGACCAGGTGTTGCAGGTACTGACGTCCAACCCGGCGGTGTGGAGCAAGACCGCGCTTCTGATCACCTACGACGAGAACGACGGCTTCTTCGATCACGTGGCGCCGCCTTTTGCTCCTTGGTCGACGAGTGTCGGGCGATCGACGGTGGATACGGTCAACGAGTACTACCCGGGCAAGGACGCGAATCCCGCCGGGCCCTACGGGCTGGGACCTCGTGTGCCGATGCTCGTCGTTTCGCCCTGGTCGAAAGGGGGCTGGCTTTGCTCGGAGACGTTTGATCACACGTCGATCATTCGCTTCATCGAGCGCCGGTTCGGCAACGGCGGAAGGCGCGATTTGAGCGAACCCAACATTACGCCGTGGCGCCATGCAATCTGCGGGGACCTCACGCGTGCATTCGATTTCGCTCATCCGAACGCCGCCTTGCCGGAGCTGCCGGCAACGAACGGCTATGTGCCGCCGGACAAAGCACGCCACGCGGACTATGTTCCCGTGCCCCCGCTCGTCCAGGCGAAGCCGAATCAGGAGCCGGGTGTGCGGCCGGCACGTGCACTGCCTTACGAGTTGTTCGTGCGCTCGCATGTCGAAGCGGCCCAGCGCGCGCTTCGTCTCGAGTTCGTCAATACGGGCTCGGCCGGCGCAGCGTTTCTCGTCTACCGTGCAAAGAGCCCCGATGCGCCACGTTCGTATGCGGTCGAAGCGCAAAAACGCATTGCCGATACGCTCGTACTACCCATCGACGGGCGGTACGACTACACCGTCTACGGTCCGAATGGACTGATGCGCCGTTTTGCGGGAGCAGTGGCGCACGTCGCGGGGAGCGGGTGGACTGCCGGTACGGCTTTGCCCGAAGTGACAGAGTCGTACGACGTGGCAAACGGCAACATCGAGCTGCACTTGAAGAACTTCGGCAGCGCGGCTTGCGTGTTTACAGTCGTCAATGCGTACGACGGGAGACTTATTAAACGTAAGGTCCCCGGCGGAGATAGCGTCGACCTGTATATCGACTTGCGCGCGTTTCATGCGTGGTACGACTTGAAAGTGAGCGTCGATACCGACCCTGCGTTTCAGCGCGCGCTTGCGGGTCATGTTGAAACGGGCCGCGACAGCATGAGCGATCCGGCGTTCGGCGCGTCGTGATCGATCGAACGGGTTCGCCGCGCGTGGCGTCCCCGTTTCCGTCTGATTTTCCTGATTGAGCCTCGCAAGCAGTGAAGGGCCGTGCCACCGTTGCAATCCCATTCAACGGCGCGGACAGCGAGGCGATAGATGAAAGACCTGCTACCGTTTTACGAGCGCGATTTATCGTATTTGCGTCATTATTCGGCCTATTTCTCGCAGCGCTATCCAAAAATTGCGGGGCGCCTTGCATCAGCGGGCGAGTATGGCGATGATCCACATGTCGAGCGATTGATTCAGGCGGTAGCGCTGCTGAGTGCCCGCATCGGCAAAAAGCTTGATGACGACTATCCGCAGTTCCTCGATGCGTTGTTCGATGTCCTCTATCCGCACTATCTGCGGCCTTTTCCAGCCTGCTCGATCGCTCAGTTCAACGTTGCGCATGCCGATTGCGCGGCATACCGCTACAGGTTTGCCCGCGGCACGGAATTGATCAGCCGGCCGATCGATGGTGTCGAATGTCGGTTCAGAACTGCATATGACGTGACCCTTGCGCCGGTTGCGATCAGGAAAGCGCGTTACCTGCCGACAGCGGACGCGCCCATTTCGTTGCCAGTCAACGCCGCGGGCACCGTGTCCATCACTTTCGAATCGACCGCATCGGGACTCGTTCTACATTCGCTCGGGTTGCGTAGCCTGCGGGTGCACCTGAGCGGAGAGCGTTCTCTCGTTGCCGCGCTGACGGACGGACTATTGATGCATGCGTCCACAGCCTATGTCGAGGTAGACGCTGATTGCCGCTGGCACCCGCTACAGTCAACGCCGATTGCACAATGCGGCTTTGCAGAAGCGGACGCTCTGCTCGACTATCCGATGAGGTCTCATCCGGCATATCGGCTGTTAATCGAATATTTCGGGTTTGAGGGGAAGTTCGATTTTGTCGACGTGGACTTGGGTGCAATGCTCGCGGCCACAGCGCCATGCCGAAGCTTGACCCTCCATGTGGTCTTGAGTGATAGCCATCATGGCTCGCGTTCGGTGCCTCCGCTGGAGTCTTTATCGGCCGCGCATTTCCAGCTGTTTTCGACCCCGGTGACGAATCTGTTCCGTCAGCGGGGCGAGCCAATTCGCATGACGCACACGTCGGTGGCCTATCCCGTTATCGCGAACGCCGGCAACGCGTCCGCCTATGAGCTCTATTCGATCGATTCGGTTTGCATGCTGCGTCAGGCCGCTGAACATGACGAGCAGATCGAACTGCGGCCATTCTTCGCATTGCGCCATGGCGACGATGGCAGATCCGGGCATTACTGGTTCGCCCGCCGCGATGAAGCGGTCGCTCGGAAGAGCCCTGGCTATGAAACGGAGATTGCGGTCATTGATGCCGGTTTCGATGCGTCCGCCTGCAGGACCGATACGTTGAGCCTCGATCTCACTTGTACGAACCGGGACTGGCCATCGAGGCTCGCGGTGGGACTGGCGGGTGGCGATCTTTTCGTGCGGGATAGTAGGGACGATGGTCCGGCGGTCGAGATCGCGATGCTGCGCCGGCCGACTTCGAGCGCTCGCTTTACGCGAAGCGACGATCTGCAGATGCGGCTTGTGTCACATATGAGCCTGAACCACCTGTCGCTCGGCGATCTGGATCTGGCTGCGCTCAAAGCCGTGCTGGTGCTGTATGACGTGCGTCGCACGGTGGTGTCGTCCCGGGTGATCGATGCCATCGCGGGCGTGGCAGTGCGCGATGCGGTGGTCGACTTACCGGGTCAGCCATTTCCCTGCGCGGTGCTTGGCGTTGAAATGCGGTTGACTCTTGATGAAGAAAAATTCGTCGGTTCAAGCATCGCGACGTTCGTTGGCATGGTGAATACATTTCTCGGCAACTACGTTCAACTGAACAGCTTCGTGCAATTGACGGTTATATCGAAAAGCACCGGCAGGGAGATGATGCGATGCCCGCCCCGGAGCGGCGAATCCATCCTGTCTTGACGAACACCTGCTCGACGGAGGGCGAAAGCTCGATCCGTACCGTGCCTTAAACCAGGGGGCCATTTCCCGATGAATGCGAATGAGGACGACTACGACGACGACTTGCTGCGACACTACTACGAGGTCGAACTCGAATTCCTGCGCCGCGACATGCGCAACTTCGTGTTGCGGTACCCCGAAGCCGCAGCGCGGCTGTCGATCAACAGCGACGGGCATTCGGACGATCCAGGTGTCGGCCGTCTCTTGCAGTCGACGGCGCTGTTGCACGCCAGACATAGCGCGAAGATCGATGATGACTATCCGGAGTTCGCGCAAGCGCTGACGCGCACATCGTATCCCCAATACCTTCGGCCGTTCCCGTCCTTTTCGGTCGTGCAGTTCGACATCGAAGATACTTTCGAAAGCGTGACTGAGGCGGTTATGATCGAGCGCGGCACGCAGTTGCTCACGAGGACTGGTCAATACGCGTTTCGCACCGCCTACGATGTCGCGCTTGCACCGCTGAGCATCGAGCATGCAGAGTACACATCGGCTCTTGTGGCACCGACGACCGTGACGCTGCCGACAAATACGGCGGGCATGCTTTCCGTCGGATTCCGTGAGATCAGGCTCAGCGGCGAAGGTGGCGCCGCGATGCCGGCAGTGCTGCGGGTCTATCTGGCGGGCCATGCTCGTTTGATTGCCGCATTGATCGATACGATGCTGTTGCGCACGACGGCCGCATACGTGGAGGACTGCGCTGGACGCTGGGTACGTCTGCCGTGCATTCCTGTTTCACTCGCGGGCTTTGGGCCTCGGGACTGGCTTTGTACAGATCCGAAGGAACCGGGCCAGCCGTTCGGACTTTTGGGCGAGTATTTTGCATTTGCTGATCGTTTTCATTTCATCGACATTGATTTTGGCGCCATGCGGGCGGCGGCTCCGGGCGACCGGCTTACGTTGCACCTGGCCGTGGACGGCGCATGTCCGAATTCGCAGCTCGAGCGGCAGCTAGCGCAGCTGCGCGAGGATCACCTGAAGCTTTTTTGTACGCCTGTGGTGAATCTGTTCGAAAAGAAGGGCGTCGCGCTCAAATATGATCCGCTGATAGAAGCGTGGCCCTTACGCGCGCAGGCCGACGACGACGCGCATACCGAGGTTTGGTCGATCGATCAGGTTTGCACGGAGCAGGGCGAAGTCCTTCGGTCGGCAGCTGCGTTGATGTCGGTCCAGGCGGACGACGTGCATTCGCAATGGACGCTCACGCAGCGTGGTGCTCCGATATCGATTCGCACTGGCGCGAAGACCGAGATCAGGCTTGCGCATGCGAGCGGCGCAAATGAGGTGGAAACTTGCTGCGATCCGCTTCGAGTCGACGTGACTTGCTCGAATGGCGACTTGCCTTGCTCACTGACTGTGGGGGCTCCCGGTGGAGACGTGCGGATAGACGGCAATGCCCAAGTGGTGGAGAAGATCGCGCTACTACGTGCGCCGACCGCCGTCGCGCGGCTCCCCCGCAGAAACGGCGCATTGTGGAAACTGATCAGTCAGCAGACGCCGCACGCGATCAGACTCGGCAACGAGGCCCTTCCGGAGCTGAAGCAAATGCTCCATCAGTTCGCCGCATTGTCGCCAGAGCAGGCGCGGCATATCGACGGAATTACCGGCCTCAGCCGCCGGTCCATCATGACACTGATGATGCGAGGACCTCATCCGGCGTTGGTACGTGGGCTCGAGATTGCATTGGAAATCGAAGAGCAACGGTTTGCGGAGATCAGCATCGCCGTGTTTGCCCGCGTGATGGAGCGTTACTTTGCGCCGTATGCGGCCGTCAATAGTTTCGTGCAGTTGATCATCGTGTCCACCAAGGGCGCACCTCTGTGGCGAGGAGAACCGATCAGGGGAGCCAGTCCGCTGCTGTGACGATGGCCAGCCGCGGGCAGATTAACTCGCTCAACGATGGTGCCAGGGGCAATTGGATTGGCCTCCACGTCGACCATATTTCTCATCGGCTGATTCTTCCGTCGTACAGGACTTGCGAGGCGAATCTGCATATAGGATCGCCGGCACTCCTCGTGTCGGGATACGTGGCGCGTAGTTTCGACTACCCAAAGGACATAAGAATGAGAAATCGAATCTCGCGTTCCTGGTTTGCGGCGCTTGCATTCGCGGCGATGCTCACACTGAGCGCAGCGGCAAACGCTTCTATGAGCGGCATCGACCATTTGGCGGACAACCTCAGCGTGACGGACTTCTGGGTCAATGGGACTGGTGGTTTCCAGGCGGGACAGGGTGGGCGAAGCGCGCCCGCGCCCGCGTTGCCCGACGAATGGCATCCGGGGCTGACGGTACATGTGGTCTGGCACGTCAGGGACTGGGAACACGACACGGGAAGTACCCATGAGGCGGACGTGCCAGTCGAGCCCTATAGCCAGGACGGTGGACACGTCTGGGTGCATTTTCTCGCTAACGGCACGGTACGCGTGGTGGTATCCAACATGGGGCCGCGCTCGCCGACGTATCCAGGCCCGCATGATCCGATTCCACAAAAGAATCCTTGGGATAGGTACCCGCCACGGATTGACTGGCGCGATATGAAGGAGCACCTGGCGGACATTGCCATCTCGAAACAACACTGCGCGACCGCGTCCGACCCGCGGAACTGCGTCAAGCAAGCGCGGGAGAAACTGCTCGACGAACAACGTGTGGACGCGCGTCTTTACCTTCCGCGGTGTGCGCTGATCACAGAGCGGTACATCTCCGAAGAGTGCGAGAGGCAGGCAGAGCAAAGTATGCGTGCCGCCCGCCTCGCCCGGCGCTGCCAGGCAGCTCCGCAGTTGGCCGAATGCCTTGCACGTAAGGCAGAACTTCGTCCGCCCAAGCCGATGCGAACTCCGGAAACAGAACGATGAACGAACAGACTAGCTTGTTGCAAGCAGCCGCGCATCCAGACAATACCGAAGGCGTGACGGCGACGGGGCAGACCCTGAACTATCGTCCGGAACGGTGCGAGTTTGCCATCGACATTGGCTTGTTCTTCGACGGTACTTGCAACAACCAGGACTGGGCCGAGCCGCGCCTTGGCGGAGCGACCCAATTGGCGCGTAAGAAAGACAGCAACGTCGCGCGCTTGTCCCGGGCATATCCAGACACACCCTTGAAGGGCCAGTACCCGCACTACATCCCAGGGGTCGGCACGCCATTTCCTGAAATTGGCGAAGAGGAATCGAGCATGCTAGGGATGGGTTTCGGTGCGGGTGGCGATGCGCGCATCGTATTTGGGCTGCTGCATGTGCTGAACGCGATGCATCGATCGATCGACGATTATGACAGGCCGATGATTGAGGATCGAACCGTCAGGGCGTTATGCCGCAACGGCTGGCTGCCGATTCAGACCGGAAACGAAGGTACGTTCAACCGCCTGTCGCCGGCCGATCAGTGGGCACTGAAAAATGTTGGCATGAAGGACCAGGGCGGGCTGTTGACCATGAACGGCTTTTCCCACCGCACCGCATTCCTGAAAGGGCAGTTCGCGAAACTTGCACAGCAGATCAAAGACCTCAAGCATCCAAAGTTGGTCGAGGTGTTTGTCGACGTATTCGGTTTCAGCCGCGGCGCGGCGCAGGCGCGCGTGTTCTGCAACTGGCTGGACGAGTGTTTCGAGGGTGAGACGCTCGCCGCTGTCAAGACACATATCCGCTTCCTCGGCATTTTCGACACGGTGGCGGCTGTCGGTCTGGGACCGGCCGCGAGCCGTTGGATCAACGGTCACGACGATTGGGGCGATGCGAAGAACTTGCGGATTTGTCCGCGTGTACGGCACTGTGAGCACTACGTCGCGATGCACGAGCAACGCCAGTCGTTCCCCCTCGAAGACATCCAGATGCCGGGCGACACGATGCCACCGCGTTGCCGGCAATTCCGGTTTCCGGGGATGCACTCGGACGTGGGTGGCGGCTACCTGCCGGAAGAGCAGGGCAAGAACGGCGGAGATGACGAGAACAAGCTGGCGCGTATCCCGCTGAACATGATGTACGAAGCTGCCCGTGCCGCGGGTGTACCGCTGAAACCAAAGGCGATGGTCGCGCAGGATGACGGTTGGGATGCGTTTGCGATCGGTGACGAACTCCGGTCAGACTACGACGCCTTCATGCAAGCCAATGGCACGGGCGTGCGTGCCATGACCGACTGCCTGATCGACATCCTCGCATGGCGGTTTCGACACCGCGATGTCTACGAGACGCTGCCCTTCGTACAAAGCGCAGCAAGCGACGACAAACACGACCTGCTGGGTGCACATCGGATATTTCTCAAGGACATCGGCGAGATTCGGGAGGCGGTTGCTCAGTTGGCCCACGCGAAGCAGCATGTCAGCTCGCCGAGGCGGCCGTTCGGACTGACGTTCTTCCGGCGGAACGCAGCCGAGCAGAAGCAAGCCACGCCATTAAATGCGAAACCGATTGTCCACAAGGATCGACGCGACATCCTCGAGCAGGTCATACAACGCAAACTGAGCGACGTGGAGCTGACATTTTTCAGCACGTATTGCCACGACTCCTACGCGGGTTTCAAGCCCTTCGACTTCGCGATGATCAATGCCGTCCTCTCACGCAATGCGCCCTGGGAAGACGGAGGCTACCTTCACTACCGTATGCGCTACGCGGGCGAAGACCTTCGGCTTGCGATGCACGAACTCAATAAAGAGCCGGCAACCGCCGATATCGCGTAGCACCAGATCGCGAATTAAAGGCCAGGGCGCCGACGCCATCCGCCCGCACGCCACCACTATAAACGGTAGCGAACTCACCACTATCTGCGATGCCGTGAAGGCAGTGATGTGCCCGTGGCATTGCAGAACCCTATGAGCGGTGCTCGCAGTGAGCCCGCTGCTTTAACGACAAGCGGGATCGACGATGCAGAGCCCAGTCCAACGATGGTGCCAATGCGGTCCAGCTCGGCCTTGGCCACATTTCCGATCGGCTGAATCTTCCGCCGTACTGGACTTGCGAGACGGATCTGCGTATAGGATCGCCGCCACCCCTCGTATTGGCATATCTGACAGGCGTGCCTATGAACACCTACTTGTCCGTTCAAGACCTGCAAAAGCTCGCGGCCAACATGCAGAACGATCGCCTGTTGACGCTCTCCTTTCCCGAGGAAGATGCGCCCTACGACGTCTTGCTCGTCAACCGCCTGGAAGGTGAAGAGCATCTGTCGCGCGATTTCCGATTCACTATCGAAATACTGTCCGACAATGCAGAACTCGACCCGAGTGAGTTCACTGGAAAACGCATAACCGTTCACCTGCTTCGCAATGACGGGACGTTTCGGCATTTCAACGGGTATGTCTTCTCGTTTCGACTCGTTCGTACAGATGGCGGGATCGCTTTTTACGAGGCCGAAGCGGGCCCGTGGCTGCATTACCTGACGCTGCGCAAAAACAATCGGCTATTCCTCGATCGCAGCGTGCATGGACAGACTGCGGCCATCTTCGAGGACTATGGCCACCTGCCGGTATGGGAGTGGAAAGTCTACGAGGCTGATCCGGCGATGACGATGGCATGCCAGTTCGATGAGCACGACCACAATTATGTCCACCGACGCTGGGAGAGTTTGGGCCTGACCTACTGGTACGAGCACACGGCGAGAGAGCACAAGCTGAAAGTGTCCGATCCAGTCCGCACGGAGCCGGCTATCGATGGCAGCAGTCCCGAGATTCGTTACCAGAGCGAAGCTGGCTCTCAGGAGGCGGACGGCATCGCGTCCTGGTCACCCGTCCAGAGAATCAGCTCTACCCACGTTGCATTGTCTCGCGCTGACTTCAAGGACCCCTCCCTTACAGCCCGCACAGGGGACTTGGCTGAGTCGCGGATCGGCGGATCAAGCGGTAGCAACGCGCCGAAGCTGGAGTGGTACGACTACGCTGGTGCGTATGGCTATCGCAACACGAATGAGGGCAGGCGATTGGCGGGCAGACGCGTCGAAGCGATAGAGGCAACCGCGCGGCAATATGAAGCGCGAGGCAACAACCGCTTCGTGATGCCGGGCCGTTGGTTCCGCCTGACTGACCACTTTGCGGGGGCAGTGGGCACCAGCGGACACGACGACGAATATGTGATCGTATCCGCGCGGCACTCGGCAGCGAACAACTATCTCCAAGGCGCTGGAGCGGAGGCGACATACCGCAACGTCTTTACCTGTCTCGCACGACGCACGCCATGGCGGCCGCCGCGCGGATACAACAGCGTCGATACGCGCATCCTTGCGCCGCAGACCGCGTTGGTTGTGGGGCCACCGGGCGAAAGTCTTTTCACGGACCAGTACGGCCGCTGTCTGCTGCAGTTCCATTGGGACCGTGAGGGCAAATACACGACATGGGTGCGCGTAGCGAGCGGCTGGGCGGGTGGCGGTCAAGGCATGACGGCACTACCGCGGATCGGCTCGGAGGTTATCGTGCAATGGCTCGACGGCATTCCGGACCATCCGATCGTGACGGGGCGCGTGCCCAACGCGCGAAATCTGTCCGCGTGGCAGTTGCCACACCAACGCGCGCTGACGGGCATCCGCAGTCGGGAGCTTTCGGGGGATGCGGGGAACCGGGCCGGCGGGCGGAGCAATCACCTCGTTTTCGATGACACGGCGGGTGCGATGCAAACGCAGCTCCGGAGCGATCATGAGGGCAGTCAATTATCCCTGGGCAGCGTCACGCGCATCGATGACTGGCATGGCCGGCGGGAAGCGCGTGGGGAAGGCTTCGAATTGCGCACCGATGCGAACGGTGCGGTGCGCACGGGCAAGGGGATGTTGGTGAGCACCGAAGGTGTTCCTGCCGCCAAGACTCATATCACCGAAGTGGGAAAACCTGCCTCGCGCCTCACGAAAGCGCAACAGCTCCACGAGCGACTTGCCGAAGTCGCGGTACAGCATCACGCTCAGGATGGTGCCGCCGATCAAGCACATGTGGCCGACGTACTTCGAGCGCAGTCAGACAGCATCAAGGGTGTCGCCCGTGGAGAGGGTTCTTTCCCGCAGCTAAGCGACCCTCATCTTTTGCTTGCGGGTGCAGCGGGCATCGAGCTCACTACGCCGGCGACGGTCCATCTCAGCGGCGGCCAACACATGGCCGTCACTTCCGGCGAAAACGTTTCGCTAGCGGCGGGAAAATCACTTTTTGCGAGCGTCTCCGAAAAGCTTTCGCTCTTTGCGCATCGGATGGGTATGAAGCTGATTGCCGCCAGCGGCAAGGTTCAAGTGCAGGCGCAAAACGATGACCTCGAACTGCTTGCGAAAAAGGTCGTCGCAATCATCAGCACGACGGACTGGATCAATATAACGGCCAAGCAGGGCATTCGGCTCAATGCGGGCGACAGCGAGCTCGTAATCAATCGGGACGGCATCAAGGGCTACACGCTCGGCCAGAATGTCATGCACGCCTCCGATCATCAGACAGTGGGTCCGAAGAGTATGCCGACCGTCTTCCCGGGTGTTCCAGATAGCTTCTGTGAGCGTTGCTTCGAGTTGGCTGCGCGCTCGGGTACCGCAATCGTGCCTCGGTAGGCGGGAGCTCCGATGAACGAATTCGTGCTGCTCGATGCCGCCATCTGGCGGGATTTCCGAGAATTCGATGCGCTCATGCATATGGCGAACGCCACGCCGTTATATGCGGACCTACCCTCGCCGAATGCCAAGCAACTCGGACCGTGGCTGCTGGACGCGGACACGTTTTGCGCCTGCGTGGCGGGTGACGAGCCGCGCGCATTGCCCTGGCGATTCGGCTTTAGTCGCTTGTCGACAGAGGAAGGCTGGCCCAGTCTCGCCATGCATCTCGAATCGCAGCGCGGCGTTGCGATGGCGGATGGTGATTGCTATTACCTCCGATACGCCGACACGCGCGCGCTCGACGGGCTGGAACGCGCGCTGACAGACGAACAAAAGCAACAATTGAAAGGCCCCATTGCGCACTGGCATTACGTGGACCGCTTCGGGCAAGAGCGTGAATTCGGCGCAGGTGTGTCCGCGGATCCGCGTCATCATGCTGAGATTGTTCTGTCGGCCGAACAAAGTGACCGACTATTGGAGCAAGAGCTTGCGGGAACGCTGGCCGAGTATCTGGAGACGGGAAGGGAAGGCTCCGACCAATGTCGTCTATCTGCGGTTCAGTACGGACACGTCGAAGCGTCGGTCGCGTTCCTGCTTCATCACGGTATCGAGCCGCTCGACGTTCAGCGGCATGTTGCAGCCGTTGCTGTGGAGACGGATGGCGCGGTGCTTACGAATGCAGGCTTCTTGGCGCGGATCGATTCATTGCGCATCTCGCAGCGCTGGCACGAGTTGATGACGCGGCGCGGGGATTCAATCAATAGTGGAGCGTAGAAATGGTAGAGCGAGTCCGACGTTCATGGTTTCTTGCGTTCGTTTTCGCCGTGATGGCGGTGCTCAGTCCCGCCGCCAGCGCTTCCATGAGTGGCATCGACCATCTGGCGGACAACCTCAGCGTGACGGACTTCTGGGTCAATGGCACTGGCGGTTTCCAGGCGGGACAGGGGGGGCGAAGCGCACCTGGTCCCGCATTACCCGAGAAATGGCATCCGGGGCTAACAGTACATGTCGCGTGGGACGTGAGGGACTGGCAGCGCGACAAGGGGAGTAGGCATGAGGCCGACGTTCCGGTCGATCCGTATACCGAGGATGGTGATTTATGGGTACATTTTCTCGCCAACGGGACAGTGCGAGTCGTGGTATCCAACATGGGACCGCGCTCGCCGATATATCCCGGCCCACACGATCCGATTCCCGACAAGAATCCGTGGGACATGTATCCACCACGGATTGACTGGCGCAGCTGGAACGAACGCGGCAAAGACATTGCGATTGGCAAGCAAGTTTGCGCCGCAGCGCCGGATCCCGGTGCCTGCACCGACGCGCTGTGGGAGAAACAGATTGATGATCAGCGAACGGATGCGCGTCGTTACCTACCGCGATGCGCGCGGATAAAAACACGATACGGCTATGAGGAATGCGAGACGCAGGCAGAGGAGAGCATGCGCGCCGCGCGCCTCGCCCGGCGTTGCCAACTAGCGCCGGATTTAGCCGAATGCGCCGAGCACAAAGCGGAACCCGATGCATCGAAGCCGATCCCAACCGCAGGAATAGCACGATGAGCGAGCAGATCAGCTTGT